>Ga0307516_10008487_pt1 | contig 11612 bp, 10 predicted proteins | sample 19_EM_MG_FD_203310 | JGI IMG/M metagenome (GOLD analysis project Ga0307516, IMG submission 203310) | Populus trichocarpa ectomycorrhiza microbial communities from riparian zone in the Pacific Northwest, United States - 19_EM | ecosystem: Host-associated > Plants > Roots > Unclassified | place...
GCGATGGGGCCGGTCACCGTGGTGCTGTTCGAAGACGGCTGCGGCAACCTGATCAACCTCGTGCAGCCGGCCGCATGAGCGCGATCACCCTGCGCGAAATCGACCACATCGTGCTGCGCGTGGTCGACCTGGACAAGATGCTGCGCTTCTACGTCGACGTGCTGGGCTGCAGCATCGAACGGCGGCAGGACGAGATCGGCCTGGTGCAGCTGCGCGCTGGCAGCTCGCTGGTCGACCTGGTGCCGGTGGACGGCAAGCTCGGCCGCATGGGCGGCGCGGCGCCCGGCCGCGAGGGCCGCAACGTCGACCACTTCTGCTTTCGCGTCGAGCCGTTCGATGCCGAGGCGATCTACGCACACCTTGCCAAGCACGGCGTGCAGGCCGGCGAGGTCAGCCAGCGCTACGGCGCCGAGGGCGAGGGGCCGTCGATCTACCTAGACGACCCCGAGGGCAACACGCTGGAGCTGAAGGGCCCGCCGGACGCCTGAGTCACCTCATGCGCCGATGCCCACCGTCAACGTCGCGGTGAAGCCCGCCGACACGCTGCCCTGGACCGTGGGCAATTGCAGCGCGGCGCTGTCGTCGCTGAACACGTTGTCGCTGGACAGCGAGACCTGCGCGAAGTTGCTGACGCTGGCGTCGTAGCCGCTGGCCACCCCGTAGACCTGCTGGCAGGCGGCACTGGGCATCGCCAGTTGCGAGGTCTTGACGTCGTTGTTGCCGCTGGTCGCTTCGGCAATGCTCGAGTAGACCTCGAAGTGCATGTGCGGCCAGCGCCCGCTGTAGCAGGCGGGGAAGATGGTCGTGAACGTGACCTCGCCGTTGCTGTCGCTGAGCTGCACGCCGCGAAGGTAGTTCTCTTCGGCCGCGTCGCTCGAATACAGCGAGTAGTTGCCGCCACGGTCGCAGTGCCAGAGATAGACCGCATAACCCGCGAGATTGGTGCAGCTCGACGCCGTGTTGACCAGCTTCAGCGTCACCGTCAGCGGCACGCCCTCGGCCACGTTGTCGCCGTAGTCGCCGAAGCTGGGCGTGATGTCGCTGCGCACGATGCCGGTCATCGCCAGCGCGTTGACGGTGCCGTCGCTGTTGCTGTTGGTCCCGTCGGCCGGGTAAGGGCCGGCGGTCTCGCTCGGGATCACCGAGCAGCTGCCGGTATCGCTGCCGCTGGTGCCACCGTCACTGTTGTCGCTGCTGTTGTCACCCGCGTCGGCGTCGCCACCGCCGCCGCAGGCGATCAGCCCCATCGGCCCGGCCATCGCGGCGCCGGCCGCCAGCCAGCGCAGCACGCCGCGGCGCGCCAACGCGCGCTGGGCCAGGGTGTTCAGGTCGGCCGCCAGGCCGTGCGGGTGGGCGTCGTGCAGTGGTTCCATGGCCTGCATCGTGGCGGCCGCGTGTATCGGGCGCTTGGGTGCTCTGTGTCAGCCCCGACATATTCGCCGCCGTCGAGAAACCTCAGGCCACCGGCAGCCACAGGCTGGCGCGCAGGCCGCCTTCGGCGCGGTTGGCCAGCGTCAGGCGGCCGCCATCGCGCTCGGCCAGGTCGCGCGCAATCGCCAGGCCCAGGCCTTGGCCTTGGTGGGCGCTCTCGTCGCCCGGCCCCAGCCGCACCCAGGGCTGCAGGGCTTCATCGATCCGCTCGGGTGCGATGCCGGGCCCGTCGTCGTCGATCTGCAGCACCGCGCCACCGTCGTCCGGCCCGATGCTGATGCGCACCCGGTGGCCGTGGCGCAGCGCGTTGCCCAGCAGGTTGTCGACGACGCGCCGCAGTGCCACCGGGTGCGCGCGGGCTCGCATTGGCGTGGCCATGGCGAGCACCACGTCGTGTCCTTGTTCGGCCAGGTCGTCGACGGCGGCCTGGGCGAGGGCGACGAGGTCGACGACAGCCGGCGGCGCAGCCTCACGCTGCTCGTGCAGCACCGCGAGCGAGCTGTCGATCAATGCGTTCATCTCGCGGACGTCGGCAATCGCGGCCGCGGCGATCGGCGCATCGAGGCTTTCTAGTCGGATGCGCAAGCGCGTCAACGGGGTTCGCAGGTCATGCGACACCGCGGCCATCTGCAGCCCGCGTGCATCGAACTGCGCTTGCAGCCGCTCGGCCATCTGGTTGAACACCTGCGCGGTCGCACGCACCTCGCGGCTGCCGTGGCGTTCGTCCAGCGTCGGCGGTGCCTGGTCGGGCCGCAAACCTTGCGACAACTGGCCCGCGGCCTCGGTCAGCCGCCGCATCGGCCCCGCCAGCCAGCGGGCACACAGCGCCGCCCCCAGCGCAATGACGAGCAGGCGGATACCGTAGTCGACCCAGATCGACTGCCACGGCGGCAGGCGCCGCATCGGCCGCGTGGTGGGCACCGGGGCCGACGAGGCCAAGACCTTCGGATGCGCATCGGGCGGCGAATAAGGCGGCTGCCACAGCGGGCTGGGCGGCAACGAAGGAAACGGCTGCAGCGGCACCGTGGGTTCGACCACGCCCGGCGGCGGCGGAGGCACCGCGATCCAGAAGGCCGCCGCATGCGCCGCGACCAGCACCACCCACATCAGCACGAACAGGCGCACGCCGAGCGTGTCGAAGCGCCGCCAACCGGTGACGGTGCGGGCAGGTGTCGACGTCATCGCAGCGCCTCCACCGGCACTTCGAAACGGTAGCCCTCGCCACGCACCGTGCGAATCAGCGGAGCGCCGCCGCTGTTCAGCAACTTGCCGCGCAGGCGCGAGACGGCCAGGTCAATGGCGCGGTCGTTGGCCGCCGCGCCGGGCGTGCGCGACAACTCCAGCAGCCGGTCGCGGCTGAGCACCTGGCCGGGGTGGTCGACAAAGGCCGACAGCAGCCGGTACTCGGAACTGGACAGCGCGACGATCGTGCCGTCGGGCGCTTGCAGCAGTTGGCGCAGTCGGTCGAAGGTCCAGCCACCGAAGCGCAGTGACGGGCTCGACGCGGCGGCGGCGTACACCACGTGGCCGCGTCGCAGCACCGCCTTGATGCGCGCGACCAGCTCACGCGGCTCGAAGGGCTTGGGCAGGTAGTCGTCGGCGCCCAGCTCCAGCCCCAGCACGCGCGACAGCGGGTCACCCTGCGCGGTCAGCATGATCACCGGCAGGGCAGGCTGTTGCTGCTTGGCCCACTGGCACAGGCCCAGCCCATGCTCGTCGGGCAGCATCAGGTCCAGCAGCAGCAGGTCGATGCCACCGGCCGGCAGCCGGCGTCGCAGCGCCGCGCCATCCGCCAGCGCCTCGACCACGAAGCCGAACGACTGCAGGTAGTCCAGCAGCAGCGTGCGAATGGCGTGGTCGTCGTCGACCAGCAGGCAGCGGGTCATCGCAGAAAGCTCGAAAAGGCCGGTGGGGCCGATGGCGCGAGTATCGGCGCGCTTCGCGGACCCCAATGCGATCCATATGCCAGGCGGGGCAGGATGAACCCGGGCCCACCGAGGCCACGAGCCGCTCACCCGTCGGGGAGTCGGGTACGCGTCTTGATTCGAATGACTCTCGACGAAGGGAATGATCGTGGAAATTGCGTTGGTGCTGCTGCTCGTGCTGTTGCTGTCCGGCCTGCGGATCGCGCAGGAATACCAGCGAGGCGTTGTCTTCAGGTTGGGCCGTCACGTCGGCCTGCGTGGCCCGGGCCTGTACTGGATCGTTCCGCTGGGCATCGAGCGCGCGGTCACGATCGACATCCGCACGCGCACCGTGTCGGCCGAACAGCAAGAGACCATCACGCGCGACAGCGTCACGATCAAGGTCAACGCGGTGCTGTGGTACCGGATCGTCGATGCCGCCAAGTCGGTGATCGAGGTCGCGGACGCCGAAGCCGCGGTGTACCAGCTGGCCCTCACCGACCTGCGCAACGTCATCGGCCAGCACGACCTCGACGAGGTGCTGCAGGAGCGCGACAAGATCAACTCGCTGCTGGGCGAGAGCATCGAGGGCTCGACGCTGGCGTGGGGGCTGGAGGTTCAACGCTTCGAGATGAAGGACGTCGAATTGCCAGTGGCCATGCAGCAGGTGATGGCGATGCAAGCCGAGGCCATTCGCGAAAAGCGTGCACGCATCATCAAGGCCGAAGCCGAGTTCGATGCGTCGGTGAAGTTGTCTGCGGCGGCGGCACAGATCATGGCCAACCCGGCGGCACTCGAATTGAGGCGGATGCAGATGATCTCGGAGGTCGGAGCGGAGAACAGCAGCACGACGGTGCTGATGATCCCGTCGGACTTCGTCACCTTGTCTCAAACCTTGAGCCAGTACCTGCAGCGCGGCGGTGCCGCGCCGGCGCCGGCGAGCGCATGAGACTGCGACAGCTTGCACGCCTGTCGCCCCTTTGACAGCCGCCGCTGACCGTCATGACTAGAGTAGCTGACTGGTCAGCTGCAAGGAACTGCGATGGGCGCGCTCAAAGATCCGCTGGCGCAACTGCGTGCCGTGAATGAAACAGCGGCCTTCAACCGCTGGTGCGGGATCGAGGTGCTCAATGCGGCGCCAGGGCAGGCCGAGATCGTGATGCCGTGGCGGCCCGAGGCGGGCCAGTACGCGGGCTTTCTTCATGCCGGCCTGGTCGGTGCGCTGATCGACACCGCCTGCGGTTATGCCGCGGCCACGCTGGTTGGCCAGGTGCTGGCCGCGCACTATTCGGTCAACTGCCTGCGACCCGCGATCGGCGAACGGTTTGTCGCGCGGGCGCGGGTCGTCAAGCCCGGCCGGTCGCAGGTGTTCACGGCCTGCGAGTTGTACGCCTGCACGGGCGGCGACGAGACGCTGGTGGCCACCGGCGAAACGCTGTTGTCGGTGGTGGCCAGCGCTGGTGCTCTGGCCACCGGCACCTGACGATTCAACGCGCTTTCCACACCTTGCTCAGCCGGTCGACCGTGCCGTCGATCCGCTCCAGCCGCGGGTAGCGCAGGCCGCCGCGCCAGTCGATCGTCACCGTGCGGTAGCGCTCGCCGTCCTTGACCAGCAGCCGGATCGGTGCTTCGCCCTTGGTGTTGGCACGCATTGCCGCTTCGAGCCGCTCGGCCTTGTAGGCGAGGTCGTTGACGGCCAGCACCGACATGCCCTTGGTCAGGCCGGCGTCGAAGGCCGGGCTGTTCCAGAACACCTGCGTGACGCGGCCGTCGCCGATCAAGCGCAGGCCCAGCGAATGGGCCAGGTTCTGCGGCCGTTCGGTGCCGTTCTCGCCTTCCCAGCCGCGCTCGTTGTTTTCGAAGCTGCTTTCTTCGGCGGCCCAGCTCAGGCGCCAGCCGCTGTTCGCGAGGCCAGGCGTCGGGCCGCCGACCCGGTCCAGCCGCTCGTGCAGGAAGCGCCGCCAGTCGTGCGGGTGGATCGCATTCAGCGCGGCCAGCAGCTCGTCTTCGGTGTAGGTCAGCGGGGCGATCGAGCCGTCGTCGCGGTGCTGGGTGTGGCCACCGAAGAAGCTGCGGCCCAGGTCGTCGAGCGAGTGCTGGTCGTGGCTGAGTGCGCGCAAGGTCAGGTCGACATCGAGCCACACCAGCTGGGCTTCGTCGTAGTAGTCGGCGTTGCGCTGCCACTCGTCCCATTCACGCGTCGGGCCGGGGCCGATCGCCGGGTCGATCACCGTGTCCTGCAGGGGCCGCCAGCTGCGGCCGCTGCGTGCGGCGACTTCGGCATAGATATTGGCCAGCCGGTCGCGTGCCTGCTCGGGCGTGCTCAGGCCGGCACGGGCCGTCAGCACATGGCCCCAGTACTCGGTCAGCCCTTCGTAGGTCCACAGCAGGCTGTTGCCCATCGGCTGGTGGTAGTCAGGCGTGGCCAGGTCGGCCGGCCGGCGGTGCTTGCCGTTCCACGAGTGCACGTACTCATGGGCCAGCAACTCACGGCCGCGGATCGCCTTGTCCCAGTCCTTGAAGTAGTCGGGGCGCAGTGCGTTCTCGCTCGACTCGTGGTGTTCGAGCCCGATGCCGCCGAACTCGTCTGACAAGGCGAGCATCAGGTCGTAGTGGCGAAAGTGCCGGGCGCCGCCAAACAGCTTGTCGGCCTGCGTGACCAAGGCGCGGTGCGCGTCCAGCTGCGCCTTGCTCGCCTCCAGCATCGCGGCCTCGTCGGCCACCACCGTCAGCGTGACCGGGTGTGCGACGCCGGCTGCGTCCAGCGGCACCTGCTTCAGATGGCGGCCGGCGAAGACCGGCGCATCGACCAGCGACTCGACCGACACCGGCGCGAAGTCGATCCAGCCATCGGTGCCCGCCTGCGCTGCGGCGCCCGACGGCCCGCGCAGCCCGCTGACCTGCTGCCACTTCGGCGGCAGCTTCAGCCGCGGCTGCACGCGGATCGCGTGCACCGCCGGGCCGGCCGGGTACAGCAGCACGTTCTCCCACTCGACGCCGAGCAACTCGCGGGTCACGCTGATGCGCTCGTTGCTGCCGCGCACCGGTGCGAGGTACTGGAAATCGAGGGTCAGGCTGGTGGCGCCCGCTGGCACGTCGACCAGGAACGCGAACGGGTCAGCCGCCTCGCGCCGCCACGGCAGGCGCTGGTTGCCGGCCTGGATCGTCAGGCCGGCCAGCCGCGTCACGTCGCCGTACGGCCCATGGGCCCCCGGCAGGTAGCGCGCATACCGCAGCGCCAGGCGCTGGCCGGGCGTCGCCAACGGCAGGGTTTGCTGGACGCGCAGCACGCGGCGGTCGAGGTCGGTCGCGTCGACTGCCAATGTCATCGTGCCGGGCCAGACGGCAGGCGCCGGGGCAGTGGCACTGGCCGCCGGCTCGGCGTGCTGCTCATGGTCACCATGCGCAAGAACAGGCAGCGCCGACCCGGCCAGCGCAGCCGCCAGCGCGAGGCCGAGCGCGCGGTGCCGGAGCGACGCTGCCGCGCTCATTTGGCGGTCCAGATCGTGCTGAGCCGGTCGGGCGTGCCGTCCGTGCGTTCCAGCTTCGGGTAGCGCAGCCCGCCACGCCAATCGATGCGCATCAGCTTGTAGACCTCGCCGTCCTTGACCAGCAGCTCGATCGGCGCCTCGCCGTTCTTGTTGGCGCTGATCGCGGCGGCCAGCCGCTCGGGCTTGTAGACCTGCATGTTGACGGCCACCAGCTTCTGGCCGGTGGCAGCGCCGGCCTGGAAGGCGGGACTGTTCCACATCACTTGGTCGAGCTCGCCGTCGCTGGCGATCTGCAGGCCGAGCGAGAACGTGAAGTCGTCCGGCCGCTCGCGCCCGCTCGGGCCGCTGCGGCCTTCGTTGTGCTTGGCGAACTCGCTCTCGGTTTCGGACCAGCCGAGCTTCCAGCCGCTGCGCAGCAGGCCGTCCAGCGGCGCACCGGGGCCGGTGCGGTCCAGCCGCGTGCGCAAGAAGGTGGCCCAGTCGTGCGGCTGCACGCTGTTCAGCGTCTTGACCACGTCGTCGAAGCTGTAGGTCATGCTCTTCGGGCTGCCGTCGTCGTGCGGCTGCATCGCCGGGCCGAAGAAGGCGCGCGCGAAGTCGTCGAGCGACTTGGTGTCGCCGCTCTTCTCGCGGATCAGCGTGTCGGCGTCGAGCCAGAGCAGCACCGCCTCATCGTAGTAGTCGGAGCCGCGTTGCCAGTCGCGCCAGATCTTGTCGCGCTGCGAGGCCAGCGTACCTTCGGTGGTGGTGTCCTGCAGGCTGCGCCAGGTGCGGCCGCTGCGCGCATCGAGGTGAGCGGCCAGCAGTGCCAGCGCATCACGCGCCTGTTCGGGTGTGGCCAGCCCGCTGCGGGCGGTCAAGACCTGGCCCCAGTACTGGGTCATCCCTTCGTAGACCCACAGCAGCGGGTTGCGCATCGGCACGTTGTACTGAGGCGTCCACAGATCGGCCGGGCGCCGGAACTTACCGTTCCATGCGTGGGTGTACTCGTGCGGCAGCAGGCCGCGCGCGCGAATCGCCTTGTCCCAGTCCTTGAAGTAGTTGCTGCGCACCCCGTTCTCGCTCGACTCGTGGTGCTCCAGCCCGATGCCGCCGAACGAGTTCGACAGCGACAGCAGGAAGTCGTAATGACGCCAGGGCCGCGAGCCGTAGAGCTTGTCGGCCTGCTGGACCAGCGCCTTGTGGGCGTCCAGCTGCGTGTCACTGGCATCGACTTGCGAGGCCTCGTCGGCCAGCAGGTTCAGCGCCACCGGGTTCGGCGTGCCAGGCGGGTCCAGCTCGATGCGCTTGATGTTCGGGCCGGCGAACAACGGCGAATCGACCAGCGTCTCCAGCGACACCGGCGCGAAGCGCACCCAGCCGTCCGAGCCGGCCTGGGCGACGTTGCCGTCGGCGCTGCGCAAGGCGCTGGCCTGTTGCCAGCCTCCGGGCAGCCGCACGCTGGCCGCGACGCGGATCGCGCTGGCGTAGTGGCCGGCCGGGTACAGCACCGTCTGGTTCCACTGCACGCCCAGCAGCGCGCGGGTCATCGAGACACGGCCCTGGCCGCGCTCGGTCGGCGTCAGGTGCTCGTAGCTCAGCGTCAGCGACGAGACACCGGCCGGCACCTGGACGTGGAAGGCGTAGGGGTCGACCATGTCGCGCTGCCAGGGCACGTTGCGCTCGCCGGCGCGCACCTGCAGGCCAGCCAGGCGGTCGACATCACCGTAAGGGCCGTGCGTGCCGGGCAGCCAGCGTGGGTACAGCAAGGTCAACCGGCCCGGCTGCGTGACCGGCAGCGTCTGCTGCACGCGCAGCACACGGTGGTCGAGGTCGGTCGCGTCGACGGCCAGCCCGATCACGCCGGGGTAGGGCACATCGCGCGGTGTCGGCTGCGGGATCGCAGCCACATCGGCCATCGGCGTGACAGGCGTGATCGCCAGCGCCGCAACGGGCCAGGTGGTGGCGGTGAAACAGGCGAGCCCAGCGAGTCCGGTCCGAACGGCGCCGATCAGGCCCGCCCGGCCGCCCGCTGCGAACGCCGTGCCGGCCGGATGGGCCGCACGAGGGGTACGCTGCATGGGTCGGTTCTCCAAAAGCCCCGCACCATACACGAGCACACCTCACCCCCTAACCCGCAGGGGACACGGCTTTCCGGAATCGCCGCGCCTACCTGTAAGCGGGTGTCAACGCCACCCGCCTGCTCACCACCCGTTCAGGCTCAGTGCTTCAGCGTGCTCAGCGAGATGCTGCCGTACAGCCCGCCTTCCTCATCTTCGACGCCGGCGGCGAAGAACAGCGTGTTCTTCGGCTGGCCGAACAGGCCGTTGCCGAAGGCCAGGCCCCACAGCCCTTCGATGTGCAGCTTCTTGCCGTCTTCGCCATGCAGGTAGCCGCGGAAGTGGCCGGTGCGCGGGTTGTAGGCGGCGATCGTGCCGTCACCGAAGTTGCCGACCAGCAGCGCGCCGCTGTACTGGCCGAAATCGTCGGGCGCCATCGCCATGCCCCACGGTGCGTTGCTGCCTTCGTGCTTAACCAGGCGCTGCAGGAAATGGCCGTCGAAGTCGAACACGTCGATGAAGCCCTTGCCCTTGCCGGCCAGTTCGTCTTCGCCCTCCTTGTCGCGCTTGGCATAGGCCACGTAGAGCTTGTCGCCGAAGGCCTGGATGTTGAACGGCGCATAGTCGTTGTGCAGCTTCGGGTTGACGAAACCGCCGCCGGTGGCGACCGGCGCGAAGCTGGCATCGAAGGTGTCGATGCGGCCGTTGACGAAGTCGGCCGCGTACAGCCGGTTGCCACCCGGCGTGGCGGCGATTGCCATGCCGCGGTAGCTGGCGGATGGCGTGGTGACCGCGACGATCGCATTGTGCAGGTCGACGTTCGGCGCCCAGCCCGAGATCGTGCCGTCTTCGGTGCAGAAGATGAAGCGGCTGGGGCCGCTCAGGCCATTGGCGCCGACGACGAAATCGCTCGAGCCGCTGAAGACGATGCCGGTCGGCGAGCCCATGTCGCCGCCCGGCGCCGGCGGTACCGCGACGACCAGGGTTTGTGGCACGCCGGCGCCGTCGTACAGGGTCGAGGTGCCGGTGTGGTTGTTCGAGACCCAGACAAAGCCGTTTGGGTTGAACGCCACACCCCACGGATTTTTCAAGTTAGGGTCGGTGTGGTCGGCCGGCACGCTGCCGTCCGACACCAGGTTGTGCACGCTGTAGGCGCTGCGCTCGGCCTGCGCGGCCGGGCTGAAGGCCGAGCCCAGGGCGAGTGCCAGCAGCCCGGCCAGCGGGCCGCGCATCAGAAAACGTCGTTGCATCAACTTCTCCTCGCATCCATGGTGGCCGCGCGCGGTTCAGGCAGCGCGGGGCGGCGCGGTACAGAACGATAGGACGCACACCCGCCACCGTCAGTGGGTGCGGTGTGCGGTGCGCAAAGTTGCTGGCTGCCTGCTTTTCGTTTCAGCGTTGCCAGCCGCGCTGCAGCGCCTGCTGCTCGGCTGCGGCGTTGAGCGGCGGGCCGTCGATGCGGCGGTCGACCTCGGCCAGCAATGCGGCCGGCAAGGCACTGCCCGCCTGGCGCATGCCACCAGACGGGGCGGCGCCGGTTGGCGAGTCGACCAGCAATTGCACCGCCCAGTCATTGCCTTCACGACAGGCCAGACCGGCATCGCCGCTGGTGCTGAACGTCCGGCAGTAGCGGCCGGCCTGGTCGACGAAGCTGAAGTGCAGCTGCACAGCGGCGCCGGGCTCGGGCGTGGCCGCGGTCTGGGTGGACAGCGAGGCCTGCACCGGGCCGCGCGCGACAAGCTTGCCGGCTTCGAGCGCGAAGCCATCTGGCGCTGCGCTGCTGCCGGGCCAGGCGAAGTGGCCGATCAGCACGCCGATGGCGATGCTCGCGGCCAGGCCGCCCCACTGGACCCAACCTGAGTGCGCGCGAGGTGCTGCTGGCGTGCGTGCCGCTTCAACAGCGGCACGGTGCCGGGCCAACGAGATGACAGGCGCGCGTGCCGGCGCAGGGGCAGGCGCAGGAGCTGGGGCCACGGCCTGAAGCAGGCGCTCGGGCACCGGCTCGTCCAACTCGTCGGCAAACGCTGCATTCAGCCGCGCACGCAGCCGCTGCTGCTGTGCCAACCGCTCGGCGAGTGCCGGGTCGGCGGCCACCGCGGCGGCGACGCTGTCGCGCTCGGCGCCAGCCAACTCGCCGTCGGCAAAGGCCATCAGCTGCTCGTCGGTGATCGGGGTCGGGTTCATCGGGGTCTCGGGGTGTTCACGGTGTGGCCAGCAAGCCTTGCAAGGTCTCACGGGCGCGGGCCAGGCGGCTGGTCAGCGTGCCGATCGGGATGCCCAGCACCTCGGCCGCTTCCTTGTAGGGCAGGCCTTCGACCAGCACGAGTGCGACGACTGCGCGCTGGTCGTCGCCCAGCCTGGCGACCGCCTTGCGCACCGCGATCGCGTCGATCTGGCTGTCGTTGGTCGACACGCCGACCTGCAGGCCTTGCTCTTCGGGCACGAAGGTCTCGAGGTACCGGCCACGGGCGCGCAACTCGTCGATCCAGGCGTTCTGCATGATGCGGAACAGCCAGCTGTCGAGCCGCGTGCCGGGCTGCCATTGGCTGCTGCGGTTCAAGGCGCGCTCCACCGCCAACTGCACCAGATCGTCGGCGTCTTCGCGGTGGCGGGTGAGGGTGCGGCCAAAGCGCCGCAGGCGCGGCAACAGGGCGGTGATGTCTTGGCGCAGCGATTGGTTCTCATCGTCCATCATGGCTTTGTCGCGACAACGTCGGGCGACGGGATTTTCTTCCCTCCGGCCGTCG
>Ga0307516_10008488_pt1 | contig 11612 bp, 8 predicted proteins | sample 19_EM_MG_FD_203310 | JGI IMG/M metagenome (GOLD analysis project Ga0307516, IMG submission 203310) | Populus trichocarpa ectomycorrhiza microbial communities from riparian zone in the Pacific Northwest, United States - 19_EM | ecosystem: Host-associated > Plants > Roots > Unclassified | place...
TATATATATAGAGAGAGAGAGAGAGAGAGAGAGAGACGAAGCGATTACTTCTTTTAGTAACTCCTTTAAACATTTGGACTAGGCTCATCTCTCATGGGCGGACCAGACCTTACCCAATAACCAATATTTTCCACTCACCCATGAAGGATTGGATCTATCGAATACATTATATTTCAAACTTGCACAAGAATTTCATACTAGGCAAACAGACTGTGCGACCTGAAACACACAGTAAAAAGAACTCCAATATAAAAACCTAATACAAGTCATATAGAGATATCAACCTTATAATTAGTTACTCCTTAAAGTGTACTATTATACCTCAAGCATTTTTAGTTACACATGACTGAATATAATTTAATCCCTTAAGAATTTCATACTCAATTCATCCTTACAATTACAAGTATTCTAAATCATATCAAATTTATTCGAGTGATATGATCCCAGTCGGTGAATACAAGTAATATGTGTAGAACTAAAATTACTCTTTCTTTCACTCTTATATCAATCAGATTTGAATTGACTCGCTTTTTTAGGAGTATTCCTTTAAGTCGAATAATTCTATGACCATATGATATACTCCTAAAGTAGCGATCATTTACACATCACCTCATGATACAATCAAAAGTCACAAAGGGTAAGATATTGAAATCTTATACATCTTTAGGACTTACATAATGAAGAAGCAGTCATCCATTCTTTATTCCTATAATGGTCGTCAGCACATGTAGTATGAAATACATGCTATAGTAGAGCTTACTCTTTTCTTATATGATGATAAAGAGTGTATATATCATTGCTCTCTTTGTTAGAGGAAATACACAATACGATTCTTAGTCTTATCGCAAAAAAAAACATAGACTTCAAATAAGAAATTCTCACTTGCTCACTATCATTAGTGGCAGATGAATAATTTCATACTTGACTTCAATCATAATAAACACATGAATGGTGAGAATTCATTCATGCTGATTTTTTTTTAAGAACCTCATCTTAGTCCCAATCAAGGTGACTATTTAATAATTACTTTGAGTTAAAATTGCTCCCACTACGCCCAAGTTTCTTATTGAACATTAAAACTTAAATAATCTCATCTCTACTCACCTTACAAGCGCTAGAGGTGATTGGTCATGTGAGTAAGCCAATCTAAGTTTATCGACATATTTCAACAAATTATACTATATGATACTCACAATATATTCCATAAAACAAATAATGAATAACATGATATCACTATTATTTGTAGTGCTAGAACTTTGAACAATATAAATAGAAGCATCATCCTTAATAGATACATTAACGGTGTCTAACACCATAAAACCATTTAATACAAAACTAGAACCATAAAAAATATTATCCATATATATTTTCACACAACAACCAACAAACATAATATAAAAGCCCAATTATAGTAAAACAAGAACAAACATAAGATTTCCTCAAACTTCTGGAGTGTAGAGTACATTATGAAGATAAAGTGTGTGACCGCCCCATAAATCCAGTTTGCATGTACCGATCCCAAACACAATAGCGGAATCATTATTCTCCATGTATATGTATCTACTTCCCTTTGAAATTCAATGAAATTCCACAAAGGTTGTTTGATCCCTAACTATGTGGTCGGTTGCTCTTGAGTTTATAGTCCAAAAAGAAACAGATTAAGCAAGCATTAAACAATTGCTAACGTATATGTTAGAGGGGTGATTGTGGTTAAACATTACCTTTGGCTCAGTGCAATCACGAGCAAAGTGACTAGGTTTACCATAATTGAAACAATTCATATTCTTGTCTTTCTTAACGTCACGTTTCCCACACTTGCGCTTATATCCACTACCACTTGTTTCTATTCCTCTCGTCATATTTGGGACCCTTACCCTTGCTTTTTTTTTTTTTTAATGTTTAGAGTCATATGTTCCTCATATATTAGTCTCAGATATAAAAGTCTCGTTACAGGTTTCTCAGCGAGGAGTCAATCTTTTTCAAGCTCAACATGACGAGCAACATCATCAAATGTCTTGATGTTATCATTATGGGTAAGGTTAACACGCATGTATTCCTAATTGCTTGGCAAAGAGTGGATCACAGTTTGTACTTGTTGTTCATCAGTCATCTCATGCCCAACACCCTTTAATTCACTGATTATGTTAGACATGACTGTAAGATGCTACCTCATTGTCTGATTTTGGCGTTTCTTGTAACAATCAAATTTGAGAGTTAACTGACGAAGTCTAGTAGTGGAGGTTCCCCTATACTAAATCTTCATTGCGTCCCAAACTGCTTGGGCTGAATGATGCCTTTCAAAACACAACATTATATCATTTCTCATGCTGCTCAACATCAGAATGCGAGCTGTACGATCCTTGTGCTTATAGGTTTGATATGCTTCCATATTAAGCCTGTGGTGAGCAATGTTTCCTTGCTCAAGTTCGGCCGTCGATTGTGTGATTGTTTCCATCATTTCTTGCTCTTCCAGGAGATACTCAATCTTACGATGCCAAACATCATAATTCTTTTTATTTAGTTTGTCTCTATGGTTCAAATCAATGATAATAGTCTTAGATGTAGCCATATCAAGCGCTATTGACACCAGTTACAAATATTAGTATCTAGTACAATTTAAATGACATTTATTGTCACTCCATTCTAAATTAAACAAATAATAATCTAACACATACAATAAAAATGAAAATAATGTTAAACACTTAATCAATTTCTATTTATATGGTCTAATTATTATTGGAAATTGAAATAAGTGCAAAAATTATAGTTATTAGTTTCAACTAACAATTTTCACTGATCAAATTGTAAATATTTTCATATACATGCATATAATATAATTAAAACTTAAATTACAAAATATACAGTTCAATAAAAAAAATAATACTGAAATAATAAAAATAATAAATTTCAGAATTATTTTATATTACAGGTACATAATTAGGGCCTCTAATTACATTATCTACTTCATCTAAGTAATCTCTTCGAAGTTCATTATGCTCAAACCATGGAATGAATTTTGTAGCAGCATCCAAACGACTTGCGTTTCTTTTAGTGCAACGTATACCCTTTTCGGTGTACTAACATTCTCTCTCAAGCAACATTTCATCAGCGACATTGTTGAAATCTAAGGATTCAAGCCTATATTCCAATGATAGTCACACTGACATCCATTCCTCAAGCAGAGAATTGAGAACGATTAAACATTTGATGTTCCATGTAGAACTCGTAAATACCACTCATAGTTAGTCTACTCATCTAATGATACATATAATTAATGTGCTCTTGAATTTTATGAATAAGATTAATGGTATAACCCAATAAATAATTATTTTTTTTACTGTTTATCCACTATATATATATATATATATATATATATATATATATATATATATATATATTCCAAAAGCACATAAATATAATAATCAATATTTAATTAACGCATATATCATTTTTTTTTGTTAAAAGCTAAACCGGCACCACAATTAATCAATATAATATATTTGCAAATGTATATATTAACCGACACCCATTCAATAGCACAATACGGTATTGAAGCATGCTACTTCAGCAACTGGAGGTAAAAGATATTATACAAGTGAAGGTATTGGTGGTTACATGACAAGTATGTATCTATATAATTATGTGTTAGGCTATGTTGGTCATTAATAAAGGTTGATACTAATTGTTGAAGTCTATCATTAATTCTATGTGTGAACTATACTTGCCATGTGTACATGCACGTATATTAATATGTTGTTTTGTTTTATTATGCCTTCTACAAAGTCCTCTGCACGCACACACGCACGCACGCACACTCTAAGGCCACTTCTTGTAATAACTCATCTGTTAAGTAAGTTTATTTATAAAATACAATTATGTGCACATAAATTGTTCTTGTGTGATAAATATTTGTGAAGTTAATCCTGCTATTGTGATAACAATATCATTAAGACCACCAAGCAAATATTTATCAGTAAATTTGACATGAAAAATATGGGTATAAGTAGGCCTATTCATGGTTTGGTTTGGATTGCAAAAACCAACCAAACCGAGTAACTCAAATTTTGGAAAATTCAAACCAAACTGGATCGAAATCTAGTTCAAACAGAACCAGTTCGATTGGGTGAAATTTAGTTTTTTTGCCATAAAACCGAAAAACCTAATCCTATCATTAATGGGCTTGTTTGGATTTTTTTTAAATGGGCTTACATTAAATTGGGCATTCAAATTTTCTTGTTGGGTTGTAGGCTTTTCAATCAAAACTCTTTAAAATGTTCTTATTTGATTTAGTTTGATATAAGGCTTTTTAATCATATTAGTAGATTGATATTTTTTTTAATTTAATTTTCCTTATTAACCTTACATATATATCAGTAACAATGAATTTGAAATGCTTCACATCTTTCTATCTTTGATATACAAAGAAATTTTTGTTAGATGAAGGCTATGAAAATCCAAATCAATGCAATATGCAAAATGCATGATCAAATTTGAGCACCTCAAATTAAAAGAGGTGTTCACACTAGAAAAGTTAACATTAGCAAATAGATACATTAGCAACCAACAATAAATTATCATAAACATCCGGCATAGTTTGAAGAAAAAAATCCAGCAACAACAACATCCAAAACTTCCAACAACAGCATAAGCTAAAAGATCCAGCAAGGATAATGCTATAAAGAAACACTAGCAAATTAGCAACATATTAGAGTTCGACTATTAAAAGAATTAACAATGCAGACTTTTAAAGGGAATTAACAAGGTAAAGTAAATCAATTACCTAAAACAGTTACATTCCAGGATTGCACCAGCATTATCAATACTCCTTACAATCAGTTGAGATTTTGAAACTTTCACCAAATTCTACAAAATCATAAATTAAAATGTTAGATTAAAAAAAAATAAAAATAAATGATATTATAAAATAACTACATTTAAAGATGTAAAAGAAATCACCTGACTCAATCATCTTGGAATTTTCAATATAATCCATGAAGGTTCTAATGTTGATTGGAATTGGTGCTAAATATAACCAATTTTGACAACAAACAAGTGCTTGCACTATCGATGGAGATAAAGAGCTTCGAAATGGATCTAATATAGGACCGCCAATACTGAAGGCTACTTTAGAAACAACCGTTGATACCGGGATAGCTAACATGTGTTGTGCCACCTTATAAAGAATCTTGTATTTTTTAGCATTACGCCTGTACGAACTGAAAATATCTAATTTAAAGTCATTAGGATCCTCATAATTATCACCCAAATACCTCTCAACTTCATTTTTTCTTTCTACACCACCTTCTTCCTTTAAATGTTTTTTAAATTGAGAAGCTAAGTCATCTAGTATATAATCGACCACCATTAAATCAATATTAACATCTTCATTTATACTAGTTCCAACACTATGAACAACCTCAACATCCTTATCAACATTCATATAATTCTCAAAAAACCTTAGCAAAGTATCTTTAACCTTTATTGTAAAATTTTTAGCCTCTTCAACATTATACAATCTCCCAAAACAAAATCTCATATACTTCAATTTGAAACGTGGATCTAACACAATAACCACATACAAGAGAAAGTTTTGTGTATCTTGGCCCCCCTAATATTTTTTATACTTTGTCATCATATTCTTGACCATTTTACTTACATAAACATCTTTACTTCTACAAAGTTGAGATATGCTTGTATGCATGGAAATCAATTCATGGAAGAAAGAATTAGATGTCACATACAAGGAGCCAGAAAATTTCAATGTAACCATGTAAAATAGTTTCAAGAATTTCATAAAAAATCTAGCTTTTTCCCAATCTTCTAAAACAGGAGGACATAAGTTTTTTTATTTCCCTTTTGAATCAACCTCAAAGTAACTCAAATACCTAGGATCGGTTTCTTCTAACCTTATAAAATCCACATCAAATTTAGCAGTAGCATCTAGCATCATCATATATGTAGAGTTTCATCTAGTTACAACATCCAAGCAAACAAATTTTTTACTCTCAATTTTCAACTTCTCTGCACATTGGTTAAAAACAAGTTGTCTCGAAGGAGAGGATCTAACAAACCTTAATGTATTCCTAATCTTAACCACTGAATCATCAATATCTTTTAATCCCGCACATACAATAAGATTAACAATATGTGCACAACATCTAACATACATGAAGTCATTTGACAATATATTAGTTGATCAACCACTTGTTACTCTCTTCAGATATTTTATTGTCACATTATTTGAACTTGCATTGTCTACTATAACTGTTCAAATGTTATCAATTCCCCATTCCAACAAACAACTCTTAATCACTTGGCCAATTGTTTCACCTTTACGATTAAAAACTTGACAAAAATTTAGAATTCTTTTATTCAAGTTCCAACCTTCATCAATCCAATGGGCAGTCAAACACATATGATTAATTTTTTGGATTGATGTCCAAGTATCGGTAGTTAAATATAAACGTTGACCCTTAAGAGTTTTTTTTAAGTTGTCCTTCTCGTCTACATAAATTTTCAAACAATCTCTCCAAATCACCAAACAAGAAGGAACATCAAATCTTGGTTGCATTACTTGACAAAGTGATTTAAATCCTTGGTTTTCTATAAAGTTAAAAGGTAGCTCATCAAGTATAATCATTTTTCCTAGGGCTTTCCTACACTATTCATAATTATAACCCACTACCCTAATAGTCACTTGATTTTCCTCTCTATTATCACCCCCTTTATTATAGGCTTACGTTCTAAAACTAAAGTTTTTTATTTTCGGTCAATCACAAAAGGAAATTTTTTGTATATACCAAAATGACTCCACATGTTACTAGTCCCATTAAATATAGTATGTCATGCATAGTCTTTTTCACAATACATACATGCAGCCCTAGGAGTTTTAGGATTACCATCTAGTTTTTTAAAGTGATCCCAAATTTAGGATGTTTTTCTTTTATTACATCTAGAAGGTGGATTACCTTCAATGTTGCTATTTGTACTAGAGGTAGTAATTGGAACTGGAACTGGAATAGGCGAAGGATTAGGTTTCAAATTTGAAGGATTTGATTCATTTGGTGTAGGATCTTCCCGATTATCCATTTGAAATTTAAAAAAACAAAAATAACATAAATCTTTTCTTTAGATTATCCATCTGAAATTAAAAAAAAAACAACAACATGAAATTTAAATTCTTGAAGAAAAAAAACAACAACATTATTTGAAAGAAACTGCAAAAATATCGTTAAACCTCACCAATAAACACCTCAACTTGACACTAACAGAGCTCTCAATAAAGCCAAAACAAAGCTCAGATGGAGGTACTATTTAATACCCACTGCCTAGTACACCATGCCTATCCCAAAAGGACAACAAAAATAAATCAAGAGCTAAAATTAACTCAGATGATAGTGTGATCAATCTAACAAGGGATAACTACACTAATATTTTAATATTTTTGTCATAACTCAATTCTGGGTTATTCCCCAAAACTTTATTTATTTATTTATTTCAAAATAAAAATCAAAAAATAAAATAATGGCTGACAACGTGGAGAAAGCAGGCCGGAAAATCAGGCTGTAATTTTTGAAGGAAATTCAAGGCCTGATTGTACCCCATTATGCCTAAAAATGGAGAAAAAAAAATGCAAATTCAAGGTCAAATTAAATGATTATTTGACGAATTTGCATAAAAATTAAGTCCAATGACATAATTAAATTTTTAATAGGCCAATTTGATTTAATCATGGGCCAAATTGAATTTTAATTATGTTTAAGAATTAATTTGGGTCCAATTGAAGGATTTAATTAAGTGCAAGGACTTAATTATACTTTAAATGGGTCAAATTAATTTTATTTGGGGCTTAATTGGTGAAAAATTAAGTTTGGGGGCCTAATTTGGGCTTAATTGAGAAGATTGGAATTTTAAGAGACCAAATTTAATTTTTACCAAGTTATTTGATTGAAATTAGGGGCCAAATTGCAAGAAAATTAAAGTTTTGGGGTCGATTAGGGGTTAAATTGAAAAAATCCGAGACCAGGGACCAATTTGCAAAGGCGTCGGACTATAGGGGCGTAATTGACAAAAACCGGGGACTAAATTGAAGAAATTGAAGTTTTGGGGTCAATTAGGGGTTAAATTGCAAAAATCCGAGACCAGGGACTAATGTGCAAAAGGCGTGTAAATCTAGGGTTCCAATTGAAATTCGGCAAGGGTGTAATTGCATTAAATCAAAAGTTTAGGTCAATTAGGGGTACAATTGCATAAAAGTGAAAGTTGGAGGACTGTTGTGAACTGCGGAGAGATCCCTATTTAAAACCTAAAACGACGTCGTTTTGAGTTAAAAAAAAAGGGACCAGACAACGCGTTGTCTGGTCACTATTCATTATCTTTCTTATTTTTCGGGAAAATCTGGTCTAGTCACCTCCTTTGCAGGTGCATTTAATGCACTTAACGTCCACCAAATTTGCCAAACCGTGCACGAAACTGATCACCAGACATCCCTCTACGTCTTGGTATGGTCGTCACCGGCTCACTGGCACATAAACAGACGTGGACCACTCCAAAGAGGCCACCTCAGGCAGCCTTCAGCTGCAGATTGACAGTGCACCATGCCTACTTTGAGCCAACGGTTGGGATCCTTCCCAATCGAATCAAGGGCTGGAATTTGTTCCCCTGTGAAGACAAGATTACCCTCTTCCACCCCTATAAATAGGAGCAGATTTGATGTTCGGGGGTAGAAGAAAATCGAACTCAAAGTTGGCCGAAAACCAGCCTTCCCTGCTCATTTTTCCTGCAACTAATCCTTTCTCTGCCTTCTCTCTCCACCGTGGCTTTCAGCCACCACCATCTTCATCACCCGTCTTCTCTTCATCATCCCCACCTCCAGTAGCCATCAAACCATCTCACGTGGTGGTTGCACCACTTCTCTCTCTCCCCTCTGTAAAAATCCCCCTTCTCTGCCACTGTGACCTCGGCAGCATCGGCAACAGCAGAAGCAGCGGCCACCACCTTGCCCAGAAGCTCTTTCCTTTCCCAAAGGCAGCCAGGGTAGTAGCTTTCTCCTCAGCCACTCCAACAGCTCCAACCGCGAGCTTCCCTTCTCCTTTGCAGGCCTCTGTTTCTTCTTCTTCTTCCAGGGGCGACCAGAGCCAGCCACCAGCCTCACCACCCCAGCCACACCATGCGCCACCAGTCAGGCCACCAGCTCCCTCAACGCCAGGTAAGCCTCCCTCCTCTCTTCTTATTCTTCTCCCTCTCTGCCACTACCGCATGAGAACAGTGCAACGTGAATTATAATTCACGTTGCACTATCTCATGCAACTTAGTCACTGGGCTGCTAGTGACTAAGTTGCTTTGGGCTTGACCTGTCCTAGCCCAGCCCAGTTGGCTGGGTCGGGTCCAGTCCGTCCCTAAATTTTTTAAAAAAATATGTTGGGCCGAGTTCGGCCCAACCCTTTTGGGCCAATGCCAGTCCGTCTATTTTTGGGCATGTGCTTGGCCCAGCCCACATGTTTAAATAATATTTAATTAATTAATTATATGTATATATAATGTTATCTATAATATAAAAAAAATTTCAAAAATCCTTTCAAAAAAGAAAAAAAAATTGTGATTTTCTCAAATATTTTTCTACCAATTTTGCATAATATCGGGTTGTATATTTACACTGTAAAATACAAATCCGGTATTAAAATACCAGGTTTTCTCCTAAAAAAAATTTCAAAGCATTTTCAAAAAATAAAAAAAAAATATTTTGTTGCATACGGCCAAATCCTAAAATTTTTCCAAGCATATTTTTCATAAAAAAAAATGCATCTTTTTCATGTTTAAAAAAAAATAATTCAAAAATAGATATTGTAACTAGTTTATGATTATCCTTTAGGATTTGGCCAACATGTCAAAAATCGTTTTCCAACCTTTTTTTTTTAGGGGTCTAAGTGTAGACTTTAATATTTATGGGGTGTAAAATTACACGATAAAGTACACCCTCAGGTATTAAAGATACAAGGTATAAATAAATGTAATGCTAAAATTCAGACTTTAGAACGGTTAGAATTTAACCCGATGAGGTAGAGACTCCCTCATGAAGGGAGATCTGCCTTGAACCTTATAAAAGACCAACAAATAGAAACTCGACCTAGAAAAACAATCAAACAACAATGTAGCTTGCTTTAGGTAGGGTGCACTGGGGGTGATACGTCTTCCCCTTGCACAACCAGTCCCTTACCCAGACTCTCGCAGACCATAGGTTCCTAGTGACCATAATACTAGGTGGCAACTCTAACGAATCAATCAAGCAACGAGATGAAAAATCGTCGAATCGTCGCGCGAGTGACGTGCGACAGAATGGCTACTCCACTGGGGAGCCTTCTTGTCTGGTCGGACTATGCTTTGCTTGTTTGATTGCTTTCCTTTCTGTTGGTCTTTAATTTTAGCTTGCATTTTACTGTTTTAGCATGCATTTTAATTTTGCGAATAAACCCAATTCTAGGTTAGGTGGGGAGTAGCGGTTTGCCTCATGACTTTCAGTCGGAGTTCAGATTCGTGAAACATCCAACTATGCGCTGAGTGTTTACTCGGTAATGGCGGTCACACAGTGCCCCAACCATCCCGTGTAAACCCCCATACTGCCTTCACAAAAGGTAGTCACTGGGCAGTTCATAGACCTCTTGAGACTAGTTAGAAAACATATCCCTCATATAATAACCTAGAACTTGTTTAAACTCTGCAGGATTCTTAAGCTAAGACCATGACTTCCATTACCTTTTTGGAATACGGGGAAAGATATGAGATGATGCAATTAGTCGAAGGGGATTGCTCAAGAACCAAGGTTGAAGAATTACCACACATAACCAAAGTGCACTGCTTTATAGATAGCATAAATAAGTTGGCCCCAATTCTGGGATATATAGATGAGAATCTGTTTGAGAAAAAGTATGGAAGAATCGCTCATCTAGTAAGAATTCTTGTCCAGATTTCAACAGTCAAAGCCTTGATGCATTTTTGGGATCCTAGCTACAGATGTTTCACCTTCGGGGATGTTGATATGACCCCTACTCTTGAAGAGTATGCCCAAATCTTGAGTTTCCCGAATGACCCTTACAAAGTGTACTTCAGGCAAAGAATTGAGAGTACAGCTGCAGTAGTTGCAAAACTTCTACATTTGGAACAAGTTGATCGATACATGACATCCAATGGAGGGTTCAAATGGAAAATGATCGAGAGCAAATTGAAGACGGATAAAGAAAAAGGGAAGTTAGGTGAAGAAAGATATCAAATAATTGTTTTCGCCATCTTTAGGCTGGTTCTGTTTCCTTCGGAAGCCGCTGGAATTATTAGCATTGAAGCTGCTAACGCTTTCCTTGAATTTGAAAAGACAAAGAATAACCCTACTTCAGCCATCTTAGCTGAAACCTTCCTATCTCTAAATCATTGCATACTGCATGGGAAAGGGGCGATGCGATGCTGTATTCTTCTCTTATTCATGTGGATAGTAAGTCATTTGGAAACTTCAAAAGAAGTCTTCAATAATTTTTGGTGGTTTAACATGAGGCCTCTTGAGTTGGTGCTGACTAAAGAATGGAGTGATTTGGATGAAAAGGCATGGGTAAGGAAATACCAAG
>Ga0307516_10008489_pt1 | contig 11610 bp, 15 predicted proteins | sample 19_EM_MG_FD_203310 | JGI IMG/M metagenome (GOLD analysis project Ga0307516, IMG submission 203310) | Populus trichocarpa ectomycorrhiza microbial communities from riparian zone in the Pacific Northwest, United States - 19_EM | ecosystem: Host-associated > Plants > Roots > Unclassified | place...
GACGAAACGCCAAGGTTGCCATACAGCGGAACGGTACTAGTAGTTTACTTTGGGACTTACGCCATTAGTGGAAAGTCCGAAATTGTCACACGCCTCACGTCATATCACTTGACATGCTCGGCGCCTGGGCCCCGACCCGGGTAAACCTGGGGTAGACCGAGGTTGATGATGACTGTCTTAAATGACAAATTTTACTACGCATTACTCATTACTGATTTGTAGAACGCGATAGGAACGGATACCTGCCCAGTCAGCCGCTCCGAAACGCTCAGGTCACCAATATTCGTCAGCACCTGAAGAGGCTATATAAGCCGAAAGTGCTTGGAGTGAGTGTTCCTCACCCCACTAGTGCACTGACGTGCTTTCCCCCACGACTGTTATCTTTTGCCCACCACCTTTGGCGGCAGGCTCCCCCCCAAAAATGATCATCAAATGACTGATATGGACCTATGTATGCCCTCCATTATCCCACATGCCATTTGGCATTTAATGAGGGGGTCATAGTTAGGTGTTTTATCAACTGTCCCCCTATGATTTGTCCAAGTCTGAGTGAATGTTAATACGATCACATTCCGACTTTTAATTCACGTGCCTCAGGAAGAAAAAGGAATCATCTACATGGCCTCATGGCCTATGAAGGTCAATCTTCTCGGTCTCAAGTCATACTCACTCGAACTCGGATACTGCCATGCTTTGCAGCAGCCCACTCACCAGTTCAATTCAATTCTTGAACACAGAACTCAACCAAAGTCCAACGACCTCTAATCAAAACACAAACAATGTGTACTTATGTGCCATCATCTTTGTAAAAGGCTGTAATTAAACATGACGGACACTTCAATCTGTCCATTTCAACTTCAAAAGACGATACTACTTATGCAAAACCATCAGAACCCTTCGGATATCCGCCCTCAAACCTCCTAGGGGCATTCAGTGACGTCCCATACAAGTCGTTATTCATCAAAACTTGCAGATCAGCGTCTATCCCACCCGACCCCACCATGCCGCTGCTCCCATAACCGCCGCCTATGGGTGCAGGTGCTGCTCTCCACCCCCCACCAAATCCTGGATTGTCAAAGAACCCGGCACTAAAGTGAAAGGATGATGATGACGAAGGCAGGATGGCGTGGTAGCTCTGCGGAGACGAATAAGCAGGCCTGTGAAGTTCACTCGCACCACCGAGATGACTCCCCATCTCCACCGCCGTCTGCTCATACTCCATGTCACCCGAGACCACGGGGTATGTCGACGAAACACCCCCCCGACTGAGCCCCATATCCCCACCGAACGTCCGTCCCCTCTGAAATATATCCCCATCCACACCAGCAGACGACGGGTGTGATCCACCCTGGAACCAATACATCGACGACATGTCACTGTAGAATGGAGGCGACGACGCCGCCTTGCCGAGCTCAGTGGTGTACACTGGAAGTCGTGGCAGTGTCGGCTCAAACGGTTGGTGGAGTTGCGGATACTGTCCGTTTCGTTGCTGCGGCGATGCTCGATTCGCCCTTCTTGAACCTGCAATGGTTCGAGGCAGGACGTCGACGGGGACCTGTTGCTCTGGCGAAAGAGACGGCCCGGTGGGCAGGGTGGACGGGTCCGGCGAGCTTAGTGGCGAAAGCGAGGTTTGTGAAACTGGGCTATCCGTGTCTCGTTCCCTTTTGTTGCTCGTGGGTGGAGAAGGTGGAAGTGGTAGGTCACCTGCAAATGCCAGCTCTCGTACGATATCGCTGTGGATCCAATGTTCGACATCACGTCTCCCTGAAGAAAAGACAACTTACCGCAAGCGACCGCCAGAATTCCACCTACAATCGGCCAAAATAAACACGTCGTCGGAATGGAACAAGACGGAAACAGGACTTACCGGCCTTCACAAGCCTTGAGCGCATTCATACACCGTTGGACATCCACCATCTCCTTGATGGGATCTGTCATCACACCGGTCCTTACCCCGCCCCAAATATTCAGCAGCAGGACGATGGCGGATGTAAAGGCGGGGAGCTGCGGTCGAGTCAAGACACAAGGTCAACGGGGGAGGGATTACGACGCACCTGCAAATATGGCAAAAGGCCGAGGCCCCTCTTCAACTGTGCATCCAGGATATGGCTACACGACCTCGCTGCGTTGGTGCAAATGGCGAGCGATGGGAAAGTCGTCGAGGAGGGTTTGTTGGGAGTCGGGATGAATGGTCGGTGTATGAGGATTTGCACATGGTAGTAACTGCTATAGAGAAGGACGGATTGTTCAAAGAACTGGGGATGCTCGCGGTGGGGATCCCAGCGGACTAGGGGGAAGAATATTGAATTCATGTAAGGAGAAAACTTTTAACTTACGGTGGTCGGGGACGGAATCAACCCATTGGTTCAGCGCCGAGTCTAGCTCGGTGACAATTTGGTGTTCGGAGTGTTCGCCGATGAAGCCGAGAAGGACTCGGCTTTTCTTTAACGAGTACTACAACAAAGCATCAGTCATTCTACATGGGAGAGAGTAAAGAAGGCAGATACTCACTATCGTCCTGATCAGTACGGCCAGTACCTTATTGAGCTTCAAAGTCAGGACAAAGGCCGTGATCAATGAAGGTTTGTCCGCTGGCTGCTTGAAGACGACGGGTTGCTGGAGAAAAGTCAGTGAAAAAGGTCTTAATCCTTCTTCGTCTTGCTCCAAAGTGACCCAATACTCGTCGTCGCACTCGATTGGAAGGTCGAGGTCAAAGCTGTGAAAATAGATGCTGATAAGCCATGAGAAAGAGGCGAAAGGGGAAGCTGACTCTTCGTCTTGAATGGCGCACGGCCGTCCAAATCCTACACTGACGGCGAGATCGAGGCAAAAGAGAACCCTGTATATCGATGTTCGTTAATGCGACGATCATGACAGAAGCAAAAGACGTTACCAAAACGTCCGCTTCCACATCTCATCTTCCACCATCATCTTTGTATTCGGCTTGCGTCGATGAGCGCCGGCGTCCTGAGCAAGCCTGATCCCGATTCCGATCATCGTCCAGCAAGCGTGTGGGGTAGAGGAACCCTCTAGGAACAGGACAGCTAGCTGAACACAAGTTAATATGAGGAGAGAAAGCCGAAGAGTGGAGAAACATACACAGTAGAACTGTAAATCGTACAAGGTGGGCAACCCGACATTGTGATACGATCGCCGATGGGCTTCGACCTGATTATACCACCTCCAGCCAGAGGAGCGCCAGTCATCAATACCATCCAGCTTCACTCTGTCATCGTTCGAGTAACGCGCCCCGAGGGCACACACCAAAAGGACGTTTACTGCAAAATCATCGTCTGTATGGTGGAGGTGCATTGCGATCGACCTCTCAAAGGTCGGGCGGTGGAGGAGTGGGAGGAACACGTTAACGGTGGAAAAGTAGTGGTGGATAAGAGAGTTAAAGAGTTCCGGAGGGGGGAAGGTGTAGCGTGTCTTTGGCGGTTGCTTGGGGATGACTTCCCACTGTTTGAGAGGGTTGAGTGGAAGTGAAGAAGGAACAGGGGACAGATAACTGACGGGATGGACAGACCAGAATTCTTGCCTCCTCAAATTCACGGCGTCGGAGCCTATGCCTGTGTAGGCGCTTTTGACTTGAAATGCGACGTTTACGAGATTTGCGCTGCTCGACTTGCCAATGAAGCGGGGTTTGGCTGTATCAATGGCCAGATTTGAGAAACCTTTGTCAACCTCGTCGAGGGTTTCGTCAGGGGCTGCTGTATCACCGTTGGCGTTGAGATCGAGTGAGGTGAACTTGTGATCGGTAGTATTCCGGGTGATTGAGGTGGTGATGTTGCTGGCGGGCGATAAGACTTGGAGGGACGAGGTGATATCAAGTGCTGAGGCTCCAAGGTCTTTGAGACCCCGTTGGTCTGGACGGAACTGCGGGAGGAGCGGGGGAGGACGAGGAGTGAGATGCACCTTGTTCAGGAGACCCTCGAGTTTCTCAAGGCGGTTCTCCAGCCGTCCAACGTATCTAGGATGTCGATTTGAGAGTTTAATGATGCCCGGTGAGTATATAACAGTGTTACCCCTTGGAAGGACCACGTTGCTGGATGAAGAAGTTATGAGAAAGATGGAGGACAGGAAAAGTGTGAAGGCGGACCTTTGCAGCTTCGACATAGGTGCATTCGAACGAGGACGTGGAGCAGTTGGAACACTTATCGCCGGGAATTTTCCCGCCGTCGCCTAGAATAATGAGAGATGGCGGGGGCAAAGAGGCGAGAGCGCTCACATCGGACTGAAGATATCATCAGCGAATGTTGAGAGAATTGTAAGAAAAAGGAGGTAAGTTACTTTTCTTTCTCCTGCAGATGTCGCATGCGCGTTGGACTCTTCTCTTTTTTGCGAGAGGGTTTTCGTCGTTGTACTCGTCTTCGTTGGATGTCATGGTGGAATGGCTGGCGATGCAAGATCGGGGAGCATAATAATATTAATAAACCAAAAACGTCCGGCGTGTTCCTTTTCCGGCACGATACGCATGACAACCAACATTCACCGCCCTGAACAAACCCCCCGCAAGATCTCCGGCGGGCGACGATTCTCCGTTCTCCCAGGTTCTCCCTTTAGCACGTGAGAAGACCTTCTCGCTCCCGCAGTCAAGACCGGATCTTCCTCATCGATCATCTTTTCGTTCCCCACTCACTACCAAAGTATCTCATCAACGAGGACATGGATATGGTGGTGCTAGGGGTGAAGCAGATAATGTCAAAAATGTGACACCTCCTGTCATCGGCGCAGGCGCGGATTTTAGGATCACAAGGTGAGATCAAGTGAGATCGCAGCTACGCAGCTGATTGACATTATTCACGGTAGCTATAGCGCTCGGATAAGGCGGATTCGGCCTAGTGTTCTTTCCCAATATGTCAATAGAAGCTGTCACGCCTCCGGCTTCCTTTTTCCACGTTTCCCTCCGCAAGGGTCGGTGTTTCACCAGATTCAGCTACACAAAGCCACACCTCCTTACACAAAACAAGGAAAAGGCACATCAATTCATAAACGGAGCCAAAAAATTATAAGTACTCAAAGCGCAATAAAAAACCAGACGCATACATATTGCGGTTGACGATGAGGATATATAAGGTGTCAAGAAAGGGAAAAAAAAAACGCAAATAAAAAGAGCCCAAGAAGAGGAGAAACATACTCAAAAACCTTACTGACCCGCAAAGTAAGCGTCATTCGTCCATCCTCGCCAGCGCCCGCTTCTCGAGTTCCGCATGGTCAAGCGGTTTCCCGAGCTCCTCCTTCCCCTCTTCTGCCCTATCCCCATCCCCATCCCCATCTCCGGCGTCAACAGAACAACGGACAGGAGCAACCCCGTAAAAGGCTGCACGCCCAAGTTCCCTCGCCTCCCAGAACCAGAACCCGACGCGTCCTCCCTCGAATTCATCCGCTTTCTTGCTCACTTGATGCCCCCACAGCAAATTCCCCCGCAAGCTCTCCGACATCTCGGTCTGCAGCACAAGTCAGTGCATCGTGCGCGGCTTCGACGGTGGGGTCGGCGAAGGCAGTGTAAGCTGGGATGACAACCGGAGAAGGAGGGCTCGACACTTGGCGAAACACCGTCATCTGCTGCTGTTGCTGAACATGCGAGTCTTGAGGCGGCAATCGTGATGAAGACCTAGTCAACTCCCATTCCCGATCTCCGACACAGGTTCAAGCTCCTCCTGCTCCAGGGTTAGGATACGCTCCCCATGGTCCTCGCCTGGGTCTCCACCATCGCCGGGCTCGTCTCCCTGGTCAACGACGCCAGCCGACTTCCCCTTGTCAACAGGTAAACCCTACCCTCTCGACTACCCCTCACACCAACATTGTCCGTCTCAGTTTCGTAGTCCTCTGAATCAGCCGTCGCGAGAACTATTTTCCGTGGCTCAGACAGCCGGGGTTGCACCGCCGGCGGATCAGACGGATGAACGTGCACGGGGGACAGAGAAGCCGAGGGACCATAACCAGCGTGGGGGATGACCCGCTTTCCACATGCTTTGATACGCTCTTGAATGAAAACCGAAGTGCATAGGGGGAAACGGCGCCGCACCTTCAATCTTGAACAGGTCAAGCTTTTCTGTTCATGCAGCTCTTGTAGGCGCGATAGTGTCCTGAAGGAGCGTGCGGGGCGTCTGTTCAGCTGGGCTTGGTCACAGCCCGTCTTCTGGTTGGAACGCAGCAAACCTCCCCGTCAATTTGCCCCTCTTTTGCATTGGGTGCACTGTCGGGTGTTGAACGGTACCGCCTGGAGCGTAGGGCATCGAGGAGGTTTTGTAGTCGAAATGCGCACAGTAATGCGCTTTGAACGTTTTTGCGTATTATACGTTGGTGGATGTGGGTGTGATGATGGGGACCTGGTATTCAATATTCGAGCCGCATATTTCGTGCACTCCGGTGGTAGGGTGGAGGTGGATGAAAATGGAGCCAAGAGGATATGTGACATTGGATGGAACGGAGGTGATGACGGAAGGATGGGAGGAGTTGAGAAAGAGGTATGGCGGAGTGCCGGGCCTGGTGGCGAATGCGAAATTGGAGGTGGTCGATGCGGGAGGCTGTAATAGTAGGGGTTGAGAATATTAGCAGGACACGTGGCAACGTGAGGACATACTGGCAACGAGAATATACCCTCCCAGCCTATCCTCCAGCATGACAGAGGAGTATGAGGGGGTGATCACCTTGGTCTCGTTCGTCATCCTCAACCCCGGCTCTCTAACGTGCTCTTGATGTCCACCCTGTCCTTTTCTTGTTAAATTGTGGACTAGCTCCGAGAACGACCACGACGGGCTCACTCTCGCCCCGCGGTTGAAGGGATTATTCCACCAGGACCATCCGGTGTGCCGCCACTGTTACGGATGAACCTTGGACGGGAAGTGAATTTGAATGGCATGTATCGACGAGGACATGCTTACAGATTGACGTGATCATAGGCGGTGCTATTCGGCGTTGCCTTCTGGGTTGTCGAGCGCAGCGAGAAAGAGTCAGCTTACAAGACTAATGACAAGGCTTTCCTTTATTTGTTCCACCAAACACAGCCGTGCTACTTATTTCTTCGTGTCACCCAGAGTTGTACAGGTTAAAGAAGGTATTTATTCGTTGGAAACCCTGGAAGAGGTCGTTTCCCAGTAATATATAGTCGTCATGGCACAGACTATGGAATCGATGTTGGATGCCATCCAGCAGATGTCTCGTGAGCTAAAAAGTTGTATGGTTCAAAAGCTCAGATCATTCGCAGCTTTGCCGTCCTGTGTGGACAAAAATCACGTTTCGAACACCCATTTTACGACTGCCGTCCGAGATCATCGTTTTTATCTTTACACTTTCTGAATATAGCACGGATGACGAATACGAGAACACTGGTACCAGTCAAGAACGAAGCCGTTTGCCCTCACGGTGTCCCATGTTGCATAACAACGCTTACGAACCACCTCTTGTGGGCAAGGATCCACTTCGTACCTCCCTGGAAACCTGAACTGATCGATCTCTGCTATAAAAGATCCCACCCATGTTTGATCGATTTTCGCCTGACGGTCTAGGTACAGTATCTTTGATCTTCTTCAGCAACAATCCTAATCGCGATCAACAACTTTACCTACACCCTTTCCGAACATCTAGAAAAATATTCACAAGATGGGTATATGGCAACATCAACCTCATCCGAGTCAACGGCTCATAATCACTGAATCTGGTTTCAAAAGTCGAAACCGAAACCGAAACCGCTGGTTGAACGTTGAACTCTTACACTCGATTGTCGTCGGCGTGGCACAAAAGCTCGGGCGTTGCAAAACTGTAAACTGGGTGATATTCTGAAGTGTTCACCGAAAGACGATAATGTACAAAGGCGTCAACCACCTTTTCCATGAGTCCATTTTATCCGCACGCTAAATTGTCTCGGAGAAGTTGACCTGGACGGCCTTCACGTTCGTATAGCTGAGAAGAAACAGTGAATAGATTCAGCGTTACTGAACCGACCGAGGGGAGAAATGAGACGTACTGGTGAAGTGCGTACTCGCCAAGCTCGCGTCCCATACCTGACTGCTTGTAGCCACCAAACGGTACGTTGGGGTAGAGAGTGTTGACGCAGTTGACCCACGCTGTGCCAGCCTTCAGCTTGTGGGCGGTCTGCAAAGCACGGTTGATATCCTGACTGAAGACGGCGGCCGCGAGGCCGTACACTGTCAGGTGCGTGATTAAATGTCAGTTGAGCAAACGACAGGAATGAGATTGAAGAATGACGCACTGGTGTCGTTTGCTTGCCTGATGACATCTGCGTGAATGGAGCAAGAATGAGAAAGATGAATAACATGGGACGTAGAGTTGAACAACATACCTTCCTCGTCCTCGAACTTGATCACGACACCTACGGGCCCGAAGATCTCTTCTGTGACAATCTTCATTTCCGGCTTCACATCCGTGAAGATGGTCGGGTTGATGAAATACCCCTCATTACCGCAGCGATTGCCGCCGTAATGTACGGTTGCACCTTCTTTCTTGCCGGAATCGATGTAGCCCATAATACGCTGAAGATAAGAAGGGTATAATGGTGATCAACACTCAGGATAAAGAGATAATAGAATGATCAACCCACATCGAACTGAATCCGGGAAACTTGAGGACCCTGGTTGACGTCCGCCGCAAAAGGGTCGCCGACCTTGATCTGAGCAGCCTTCTCAGTGAACTTTGCGAGGAACTTGTCGTAGATGCCAGATTGCACGAAGATACGAGAGCCAGCGCAGCACGTCTGGCCGTGATTCCAACTACGCGGCATCAATCAATGAACACCCGAAGCTTGGAACCACGTACAAGATCCCATGCGCAGACCAAGATGCAGCCTTTTCAAGATCTGCGTCGTTGAAGATGATGTTCGGACTCTTCCCTCCGAGCTCGAGAGTGACCTGCTTCAAGTTGCTCTTCGCTGCCGCCTCCATGACCTTGCGGCCGACGAGAGTGCTGCCGGTGAAGGCGACCTTCTCGATCAAGGGATGTTCGCTAATCGTTTGGCCGACGGTGTTGCCATAACCAGTGATGATGTTGACGACGCCAGGGGGGAACCCAGCTTCGTTGATCAGGCCACCGATTCGGATGGCCGTCAGAGGTGTGAATTCGGAAGGCTACAAGGTAGAAACGTGATTAGCCCAGCAGCGATATAATCTACCAGATCTGACCTTCAAAACAATCGTGTTCCCGGTAGCGAGAGCTGTGAAAAACGACTTAGTAATCCCTCCGAAGCGATCTGTTGTTGGGACGTACCAGGGCCAATTTTCCATGAGAGGAGCAGCACTGGAAGGTCGAGCGACTAAGATGAAGCAGAGGTAAAAGATTTGGTGAACCACATACGGGGGAAGTTCCAAGGGAGAATTTGTCCCTTGAGATTATGATGAGAAACCTTTACAAGCAGGGACTAACAATACTCACGACGACTCCGATTGGTTCGTGTCTGGTATAGACAAATTTTTTCTCGTCTGTCTACGATGATGTGAGCCATGAAGGGTTGGAGTAATTGACGGGACATGCCTCGATCGTCTTTCCATGTAGCTTGTCTGCCCAGCCGGCGTAATACTTGATGACTTGAATCGCAAACGTAACATCAGCACCGTACGCCCAAGAATATGTTTTCCCTGTGACAAAACAATGATTTCGAGCCGAATATCTTCAACCGAAAAACGCACCGTTGTCCAAAGCCTCAATCGCAGCAAGCTCCTCCTTGTGTTCCTCCATCAATGTTGCAAGCTTGTTGAGAAGGTCCCCACGTCGTGCGCCGTTCGCGTTGAGACCCCACGACGTCTCGAACGCGGTCTTCGCCGCTTGTACGGCAACATTGACATCCTTGGCTGTGCCCTCAGTAACCTTTGTGAGAAGTTTTCCGTTTGCTGGAAAGTTTCGGATTGGATGGGGGTCAGCTCTCTGAATGAAAGGGCGGTCAACCTACTCGGATTAATGATGCTAGGTTCATCGGATAATCAGATCATGTTGAGATCGTCACAATTTTTGGCACACTCACTCGATTTCAGATTTGCTGGCTCCGTCGACGAACTCGCCGTTGATGAAGAGACCAGTGGGGAAGGAGGTCTTGCCTTTGTAGACAGCGGTGTCCCATTCGTATGTGAAAACGGAAGGCATTGTGGCTTTCTGAAGGAAGATCAGTTGAGAAAGGAATGGGTTTTATATGTGCAGTGTCTAATCAGGTGAGCGATTACATCACAGGTTGACAATGACTAAGACCGATGATCAACTGAGAACACACCGTAGATCCTGCCTAGATTCGCCTCAAAAATCTTCCGGAAGTCCATTGGCAAGTAAGTACTCGAGTGCTGAGCTGCGCGCAAAGTTTCGTGCACCAAGAGAAAGAGTCAGGCATGAGACAAACAAGTGTTGGACAGAGACAAGAGTATATCCCAGAGGGCTGCTTATAGACCACAGTATCGTAGGAGGATCTTGATTACTGTTCATACCTGGGGCTTACTAGGACTGTTACAGAGCTTAAGCGAGCGATAGAACGACCCCGGGCATGCCGAGCATGCCCGATGTCAACCACGTGCTCCTTGATGTGATGCCAAAGGACGGGTTACAAATATCTGAAGAAGACCAACGTTGGAACCCATCACAGGTTCGGACTCGTCGAGACACTGGCAGGATTTGACCTCGACATCGAAAGGGAGAACAGAAGGAAATTTACCATCGCGTGTTTTGCGACGCGTAAATATACTCAAATAAACCTTGTCGTTGTGCTCCAATCCTTCCACTGCTCCTTCTTTCCGAACCGGCAATTCGGAATTACATAATTCACAAATGTTCCGCGGTCCGGCACGTTACAGTTTACCCCCTTCAATTGAGAGGAACAACGCCAAACTCATACAGCGTCGGGCCGCCGACCCGATCACGCAGAAGTTTCGACTTTAGGAAGCCCTTTTGGTAGGATAATTCTATGTGAACCCCCTTTATTTGTGAACCCCCCATGAACCGATGACAAATTCACTATTTCCACCCAGTCGTCACAAATCTGAGTTAGCAGTCACAGCAATACAACTCGCACTTGAAAAAATCAATCAACGAAGAGGCGTCGTGCCAACAGATGAAAGAGCCATGTCCACCGTCGTCCGGGAGGAGCTGGAGAGCAAAAAGCCTGGTGTTTCAACGAGGACACAACCAGCCATCAAATCGGATAGTCTTGCATAGATAATGAATTGTCGCTACTGGTACATCATATGCGTAAGTTGATTGTAAACAAGTGCCGCCTCGTCCATTGGATCCCAGAACCCTCCCGTGTCTAACCTGCCGCGAATTAAAGAGGTGAGTGAACATACAAGTGCCAAAACTCCGTCACATACCTAGAGGCGAGATGCGGCGCGCACGGGAGTGGGAGGATCGTCTCCCAAAGACGAGCAGTTGCGCCAAGGAGGGGTACCAGAGGTAACAAGCCTGCACCGACGTGGCGATGTGGCCTCAGGATGGGTGGATTCGGAGGGTGGGCGGGTATGTCGTTATTCAATGTCGTTCCCGAATATGACACAGACAGGCCCCGTGTTGTCTCATTTGGGGTTTGAGCCGGTTGCCGATGTGGTGAATGCACTCCCTCATCCTCTTTCTTCTCGTGAATGGTATCCTTCCGCCGAGGATTCAAAATTAAAAAATGAC
>Ga0307516_10008490_pt1 | contig 11609 bp, 12 predicted proteins | sample 19_EM_MG_FD_203310 | JGI IMG/M metagenome (GOLD analysis project Ga0307516, IMG submission 203310) | Populus trichocarpa ectomycorrhiza microbial communities from riparian zone in the Pacific Northwest, United States - 19_EM | ecosystem: Host-associated > Plants > Roots > Unclassified | place...
GGCCTGGGCGGATGGCAAAGGAAAGCTTGCAACGTGCCGCCATCGCGCGGACAGCGGCGGGGAAACGGTCAAAAAATGTACGCCGCCATAGTCTAGATAGGCTTCATGCGAGTATGATAAAACAAAACAAAAACACACAGGCATAGTCCTTCATCCTTTTTCTTGACGAAATGTATTGGTGCTCCGGCCGGGGAGGTTGATGCCCGGATCCATCCTCGTTTTTCGTTGATTTCTATGTATTCTCTCAGGGCCTTCATTTTGTATTCGTTCAGGGGTCGCAGTGGCTCATACGGGGGTGTCTTTCCTTCCTCTAGTGGGATATAGTGGTCCTGGGTACAATGGGGCGGAGGTGCCATGGGTTCTTTCTCGGTAAACAGCTCAAGGAATTCATGGTATTCCGGTGGAATTGAGTTGTTGCTGTCGTTGGAGGTCTCCTTAATTTTGTCGATTACGGCCTGGCATACTTCCCATGGGTCTGTTTAGCTGATTTCCAAATTTTCGGGTGTTTTCTTGTGGTATTGCTCTGTGGCCTTTTCTTCCGGGACCGTGCTAGCTCTGGGTGAGCTGGGTAAGCATTTTTCGGTGCAGTGGTCCGAGTGGAATTTCACCGTGTGGTTATTCCATCCTATTACTGGGTCATGGAGCTAGAGCCATGGGAGTCCTAGAATGACCGGTGCGTTTCCGATTGTAATGCAGTGTAGCCGGGGTCTTCCTCGTGATGATTGATTTTCAGGTGGACTTGGGCGTCGTGGGTTACCAGCCCGCCGGTGACTTCACTTCTGTCCACGGTCAGGACCCGTCTTGGTGTCGCTTTCTGCTGCATTGGGATTGTGCTTGCTTCGGCGTAGGCTTTGTCGATGAAGTTCTCAGATGCCCCACTGTCTACCAGGGCAGTGGTGTGATGTTCGTTTTCATCGGTTCCTATGATGCATACTTTGATCATGATTTTCTCTTCGCGGTCGTATCTGGTTGTTCGGATTCTGTAGGGTGGGTCTGGTTCTGCAATGGGTTTCTCCCTCAGGTGGCTGTTGCTTGAGCCTATTCCCGAGGGCTGTTGTTTCCCGCTGGTTCGGTTGCTTCCCCTGCTTCCTTCTCCTCGGGTTCTTCCTCGTACGTGGCTTCCACTGCCCGATACAGCTTTCTCCATGGAATTCCTCCTCAGTTCTTGGGTTGGGGGCATTCCCTCACGAAGTGCGCTTTCTTTCCGCAGTTGTAAAATTCATCCGTGTTTGTTCGTCGGGGGTATCGGGTCGGCATTCTCTGTGCAAATTTGAATCGTCGGGTTGCGTCGAGGTCCATCAGGTCCCCTGGGGGTACTGACGCGGGTTCTCTTGTCTGTACATGGAAGCGCATTTCTGGGTTGGCTGTCGGTCGTCGGCTGATGACTCCGAGGTTGCATAAGCGGCTATCAGTTTTGATGGCGGCGGTTGCGTAGTCTACCAGGACCGTGGCTGGTGTTTCGCTCATGACCAAGTGTCTCTTTACTTCGGGGTGAAGTCCGTCCCAGAATCGTACGATGCATACATTGTCCGCATACGGTAGGTCTGCTTTGATCCGCTGGAATTCCGCCCAGAAGGTTGCTACCGTTCGACTTCCCTGCTGGATTTTCTGGAATTTCTCGAATGCTATTTCCTCAGCATCTACTTGGCCGAACGCATGCTTCATGCTGGTCTTCAGTTCTTCCCATGTCAAGTTTATCCCTCCTTCTGGGTTTAGGAAGGTTTCCACCCAGTTCCATGCCACCCCTCGGAGTAAGGCGGACGCGTATCCAGTTTTTTTCTCGTCATTGTCGAATCGACTTCCTTCTGTTCTGAATTTCAGCTCGCACTGGGCCAAGAACGTTTTGAACTTTTCTTTGTCTCCTTCGAAGGGTTCGGGGTCCCGGAGCTTTGGGTAGCTCTTTTGTGGGGGTCGGTTGCGTGCCGCTAAGATGGTCTGCAACATTTCTGTTGTCAACAGGTGAGGTCCTTCCGTCATTCTTCGGGGTTGTTCTGGTGACTTGGGTGTCTGTGGTCTGGATCGTTGCTCTGGGGTTACTGGGCTTGGTGCTCGCTGGTCGTCAGGGACGTCCCTGAATTCGTGGAAATTGAGGGGGGTCCCTGGTGTTCTCGTCCCAGGGATCCACTGTGTCCTTGCTACGTCAGGTGTCGATTTGGGAGACGCAATCTAGTGTCAAGATCCTGCCTCGCTAGCCCGTGCTGCTCGACAGGTAACGTAGTCTTGGTCGCCGCTCGGCAGTATTCGGCTGTGCTGTGGCGGTATCTGGCCTTGCCCTAATCTCTTCACACCTGGCGGGGTATCGTTGCGGTATTTGGCTTCGCTGTGGCGGTATTTGGCTTCGCCCTAATCTCTTCACGCCTGGCGTGGTATCATTGCGGTATTCGGCTTCGCTTTACTTCTCCGGGGTCTTACAGGGGGTGGTCGCAGCGCCGGTTCACGGGGGTAGAGAGATAGGTCTGTGGAGAGAGATAATATGCAACTTCAATCAATTGCGCGTAACACTACAGGCTATTTGCGCTCCACCCGTCGTACCATCCCCGTGGGGCTCCCATTTTTCCCACACTCGCCGAACTGAAGAACTGAAGAAACAAAAGTAATCGCAGAATGGAAATTTTGCCCAAGAATGCAGAAAGCAAACAAGCGAGGCAAGTAAATGTAGCACTACACTGGGGGGAGGAGCTTGCCGTCACCCCTACTTCCCCAGTTGTCATGATATGGTTAAGGTTCGAAGGCACCAAAGTCTGGCTCCGGTGAGTCTGAGTCGCTGTCGTCGAGATCATCGGCATGGTCGTGGTGTTTGTCAAAGCAGACAGGCGTCGTGTGAACCAGGCCTGTTGCCTGGAGGAAGCGTCGGATTGCCAGGGCATTCTGGGGCGCTGTGATGTAGCTTGGCGTGTGGATGTCGCCGGTGGTGGACTGGAGGAGCTTCGTTCGCTCCTCCACGAGTAGCGGACAGTTGCGTAAAAGGTGGTGTGAGGTATTCAAGTTGAGGCCACATGGGCACGGGTCTGCCGGAATATTGGGTGGTGGGTCTGTAGGCGATCTGTTGCAAAACACCCTCCACATTGCACGGGTATCTGCCCAGTCGACACCGTGTAGGTGGGCAGGGAATTTAAATGAAGGATTTGAAAGCAGGAGCTCTTGCTTCCATCGCTTGAGGAATGACCTCCGTGCCTGGGCGAAGAGCCAGGCCTTGGTGGTACGTGTGAAATGGCAGGGGATTGTGGAGGACGCCCCTGCCTTGGCAAGAGTGTCGGCCCTCTCGTTACCATGAATATTGCAGTGAGAGGGGCACCAAACGGTGGTAACATGCCAGCCGAGATGCTGGAGGTTGTCAATGACTTTGAGGGCGCGCCGCGCATATTCATGGTTGGATTCGTTGAATTGGAGGGTGTCGGCGGCAGCCTGGTTGTCGATGCAGACAAAGACCGAGGCGCGTGGAGCTGTTGTAGTGAGGACTGCGGTGACGGCTTCTTGTTCTGCATGAAGTTCGGCATTGTACACTTCGGCCCTATTGCCGAGGTTGCAGCGTCCGTTCTCCAGTAGGTGGAGTTGCTGGTTTCTGCAGTGGTAAATGGCCCATCCACAGCCGACAGCGCCATTCTCCAGTTTGAAGCCGTCGGTGTATATGACGATGGTTTGGGAAGGGAGCGTGCGTAGCCATTCTTCGTGAAGTTGTTGTGGCCGTGTCGTCTTGTCTGGATTTGGAGATGTGGTCTTCGCTACTCCTGGCACCGTTGATGTCACTGTACGATCTTCGCGCTTGCTCTGTACAAGGTGTTTGCTGAGGTTGTGCAAATGGTGTAGTCCGAGAAGGTTGGAATGGGTATTCGGCTGGCTGCGCAGAGGACCAAGGGCATGGTAAGTGGGGAGAAAATGGAGGGGAATAGCATACCGTAGTGATAGGTAGTCTAGGTATGCAGCCATCGGGGGGAGGTGGGCGAGTGTGATGAGGTTCGTAGTTCTCGTATTGAGCAGCAGGCCGGTAATCCATCGTGCAATAGCATTGTACGTTACGCTGAGCGTTGCAGATACTGCTGGCATGTCGGTCCACCATGCTGGAGATGCCCAGAACATGGCCAGGAGAATCGCTGTCATTGCCAGGTGGTGGGCGATGTGAGCTGGAATGCCACGGGACCGGTGGCGTAGGAAGCTCAGGCTGCCCAGAATCTTGTGTCCTCTTGCGGGTGCCATTGTGGTGTGATGAATGAAGGTAAGTGACTTGTCAATGAATACCCCCAAATACTTGATTAGTCGTTTGGCTGGGATGGTGGTGTTAAGGATTCGGAGTGGTGGGTGAGATGACAGGCTCTTGCCTTTGTCTTTACTGGTGAGCGGGAGGCAGTAGAGCAGTTCGGTCTTTGGTGTTGCAAAACTGAGTCCGAGGCGTGCACCATTCCTCAACTGTCATTCAGTTCGTTCTTCAGGAGTGTATTAGCTCTGGAGACTGTTGGCGACATCTGTATCATGCAGATGTCATCAACATAGGACGTATCAACAGCATCACCAGGGTGGTGCTGTTTCTCCAACATGGCATTACTGTAGATGAGGAAGAGGATCGGTGAGATAGGTGATCCCTGTGGGAGACCACACTGGTACGGTTGTGGCTCCTCGGATTGTCGGTCAAACCCAAAGGCGATTTTCCGGTCGGTATTGAAGGCAGCAACCCAGTTGGTCAAATAAGATGGCATTTGGCGTTGGGACATGATTTCTAGGAGTGTTGATGGGTGGACCTGGTTGAACGCTCACTTGATGTCGAGCGTGAGGACAGCCGGTCAAGTCGGGTTCTGGTTGGTGGTTTTCCTTTTGCTGATAGAGGTGGCGATGTGTGAAATCGTACGCAGTAGTGTGTCAATTGCAGAATTTTCTTGCTGGGCACCCATCTGTGATGGATGTGTCGCTCCGCACATCAAGGCTGCATGGGAGAGGCGTTTCGCCACAATCGATTCCAGCAGTTTCCCAAAACATGATTGGAGTGAGATCGGACGATAAGATTTTGGGTGTGAGTACGTCGTCTTGCCAGGCTTGGGGATGACAACGCAGTTGGCAGTTTTCCATTCCGGCGGATGCACAGCATATTTGAGGCATACGGTGAATAGGTCAGGGAGAAGATGTGGGGCAGCCTTATGGAAGCGTCGTAGGGTGCTGTAGGTGATATCGTCTGGTCCAGCTGATGTGCCATATTTCAGGTGTGAGATGGCCAAATGGGTTTCGGATGCTGTGACCGGCCGCGTGTGATGGCGTATATCCCTCTTGAAGTTGAGAAGGTCCGCTGGAAGTGGCGTTCGTTGCTCCATATTGACTGTTGGGAAGAGTGAGTTACGTAGCACCTCACACTTACCTTTGAAGTCAGACCGTCCCTGAAGTGGTGGACTTGGCTTGTGGTGTGTGTTGTGGTGCTGAATTGTTTTCCAAACTGTCCGGGTGGATGTGGCTTCAAGCTGGTGGATTCGGTAGGCTGTCTTCGCGTTCTGTACCAGTGTCGACCACTTGTGGTGTTTGTATTGGCTATCTTTGAGGTTCACATCGGTGGGGTATAGGTGGGCCCGTCTGTCAGCACGCTTGACACTCTGTTTTGCCAGTGTAAGACTGTGGTTCCACCAGGGCGCCGCTGTCTTTCGCGTCGTCCTCACAGGGACTGCCTCGTCGACCGCCTGATGAATCAGACATGTAATGTTGGTGACTGCTCTCAGAGTGTCGTCCGTCCCTTGGAGTTGCGAGAGATCCATCTTTGCAGATCGAATCTTGGAATTGAACGTTTCCCAGTTAGCCTTGGGCCAGCACTGACGGGGAATGGTTGGTGCCTGAGCGGATGGCAGGGATAGGGTGATGATAACAGCGCTGTGGTCAGTGGTAGTGTCATGGTCCATGGCGAGTGTCAGGATGGATTGTGTTGGTGAACCTCGGGAGAAACATAAGTCGATTGTAGAAGGCTGTCCGCCATTCCTGGGGTGGCGTGTGGGTATTGCCGGCTCGTTCTGGAGACAGAAGTTGTTGTCTTCGAGCCAATTCGCGATTGTGTGGCTTGCAGTGGAGATACGAGCGGCTTGCGGAAGAGGTCCCTGCCACCACGGGTGGTGGGCGTTAAGATCCCCCATGAGTAGGCAATCGGTTGGTAATTTGAGGGTTGGTAGGATTGCAGCCAGCGGTTCTGCACGTCCTGGGGAGTAGAAGTTAAGGAGGGTGAATGTTTGCTGGTTGTGTGATGTAGTGATCATGGTTCCCAAGAAGGAGTCTTGAGCGGTAAAGACTGTGGTTGCGGTGAGTCCAGGTGCGTGACGTACGTATGTCATGCATCGAGGCTTTGTCGGTGAGGGGGTGAAGATATCGAATCCTGGTAATGATGGTGGGTTCCCATGTTTGTCAACCCACGGTTCTTGGAGAAGGCAGATGAGATTTTCGGGTTTTCGGGAGAAGTCTTGCAATGCTGAAATTGTCATTGCTTGGCCTCGCGCACAGTTCAGCAGCTGTACGGACCCAACGGCATGCGGTAGAGTCATTTATGCGGCTACTCCCGCCATGGGGGCGTCTCCCTGGTTGGTTGCATTCGTGTTTGGCTTGGTGAGGTTACGTAGCTTGATGCGCTCGGGGCAGTTGCGGTCACTGGCCTTGTGGGGTGCATCGCAATTGACACACCGGATGGGGGGGTGAGTGCAGGCAGGGCCTTTCTTGCAAATCGGGAGCATGCACGGGTGCTCTTTAGTTTCATGAGGGCCAGCACAGACCGCACAACGGGATCCATTCCTGCAGAGTGCGGCGGGGTGGCCGTAGATCTGGCAGTTGTGGCACTGAGTGCTTCGTCCGTATGCGATGTAATCGTCCAGTTGACATTCCCGGTTACAGACAATGAGGTGCTTGCATCCAATGCTGGCCCTCTTGATGGTTCCTGTAAGCGTTATGACAACTGTGGAGTTGGCTTTATGCTCCCGTCGCTCGGTAGGGGTGAGCCATCGTGGCGTCTGTCCTTGAACCAATTGGGGGTAGTTAGATGAAAGGCTTTGTGATATTTCAGGTATGGAGAGGTGGGTTGGCACGCCATGCAGTAGGAACTGGCTGAACCGTTTTCCGATTTCCACCTTCTGGCATTGTCCGTAATAGGAGAGGGCATCTGTGATGATCGTGGTGTAGTCCTCATAGATCAGGTTGTTCTGGGTATTTCCAGTGGTAAATATGATATTGCCGCGGATCGTAACTCGTGCGCGGATTAACGGTGGGGCGAGGACGTCGTTGTTGTCGACAATTGCGGAGTTTACATGCCGGAGGGCCAAGTCTGCGATCATCTGCCGTTCAGAATAGGTCTTCTCAGGTTGAATACCATTTCTACTGTCGGTACCACCACTCTGGAAGTGGCATGTCACCTCCCGTTCGGCTTGTGGGTACTTCGTTGGGATGAGTTTCGGCGTCGAGGCCTTTGTCTTTAGCTTCGCAGGAATGGTTTCCCAACCGCGAGTATTGGTGTAGGGGTTTTGCGGAGTAATCGTCGGTAATTGAGGAATGGTATCTGCAACTCCAGCAGCAGCAGTTGCGGCCGCACCTTCACTGGAAGTTTTCTTTGTCAGTTGGAGTTTCAGAATCTTCTTGGCCAGGGCTGCCGTCGGCGCTGTCGTCGGGGGCTGGACGGGCTTCTTGTATGCAAGTAGCTGTTGTTGCAGCTGGGTGACACGGGAACCCAGGGAGCTGATCTGGCTGTGCAGCAGGTCGGTGGTCTTCTTGTAGGCGATGGCAGCATTTTCGTCTGATTTCTTGACTGATTTCACGATGTCCTCGGTGATTCTGATGTACAGGCGTTCCATAGCCGCTTGAGTGATGATCTCGAAATCTGAGCGGAGAGCTGCGTGTTCTGCGCTCAAGGGAGGGGGTAGATGTGGCGCAACATATGCCGGGATCTCGTCACCAACTGCCTGGGTGGCCGTAATGTTTTCGGCCTGCTGAAAGTCCATTCGTTCTGTGTTGGCGTCGTCGTCGTCACTCTCTGAGGGAGGTTCACTATCTTCACGAGCGCGTTTCAAGGGTGAGCTGGAGCGAGTAGGGAGAAGTTGGGGGTGCTCAGCAATTGCAGCCGCACCCGGCCGGACAAAGGCATCCAGGGGGCCCTGTCCGCAGTGGGAGGAAGAAGACATGATTTTGTTTGATGAGATCGTGGTGGTTGGGTACGCAGGCCCAATGGCACCACAGAGGGGGGTTGAGGGACTGTCAGAAACGAAACTCGAGATATTAAGCTTTCAAGCTAATGAGGCTGTCGGCCAATTCTCAGGGATCGTTTTGAGATTGTTTTCGGTGAGATCGATGGTGGGGGAGGAAAGTTCTTTTGGAAAACGTGGGGGGTTGTCCGAGAGAATAGATTGCGTGGAGAAGAATCTCCAGACTAGCTACCGCGCCCTTCCTTTATACTTTTCCTTCCCTCTGTGGAATCACAGCTTGCCCGCAAGACTGACACAGTTCCTCCGTCTTACATCGTGACTCGATCGCCGCGCTCAAGGACAACACATGATCGCACGTTGCCGCCGCGCGGCCAACACTCTACTCGCGGCAACAGGAGAAAGGATGCGCAAGCAGTAACAGTAAAGGAAAGGAAGACTGACGTACAACTTAATCAAGGGAAAACAATACTCGTAACGAACATGGGAGAAGGACGCGCAAGCTCAATCAATGGGAGACAACAAATGTAGTGGACAGTAGAAAGGACGCGCAAGTAACATAATGGAGACGAAGGAGAGAGGTCTAGACCGGCCAGCGGTTGGGGATATCGCTACCAGAGCGATATGGCGGAGATCAGTCAAGGCGCCTAAGCGTGGAGCATGGCCACGGCTGCGGCAGCGGAAACGAGGACGAGCCACAGGGCGACAAGGGTGAGAGTGGCACCGGCACTGGCGCCAAGGAGCCTGTCACGCCAGGTTCTTAACAGCTTGCCAATGAATCAGGATGGACATGACGAGTTCTTCGTTGGCATTGCTGTGTCCCAGGTCAAACACACATCCTCTGACCGATTTGCAAGTCGTAAGGTTTCCTGCCCAATCTGAGTTGGTATATCCGATAATGTTGATGGAGAGTGAGTTCTGAGGCGATTGTGGGTAGGAAGTGAGCCGTCGGTAATGAATTCGAAATTCGGCAGTAGTCTTCAGGTATCGGAGTACTCTCTTTGCTGCCGTTGCATGTATTTCGACAGGTTGGACATTGTACTGGCTCAGGGTGGTTACGCTGAAGGCGATATCCAGTCGACTTCCGAGTGCCGCATACATGAGTGATCCAACCATTGAGAGATATTCTTTGCGGTTTGCCGGTTTGTCCTCACAGTGGGTATTAGCCAGATCTGTCTGAGGATCAAGTGGAGACTTAGCCGGTTTTGCATCCATCAGTCTGAATCGTCGTATGATTGTGTTGATGTAACCTCATTGACTGATACTGAATCCTCCATCTTTGGTGCTCTCGATCTCGATTCCTAGGAACCGCTTTGCTGTACCCAAGTCACACATCTTGTACTTCATTTGCAGCAGCTGCTTGATCCGATGTCCCCGTCCTTCTGCACTGTTGTGCGCAATGAGCAGATCGTCCATGTATAGTACTAGAAGCACTCCTCATTGGAGGTACAGGTTTGGATCTTCCGCTGATTGTCGGAATCCTATGGATTGCAAGTATCCATCGATATCCTCATACCAAAGTCTGGGCACCTGTTTAAGTCCGTAGAGTGCTTTTCGGAGGATTAAAACGCTTTCGCTGGATTCGCTTCTGTTTGACGGGCTTTCGTTTGACAGTCTTCCGTTTGACGCGAGCCAGTCAATTCCAAGTGGCATTTCCATGTAGATGTTGTCTCGGTCAATCCTTGGATTTAGGAAAGCTGTTACCACGTCCATATGATCGACGTCCTAGCCATACTGTGCGGCTGTCACAGTGCCAGTATCAATCGGAATGTTGCCATCTTGGACAGCAGGGTGTAGGTTTCGTCGTAGTCGATACCTTCCTTTTGTTCGTAGCCCTTGATGACTAGTCATGCTTTGTACTGAGTGGATCCATCCGGATTAATCTTCCTCTTGTAGATCCACTTGCATCCAATAGGCTCTTCTACTGTCCTGTCAGTTATTGGTGTATGGACGGTAGTACCTTTTTCCATGATATCGAATGTGTGATTCTCCACCAATGCCTGCCATTCCTGGCGCATGGCTTCCTTCCATTGTCTTGCTTGCGGACTTCATAATGCAGCTTTGTAGGTGAGCGGTTTGCTCTTGTTTTCCCACTCGATAGTCGGTTCCATCTCGGCTTTGTCTTCCGAAGCTTCGGCAATCCCAAGTAGCAGAAAGGCGGATGCAAGGTGTTCCGAAGACATGAAATCACCCCCTTCTTCGTGAGCCTTGCTCATAATCGCTTTATTGGTTTCAAGGCGTGCCTTGCTGCGTGTTCGTGCAGAGACATATTCATTCTTGTCTGTCATTTCAATCAGTCTTGTTCTCAATCATACGGAATCCATGTCACCAGCTCTCGCTTTTCCGTAAGATATTCTCGACTTCTGCCCAGCATTTGCTGAATTCAGCAGGTAATGCCCAGCATATTCGCTGAATTCAGCATACAAGTCACCAGAAGTTATCGCTTTCGCAAGATGTTCTCGACTTCTTCTGCTCAGCATTCGCTGATTTCAGCAGGTAATTCCCAGCATATTCGCTGAATTCAGCATACAACACACCAGAAGTGATCGCTTTCGCAAGATGTTCTCGACTTCTTCTGCCCAGCATTCGCTGATTTCAGCAGGTATCTGCCCAGCATTCGCTGAATTCAGCAGGTATCTGCCCAGCATGTTCGCTGAATTCGGCACACTGCCCAGCATTCGCTGAATTCAGCAGTCATCTGCCCAGCATTCGCTGAATTCGCCAGGTATAACACATATTTCGCAGCCGCTCATAGAGCGATTTCACTGCATAACGAAAGAAATCGGATATTTGTTACTTACTGGTATTCTCTAGACCGTGTGCGTCATTCATTTCATGAGTTTTGTCCTGCGTTCTGTCGGTCTGTGCTTCATCGGTCTGCGCTTCTTCGGTCTGTGCTTCATTGGTGGTGTTTGGAACTCAATGGCTTCAGTCTGCTCTTCTGTGTGTGCATTTTCTTCTTCGGCAAACACTACACTCAAGCATTCCACTGCTCGTCTGATTTTTCCCGATTTGAAATCCCAAATTCTCCAGATTTTCGTGGTGTTCTGAACATATCCCAGCATCATACACATACTGGAGCGGTTTCCGAATTTCTTCTCCGTTCTCTGAGCGGGTGGAATATATTTTTATACTCGGCATCCGAATCGTCTTAAGTGTCCGATTTTCGGAATGGTGCCATACAATGCTTCGTTTGGTGACTGGTTGTCCGTCAGACTCGATGTAGGTGACCTTCGATGCAGGTGGCATGCCGTCCTGATGGCTTCCGGCCAAAATATTATCGGCACGTTTGCATCCAACATCATACTTCGTGCCTTCACATTCAGTGTCCGGATCTTCGGCTTGGCCGTTCCATTCTTGTGTTGGGTATACGGGGGGGAGGGTTCAAACGTAATTCCTTTTTCTCCCAGTAAACCTAGGAATATCGAGTTGTTGTATTCTCCGGATCCATTGTCACTTCGGAAACGTTTG
>Ga0307516_10008491_pt1 | contig 11609 bp, 17 predicted proteins | sample 19_EM_MG_FD_203310 | JGI IMG/M metagenome (GOLD analysis project Ga0307516, IMG submission 203310) | Populus trichocarpa ectomycorrhiza microbial communities from riparian zone in the Pacific Northwest, United States - 19_EM | ecosystem: Host-associated > Plants > Roots > Unclassified | place...
AGTCTCGAGAGTTGATTTCGCCGTTCCTCTGATGCAGCTCGACTGATGCGAGTAAATAATTTGGTCGAGTTCTTTGATCCTCCTTCAAATGTTAACGTCAATACCCTCGGGCGTCCACAGGGGTCGTCAGGTCCAGGTCCTTCTGCTCCACGGCCTTCCGATCCTCGAAGTCGCGCAAATGCATCGTTATCTGCAGTTACGAATCCGATCTTTCCTCCACAGATCGACGAACGAGCTTCTGCCAGTGATACTTTACTGGGTGGTGTCCAGCCCTTCACAGCCTACACTCCTTTCCTGAAATCGAGAGGCGACAAATTACTCATGCATCAAGGCGTACGCATACCTCTTCTCCCACAGGGAACTTCTAGCAATTCCCCTGGGCAACCCAGGTTGGATCCCCATTCTGTTACCACTCTTTTACCTTCCTCGAATCATACCCCAGTGCCTGCGACGGTGGTCTTCGGACGTCGTGCTGCACCGTTATATCTCCCAAAATTAGATAAATACCTCTCGTCTATTCCTCCCCCGGAGTTCCGGGACACTCGACAATCTCAGTCAATGATGTTCTCCCCGATGGACAAACTTACCGAAGCAGGAAAGTCCCTTGACGACTTGGAAACCAATACCAGAACCCGTTCCTGGCGAGATCCAAACAGGATTCTAGGTTCTATCGTGAGCGCAGTTTTGGGTGTCACTGTAAGTCTTGACGCATACCAAAGTCTCGCATTCTGACTAGTTCAGGGTTCGAATGCACTTGCTTCATTTTACAGTCTCCAGGGGCTGTTTAACACTGTCCAAATTTTTGCTTTGATTTTGAGTACCATTGGTACGTCAAAGGAATGTCAATACGCTTCCCTTCATCCTCATGAGCCTCCTTTGAAGTACCTGTAAGAGGGCGCAATATTCAAAGTAGGTGGAAGCAATTGTTTCTTGGAACCATGTAAGTAGCATTCGTGGCTTCTCTCGCCGACATCTTGACAATCATTTCAGACCGAACATCTTGGCCTTTAATTTCGCATCGACACTCGTTCAATCGCTTCTTTACCTCCTGATATTCATGACCATAGCGGCTGGTCTACTCTACTATTTTTACAGGTCAATTCAGCGATGTGCTCGCTATGATCTGGTTGAGGGATTGCAGCAGACCGGTCCGAGGGATAAGCAATGGAGTTTGGTCATCGTGACATTTCTACTGACGACAATATACCTCCCATTGAGCACTCTGGCAGTTCACGTCCTTGTATGGTCTGAGGATTTATGGATCGTCCCCAACCCATACAGGAATACAACCTCATCCTCACCCGACATCCCGCCTTTGGGCCCTCCAGGCGAATATCGCGATCCTCTGGATTTCTGTTGGACGACGACCATGAAAAAGAATGAAGTAAATTATGCACCCCTTTTCATCGTGATATCAGGCATTGTCTTCGTCATTGTGAGGGCTGCACCATTTTTTCACATTTCCAAAGACTCACAGTTCGAAAGCTAGCAGTTCTTTATCCCATCGCGTTGCGTCGTGCAATCAAACAGGCCGTCCCGATCGTAGATAAATTCACAGAACTTGGCCGAGCTAGAAATACTGCTGAGATGGACGACGAATATCACAGGCTGCTAACTCGCGACCGGAATTCGTTTGCATTCCTCTACAGTGGTGCGTCTTCGGTTCCGAATTCGTTTGACGGTATGCATAACCTGCTGCATTGAGGTTTCCGTCGCGGATGGGGTACTTACGAGTCCATATACCTTGTGGCCAAGCTCAGCACCCTCCTGATAATTGCGGTCATCGATCCAGATAACTGCCTGTTCCGCTCACTTCCTAGCTCGCGGGTCTCCCTCGTCCGGCAGGTGGTTCTACTAATGTCTACCATGGCATTTTTTGTCGTCCAGTGTATTTATGCGCCATTCCTCGATCCTGTCAACAATGCTAGTGAATGGGTTTCCCGACTGAACTACGTCGTAACATCTGCTCTCGCCCTAGCAGTCGTATTGGATATTCCTGGAAAGGCAGTGCTCGATACATACGTCCTTTACTCGTGAGTTTCATCGACATTGGCGTCTTCTATTAGCTGCTGATTGTAGGCTGCAGAATTTATGCGGTCACTTATGGATTTACAGCTTGTACATGCAGTCCCCTTGTCCTATATCTTTACTTGACAAATATTTTGCAGATTTTACTGTTATCAACACGGCATTAATGCAACGGGCTGTTAAACGTCAGTATACTCCTTTCTTCGCAATGGCGTTGATGATCTGACATCGCTCTGCAGGACTCACAAGACGTATTGATTTTAGTACGTCCAAGTGGTTTCGCTTTCCATTTTCTTTGTTAACCGCCTCTTCGTTAGGCATAGATATTTTTTCCCCTCGGTCAGTTCTCCTTTATAGAGATTTCGTTTTCAGGTCTAACATCTTCTCAAAGCTTGGACGTCTCGTCTTCATCTCCACATACAAAACGACGAATATGGCAGGAGTCTCTCAGCACACTGATCCTTACGAGCCCCGAGTGTGGGATTCCCGAGAAGCAGCCTATGCTTTATGCTCAAGCAAGAGATTCCGAATTCCCTCCTTGCTTGTTAAATTTTTCTGGAACTCTCGGCGAGAGACACGTTGAAAATCTGAAAGTACGAGAATGTCCCAAGCCAAGTCACACTCACTCACTGGGTCTAGATTTTGAGAGAAGTTGGCATATTTGATTACAAGAAAGCCGCTGCACTACTATCCGGGCCGGATCATGCTAGGTATAGACGGATAGCACACGCTATTCAGACGAACTTTATCGGACCAGATTGTTATTGGAACGGAGAATCCGGAGGTGCAGGTTTACCCCGCACGAATTACTTCGGTAATGCCTGGTGGATCCCATTTCCTCCGACTCTTGTAAGTGATTGCGAGCTCACTCATCGTGGACTCTCACAAGAACCCAACGTAGGTCCTGCGGTACGACGATGGGGCGCTCGCTGTCCTCAGAGAACTGCCAGAGTTTGAGAAATATATTATCCAGAATACCTCGCCAGACAGACAAAGGAAGCGTCAAGTGAGGTTACTACTCCGCGCGCTGGAGAACCGGGTTGTGATGTGGCCATATGATCATCTTATCGTACGTGCAATCTTCAAATCCTTAGGCAAGCTTATCTAGATTCTTGGTAGCCTGTCGGCAATCCTACGGGTAGTTGGTTCGGACGCAAGCGGTACACGGCAACGAGATCGATTCATTATCGTTGTTGCGTTTTGCGCATCAATCGCCGAGGACTATTGGGTTGGAACAACTTCCAATTCGGAAGTGGTTTCGCAGTGGAACTAGTGTATGGGAAGAATATAACTCTAGCCGCCGATGCGATTGGCTTGAACGATGAGTTCGAGCTGACTGGTCCCTTGGCCAAGTTCTTCAGTCAGAATGAAGCCCTAGTCCAGGATAGATTGAAGGAAGTTGAAGATGCCCTTTCAAACTACCGCCGTCACCACCGAAAGGTTTATCGCTGGAAAAGCCGTACTTTGACGTATGGATTCTTGTCCAGAGTCTACGATCAGCCTCAGGAGATACATGTTACCTCCCTGCACGACGAGCGGGATTCGGGGGTCTGTCAGCTAATGAGGGACAACGAAGCGACCTTGAAGGGAACTTATAAACGGTTTAAGGTAGTGTCAAGGTCTGAAACCACGGCGTGGTGGTATCTCTTTTGGGTAAGGAATTGAAAATCATTTGTCGTGACAAAGATTGAAATGCTATCTAGGATGACCTGTGGAGGCGTAACTACGATACGATTTCAGGCTTGCAGCAGCACGCCACAGATTTTAATCCATATTATCCAACGTCAATCGCCTATACCCCTCTCCCTCGTGCTGCTCTGGAAACCTTTCTGGTACAACGAGGTCTCTTGTCCAGGACTGGCCGGTCCAACACGTTTTTCACCTCGGGATTTCTGAACAAGTTATATGTGCGATTAAATGACACAGTTTTCAGATCCTCGGGACCAGTGAGTTTGATCTAGCCAATATATGTGTTGAGCTGACCTTGAAAGCAGGCAATATTGTTTCACATTGGTGATGGAGCGACAGAAAGAGACATGGTAGAAGTAGATCTTGAGACGCGTGTGGGTCAGCAGTCGACGATAGGCACTGGGGGTGGTACCGACCATGACAATTCATGGATCCGAACCCGACCCAATTACCGATGGGAAGGCATTCTAGCGGATCCTTTGGCCAAAGGAAAGACTGGTCGGCGACATTGGCTCGCGAAACTAGGTGCGTGGTTGGGGGTGAGACCTACTTGGAGGTCTGGGACATCCTCCAGCGGGTTGGCTCTGGATGTACGTCTCGATAAAGGACGTTATGTGGTGATAGACTCTGGACAATGAGCGATGGCTGTATTATTTATGTACGTAATTTATGATTATTATCTGTTAACGTAGCAAAATTATTGCTGCTTACATGCCTCGTCGACCTCGTCCTCGTTCAAGAGCTCCTGACGATATCCATCAACCCATAGTCTCAGATGAAGATGAGACACGGCTAGACAGCCGAGAAACCTCGGACGATGATGCTCTGACAGACTCTGCCGTTGAAGACGACGAAGAAGACGTTGACGCACCCAGAATCGTTCAGTGGGCGGATGAGGACGATTTAAAAGATGATGATCAACGTAGCTCTGATGAACAAAGCGCTCCAGGGCCCTCAAACCTCGTGAGTATAATGGAACGTATTTTGCGCCTATCTTAACGACGGTTCTGGTCCAGAAAACTCTTGAAAATGGTAGGTCCTATTACATAGGTTACTCGAGAATTGAGAGGCAAACGCTTGATACCATAGATCTGTCCGACTTGCCGCTTGGTACGCTCCGCAGAGCGCAAGACATGCTCTACCGGGCTACCGTGGACTCTTCCGAAGCCTCCGATTCAGACGAGGGAGCGGAGTCGGATCAAGCGTCCGTTTCGAAAAGGGAGACAAAGGCGAAACCAGAATGGAGTACCAAGCCGAGAAAAGACATTGCGAAGCGTTCGAGCAAGCATGCGTGAGCTTTCTTCTTCCAAACTTTGTAAATCTCATTCCTGGATGTTCATTAAATTTGTACTAGTCCTATGGAGATAACGTCCAAGCGGCCCGTTGCCCGTAAACGGACTGTCGTCGAGGGTACAACTCTGGCAAGTCCACCCTGTCATAAAAGTGGAAGAAGGATTGAAGCGATTGTTCTCGAAGCAACCTCGCGATCCTCGATTTCTCCCGTTGGCTGGCGCGTTTTCGGCAGATAAGTTTCGGAAGTCGTATGGGTTCCTCGCGGAGACCCACAAGACCGAGTTGACGACTTTACGGGAGAGCTTGAAGCAAGCCCGGAAGTTGCTGGCTTCGTCGCCGAAGGATCTGTACGCTGAGCGTGAAGCGGAAGTGAGAAGGCTAGAGTTGGCGGTTAAAAGGGCGGAGAGTCAGGTGAACAAGGATCGTCAAGATAGGATTGAGCAGGAGGCTGTTGAGAAATTGGCGGGAGAGGAACGAAAGAAACGGAAGGAAGGAAAGGAGGAGTGGCATTTAAAGAAGTGTAAGTGCTGGGAATCCCTGACGGCTCGGGATGCTTACTGGACTCTGCAGCGAGTAAACGAGAGTTGCTTGTGCGGGCTAGGTACGAAGCGATTGCTGCGGAAGGAGGGAAACGGGCGGTCAAGAAAGCGATTGAGAAGAGGCAGAAGAAGATTGGTCAGAAGGAAAAGAAATCGCGACCCTATCCCAAGGGAGGAGGAGCCATGAAGCGTGGAGCAGATTCGAACGGCTTGAATGAAGGACGAGCGAAGCGACGCAAAGTGGGATAGTCTATTGAGTTTGCCTCTATATATCTATTCCTTTCAGAACGCATGAGTCCACATGGAAAGGAACTATGACTGGCAGAGCAAGGGTATGAATAAGTAGGTGGTACACGATAGATAGGTCATGAATCATTTTATGGGGGAGCATCGTCGTTTGGACTTGTGAGGGAAAGAACATGATCAGCGTCGTCCAAGGCGGCTTGCACTGTCAATTCAGGTAAACAAACAGGGATTTACTACGAGGTGGGGATCTCGTACCTTGGGTTTGAAAGTGTAGCTGTTTTTTCTCAAAATCTTCAAAGGTGGTACGCAGGATTTCCCTCTGACGGCGTATGGTTTCGTCTGCCCGTTTTAGATTGTCCGATTCTGTCCGCAAGTGCTCCATGCATTGTTCGACCTGTTGATGAAGAGCCTCGAGGCCATTCATCTGATCGAGATAGATGTGGCGTATGTCCTCCCATTTGCGACCTAGAAAGGGAGGGATGAAAGGGTGGGGATGAGGGGTGGGAAAAGTTGAACTGACCAGATAGTTGGGCTTGACGAGCTAGGGAGGCATATTTGGATAGATGCTCGGTGAGACCGCGGTCGTCAGCCCAGGAGACTGTTTTTATAAAGTCGCCAGTGCTTGATCGTTTGATACAACTCCGTCTTCGTGTTAGCTGTTGTTGAGGAGGGGGAGTGGGTGGGATTTCGGGGGCCGAGGAAATTCTCTGGGGGTCGATGGAGAGATCGAAACCGGTCGCGGGATTGGATATGCGAAGAAGATGGGGGAGGGGGGGCGGAGAAGATACGGAGCGCCTTGAGGGTGGAGCCATTGCGACTTTGGGTTGTGCTGTGGGAATGGATCGAGGGGTAACGACCGATGGTTTTGGTGGTGGATTGCGATTGGGTCGGCTAGAGGCGACGCATTGGGGACAATGTAGATGGGTGGGTTGTGGATGTAAGAGAGCGTTGGTGCGTTTCTGCTGTTCCTTGAACCATTTTTCCATTTCCTTTAGCCGGAAATCGGGGGGAGCGATGATTGCGTGGGAGGTTGAAGTACCGGGTGGAGGGGAGGATTTGGCGAGCTTGTTGCACTTGCGCACCATCCTGTCCTTGAGATGACGGATCTGGAGGATGCGTTCCGGTGAGGGGGCGGGCTTTTTGGCCAGTTCGAAGGCTTCAAACTTGAGGAGCTGTTCGTACATGGCGGCGGTGCCGGGGGGGAGGAGGACCTGGATGGGGTTGGCGATGAGGAGGGGTGTGTCGGGTGGACTGGCTGACCTTTAGGGCGTCTGTGACGTGGATGTAGCGCCATCCCTTGGCGGTGCGGGGATCGTACGGCTCGAGCTGGCCGGGAGCCATGATGGTGGTGGGAGTGTGACCGAGCGTCACGTCGAGGATGTCGTACAAGACGTTCATCGCGCACAACGTGTCGACGGTCTCGTCGCTCGAGTCGACGCTCCGCTCCCTCACCTGGTTCCTCCCTGGCAGATTCAAGGATGCAGACCTCGTCTCTGAAGGCCGTCAGTCCTCTTCTCCTCCGTCCCACTCCCCCCTCACCCGTCCCAACTAGTCTCCGCCCTCCTCAATCTCACCACCATGTACCACGACTCCCTCCTCGCCGCTATCATCGACAGCGACCCCACATATCGTCCCCTCGTCCCCATCTCTCCCCACACACGCTTCACCACCGCTTGCCAACAGAAGCTTTCCCTCTACAAGCTGCTTGCCCGAGCTCTCCAGCTCATAAAATACACAGAGCTGCTCTTCGAAATGGGCCTGCACCGCAAGGCCTCCTGCAAGACTAGATCCAGATCCATTGTGCTCCTGGAGCTCGTCAAGTACGTCCTCTCCTACCAGCTCATGTCCCTCTCAACTCACCCCCACCCAGGGCCGCCCTTCGCTTCGCTCTCCTCCGCATCACCCGCAAACCCCTCTTGTCGCCTCCCATCCCCCAGCGAGACTTTGATCCCACCACTCTTCCTCCCCCAACCATTCCATCCTCTCCCACTCTTCCCCACTCTGACCTCCAATCATCGCCCCCAGCAACCCCACTCCATCTCCAAAACAATCGCTCCTCCCTACCCCCACATGCCCTCTTCACCCCATCTCGCTCCGACTCCTCCCCACAGGACTATCTGCTTTCCAAGGCAATCACCACTTCTTCCGTCAAGCCCTCACTTTCTCTCGTTCAGCCCTTGTCCTCACCTCAACACTGGCTGGCTGAAGCCATCTATATCCTTCGCCCGCTTGTCTATGGTATACACTCCTTTCGGCTTTTCAATCCGGCCCTTACACTTTTCCCTTTCAGCTTCCCTCCTTACCTTTGACCGCCGTTCAAATCGTCCCCTAGTCACCGTTCTTGCCATGGAACTTCTCTCCCGCTCTCTTCGCAGATCCCCTCCCCCCTCTGCTACCCTCGAACGAGCCGAATATGCTAGGAGAGACAGGGACATGCTTTGGTATCTCTTGCGTGGTTCCATTTGGCAACAATACACTCGGTCAATCGTCCCGTCCTTCTCTCTTCTTGTCTAGCAACTCATGTCGGTCTTAGGCCCAAGTTGGAAGCCATCCTCGCTCGAACCGCCAACGCACCTGTTCTGGGATCGCTTGGAGCACTTGTCCAGAATTGGATCCTATTGATCGACGAGTACTACTATTGTCAGTCCCATGACCTTCCCTCCATACGGACACCATTCTGACATCTTCTCACCAGACTCTGCACCTTAGATAATGCTGTATTTAATCCTTTGATTGTATTCCAGTCATATGACATGATGTCCGATGAAAGACCAGACGCGATCAAGCCTTGCGCCTGTTGGGGAGTCCCTTTCACTTCTCATGTCATCTCCAGCTCTCCATCTCCCACCTTTGCGTCGTATCGTGACGACCCACAATGAGCAGGGCGTAGCTGCCATTCAGAGCGACACCCTCCTCGTCGCAGAGGTGATTCCTCCCCTGGCTCGTTTGCCGTTAATCTGACCACCGGAGCAGGAGATGGAGGCCGTCAAAGGAGCTAAATCTGCCCCAATCTGGGTCACCACCGATTCGATACCCACCAACGACAATAACAACACGCACGTCCCCCTCGCCCCTTTCGAAGACCAGTCATTGTTAACATCGTCGACATCACAGAGAAGATGGCGCCGCACGCATAATTGATCCTTCCATGGACTTTGGGCTCGTACACCCTCGCGGAACGAACTTGCGGTCTACAGACCTCGCGCCTGGCGCAATAACGCCGATGGTCGGTGTTCCCTTGATATCGACTGGGGGAACTGACCTGAAGATATGCACAGCATCGTACGTCTTCCTTGGACTACAATATCCTGAGTAAGAGAAACCTTGGAGTTTGTTTGCTTCTAGATCCATAATGCCTCCTTTTGTACAGTCCAAGGAGAAATTGTTCTCATCGGCGAGGACGGCACGGAGAAACATTTGAAGAATCCCGGTGACACCGTCATAACAAAGGGTACATTGCATGCATGGAGAAATCCCTCGAGTGCCTGGGCTCGTTGGATATCTGTCCTGATCGCAGCCGAGCCTGCTGTTGTCAATGGAAAGCCTTTAGATCCCGCCTTCAACCATCTCGAATGATGCATGTGTACAGCGAAGACACTACTTAGGTTTGTCGAGCGCCAAGTCATGTCTGCAGTCTCGAGTAGAATAGGGACAAACAATTAATCAAACAATTTTGTACTCCATGGTTCAACCGCCACGAGCCGAGAGTCAACGCGTGGTGCGTCCAAGCGAAGGGAAGCGATGAACGAGATAACATTTGATCACTAAACTTCAATTGTTCACTCTTTGTGGACGTTGCTGAAGCTCTCTTTGAGCTTGATGCTCAAAGGAATACGGGCGTCTTTCGACCTCGAGCTAAGGAGACTGAGATTTGGAGGGTGAAACCACCCCGAGAGGGGAATCTGTTATAAATGAACAGTTTACAGGCTTTGTATACGAGAAAACCCGCCCTCTTGTACCCTAGGCCGTACGACAACGAAAGGTTATGTCGAGGATAAAAGGTAAGTAGAACCAAAAGTAACGAGATCGAGAGACTCGAAGGATAAGCGATCAGTCAAATCACTGACACAATGGTCGGCCTGTCAGAGCTGTATCGAATCAAGTGGTCGCCGTTGAAGAAGGTGAAACAGTCGTAAAAATCGTCACTTTGGTCAAAGAACCTGAAGGTCCAGCCCTGGGTGTTGGTGAACTCCAACACGTATTCCTCGAAAGGCGCGCTGGATGGATAGAGCCTGTATCGCGAAATACCCAGATCCTGAATTTCCTGCTGTGCATCCTTCCAGCTATCATCGCCCACCTCCCAGTAGACGCGAACGGTAGGTGGCATTTTTTGTATGCTTCAGGACGTTGAATTGGACTAGCACTTTAGAATACTTGGATATCAGAGACTTACAATTCTTTGTGTAAGTGTGTGCTCGCTCGGTGCTGCGAAATGTGGAGTCGATGGGGGAATGGAGGCCTACAGCAGCGTATTTATAGGCCAGATCTATCCATAGGGCTAAAGCCACGTCTGAGCCGAAAGGTGAGTCTCCCCCATGTGGTGCGTCGGAGATAAGGCAGAACAATTCGTGCTGTCTGAGCGCGATTTTACATCGGGCGAACGAACGGAGATGAAGAAGACGTGCAATGACGAAAGGTCTCACGCAGCACCAGGTCCAAGACTGCCTCAGGAGCATGGATGATAGCACCAATGCGTAGAGCGATTACGGTGCGCCAAGTGCTTCAGGCAGGATTTTGGGATCATACAAGGTGAGATCGCAGCTGGTTCACATTGTTCACGGTAGCTATTCTGTGCTTCGCGAGGCCAGGAACAACGTCCGAATTTTTCGAACCCAGGCATCAGGTAAAGGCCCGTAGTACTGTGCCTGTGCGCCAGGTGTAGGCATTTCCAGCTACGGTTCCTGTTATTCACGGTAGCTATATCGACGTTATGCGGTACTAGTACGACACTTACCTATAGCCAAATTACGTCTCCATGCCACATACATTTTCCGACGAATCACCGTAACAAGCGGTGGTGGTTCGTGAAGCATGAATGAGCGCTGAGAGTTTGGTGTGTAGTTCTTTTCTAGGATGGGCTTACCAAGCATAAACAGACTTGCGCAGCATGCTCAAGAACTTATGATTCTGAAGCTCATGCCAACCTTTGCGGTCATGACATTGACACTGACAGTGGACGGCACCAAAATCTTCCTCGCCCTGCATTCCCCGTCTCCAATCCCACTGGCCAGCGCCCCTGAGGCTGTCTTACACTGCATGACAGGAAACTTTTTTGTCATTGCACGTCTTCTTCGCCCGATGTAAAATCGCGCTCAGACAGCACGAATTGTTCTACCTTATCTCCGACGCACCACATGGGGTAGTCTCACCAGCACCAATTTTACTGTGCCATAACCCGAGGATGCGACCCCACAAATTCCGGAAACACCTCCGAAACTATCTGACAGTAAAGGGACGATAACTGTCAAGCGTCACGTGTTGCATTGTTCCCTTCAACCTTCACAACTTCACAAGGGCTTCATGAGTCGAGGACACTACAAACCACCGCCGTTGGGAAAGAAAGGAAAATTCGATCCATACGACACCAAGAACGTCAAGCACACCAAGATCGGAGTATGGGACTTGTACGAAGAAATCGACCACAAGCTGGCACATGTACCAGTTTCATCGTGGCTTGAATCCTTTCTTGAACTCGTCGACGGCCTGCCATATATCTGGCGAATGTTCAAGGAACTCGCATCCATGCGCTCTTCCTGGCCATTATTCGCAGCATATCTCATAATTCGATTGATGTTATCCTTCTTACCGGCGTTG
>Ga0307516_10008492_pt1 | contig 11609 bp, 9 predicted proteins | sample 19_EM_MG_FD_203310 | JGI IMG/M metagenome (GOLD analysis project Ga0307516, IMG submission 203310) | Populus trichocarpa ectomycorrhiza microbial communities from riparian zone in the Pacific Northwest, United States - 19_EM | ecosystem: Host-associated > Plants > Roots > Unclassified | place...
GCCCGCAAGTCCGGTGACAACGGCCGAGATGACGAAGATTCCGAGCTTGTAGCGGTCGATCGGATAGCCCTGGAACGTCGCGCGCAGCTGGTTTTCACGGATCGCGACCAGCACATGCCCGAACGGCGAGCGCACCAGGCGCATCAGGAGATAGAGCACGCCGAGCGAGATCAGGGCGACGACGATGTAATAGGCCAGCGTATTGTCGAGGCTGACCCCGGCGACGCTCCCACGTTTCAGACCGCCGAGGCCGTCTTCGCCGCCGGTCAGGCTGCTCCAGCGGAAGGCCGTGGTGTAGGTCAAGGCGGCCAGCGCCAGCGTCAGCAGCGAGAAGTAGACGCCGCGACGCCGCAGCATGACGGCGCCGATGACGGCCGATGCGACAGCCACCACCGCCGTCGAGAGCAGCAGCGGCAGCCAGATGTCGCCGGGAAACCAGTGCAGCTGCATCAGCCCGGCCGCATAGGCGCCGATGCCGAACCAGGTCGAGTGGCCGAACGAGACCAGCCCGGTATAGCCGATGCACAGGTTGAGGCCCATCGCGGCCACGGCAAGTGCTGCGATCGTGATGCCGCTGTTGAGCGACAGGCCGAGCCATCGCAACAGCAACGGCAACAGGATCACCGCGAGGGCTGCAAGCAGCAGCGGCCGATATCTTGCTGTCGGTGCGGCGGTGCTCATTCGAATTTCTCGATCCGTTCGCCAAGCAGGCCGCGGGGACGCAGCATGAGCACGATGAACATCAGGACATAGATCGACGCCTCACCGGCGGCGGGCACAAAATGGATGGTGATACCGCGCACCACGCCGACCAGCAGGGCCGCTATCACGACGCCCCAGAAGCTTCCCAGACCGCCGATCACCACGACGACGAAGGCGACGGTGATGATTTCGGCGCCCATCGCCGGGTGCACGATGGTGATCGGTGCGAAGAAGGCGCCCCCGAGCGCGGCCATTCCGACGCCGAGCATGACCACTGCGGTCATATAGGGCTGCAGTTTTATGCCGAGCGCCGCGACCATGTCAGGACGCTGAATGCCTGCGCGCACGACCCGGCCGAACGAGGTCTTGTGCAGCAGCAGCCAGACCCCAAGCAGGATCAGCGCGACCACGGCGAGGATCAGCAGGCGATAGCGCGAGAACAGAAAGTCGCCGACGATAACCGATCCGCGGAAGGCGGGCGGGATCGAGGCCGACAACGGGGCCGAACCCCAGATGATACGAATGGCCTGCTCGGCCACGAGCGCGAGACCAAATGTCACGAGCAGGCTCAGGATCGGATCGGCTGTATAGAAGCGCCGCAGGATGAAGCGTTCGAACAGGATGCCGAGCAGGGCGACGGCGATCGGCGAGAGCACCACGGCGGGGCCGAACCCGAGATATCTCGTGATCTCCACGGACGCATAGGCGCCGAGTGCATAGAACGCGCCATGGGCGAGATTGACGATGCCGCCGACGCTGAAGATCAGCGACAGACCGAGTGCGATCAGGAGATAATAGCCTCCGAGCACGAGGCCATTGACGACCTGTTCGAGCAGAAATTCCAACTGCATGCGCGATCCAGCGGGCTCGGGCGTCGATTAGGGCAATGGCCGGCCGACATATTCTGTCGGCCGGCGCGTGGAAGACCCCGCAGCCTGGGCGGTCAGAATGCCGGCTACATCGCGCAAGGATTCTGCTCTTTGGTCAGCGCGATTGATTCCAGCGAGTCATTCGGCCCGGGAATGGCACTGCCGAGTTCGAGCGTGTCCCACTGATCCCTGGCCTTGCCCTTCGCCTTGACCGTGAACGGATAGGCTTCCTGCATCAGCTGATGGTCCCAGTTCCTGAAATAGGCCTTGCGTCCCTTCAGGATGTCGAACTCGGTCTGCTTCTCGAAATAGGCGATCAGCTTGTCGGTCTCGGTCGACTTGGTCTCGTTCATCGCCTGGGCCATGATCTTCAGCGAGACATATTCGATCCAGGCGTGGTTCTCCGGCGGCTTGCCGTTCCTCTTGATGAAGTTGGCCACGAAGGTCTTGGATGCCGGCACCTCCGAGGTATGATACCACACCGTCGGCCAGGTGCCGCTCAGATTGCCATCGCCGGCGGCCCAGGCATCCGCCGTGTTGAGGTTGAAGCCGACGATCGGGTAGGGCAGGCCGAACTCGGCATATTGCTTGATCAGGTTGGTGACCTGATTGCCGGCGAGGTTGGAGCAGACAACGTCCGGCTTGGCCTGGCGGATTTTCAGGAGATACGGGCTGAAGTCGGTGACGTCGGTCGCTACCAGTTCGTCGCCGATCAATTTGCCGCTATTGGCGTCGAAGAAGGCTTTCGCCGCGCGGGCGAGGTCGTGACCGAAGATGTAGTCGGCGGTCAGCGTGTAGAACTTCTTGTCCTTCATCATGTTGTCGCGCACCAGCGCCTTGCCGACGGCGTTGACCATCACCGTCGAGGGGATGTCGACATGGAAGGTGTAGCGATTGCAGTTCTTGCCCCGCAGCGCGTCCGATCGCGCGCCGATCTGCATGAACAGCCGCTTGTTGCGATCGGCGACCTGCATGATGGTCAGCGCGGAGGCCGAATTGATTTCGCCCATCAGCACGGTTGCACCGTCCTGGTCCAGCATGCGCTGCGCCTTGGTGGCCGCGGTGGCGGGATTGACGGAATCCTCCGACGTGATGTCGAGCTGGCGCCCCATGACGCCGCCGGCCGCATTGATCTCGTCCGCGGCCATGCGAATGCCGAGCTGGGCATAGGCGCCGAGCGCACCCAGAAAACCCGTCAACGGCGTGAGGTGACCGATCTTGATCTTGTCGGTCTGGGCGCTGACGATGGATGAGAAACCGAGCGCGGAGGCGCCGGCAAAGGCGGCGCCCGTCGTCAACAGGGTTCGTCGGCTGGTGCGGATCATGGTCTCCTCCCGGGGCAGTTGTGCTGTCCCCCCTTCAGCTTCTCGCATGCGAGAATGTGAGAGACGGTTTTTTATTACGGGATAATATCTGCGCAGGCCACGGCCGCTGTCAACGTCAAAAGCGCAGAGCGCACTCCGGTCGATCAAGTTTCGGGCGGAACGGCGTCACAACACAAACATAGGTCAGGATCCGATCAATGGGATCTGATCGCAGCCCTCGGCCGTACATGCGCGCGTCGGCGCTTCCGGGATTTGGGAAGATCCTAAGGAGTTTTTGCGATGCTTTTCGCGCCAAATTCGGCCGACAGGCGATTGGCCGCCGCGCGCACGAGCTTGGCGTGAGCCTGCAGGGCCTGGTTGGACATCCGCCAGATCGGGCCCGAGATCCCGAGTGCGCCAATGACCTGGCCGGTGAAGTCCATCACCGGGACAGCGATGCAGCGCACTTCCGGATTGAATTCGGCGTCGTCAAAGGCAATCCCGGTGCGTCTGATCTCCTCGATTTCCTCCAGCAGCACGGACACGTCGGAAATCGACCTCTCGGTCGACGGCTTCAGTTCGATGCGGTCCAGGAAGCGTTTCAGTTGATCGGGGCGGAGCGACGCAAGAATGATCTTGCCAAGCGCGGTGCAATGAACCGGGCGGACCACGCCGACCCGCTCGGCCAGTTGAAATGCGCCGGGCCCACTGGTCCGCGCGATCACGACCACGCTATCGCCCATGCGCACGCCAAAATGCCCGCTTTCACCGGTCTCCCGCGACAGCTCCTCGAGCACGGGGGTGGCGACATTCACCATCTCGATTTCGTCGAGCGCACTGGCGGCAAGCGCAAACAACGGCCGTCCGACGCGGTAGCGCTTGGAATCCTTTTCCTGGCGCAGATAGCCCAGCGAGACCATCGTCCGGGCGAGATGGAACGTGGTCGAATTATGCAGGCCAACCACCTTGCTCAGCTCGGCAAGGCCGATGCCTTCGCGGTTGCGCGCGACTTCCTCGAGAATCGCAAAGGCGCGGCCGAGCGACTGGACGCCGCCGCGCTGCCGGTCCTCGGCGTCGTCGTCGATATCGCTCTGCACAGGCTGAATCAGCTTGGCGATATCGGCCTTGCGCAAGCGTTCAGGCTTCTCGGCGGTCTTTTGCTTGGTACGTGGTGCCAAAGAACGAGGCCTCCTTGAGACGCGGCTGGCTATGCCGGCTTCCTATCATTGGCGGTTGTGACGCCTTCATACAAGCCCCCCTCGGGGGCCTAGTAATTGAACAGCACCATGCGCTCTTCCGTCATGCCGCGAATCGCATAGCGCGGTCCCTCGCGGCCGATGCCGGAGTCCCTCACCCCGCCATAGGCGAGTTGGTCGGTGCGCCAGGTCGAACTGCCGTTGATGATGACCCCGCCGGTACGCAAGTTTCGAACCGCGCGAATCGCGAGTTCCGTGGATGCTGTGAAAATCCCGGTCTGCAGCCCAAACCGGCCGTCGCTGATGGTGCGGAATACGGCATCAATATCGTCATAGGGCAGGATGCTGATCACCGGCCCGAACACCTCGTCGCAGACAACCTTCATGTCGGGCCGGACCCCGCTGATTACCGTCGGCTCGATCTGGGCGGCCTGACGCCTGCCGCCTGTCAGCACCTTGGCACCGCCGGCTGCGGCTTCGTGAATCCAGGATTCTACGCGTTTTGCGGCAGTTTCATCGATCAGCGTACCGACGTCAGTCGCGGGGTCGAGCGGATCGCCGAGCTTGAGCTTTTTGACTTCGGCAACGACGCGCTCGACAAACGACTCGTAGAGGCTGTGGTGGACGTGGACGGTCTGCACCGAGATACAGCTTTGACCGGCGAGCCGCATCGAATTGCGGGCGCAGACCGGGGCCGCCTCGGCAATATCGGCATCGGAATGCACGATGGTCGCGCCGTTGCCGCCGAGTTCGAGCGCGACCCTGCGCAATCCCGACGCCGCCTTGATCTGGGCGCCGGCCCGCGGCGACCCCGTAAAAGTGATGAAGTCGACGCGGGGATCGCTGACCAGGGCCGGGCCCACCACGTCGCCATAGAGCACGTTGAGCACGCCGGCGCGCGTGCCGGCGTCGACGAAGATCTGCGCCAGCGCGTGGATGACGCCCGGCGATTGCGGCGGCGCCTTCAGAACCAGCGCGTTTCCAGCCGCGATTGAAGGGGCGATCTTGTGGCAGGCGAGGTTGACCGGCGCGTTGAACGGCGTGATCCCCGCCACCACGCCGACCGGGAAACGCAGCATGAAGCAGATCTTGCCGGCACCCATGGCGCTGGCATCGAGCGGAATATGCTCACCCTCGATGCGCACGGCCTCTTCGGCCGACAACGACAGCGTATCCTGCGACCGCACGATCTCGGCCTTGGCGTCTTTGATCGCCTTGCCGGTTTCCCGGGCCATGATCTCCTCAATCCGATCCGCGCGATCGACCAGCAATGTGCCGGCGCGGCGCAGCAGCGCGGCGCGTTCATAGGCCGGCATGGCCGCCGCTTTGGCCTTGGCCCGGACCGCCGCATCGAGTGCGTCGTCGAGGTCCTGTAGGGTCGAGCGCGGGGCATGCGTGACCACGGTGTTGCGATAGGGATCGCGCACCTCATAGGTCTCGGTGGCAGCTCGCCATTCACCGCTGATCAGCATCGGAATCCGGGTCGTCCCAGCGTCCGATGTTGATGTTGCAATGGAAACGGAGCTCATCTCGGTCGTCCTCCCCGGTCGGCGTTCGCCGTTGTGATGATCCGTGCGTATCGGTCCCGGCCGCTATGCGCGGTGTGCCGCTCTGACATCATAGTCTACCACAATAGCAATTGACGTACAGCATTATGAGAAATAGTGTCCAGCCCTCAGCGGCGCGCCGTTGGGCAAAGACGGACGGGGAGGTCTGATGTCGCGCAACGCACTCAACGGTGCCCAGGTTATTGTCGACTACCTGATCCAGGAAAAGGTGCCGCAGGTGTTCGGCCTGTGCGGGCACGGCAATATCCAGTTCATCGATGCGCTGTACGAGCGTTCGGCCGACATCAAGACCATCTCGGTGCATCATGAGAGCGTCGCCGGCTTCATGGCCGACGTCTATTACCGCGTCTCGGGCCGGCCGACGGCGACCTTCACCTCATGCGGGCCGGGCTCCGCAAACCTGCCGATCTCGCTGGGCAATGCGTTCCTCGATTCCGTACCGTTCCTGGCGGTGACCGGCAACGTGCCGACCTCCCAGTTCAACCGCGGCGCATTCCAGGAATTGTATCGGCACTACCAGGCCGACTTCCCGTCGACCGTGCGGTCCTACTGCAAGAGGGTGTTCCAGCCGACCCGCGGCGAGATGGTGCCGCTTGCGGTGCGGCAGGCCTGGAAGACGATGATCTCGGGACGCCCGGGACCCGTGGTGCTCGACGTGCCCTTCGACGTCTTCATGGAATCCGCCGCCGAGGAAGCGCCGAACGCGATGGCCTGGAATGGCAATATTTCGAGCCGCTGCGGCGCCGATCCCGACGGCGTCGTCAAGGCGGTCGACATGCTGCTCGGCGCCGAGCGGCCGGTCATGCTGGTCGGCCAGGGCGTGCGCTATGGCGGCGCGGCCGTGGAGTTGAAGCGGTTGGCCGAGCGGCTGCAGATTCCGGTCGCGGCCTCCGCAAGCGGACTCGGCGCGCTCGACGTCAATCATCCGCTGGCGCTGGGGCTCGTCGCGCGTGCCGGCCACTATCAGGCCAACCACGCTACCCGTCAGGCCGACGTCCTGCTCGCGCTCGGCGTTCGCTTCGACGACCGAACCTCGAGCTCGTGGATTCCCGGCTATTCCTTTACGATCCCGCCGACGCGCCTGATCCATGTCGATATCGACCCCGAGGAGATCGGACGCAATTATCCGGTCGCGCTCGGTCTGATGGCTGACGTTCGCACCTTCCTGCGGCAGATCCATGCGGAACTGGATCGCCGGGCCGACCTGACCAGGCGCGCGGATGCGCGGCAGAAATGGCTGGCGCAGATCGATGTCTATCGCAAGGAATGGGACAAGTTCGTTGCGCCCGGCTTTTCCGACGACACCTCGCCGATCAACCCGCAGCGCGCCGCGCATGAAATCGACAAGGCGCTGCCGGAGGACGCCATCCTGGTCAGCGACATCGGCGTGCATCACAACTGGCTGCTCGGCTTCTGCAAGCCGAAGCGGCCGGATTCCCTGATCGGTTCGATGGGCTTTGGTCCGATGGGATTTGGCGTGGCCGGAGTGATGGGCGCGAAGTTCGCCGCGCCTGACCGGCCCTGCGTCTCCGTCTGCGGCGATGGCGCCTTCTTCATGCACGCCAACGTGCTGGGCACCGCGGTCGAATATAATCTGCCGGTGGTCTGGGTGGTCTGGAACAATTACGCCTATGCCTCGATCCGCGGCCTGCAGCGCGGCTATCTCGCGGGCCGGGAGCTTGCGACCGACTTTCACGATCCGCTGACCGGCGCCCGCTACAATCCGGATTTCGCCGCCATGGCGCGCTCCTGTGGCGTCGAGGGCGTGCGGGTCGACCGCGCGGCAGATCTCGGCGAGGCGATCCGCAGGGGCATCGCCGCGAACAAGCCTTATTTGATCGATGTCGATATTGCCGCCGACGTCAATCCGTCGGGCGCCGGCATCTGGGAATTGCCGGGGCTCGGCCGCAGCAAGCCGGGCATCGGCACGCAATATGAACCGAGCTGACCTCGTCTGACGATCAGCGCGAATGAAACCGCCGGAAGTGGCGAAGACAAGAGGACATCCGATGTTGCTTGCAGGTAAAACCGTCATCGTGGTGGGCGGCTCGTCCGGCATTGGTCTGGCGACCGCAGAACTCGCGAAAGCCGAAGGCGCCGATGTCGTGATCGCCTCGCGCAACAAGGATCGCGTGACCGCGGCCGCTGAAAAGATTGGCGCGCGGCCCATGGTCGTCGATGTCACCGACGACGGCAGCGTCGCCGCCTTGTTCAAATCATGCGGGACGGTCGATCATGTCGTCGTCACCGCCGCCCAGCTGCGTTCCGGCCCGTTCAAATCCGTTTCCATGGATGACGTGCGCGCGACCATGGAGGGCAAGTTCTGGGGGGCCTGGCGCGTCGCTCGTGCCGCCGAGATCCGGGCCGGAGGATCGCTGACCTTGGTGTCGGGCTTCCTCAGCGTCCGGCCGCGGCCGAATTCGGCAATTATCGGCGCGGCCAATGGCGCCCTTGAATCGCTTGCGAGATCGCTCGCGCTCGATCTCGCCCCGGTGCGCGTCAATGCCGTCTCGCCCGGGATCATCGATACGCCGATCCGTGCGGCGATGCCCGAGGCCGCCCGGCAGGAACTGCTCGCGAAGACGGCCGCCGCCTTGCCGGCCGGCCGGGTCGGAACGGGTGAGGATATCGCCCGCCAGATTCTTGCCTTCATGACCATCGGCTTCATGACCGGGTCGATTGTCTATCTCGACGGCGGCGCGTGGGTGACTTGACCAAGGCGCCGCGTTCATCACTTGAGGCAGGGAGAACAATCCATGGCTTTCGAGGAGAATGGCGCCTTCATTCGCAATATTGCCGAGGTGCCCTGGCGCGAATTCCCCAACCATTTTGGCGGCGCGTTGTCGAAGCCGCTGGTGATGCCGGAGACCGCACAGTCGAAGCATATTGACTATCGCATCTCCATGTACCAGCCGATGGCGCACGTGGCCCGTCACAAGCACGCGGTGCAGGAGCAGATCTATCACGTGCTCGAAGGCGAAGGGCTGATGGAGATCGCCGGCAAGAGCCATGTGGTCAGGAAGCACGACTTCATCTTTCTGCCGCCGGGCGTCGAGCACGCGATTTCCAATTCCGGTCTGGTGGACCTGGTCTTTCTGGTGGTGACCTCACCAGTGACGGACGACGCGAAGCCGGTCTGATCGAATCGGCCCTGCGGCATCTTCTGTGCTTCGATGTGACTGCGCTGCATTTGCCATTCATCCACACTTTCGCTGCTAGGGATGGGGCTCGCGAGTCCCCTCGGACGCATCGCTGGCAATTGAGCTCAAGCCTCAACCGAGACGCAAATTGTCTCGCCGCACCATCACATTGCGCCAATATCTGCTGAGTTCGCATCAGCTCTGTTGCGGTACGTGGATGTTCGCTGCCGGGCCTGCGCGTGCACTCCTGCGGTTGAACGTGAACGGCAACAGACCGCGGCAATCGCATTGCGCCGACGTCGAGCGCCATGTGCCGCGTCCCACGGTGATGACTTCGCGGATCGCTGCAAGCGGCGCGAAAGCGTCCAGTTCCGGATCTCGATTTCCTCGCGTCAATCCAAGGTCATGCCACAGCGCGTTCAGGCCGGGTGTCACGGGCCCCCTGCAGATTCCGGCATTCCCAGTCCGGATCGCGCTTGCTAACCATGGCGGAGAAAACAGGAAGGAAGCCATGGTTGACGCACTGATCATCGATGCATGCCGGACGCCGCGCGGCATTGGCAAGGCCGGCAAGGGGGCGCTGTCGGGCATTCACCCGCAGCAGCTTGGCGCAACGGTGCTTCGCGCGCTCGCCGACCGCACCGGCATCAATACCGCCGATGTCGACGACATCATTTGGGGTACCAGCTCCCCGCGTGGCCCGCAAAGCGGCGATCTCGGGCGGATGTCGGCACTCGACGCCGGCTATGATGTGCGCGCCAGCGGCGTGACGCTGGATCGCTTCTGCGGCTCCGGTATCACCAGCGTCAACATGGCGGCGGCCTCGATCATGGCCGGCGCCGAGGATCTCGTCATCGCCGGCGGCACCGAAAAGATGTCGATGGAGGGCCGCCGCGGCGAGGGGCCGTTCATGATGGATCATGGCAATCTGCGCCTGCGCGCCGGACACCCGCAATCGCATCAGGGCGTCTGTGCCGACGCGGTGGCGACGCTGGAAGGCATTTCGCGGCAGGACGTCGACGCGCTTGGTCTCGAAAGCCAGAAGCGCGCCGCGCAGGCGATCGCGGGCGGTCATTTCAAGAAAAGCCTCGTGCCGGTTTGTCGCGAGGACGGCAGCCTGGCGCTCGATCGCGAGGAATATCCACGGCCGCAGACCACGATGGAAGGACTGTCCAGCCTGAAGCCCGCATTCCCAGCGGTCGCCGATTACCCGATCGATGACAAGGGCACGACCTACCGCAAGCTGATCCTGCAAAATATCCCGATCTCGACATCAACTTCGTGCATCACGCCGGCAACTCGTCCGGCGTGGTCGATGGCTCGGCGGCGATCCTGCTGGCTTCGCCTGATTATGCCAAGGCACATGGCCTGAAGCCACGTGCCCGCGTCGTCGCGATGGCCAATATGGGGGACTCGCCGACACTGATGCTGAACGCGCCGGTGCCCGCGACGCGCAAGGTGCTGGCCAAAGCAGGCCTCACCGTCGACGACATCGACCTGTTCGAGATCAACGAGGCCTTCGCGGTGGTGGCCGAAAAATACATTCGCGATCTCAAGCTCGATCGCGACAAGGTCAACGTCAATGGCGGCTCGATCGCGCTCGGTCATCCGATCGGGGCGACCGGATCGATCCTGATCGGCACGCTCCTGGACGAGCTGGAGCGGCGCGATCTCAGGCGCGGGCTGGTGACGATGTGCGCGGCCGGCGGCATGGCGCCGGCGATCATCATCGAGCGGATTTAGAGCCGTATCTTCGTCGTCCCGGCCTTGAGCCGGGACCCATAGCCTCCGAAAGTCTATTGTTGCGCAAAGCGGGCCACAGCTCTGTCTGTGGCGAATGTCTGTGGTTGATCCCGGCCTTCGCCGGGATGACGAAGAAGCTTTGCCTCAGCAGCGGCGTGTCCACGCGAGTGGCCGCTGGCTCAGGCCACCGGAAACAGCAGCTCGAAGGCGACGCCGTGGTCGGACGGCAACAGCCGGATCGATCCGCCATGGCTGGTCATCACGGCCCGTGCAATCGCGAGCCCCATTCCGGTGCCGCCGGCATCGCGCCGCGTGGTGAAGAAGGCATCGAAGATCTTTTCTCGGTTCGGCTCCGAGATCGGATCGCCGTCATTGGCGATGGTCATTCTGACGGCGTCGTCGTCAACAACGGCGATCAGACGCAGGCTTCTTGCGTTGTGGTGGATCGCGTTGTCGGTGAGATGCGACAGCACGATCAGCGCCTTCTCGCCGGACATCCCGATCGCGCGATCGAGGCAGCCGCTGGCGTCGATGTTGCCGGCCGGGAACAACGTCTTCAGGCCGCCGACGATCTGGGTCAATTCGCTGCGCTCGTTTTGCGGCGCGTTTTCGGCGCGGGCGAGCTCACGCAGCCGCTGGCTCATGGCTTCGAGGCGCTTCGTGTCGGCCAGAATGTTCGACAGGAAGGTCCTCTGTTCGATCGGCGTGAGGTGATCCGACTGGCTCTGCAGCGAATCCAGCAGCAGTTCGGCTGCACCCTTGATCGAGGTCAGCGGCGATTTCAATTCGTGGGTCAGGTGCGCCGAGAAGGTCGCGATGGTGTCGCTTCGCTGCGACAATTGCCGGGCCATGTCGAGGAAGCTCTGCGACAGCCGGGCAAACTCCCGCGTGCCGTAGTGCTGCAGCGGCTGGAACGCGTTGCGGTCGCCGCGGCCGATGCGCGTGGCGCGATCGATCAACTCGCGCATCGGCCGGGTGATGGTCCGGGAAAACACCAGCCCGATCGCGATCGCCGCCGCGATGACCGTCAATCCCGCCAGGATGAACTTGGCTCGTTCCTGGTACAGATGGTCGAAGATGTTGCTCG
>Ga0307516_10008493_pt1 | contig 11609 bp, 10 predicted proteins | sample 19_EM_MG_FD_203310 | JGI IMG/M metagenome (GOLD analysis project Ga0307516, IMG submission 203310) | Populus trichocarpa ectomycorrhiza microbial communities from riparian zone in the Pacific Northwest, United States - 19_EM | ecosystem: Host-associated > Plants > Roots > Unclassified | place...
CGAATTGTCGCGGTTGTCACCCATCATGAAGTACTGCCCCTCTGGCACCTTGCAAACCACGCCCTCGCTACTGTAACGGCAATTTTGCCGGTAAGGGAAGTCATCTGCCCCGGCGATGAAGGCCGGCCGGTCCTCGTCATTGAGCAGGCGGTAGGCCTTGCCGCCACTGGTTTCCTGGAACTGCTTGGCGTAACGCAGTGCGTCTTCGTCAAAAAAGTCGGCCAGCGCCACCTTGGGCAAGGGCTTGCCGTTGACGGTGAGCTTCTTGTTCAGGTATGCCACCTCGTCCCCGGGCACGCCCACCACCCGCTTGATGTAGTCCAGGCTGGGCTTGGGCGGGTAGTGGAACACCATCACGTCGCCGCGCTGAGGGGTGTGGTTGTCCAGGATCTTGGTATTGATGACCGGCAGGCGCACGCCGTAGTGGAATTTGTTGACCAGGATCAGGTCACCGACCAGCAGGGTCGGAATCATGGAGCCCGACGGGATCTTGAAGGGCTCAAACAGAAAGGAGCGCAGCAGGAACACCACCACGATCACCGGAAACAGGCCGGCCGTCCAGTCCAGCCACCAGGGCTGCATGAGCAGCCGGGCCTGGGCTTCCGCCGTGTTGTTGTCCACCTGGTGGATGCCCTGGGCGGCAAGCTCGGCCCGGCGCTGTGCGGCTTGCGCCTCCAGGCTGGCGGCAGCCCGGCGGCGCTGTGGCCAGAAGTAGAACTTCTCGGCCAGCCAGTAAACACCGGTGACCACGGTGGCCAGAAACAGCAGCAGCGAGAAATTTCCCTCCACCATGCCGAAATACCAGGCGCCGCCGTAACCGACAAAAACGGCCAGCACCAGCGCTGTGAGCGAACCCATAAAACCCGCCATTATTCTTCTACCTGCAGGATGGCCAGGAATGCTTCCTGGGGCACTTCGACCGAGCCGATTTGTTTCATGCGTTTCTTACCCGCTTTTTGTTTGTCGAGCAGCTTGCGTTTGCGGGAAACATCGCCGCCATAACACTTGGCAATCACGTTCTTGCGAAGCGCCTTGATTGTCTCACGCGCAATGATGTTGGCCCCGATGGCGGCCTGGATCGCGACGTCGAACTGCTGCCGGGAAATGATCTCGCGCATCTTGCCCACCACCGCCCGGCCCCGGTAGGCCGACTGGCTGCGGTGCACGATGATGGACAGTGCATCCACCTTCTCGCCGTTGAGCAGGATGTCCACCTTGACCACGTCCGACACCCTGAACTCCTTGAACTCGTAGTCCATAGACGCGTAGCCGCGCGAGACCGATTTGAGCTTGTCGAAAAAGTCCAGGACAATCTCGCCCAGCGGCATTTCGTAGGTCAGCATGACCTGTTTGCCGTGGTAGGCCATGTTGAGCTGCACGCCGCGCTTGAGGTTGGCCAGCGTCATCACGGCGCCCACGTAGTCCTGCGGCATGTACAGGTGCACGGTGACGATGGGCTCGCGGATTTCGTTGATCTTGCCGCCGTCCGGGATTTTCGACGGGTTTTCGACCTTGATGACCGTGCCGTCGGCCTGCAAAACCTCGTAGACCACGCTGGGCGCGGTGGTGATCAGGTCCTGGTCAAACTCGCGCTCCAGCCGCTGCTGCACGATTTCCATGTGCAACAGGCCCAGGAAACCGCAGCGAAAACCAAAGCCCAGCGCCTGGCTGACCTCGGGCTCGTAATGGAGGGACGCATCGTTGAGCTTGAGCTTTTCCAGCGCGTCGCGCAGCGAGTCGTATTCGCTGGCTTCCGTCGGGTACAGGCCGGCAAACACCTGGGGCTGAATTTCCTTGAAACCCGGCAAGGCCTCGGTGGCGGTTGCCGCGGCGCCGCCCGTGCCCGAGCGGATCATCGTCACGGTGTCGCCTACCCGCGCGGCCTGAAGTTCCTTGATGCCGGCAATGATGAAGCCGACCTCGCCGGCCTCCAGGGACTGGCGCGGCTCGGTGTGCGGCGTGAAGACGCCCAGCTGTTCGGCGTTATAGGTGGCTTCGCTGGCCATCAGCTTGATGCGCTCGCCCTTGGCCAGCCTGCCGTCCACCACGCGCACCAGCATGACCACACCCACGTAGGCGTCGTACCAGCTGTCCACGATCATTGCGCGCAACGGCCCGTCCGGGTTGCCCTGCGGCGGTGGCATGCGCGCGATCACGGCTTCGAGAATCTCGTCGATGCCCATGCCGGTTTTGGCGCTGCAGGGAATGGCGTCGGTCGCGTCGATGCCGATCACATCCTCGATTTCCTGCTTGGCATTGTCCGGGTCGGCCTGCGGCAAATCCATCTTGTTGAGCACCGGCACCACGGTCACGCCGAGGTCCAGCGCGGTGTAGCAATTGGCGACCGTCTGCGCTTCCACGCCCTGGCTCGCGTCCACCACCAGCAGCGCGCCTTCACACGCCGACAGCGAACGGCTCACCTCATAGGAAAAGTCCACATGACCCGGTGTATCGATCAGGTTGAGGTTGTAAACCTGGCCGTCGAGTGCCTTGTATTTGAGCGCAGCGGTCTGCGCCTTGATGGTTATCCCACGCTCCTTTTCCAGATCCATGGAGTCCAGCACTTGCGCGCTCATCTCGCGATCCTGCAAACCGCCGCAACGCTGGATGATGCGATCGGCCAAGGTGGATTTGCCGTGATCAATGTGCGCAATGATCGAAAAGTTTCTGATGTGATTCATCAAAGGGAACGCCTAAGTGCTTGAAAGTATTGCGAAGAGCGCGGTGCGCATTCGCGAAAGACATAAAAAAGGGCGCGTCACTTATGACGCGCCCTGAACCAACAATCTATGGCAACTGCGATAGTTGGAAGCTTCATTGTAGGCAAAAAGCCAGCGACGCATAGCCTCGAAATTGCCAAATTTTTCCCGTTGCAAGGCAGCAACATGAATCTTATACACAACTTATTAACAATTTTAACTGCAAGGCTCTGGACAACATGTGGGTGATCTGTGGATCAGCAGTGAATGGAGTTAATTCGTGCCAAGACCCCGTTTTTTTAGGCTCCGATATATCAGAAAGAGGCCTAAGTGAAGCTCTATTCTACCAAAACTCGTTATTGGCTCAGGTTAAATGTTAGCGACCGCACACATTCCGACCCGACACCGTTTAAAAAAAATATTTTTGCGCCAACGGAAATAAGGCCTGCCGGGCAAAACCCCCAGACCCGGGCGGGATAAGAGGGGCGCCCGCAGCGGCGCCGCAGATCAGCGGGACGGCCGGATCAGGGCGTATTGCGTCCACTCGCTGCGCCTGAACAAGACGTTGATGGCCTTGTTTTTGTCGATTTTGGCGAGCGCCGCTTCAAAGTCTTTCACACCGGTGATTTCGGTGTTGGCAATGGCCAGGATCACGTCCCCCTCGCGCAGGCCGGCGCGCGCTGCAGCGCCCTCGCTCGCATCCACCTTGACACCCCCCTTGAGCTTGAGCTCCTTTTTCAGGGCGTCAGGCAACTCGCTGACCATCAGGCCCATGGCTTGTGCCGGGCCGGCCACCGGCGGCTTGGCCTCCGGCGCCTGGGCCTTGCGCACGGGTTTTTCTGCTTCGATCTCGGCGATGGTCACGCTCAGGTCCCGGGTTCCGCCGCGTCTGAACACGGTGACTGTCGATTTGGTTCCCGGCTTCACATTGCCGACCAGGCGCGGCAGGTCGGTCGCCTTGTCAATCGTCTTGCCGTCGAACTTGACGATGATGTCGCCCGCCTCGACGCCGCCTTTTTCAGCGGGCGATCCGGCCTCGACGCCGCGCACCAGCGCGCCCTGCGCCTTGCCCAGACCGATGGACTCCGCCACATCCTTGCTGACCTGGTCAATCTGAACGCCGATTTTTCCGCGCGTCACGCGCCCGGTGCTGCGCAGCTGGTCGGCCACACGTGTCGCTTCGTCGATGGGAATCGCAAAGGAAATACCCTGAAAGCCGCCAGAACGCGAGTAAATCTGGCTGTTGATGCCGACCACCTCGCCGCGCATGTTCAGGAGCGGGCCGCCCGAGTTGCCGGGATTGATGGCCACGTCCGTCTGAATAAAGGGCAGATAGTCGCCGGTGTCGCGCTGTTTGGCGCTGACAATGCCGGCCGTCACGGTGTTCTCCAGGCCGAACGGGGAACCGATGGCCATCACCCATTCACCGACTTTCAGTCGGCCGATGTCGCCTATCTTCACGGCCGGCAGACCGGTCGCCTCGATCTTGACCACCGCGACATCGGTGCGTTTGTCGCTGCCGATGATCTTGGCCTTGAACTCGCGTTTGTCCGTGAGCGTCACCAGCACCTCATCGGCGCCTTCGACCACATGGGCGTTGGTCATGACCAGCCCGTCGGACGTCAGGATAAAACCCGAACCCACGCCGCGCGGCTGGTCTTCATCGGGCTGCGGACGGTCTGCGCGCGGGCTGCGCGGCATGTTGGGCGGCACCGGGATTCCAAAGCGCCGGAAAAACTCCAGCATCTGCTCGTCGGCGCTGCCGGCTGCACCGGCCTTGACCTTTTCCAGCGTCCGGATGTTGACGACGGACGGGCCGACCGCCTCTACCAAATCCGTGAAGTCGGGCAGGTTGCGCACCTGTGCCATGACCGGCGCGGCAGGCATCAGGCTCAGGGCGCTTCCCAGCGCCAGCGCGCCGGCTGCGAGGTAGTTGCGGCAGTGCTTCAGGTTCAATATGTGCATCATCGGCCTTTGAGAAATGTCAGAAAGCAGCAAAAACGGTCACGTTTCGGGGACACCAGCCGCAGACGCAGGGGGAGCACCCGGAACTCCGGACATGGGGCGCTATTTCTTGCGTTCAAGCCCGTCGGCAAACTGGCCCAGCGTGGCCATCGGGGCTTCGCCAATCACTGTCAGCCACCAGGTCTCCATGCGCCGGGTCAGGGACTGGGTGGCGCCCATGGCCATCCGTGACTCCTTGAGGTGGCGCTGCGCGTCGAACGGCTCCACAAAAATCGAGACCGAGGCCAGCCCGTCCGAAAAAACCCATTGCATGGGTGCGTCACCGGGCTGCGCCGCGCGCGGGCGCTTGTGACAGCTCATGGGCTGAAACCCGGCCACCGGTTTTTTGAGCGCCCAGCCTTCCGCACTGGCGGTGGTCTTGACCAGCTCGGGCTTCTCGACCCGGTAGCCGTCCACCTTGTTCATCATCTGCACAAGCTTCTCGACCTTGACCGGCACATCGAATTGCAACTCTGAAAAGGCAGCCTGCTCCAGCACCTTGCCGTCCGTGTCCAGCGTCTGCAATTTGACGACCAGCCCTTTCTTCTGCTCGGCCCAGACACGGTAGCCAAAACGCATGTTGTCTTTGGGAAGGAGGGCAATCACATCGGTGTCCACGCCCGCGACACGTTCACGGCCTTCTTGCCGGGCCTGGTAAAAATCGCCAATGTGGCCGCCTGCGGACTTGAGCAATTCGGGGAAGAGGCCCAGCGACTCGCGTTTTTCCGCGCGCACCAGCTTGTGCTCGGGCATGAAGGTCACGACCTGGTCGTTGTGGCGGAAGGTTGAGCGCGGTGGGCCCGTCAGGGTGTCGACCCGCTCGATTTGCTGTGTCCCGTCGCACACATGCCAGATCTTGGCGCTGGACATGACGCCGCCCGAGGACACCACGAAGGTGCCTATATAGGAACGGTTTCTGGAGGCCTCGTGCATGCGCGTCAGCCACTCGCTGATGTTTTTGGGTTCACCGGCCTGCGCCGCGGCGGCAGGTGCCGGCGCCTGGGTCTGGGCCGGGGTCTGCGCCGCTATGTAATTCGTAGCTGACAAGGCACATCCCACCAGGGCCGCGCAGCGAAAAAGTTTTAAATTCATGGTTGAAAGCAAATCCATGCGGTGCTGCGCCTAGCGTCGTTCAGCCTGGGAAGCCTCAAAGGTGGCATTTCGCAGAAAGCCTGAAGGCATCTGCAGCGCGGAGGTGCCGCCAAACTGCTTGTGCTCTGCCAGCAGCTCCTGCATCCGTGCGTCGCGCATCACAGGCCCCTGCTCCGACATCACCAGCACCTGCCGGGATGCGTCCGAGCCGGCCAGCTGCGGTGCGGCGGGCGGTGACAGCACACCGGAGCCGGCATTCCAGGCGACGGCCACAACAGCAGCCAGGGAAACGAACCCTGCCACCAGCTTCCAGCGAAAGCTGCCGTCGTTGGAGGCTTCGCGGCCCGCGCCAGCCAGGGGCCTGTCCTGGACCGTCGGCAGGCTTGCAGGTAGTGCAGGCACCGCGACTGCTGCCGCCGAGCGCGCATCAGGCGCCGGCTCCTGTCCCAGGCGCGCGCGCAGGCGCACCACAAACGCGGGGTCGGCGCCATGCAGCGCCAGCCCCGGCGAACGCAGCACGTCTCCGATCAGGTGGTAGCTGTTCCAGCTGGCCAGCGCCTGTGCGTCGGCTTCGCACGCCGCCAGAACCGATGCGACGTCCTCGCCTGCAAGCTGGCCGTCGACCAGGGCGGAAATCAGTTCAGGGTTTTGCGTTGTCGGTTTCATGGTGTTCGTGGGCCGTTTCGCCTGCCGGTTCAATCATTGCTCTGGGTTCAAGTTGCTCTTTACTGTGTCTCAACATCGGCGCACGCCAGGCGCCTGTCACCAGCGTTTGCCGGACTGGTTTTCCAGCAAGGGTTTGATCTTTTCGGAGATCGCTTCCCTGGCCCTGAAAATGCGTGAACGCACGGTGCCAATCGGGCAGTTCATCGCCTCTGCGATCTCCTCATAACTCAAGCCTTCGATTTCCCGCAGGCTGATGGCCTGGCGCAGTTCTTCGGGCAAGGCGTCCATGGCCGCGTTCACCATCTGGGCAATCTCCTTGCTGGCCAGCACGGCTTCCGGGGTTTCTGAACTTGTTAGTTCGTTTTCCAGCGGGGAAGTTTCATCGTCGTCCCCTGATTTGAACGAATTTTCAGAGACCGTCGGGTTGCGTTTGAGTTCCATCAGCGCCTTTTTGGCAGTATTGACGGCAATCCGGTACAGCCAGGTGTAAAACTGCGCCTCCCCCCGAAACTGGGCCAGCGCCCGGTAGGCCCGGATGAAGGTTTCCTGGGCAATGTCTTCGACCAGGTCCACATCCCGCACCATGCGCCCGATCAGGCGCTGGATGCGACGCTGGTATTTGATGACCAGCAACTCAAACGCCTTCTGGTCACCCGCGACCGTGCGCTCGACCAGCAAGGCATCGCTGTCGCTTGCACTTGCAGGTTCGGAAGGAAGGTCGGCGCTCATGGTCAGGAATGTGGCGGACGGGCTGGGCCGGCAAGGTCCGGCGTGGCCACAGGTGTTGGTGAATCGGGCGGCAGGGCAACAGGCCATGCCTCGCGCCGCGAATATACAGCACGGCGCAGGTCCAGCCAGCGTTCGGGCATGGCCGCACGCTGGGCCCACAGCCACAGGGTGGCCTGGTCGTGGTTCTCCAGCCTGAGCAGCAGGATGCGCTGAAAATCAAGCGCGACGGACAGCGAATACACGGGGGTTCCGGACAGGTACCCACGGCTTTCCCAGCGCCAGGCCTGCCCGTCCCAGCACAGCTGGCCAGCCGGTGAGTTTTTCCAGCCCAATCCGGCAAGCACACCGGCGGCCAGCAACGCGGCCACCGACACGCCCAGGCGCCAATCCGGGCCGGGAACGGCAAGCCACCACAGGACGGTCACCAGCAGGCCGGCCAGCCAGAGTCCCAGCAACACCAGGCCCTGGAAATACGAACGCCCCAACGGGTAGACAACCGATGGGGCGTTATGCATGGCCTGCTTGATCTGCGGGGGTCGGGAAGCGGGGGCTGGGTACCGGGGGAAAGGAAAAGGGCATCAGGCCCGCTTGAACACCAGCGTGCCGTTGGTGCCGCCAAAGCCGAAATTGTTTTTAACGGCAATATCGATGTTCGCGTCACGCGCGGTGTTGGCGCAGTAGTCCAGATCGCACTCCGGATCCTGGTTGAAGATGTTGATGGTCGGCGGAATTTTCTGATGGTGCAGCGCCAGCACCGTAAACACCGACTCGATGCCACCGGCGCCACCCAGCAGGTGCCCGGTCATGGACTTGGTGGAGCTGACCACCAGGTTTTTGGCGTGGGCGCCGAAGGCTGCCTTGATGGCGTTGGTTTCGTTCAGGTCACCGAGGGGGGTCGACGTGCCATGCGCGTTCAGGTACTGGACCGCATCGGCATTGACGCCTGCATTTTTCAGCGCCATCACCATGGACCGGCGCGGACCGTCGACGTCAGGCGCCGTCATGTGAAACGCATCGGCGCTCATGCCGAAACCGGTGAGCTCGGCGTAAATCTTCGCGCCCCGCGCTTTGGCGTGTTCGTATTCCTCGAGCACCATGACACCGCTGCCCTCACCCAGCACAAAGCCGTCGCGGTCCTTGTCCCACGGACGGGACGCGGTTTTCGGATCTTCGTTGCGGGTGGACAAGGCGCGCGCCGCGGCAAAGCCGCCTATGCCCAGGGGCGAGACCGTGGCCTCGGACCCGCCGGCCACCATCACATCGCAATCACCGTATTCGATCATGCGTGCCGACAGGCCGATGGCATGCAGGCCCGTCGTGCAGGCCGTCACCACCGCAACATTCGGGCCCTTGAAGCCGAACTTGATGGAGACATGCCCGGAAATCATGTTGATGATGGATGCCGGCACAAAAAACGGGGAAATGCGGCGCGGACCGCGGTTCGTCAGCTCGGTGTGCGTCTGCTCGATCATCGGCAGGCCGCCTATGCCCGAACCGATGTTGCAACCGATGCGGGTGGCCTGCTCGGCGCCCAGGGCGTCGCCCGTGGGCAAGCCGCTGTCAGCCACTGCCTGGAAAGCGGCGGCCAACCCGAGATGGATAAAGCGGTCCATGTGCCGGGCTTCTTTTTCAGGGATGTAGTCCGTGATGTTGAAGCCCTTGACCTCGCCAGCAAACCGGCAGGCCAGGTTGCTGGCGTCGAATTGCGTGATCAGATCAATGCCGGGGTTCCCGGCCAGCAGGTTGGCCCAGGAATCGGCCACGGTGTTCCCCACCGGGCTGACACACCCCAGACCTGTCACAACAACGCGACGACGGCTCATGCGCAAATCCTGAAGAAATTCCCGAAAGGCCGAAAAGCCTTCCTGGCGGGACGAAAAAAGACCGGGACGAGGCCCAGGCCTTTAGGCTTTTTGATGGGTGTTGGCGTAGTCGATCGCGTTCTGGACGGTCGTGATCTTCTCGGCGTCCTCGTCGGGAATCTCGATACCGAATTCGTCTTCCAGAGCCATCACCAGTTCTACGGTGTCAAGGGAGTCAGCGCCCAGATCGGCCACAAAGGCTTTCTCGTTGGTGACCTGACCTTCTTCCACGCCAAGTTGCTCGGCAATGATTTTCTTAACACGTGCTTCGATATCGCTCATAAGTCCCTCTGAGGGTTGTGAATTAATCCGTGATTTTAGCTTGTTAGGGGTGATTCCCCAATCTGCCAGCCGGACGGATAAAACCCGGCCTGTACCCCGGCACCTGCCCGCGGCCCCTGCGTCACCATTATTCATGATCCTGGTGATACACGGCCTGCCGGCAACTGCCGGATGCGTCCTACATATACATCCCGCCGTTGACGTGGAGTTCCTGTCCGGTGATGTAGCCTGCCTGCGGGCTGGCGACAAAAGCCACCGCATGCGCAATGTCCTGCGGCTTGCCCAGGTGGCCCAGCGGAATCTGGCCGAGCAGGGCTTTTTGCTGCTCTTCCGGCAGGCCGGCGGTCATGTCGGTCTCGATGAAGCCCGGGGCCACGCAGTTGACCGTGATGTTGCGGCTGCCGAGTTCGCGCGCCAGCGCACGGGTCATGCCGGCCACGCCGGCCTTGGCTGCCGCGTAGTTGGCCTGGCCGGCATTGCCGGAAGCGCCGACCACCGAGGTGATGCTGATGATGCGGCCGTAACGCTGTTTCATCATGGTGCGCATCACGGCGCGGCTCATGCGGAACACAGCCTTCAAGTTGGTGTCCAGCACCGCGTCCCAGTCTTCGTCCTTCAGGCGCATGGCCAGCATGTCGCGCGTGATGCCGGCGTTGTTGACCAGTACCTGCAGGCCGCCATGTTCCTTGACGATGCTGTCGATCAGCGCTTCGGCCGCGGCGGCATCGTTCACATTGAGGTTTTTGCCGGCACAGCCGGGAAAGGCGGCCAGCGCCTGCCCAATCTTCGCTGCGCCATCGTCGGTGGTGGCCGTGCCGATGACCTTCAGGCCCCGCTGCGCCAGTTCCAGCGCAATCGCCGCGCCAATGCCGCGCGAAGCGCCGGTGACCAGGGCCACCTGGCCTTCAAATTTCACATCGCTCATGCCAATGCCTCCTTCGCCTGCTTCAGGCTGTCCGGATCAAACAGGGCCAGGCCCGTCATCTCCGCATCGATACGTTTGACCATGCCGGCCAGAACCTTGCCCGGCCCGCATTCGACCACGGTAGAGATGCCGCGCGCCTTGATCGCCTGCACACATTCGACCCAGCGCACCGGGCCGAAAGCCTGCGCGTACAAGGCTGCACGGATGCAGTCGGGATCGTTCTCGACCGCAACCTCGATGTTGTTGATCACCGGGATCTGCGGCGCGGCAAATGCGGTGGCCGCCAGTTTTTCCCGCAGCCTGTCGGCGGCGGGTTTCATCAGGCTGGAATGAAACGGCGCCGACACTGGCAAGGGCAAAGCACGTTTCGCGCCGTTGGCCTTGAGGACCTCGCAAGCCTTGTCCACGGCGGCCTTGCTGCCGGCGATGACGGTCTGCATCGGATCGTTGAAATTGACGGCCTCCACCACTTCGGCGCTGCCCGGACCAAAGCCGCGAACCACTTCGGCACAGCCTTCGATCACTTTGGCGGCGTCCATGCCCAAAATGGCGGCCATGGCGCCGACCCCCACGGGAACGGCGTCCTGCATGGCCTGCGCACGAAAACGCACCAGCGGCGCAGCCTGCGCCAGGCTGAGCACGCCGGAAGAAACCAGCGCGGAATATTCACCGAGCGAGTGCCCGGCCACCACTGCCGGCGCAGCGCCGGTCTCGGCCATCCAGGCGCGGTAGGCGGCCACACCGGCCACCAGCATCACCGGCTGGGTGTTGGTGGTCAGGCCCAGGGCTTCCTTCGGCCCTTCATGGATCAGCTTGCCGAGATCTTCACCAAGCGCGTCAGAGGCTTCACGCAGGGTTTCGCGCACAGCGGGGTGTTCGCCCCAGGCGTCCAGCATGCCCACCGCCTGCGAGCCCTGTCCAGGAAAAACAAATGCAAAAGGTTTCATGAGTTCTGAATAAAAATAGCCGCAAGCCCATGCCGGATGGGCGAAAGCTGCTATAGATTTAAGAGCACAGCGCCCCAGGTGAAGCCGCCGCCCACGCCTTCCAGCATCAGCGTGTCACCCTTTTTGATCTTGCCGCTGCGCACCGCCACGTCCAGCGCCAGGGGAATCGATGCGGCCGAGGTGTTGCCATGCTGGTCCACCGTGACAATCAGCTTGTCCAGCGGCATCTTGAGCTTTTTCGCCGTGCTGTTCATGATGCGGATGTTGGCCTGGTGCGGGATCAGCCAGTCGATGTCGCTGTCCTGCAAACCCGCCTTGGCCAGGGTGGCGCGGGCCGCATCCTCCAGCACGCCGACCGCCAGCTTGAACACGGCCTGGCCGTCCATCTTGAGGAAGGGATCGC
>Ga0307516_10008494_pt1 | contig 11606 bp, 12 predicted proteins | sample 19_EM_MG_FD_203310 | JGI IMG/M metagenome (GOLD analysis project Ga0307516, IMG submission 203310) | Populus trichocarpa ectomycorrhiza microbial communities from riparian zone in the Pacific Northwest, United States - 19_EM | ecosystem: Host-associated > Plants > Roots > Unclassified | place...
TTCTCCACGTGAGTCCCGCCCGTTCCCTTTGCCCGCCAACAATATCATTCTATGCTTGTCTGACTCCTGCACCGGTCCACGTTGGGAGGCGGTTGTCGTTCGGGACCGACAGGCAGGCTGGAACGACACTCTCGAAAGGCCCGGAACTTTGCTTGTTCACCGACGTTCGGGAGATACCCCATCACTGTCGTAATTCTCGTACAGAGAGGCTCAGAGAGGCCGAACACGACCTTGGTCAGAGGGTAGGCTGGCCACGACCCTCAAGCTACCCTCAGTCTGTCTTACGTTTATGCGTTGGATCTATCGTCACTCGCTCTGGCCTTGTGCCATCCCCATTAGATCTGTGTTCCAAAATTCCTAGGCGCGATTTTGGGGATGGTCACGTTCCCTATCATGGCAATCGAGACGATTCATCGCAACCGCCGGCTTTCAAAACACTCCGCCAACCTCACCGCCTCGTACGCGCGCGCCGTACTAGACCCAAACCCAAGTCCACTCCCTGTCCACTCGAGGGGGAGGAACCCCATCGAGGTGATCGCTGACTGGCATTCGGCAACCACAGCGAGATGCTTTTCCGCGAAACATGTCAGTCTCACAGCCACCTTGGAGCCTCAAGCCCATCGCCCGAGGATCCTGGCTCATCTTCTGAAACACCCTTTTGTCCCGTTCGCCCCCGCCTCCGTAATCGGATGGCCATGACCAGGATTGTCCGGATAAATACGGAATATGGCTGAACGCCCCACCGACCGCGCTCATGTAAGCCGTAGGCCTAGTACCCGTCGGACCACGTGCATTAGACCTCCCTCGCGAACTTATAAAAATTCCCGGTCGCCCCAAGCGAGATCTCAGCCTCCCTCCTCACACCCCGCCCTCTTCTTGTAAACCCGATGCCACCGGCACTCCCACAGGAAGTCGTCGACTACTTGATTGACTGGGTCAGCGTCGGTTCTGCAGCACAGAGAGACCCCCACCTACGTTCCTGTTCCCTCGTCGCTCGGAGCTGGGTTCAGAGAGGTCGACGGCACCTGTTCCATAGCATTGAGCTCGCTTCGGCCACCGACGTTAGCAACTGGATCGGGAATGTTCACCCGGGAGTGAACGGTGTGTCAGGATACGTGAGGAAGTTGTGGTTGAATAGCAGTTGGGAACAGTGGTCGCTGAGGTTCCCATCGGTCGAGCACCTGAGGTCATTCACGCACGTCGAGGAACTGCGTCTGACCTACTGGTGCGGCGGACGGGAGACGAGGGAGGGGGTCGAGGAGGCATTCTGTGGACTGGGACCATCCGTGAGGTCCCTATCCGTCTCCCTACCTCGTGGGGACGTAGGCTCGTTCTTCCACCTCCTCTCGCTTTTCCAGCATCTGGACAACCTATCGATCTGGACGTCATGTCTGGACGAGGGCCGTGACCCTCTCCCCAGAAACGTAGTGACGGTCCATGGCAGGCTGGTGTTGGATGGCGTGCAGGAGCATTTTGCAGATGCACTGATCGGCAGCGGGTTAAAGCCGAAGGTCTTGAAGATCTCTATACCCCGCTTGAGTTCGTATGATGGACTCCTGACGGCCTGTGCACCAAGTGTAGAGATCGTCAGCCTCTCGCCGACTTTTGGTCAGCCTTTACCCATTTTACGATGCGCGCAGCCACTAATTTTTGTCGAAACAGGCGCATGTCTCGATCATACCTCCCTGGCCGGCTTTACAGCCCTGAGGCATGTGGAAATCAAGCTGACACACCCTGTGTGCTTTTTTGCGGACGTCCACACAATTCTGCGGCCGGTTCCGTCTCCTCATCTGGAGAAGGTGACGTTCAACTTTTCGCAAGGCATCCGACTAGCGGACTTGGAAGGACCGGAGACGACCAAGGCATGGATAAACGCTGACGACGTTTTGTACGACCTCTCAACGAGATGGCCACGGCGTAGGCTGTTATTGGTCATCAAGGGGAAGTTCGATTCAACCTCTCCGATTGAGGATTTAGCTGGGACGATGAGGAGCCTCTTACCGATGTTCATGGATGTTGGGTCGGTGGACACCGAGGTCTCGACGGATATTGTGGGGTGGCCGGAATATGGCATATAATCGGTGATGTACTGTAGATGGATTACCGAAGAGAACACACGAGCTCAGACGGACAGGAGGTTAGCCAAACACTCTGAAACCAGCCAAATCGATGGGCGTTTGAGTTAGCTGTTCCTCTTGTTCGGGAATGTCACCGTCCTGGAACCCTTTTCCTAACAGGGAGCTGAAGAGTTCATCGATTTGTTCGTCGTGCCAACTATTGGTCACGGGGACAGGGACCATGAAGTCTTGGAGTTTCTCTTGGACTTCGTACCTGCACCACCACGATTAAAATTTCCGGATAGACAAAATTGAGATGGGAGACGCGGTCACCTGATCTTGCGACCCTTGCTGGCTTTTGTGTCAACGGCTTTCTTCTTTTTCCTCTCCTTCTGGGCCTGGATCCAGTCCTGGCTGCCACTCCCTCCATTACGGGCGTCGATGACGTCACGGAGAAGTTGTTGGTAGAAATCTGTGTCGTCGAACACTTCTGGGTCGTGTTCGGTTATCTGGGAGGAATTAGATCCTATCCTCTCTCCCTTGCCTCGGTACAATCTCGTGCGGTCAACCATCTTGGTCCAACTGGTCTGGTCGGAGAACGATTCAGAGACGAGTTGAACGGCGTTCTTGAGTTCGTTACGGGAGGACTTTGTGAAGGCATTGCGGTTTGAGGGCAGAAGGGCGGATGGCGCGACAGATTGGATCTTGTTGGACCATTTTGAAAGAGTCTGAATGAGGTGAGGATGATACCTGGTACGCAGAGTGAGCAACTGTAAGCGGCGAAACATAGAAGGGGAGATAGCATACGCGCTCTCCAGGTCTGCAAGCGCTTGCGAAGAAGTTGAGACAGCCCCCGCGTAGTCTCCCCCATGGTCGATTTTGACACGCTTTCGGGGTGGAGGGGTGATCTCCCCGTTCGTCTCGAGCAAATGCTGGGGAAAGACTCGGAACTCGACAGCCAAGTCTGGTGAGGTAAAACGGACGAGCGCACCTGCTGCAGCTGGAAGAGATCTTCGGACAAGAGGAGAGCTTCGTCGAGCAGGGCATGGATTGCATTATGGGTGGATGTGTTCTCCACGAGGGGGCCGAATTCAGTATGAGCAGGAAGACAATTCGAGGCAGTAAGGGCCTTTTGGAAACGAATCCGCGCGTCGAGAAGCGACTCCCACAGCGACTGGGGGGTCAGAGTGTGAGACGATTGTGGCTGGACTGCAAGACAAGCCGTACGAGCTGGCGGGAAACGGCAAGACCTTTCTTCTGATCCTCCTGACGCGTCTGGTTTATCGTCTGTGCGATATCTAACCGAGGGCCTTTCTGCGGAGCGGACTGTGTGGTGTCTGATACATCCTCCTGGGCCACTTGGCTCTGATTTTCCAACTCAGAAACCTCGACTTGGGAATCAGATGGAGGTGACTGCTCGTCGTCGTCGTCAAGCAGCTGCGTCCTCGACACGCGCTTTCCAGAGTATTTAGGATCGGATAAGCTGTCCTGCGCCTTGCGGAGGGTAGAAGGGCTGCGATTGTGGGGTGAGAAATGGAACAAAAAGTAGGAATACGGATAGCTACCCCAGTTCCAAAAGATAGTGCTCGGTAGCAGCTGTTTGGTCGTCGTTTTGATTTTCCGGTTCGAAATGCGGCTCGTCCGGGTCAAAGTCTTTGGGTGCGACTTGTGATATTTCCCGGATTTCCTCTGCGAGCGAAATCCTCATTTTGAAGACGAAGAAGGTGAGAGAAAAAGAAAATTGATCCGTTGATGGTCAGGTTAAATCATTTGAGTTTCCGAAACGATCGGAACACGTGCTTTCCGAACCGGACATGAAACCAATACATCACCCACTCGGGTTTTTCTTCCCCTCTTCTTTTTTTCTGGCCCGCTCTGTTCGAAATGTCGGAGACGGGTTCTCTTCGCAGTCACCTTCTCGATCCGTCACTTCCCAAGAGGAGAGGTCGTCCGTCCAACGCCGTCGTCGCCGCACGCGCTGTCATGGTCGCCGCCGCACAGGCTCAGACGTTCAAGAAACAGCAGCTCGCGCTCGACTCCTCGGCCTCCTCCTCTGAGGACGACATCGACGACCTCAACCTCACTGCTGAGACAGACCGCATCTGCAGAACGAAACTTGGCTTCGACTTTGACCCCTTCTCTTCCGACGATGATCCCTTTCGCTCTACGTCGTCCACCAGCCAGCTGTTCTCCCAAGACGATAACGCGTCGTTTTCCCCCTCTCCGCACAAACTCTCTTGGGAGGATGGCCCAATAACATATCCTGACGACGATTATCCGTACCTGGACACCCCCGCCGCGCTCGTCACCAGGTCTGACCACTGTGACGACGGCGGGGATCTGGATCAATCGGCTCCCATGGACCTTGAAGAGGTCCTAAACCCCGCCTTCCTCATAGAAAGCGACATCCAGAACGACGGCCAAGTTCCCCACAACCTAAAAAAATGGGATATTATTCCCCCCACCTCTTTCCGCTGGACGAGAGAACCGATGGACCTTCCCGCCTTCTCTCCCAGGAGATACGCGACCAAGAGTCTACAGAGAAAGATCATCATGTCTGTCGGTTCCTATTATCCCTCTTACCCGGCCCATCCCCATCACCACCTCCATCACCATCACCCGTTATCGACGAACCACCATCCACTCAAACCGGTATCCAAAACCCGTCCACTTCCCCCTCCCCTTCTTGCCCTTCCTATTTCAAAGTTCCGCGGCCCGGGCATGTACCCCGGCGTCGTGAAGAGAAGACCGGAAAACGATCACCCTTAGTCCCCGACCGGCCCCCATCCGCTTGATGACCTCTTATGGTACGTTTCTGCTTAGCAGTCACTCCACAGCCGAGGTGTCACTCACCGATCCACCTTTTGTCAGAACCTCCTGTGTATACTGTACATAATAATTTCCTACTCTTGACAATCGTCCAGTACTCATTTATTCTGTTGTCTGTGCTTGTAACTTACAAGAGACTTATGTTTCGCGATAGCGCCTTATATTCTTTCTGTCAGGCTGTATCTGTACCTTTTGTCCAGACCCTTGCATCCCTCGCTTATCCAGTACATCGCCCGCTGATCAATCGTTTTATATTTCCATCAACCCTCCAAGAGAAGCATAGTTTAAATACGGCGCAACTCCGAGAGTAAACAGCAACAAGCGAACGGACGGGGGTCCCGGAATTATCAGAGCAGGTGCGAAGGTATGGTGTGAGGTACAGTATTGGAAAAGCGACGACATTTAGAACGAAAACGTGACGGGGACACCGAATCGACAGCGCGTTGGGGGGGGAGATGCAGAATGAAGGGAGGGGTCAGAAAGCGTGATACAACAACAAACACGATGAACAAGCAAACAACCTCAGGTGGCACAAACAACAAACGCGCATGGACGGTCAAGAGACGATGAGTACAGGCCCTTCAGGCCTCATGGGTTGCCCAATGTCGGCGAAGGGTTAAAAAAGCTCGCCCGCTGCATCGAACCAGAAGCTCGCGATTTCGTGTTCGGGTGGTGTTGGTGGCGGTGGTGATGGTGAGCCTGATGGTTGGAGGTGAATGTTCGGCCCAAAGATGGCTTCATGTGTGCCATCTTTCGAAGTGCCTTCTTCTCCTCCTTCCTCTCCTTTTCGGATTTATGGTCCCGGGTGAGCATCCGGAGGTTCCGCCCTCCACGAGAACCAGATGCCGGACCCCCAAGCGAGATTGGAGACGACAGCGTTGCCGGCCCAGCCATTTCAACTGGCTGTTTCTGACTTGGAGCTGGCGTTGGCGGGGACAACAGATGCTGAAGGTTGCTGTTCATCATCGCCACCGCATAGAAATCCGCACCATCCCCAGACTTGGCGCTCCACGGAGTACCATCCTCGTTCGAAGTACTCCCCCGAGACTCTCGCGTTCGTCGGAACGCCGTCATTGGGATCCGTTCCCACCTCCTCAGATCCTCGACGTGACTGCGTGAACTCATTTCCCCGACATCGGTTCGATCGCCAGCCTGCCCTGTGTGAGCAGAGAGTTCGCCATCCGAGGTTGAAGAGTCGGAGACAAGGAACGCCGCCTCGAGGACTTCGTCTAGGTCCATCGATTCTGTGGTGAAAATATCGAGGTCCGTAGGCTGGCTGGGGACGCTCGAAGCCTCTGTTTGCGCGGAGGACTGACCAGAGACTGATAGTGAACGGTCTCGAATCGCCTATTACACCTGTCAGCGCCTGAGAATGCGCCATGGGTCTCGGATACATACACGGTGCCCGATCCTCTCCACACTCGAGAACAACCACCTCGAACGAGGGTAAGGAGATGGAAACGCAGGTTGTTGACCAGTGATTACTGCTGTCTTTATCGTTCCTGCGCTCTGCGGTGTGAGCTGGAACGTGCCTGCAACTGGGCCGCGGGGGGTGCGAGGTACTCCAAACCCCCTGCCATTCGGTGTCTTGATCCCGTCCAACGACTTGTCAGAGCCACCATCCAAGTCGTCTCGTTCGTGCTGGGGCGTAGATTGTCGTGGTGCAGACCCACGTCGACCCGGAGTGAGAGTATTCTTGGGGTCGACAGCACCGACGGATACCGGCCATTTGAAGACCATCATGGCACGCGCGTTTGGCAGACCATCAGTTCCAATAAGCTCCTCCTCCGTGGTCTCCCCATCACTTTCCGCCAAGTCGATTCCATAGTCCTCTTCGGGGTGATCATCGTTACCACCCACCGTTGGATCCGTAGGCTGTCGACCAACCTGTTCGTCGTCCGTGGTGATTATCGAGGATGACATACGTCGACGACGAAAAGAAGGCTTGGGAGAAGGGCTCAGGTCCATCTCGACATCCACGTCACACGCAGCAAACACAATCGGTCCCTCCCACCCATCGTAGAGGCCAGCCGCCGCCGCGAGGGTCATCGCCTCCGCGATCTCGTCTCCCGAATCCTGTTCTCCGTCCTCTCCATCGGCATCCATTGAGGACATTTCGACAGCTGCGTTCGATCCTGAATCTGACCCGGAGTCGTCGAGGTTCGCGAAAAACAGGTCGGCGTCGTAGTTGGAATCCTCTCCATCGCTCCAACCGGTCACAACACCAGCAAAGCTGACGCCCAACTTCCTCCTCCCATCCCTGTCCACCTCGATCGCATCGAGCTCATCTTCATCGTCAGCGGCGATGGCATCCTGGTCCTCGTCCTCACTCTCCGTCGTGTCTCCAGATTCAGCATCCATGTCGACGTCCGCTTCGCCATCACTCGCCGACACGCTCCGCTTCCGAGGCTTTATGTCCCACCGGTTGCTGTTATGGTGGGAGCGCGCATTCTGACGGGGGTCGTTCTCGCCTAGAAGTTCTCGACGCACACGCGCCTTGTCCTTCCGTGCCTTCTTCTCCTTCTCGTCTTCGCTATCCTTGATGTTTTGTTCTTCCTCTTGTTCCATCCCCATGCCTTCCGAATCCGAGTCTTCAGAAGAGGAGAGCGAGGAGAGGGACGAAGTGTCAGACGACGACGAGCTAGCGGAGATGAACGTAGGCAGGTCAAGAGGAGCAGATGGTTCGACGTCGTCATCATCTTCGAGGAGGAAGTTATCCTCTTCATCTTCATCGTCGCTGTCGTGGTGATCCTCAATATGAGGACGACGGCGAACGACTCCCTTAGGGCGGTAGGAATCGTCAACCTTAGGTTTTCTCCGGGAAAGAGGGGGTTTGATCGCGTCGGTCCCTCGGACTTTTGATTTGGGACGGGGTTTGGTAAATTTCTTCAGGAACTTTGGTTTGGGTCTCTGGGTCAGGGTGGATGGGCCGGCAACGCGCTCCGGACTAGAATCGGCAGCGGAGGCAGCGGCCGCGGCCGCAAGAGCCGCGCGGGCTGCAACAACAACTTTTGGAGGTCGACCACGACGTTTTGGGACGGTTGGATCGAGGAGGTGACTTTTAAGTCGCGGATCAGAGACAGAAAATTGGCCTGTCTGAGGTAAACGGGAGTCGGTAGAGGTAGAAGTAGACGGTTTGGAGCGGATCTGTCTATTGGAGCCAGAAGGTTTTGGGTTGGAGGAGGATGGGGCGGCAACTTTAAGTTTGAGTGAGGGAGCCAGCCCATGCTTTTGGGGGGCGATCGACAACTTGTTGTTGTCGCAAGTGCACTCTGACTCGCAGATGGGGCATATATCGCCCTCATCGTCTTGGTTCACGGATACGGTTTGGGTATGGGAATGAGCAGACGACATTGAGGGAGTTTGGCGATTCTGGAAACCTAGGGAAACCAGGAATAAATGAGAGGGCGATGAGGGCGGGACGGAGACGAAAATGAAAAGATGGCGATTGGGGTTATCACTATCCCCTGATCTCTAATCTTTGTCCTCCCCTCAGGTGGGCCCGGCAGGGGAGCACACGAGGAGGGGGTGTGTGAGCCGAGGGTTGAGTCGCCGGTACTCACTTTTTCTCTGGAGCTTTGATGGATGCATTTTGACGATGGTGTAAGGTACATCTGCTGGCGACGTAGACTGTCCGAGTCCTGATTTTCTGCGAGGGCAAACTTCGTATGAGGACGAAGTTGGTCCAGAAGAGGGTTTGAGAGAGTGAGAGTGAATTTTCATTTGTTTTCCCACTATGGGATCAAGCCGCGCGCTCCGATCAAGTTTGCAACGGTGAGCCTCTTCGATAGACTGTGACCGCCCTCCGTACGACGAATCCACCTGCTAAACCACAAGATAAACAGCTTTCTGCAGAGGCCCAAAAATCCTCACATCTCCGGATGATCTGGGAGAGCGAGAGATTGTCTCGTGATCTTATGGTCGGGGACTCAACTTGCCCTCCTGACCAGCAGATGGCTGCAGCCACCCGAACGGACCAGATCTAGCCCTCTCTTACGTCCTCCACGACCACACGACCTCCTACCTCGGGTGTGAAACATCTCAGGTTCAGCAGCGAAGACGTTTCCTCGTATGTAATTGATCCCTCCATGTTTCTGTTGCTTCGTCGGGCCGAAAGTTCATCGTCTTCCCTCTCCAGTCTCGCTTTTGAAGTGCGCACCAGCAGGTTGGGACGGGATCTGATTCAAGGTCACTTCCGTGTCGGAGATCACAAGTTCAAATTCTTTATCTGGGCAACATCGGCTGCTAGCAACGGATACCTTGAGACACACAGGTGGGCTAACGGTGGACTACCCGCCTCGTTCGCTTCTCTCCCAACTCGCTGGGGTGCTCATTTCTTTCTATGTCACCAGCCCCCAGGCCTGGGGTGGAGGCGGCCCAGCGGCGAACGTCCAGAGCAGTATTGTTTGCGTATATGGTACCTACGTAAACCGGTCGCTCTCGATGTTCCCGGGTTCTTTCGACCTCGACGGGTAAACACGAGGCGAGATGCAACACCCATCCACCCCACACAGCATATCCATAAGTACCGCAAGCGTCCCCATGGTAGGGTTTGCCCAATGAGACTAGTACCGAAATGGGTTCGAGAGATTTGTAAGGTCAGACAATCATTGATTCCCCCCACCATCGAGGAACCTCTACGGCTGGATAGGCGCAAGGCCACCCCGATCACCCAGATTGCGTTATGTAAGCTCAACCTCAAAATACTGTAGATCCATAAGTCCGGAGACCACGAGAGATTTACTTCCGTAAGCAACTCACTGATGACATCCCTCGGCGGGTTGTCGTGTACATCGCACAGACGGTGTCGAACACGGCGAAGCAGCGAGAAGACCTGGGGTCCAGCTCCCAACAGGGCCAGATACACGTTTGAAGTCGACCGAGGTATACAACTCGGTAGGCATTGAACTCACTCATCACCAGCGATATTAAGTGGTAACCAGTGGTCGCCAGCGGACGGTCAGAAAATGTCAGCCGGATTTAATTCGATAACCGAACGCCACCACCTCATCCTGTTCGCGTTGCTGCCCCACCCGCTGCACCGTGAGGTCGCGAAACCCAGCTTAGGAGGCTCAGGCGACATTCCAGCCTCCGCTCGGCAGCTGGCGACGAACAGAGATCACTGTCCATGGAAGACTCGAGCTCGCCTCTCGGATGAAGATTGTTCACCTTGTGCGTGAGGGGGACGGAGTCAACGTGAAACCAAATAGCACATCACACTGGTAAGGAATCAGTAGAAGTGAAGGTGGTGGGACGCGGAACCTGGTCAGTCCGTATTGACGAATCAGGATACTGTTGCGATATCTCGCGGAATATACTTATCGGACTTTAGTCCTCTGTCCCCAGGATGGCCGGTACCGCACCCTTGCTGGATCACTAAATGATCATCACGCAGGGAGCCGAACGAGCGACGAGCTCCCTCAGATCCGTACTGTAACCCCCCACTCGGCTTCAGGGTCCGTCACTGTTCAAGGGTACTTTGCAGCGCGGCCGTGGAGCCGGTGCCTGGGGCGGAGTGGGAGACCGACCCAGTGCATCCGGTTGCGCGGTCACCGACTGGACGAACAACACCCACCCACGACGCGTTGCTACGTTCAAGCCTTCTTGGGGGAGGGTGGTGATTCCCGGCCGCGTTGCTCCCGCCCGAATGGTCCCCAGGCCCCCGGGTAGGGGAGCTTGAGAGCTGATGGTGTGGTTCCCGGTTCATAGGAACTACGTGATATGTTAATTGACCGTCCATGGACCCGAGCCCTGAGTTTGTGGTTTGCAGAACTCACACCCGTGCTGCGGAAGGAGACTTTGACGTGGGTCAAATATATGATGCGCCACTCGCGCTGTTCTGCTGCGCCGCCTATCCGTATGGGGTTTTTGGCTCATCGTGCGATTGCGGGTATGTTCCCTCGACTTGTCGACGAACGATATCGATTGTCGCGCCAGGCTGCGGATGGGTGTTCAAACAATCCCGACCTCAGCGGGCTATTTTTCGCTCATTCAAGGACGGATCGCCACCAAGGCGTGCCACCAGGACCCCTTCTGGGGGTGTGCAGCACACGAGACTGGGAAACCTCGGGGTACGACGAACAATTAACAAAAAGCTTGATAATCGCTGGTCGAAGGGATCACGCATTGGCCCGGATCAACCTCAGTCGCCCGACGGGCGAGAGACCCCACGGTCAACCCCACGGACCTCAGGCGATAATTGCCACAGCAAACACGTGTAATTGAAAGCAACGTAGCAACAATTGTACGAGTATGTTGTTAACGATCGCGGGATGCACGAGTCAAAAAATGCTGCGGAACAAAAAAAAAATCCAACCAAATCAATTTGCCCTTCAGCCGGAGCCCGTGAGACCACCGGTGGCACCAGTGTTGGCAATACGTGAGATGGCATCCTCCTTGGTGGTGCACGTAATCGAAGTTCCGGCCTTGTTCACAAGGGGCAAAGCGGCACAAACCAAGGTCGCGGAGCACGGAGTGCTGACGAACTTTCCACCAACACATTGAGCGAATGCTCCCGAGACACAAGCGTTTTCCCCAGCTGTACAAGAATCAGCGGTTGCCGGCAATTGGGAAACGTGATGACTAACCAGTGCAGCTAGAGTTCGCGCTAAGTGTGGCGAACTTAGCGTTCAACTTCTGGGCATCCTTTCCGTTTTGAAGTTTGAAGTTTCCGGGTGCAGGGGCAGGGGCGGGAGCAGGAGCGAGGCCGGGAGCAGGAGC
>Ga0307516_10008495_pt1 | contig 11605 bp, 9 predicted proteins | sample 19_EM_MG_FD_203310 | JGI IMG/M metagenome (GOLD analysis project Ga0307516, IMG submission 203310) | Populus trichocarpa ectomycorrhiza microbial communities from riparian zone in the Pacific Northwest, United States - 19_EM | ecosystem: Host-associated > Plants > Roots > Unclassified | place...
GCCCAATTGCCGTGGTTCCACCTCGTCACGCTGCTGACCAAGGTTTCAGATGCGGGCGAACGTGAATGGTACGCGATGGAGGCCGCGCGGCAAGGTTGGTCGCGCGCGACGCTCGAAGCCAGCATCAAGAGCCGACTGCACGTGCGGCAGGGTGCGGCGCTCACCAATTTCGAGCGTCACCTCGCCGCGCCCCATGCGCAACTCGCCGTCGAGGCGCTCAAAGACCCCTACCACTTCGATTTCCTCGGCCTAGGCGACGAAGCCCACGAGCACGACATCGAGAGCGCGCTCGTCCGCCACATCACGCGCTTCCTGCTCGAGCTCGGCGCCGGCTTCGCCTTCATCGGCCGCCAACACCGCATCGAAGTCGCCGGCGACGAATTCTTCATCGACCTGCTTTTCTACCACACGCGCCTCAAGTGCCACGTCGTGGTCGAGCTGAAAGCGACGGCATTCAAACCGGAGCACGCGGGGCAGTTGAACTTCTACCTCGCGGCGGTCGACGCGCAGTTCAAAGCCGCGGATGACCAGCCGACGATTGGGTTGCTGCTTTGCAAGACGAAGAATCGACTTGTGGCGGAGTACGCGTTGTCGGGGATTGCGAAGCCGATGGGCGTAGCGGAATATCAGCTGGTTCGGGCGTTGCCGGAGCCGCTTGATTCGAAGTTGCCGAGCATCGAGCAACTAGAGGACGAACTGAGCAGTGCGTTCGCCGACGGAGGGCCCGATGTCTGAGGCGCGCGCAACGGAAAGCAGTCCCAAAGAGCACGCTCCCCCGCCGCAGCACAGCCCTGCTCAGGATGAGCGGCTTCATTCAGCCACGGAAACACGCAAAGACGAAGCGGGCTACGTGCGAACGGACTTAGGCGTACTCCCTGTCGACTGGCGAACATCCACGCTCCGCGATGCCGCGGAGCGCATTTCCGTCGGACTTGCGACATCCGTGACGGAACACTACCGCAGCTCAGGGACGCCGATTGTCCGCAACTTGAACATCAAGGACGGGTATTTCGACGGTTCCGAAATGCTCTACGTGAGCGACCTGTTCGCGCAGGCGAATTCTAGCAAGGCCGCGCGTGCATCCGATGTACTCACGGTAAGAACGGGCTCCAATCTCGGCTTGACCTGCGTACTGCCTCCTGAACTCGACAATTGCCAGACCTTTACGACTCTCATCACCACGCCCAAGAAGGCGGTGCTCGATTCCCACTTCCTTTGCCTCCAGATGGGGTCCCACATCGGGAGGGCGGAGTTGGATCGGCTTCAGGTAGGCGGCGGCAAGGGAAACCTCAACACCGGACACCTAAAGCACTATCGACTAGTTGCTCCTCCTCTCGAAGAACAAAGAGGCATCGCGGAGACGATACGCGACGTAGACGCGCTGCTGGGCGCGCTGGAACGGCTCATCGTCAAGAAGCGCGATCTCAAACAGGGCACCATGCAGGAGCTCCTCACGGGTCAAACCCGTCTCGCTGGCTTCCGAGGCAAGTGGAAGCCGCAGCAGTTGGGAAGTCTTGGGTCAACTTTCGGCGGGCTTACGGGAAAAGGCAAAGCCGACTTTGGCGAGGGCCCAGCTCGCTACATCACGTTCACTAACGTCATCGACAACGTGGTCGTTGATTGCACGCGGTTCGACGCCGTTAGAGTTTCTCCGGTGGAATCGCAAAACCACGTGATGCGTGGTGATCTGCTGTTCAACGGATCATCCGAGACTCCCGACGAACTCGCGCTTTGCGCCGTCTTGATGCACGAGGCGAAGGAGCTCTACCTCAACAGTTTCTGTTTCGGCTTTCGCCTTCGTAGCGACAACGAAGCACATGGCCTCTACTTGGCGTACTACTTCAGAGGCACGCCGGGTCGCGAGTTGATGAAAGCGATAGCTCAAGGGTCAACGCGCTACAATCTGTCAAAGGTCGTATTCCTCAAGGCGATTTTGACTCTGCCCCCATTCGAGGAACAAGTTGCAATCGCCGAGGCGCTTGCGGAAATGGACGCCGCGCTTCGAACGCTCGAACAACGCCGCGACAAAACCCGCGCCCTCAAGCAAGGCATGATGCAAGAACTGCTGACCGGAAGGATCCGTTTGGTATGAACGCACCTGGGGAGGGATCGTCGTGAGCGGAATCGGCCAGCGCGAGCGCGTCACACAGAACCGCGTCATCGCGCTCTTTCGCGACGAGCTGGGTTACCGCTACCTCGGCGATTGGTCGGACCGCCCTGGCAACAGCAACATCGACGAACCATTGTTGGCGGCGCACCTGAAAAAGGCCGGCTATTCCGCGGAGCACAGCAGTCCCGCCATTTACAAGCTGCGGGTGGAAGCGGATAACGCGAACCGCATCCTCTACGACAACAACAAGGCCGTTTACAGCCTCCTCCGCTACGGCGTGCCGGTGAAGCTGGACGCGAGCGACGTCACGGAGACGGTCAAGCTCATCGACTGGGAGAATCCCGAAGCCAACGATTTCGGGATTGCCGAAGAGGTCACGCTGCACGGTAACGCTGAGCGGCGCCCTGATTTGGTGCTGTACGCGAACGGCATCGCGATTGGCGTGATTGAGCTGAAGAACAGTCGCGCGTCGATCGGAATTGGGATTCGGCAGAGCCGTTCGAATCAGGAGCCGGCGTTCAATGCGTGGTTTTTTAGCACGGTGCAGATCGTTTTCGCGGGCAATGACTCGGAGGGGCTGCAGTACGGGACCATCGGCACACAGGAGAAGTACTTTCTGAAATGGAAGGAAGATGAGGCGGACAACACGCGCTTCAAGCTCGACAAGTACCTGCTCAAGATGTGCGAAAAGAGCCGGCTGCTCGAGCTGATGCATGACTTCGTGCTGTTCGACGGCGGCATCAAGAAGTTGCCGCGCGTGCACCAGTATTTCGGCATCAAGGCGGCGCAGAAGCGCGCCAGCGCGTATCGAGGCGGCATCATCTGGCACACCCAGGGCAGCGGCAAGAGCATCGTCATGGTGTTCTTGGCCAAATGGATCCTGGAGAACAAGCCGCACGCGCGCGTCGTGATCGTCACCGACCGCGACGAGCTCGACAAACAGATCGAAGGCGTCTTCACCGAGGCGGGCGAGCCCATCAAACGCACCCGGAGCGGGCAAGAGCTGATGAGCCAGCTCGGCCAGGCCAGGCCGCGCTTGCTCTGCTCGCTGGTTCACAAATTCGGCCAACGGGGCGTCGACAACTTCGAGGCCTTCATCAAAGAATTGGAGGCGGCACCGCCCAAAACCCTGGGCGAAGTGTTCGTGTTCGTCGACGAGTGCCACCGCACCCAGAGCGGCAAGCTGCACCGCACCATGAAGGCGCTGATGCCGAGCGCCGTGTTCGTCGGCTTCACCGGCACGCCGCTCTTGAAGAAGGACGCGCAGACCAGCCTCGAAGTCTTCGGTGACTACATCCACACCTATAAATTCAGCGAAGCCGTCGAAGATGGCGTCGTGCTCGACTTGGTCTACGAGGCGCGCGACATCGAGCAAACCCTCGGCTCTCAAGACAAAATCGACTCCTGGTTCGACGCCAAGACCCGCGGCCTGAACGACTGGCAGAAGGCGGCGCTGCGCGAGCAGTGGGGCACCATGCAGCACGTGCTCAGCTCGCGCTCGCGCATGGAGCGCGTGGTCGACGACATCGTGTTCGACTTCGGCGTCAAACCGCGCCTCTCGGACGAGCGCGGCAACGCCATCCTGGTCGCCTCCAGCATCTACGAAGCCTGCAAGTACTTCGAGCTGCTGCAGAAGACCCCCTTCAAGGGCAAATGCGCAGTCGTCACGTCGTACAACCCCCAGACCAAAGACGTCACACTCGAAGAAACCGGCGCCAACACCGAAACCGACAAGCAGTTCCTCTACAACACCTACACGGCCCTGCTGCAGGGCGTGACGGCGCAGCCCGGAAAATCCAAGACAGAAGTCTACGAGGATAACGCCAAGCGCCTGTTCAAAGAGCAGCCAGCCAACATGAAGCTGCTGGTGGTGGTCGACAAGCTGCTGACCGGCTTCGACGCCCCCAGCTGCAGCTACCTCTACATTGACAAGCGCATGCAAGATCACGGCCTTTTTCAGGCCATTTGCCGCGTCAACCGGCTCGATGGTGACGACAAAACGGTCGGCCACGTCGTCGACTACAAGGACTTGTTCCCCCGAGTCGAAAAGGCGATTGCCGTCTACTCGGCCGAGCTAGATGAAAGCGCGGGCGGAGCGTCGCCCGAGGTCTTGCTCAAAGATCGGTTGACCCAAGGGCGCGAGCGCCTCGACGCCGCGTTCGAGGCGCTCGCGCTGCTGTGCGACCCCGTAGTGCCGCCCAAGGGCGAGCTGGAGCACATTCACTACTTCTGCGGCAACGTGGAGCTGCCCGCGGAGCTGGCCGAGCACGAGCCGCAGCGCGTCGCCCTCTACAAGGCCACGGTCGCGCTAGTGCGCGCCTACGCCGCGATCGCCGACGACCTGGAAGCTGCCGGCTACACGACCGTGGATGTGGCGCGCATCAAACGCGACCAGCAACGCTACCTCGATCTGCGCGAAATCATCCGCCATGCCAGCGGCGAAACCATCGACCTCAAGGCGTACGAGGCCGACATGCGCCACCTGCTCGACACCTACATCAACGCGGCGGAACCGCGTAAAATCTCGCCATTTGGCGACATTCCGCTGCTCGAGCTGATCGTCAAATCTGGCATCGCGGACGCGATTCGCGATCTGCCCAGCGGCATCCGCAACAATAAAGACGCCGTGGCCGAAACCATCGCCAACAACGTGCGCAGCAAGATCATCAAAGAGCACCTGAATGATCCCGCGTACTACGACCGCATGTCGGCGCTGCTCGAGGAAATCTTGGCGGATCTCAAAGCCAAGCGCATCGACTACGAGGACTACCTCCGCCGCATCGCCGAGCTGGCAAAACAGGTGCAGCGCGGGCAGGCTGAAGACACGCCCGAGGTGCTGAAGAGCAGCCCCGCCCGACGCGCGCTGTACAACAACCTCGCAGACCCGAAGGTCGTGAGCGTGAAGGACTCCAGGCTGGCGTTAGCGCTGGCCATCGACGACACGGTCAAGCGCGTCCGTCCCGACGACTGGCGCGGCCACCAAGCGCGCGAGAACGAAATCAAGAGCGCCCTCTTGCCGCTCCTCAACAACGACCCCCAGGAAGTCGAGCGCGTCTTCCTGATCATCGTGCAGCAGCGCGAATACTGATGCCCACGACCATCGACCTCGGCGGCACCACGCTCCACGTCGTCCGCAAGGACATCAAGCACGTGCACCTCAGCGTCTACCCGCCCGCCGGCGCCGTCCGCGTCGCCGCGCCCACGCGCATGAGCCTCGACACCATCCGGCTCTTCACCATCTCCAAACTGCCCTGGATCCGCCAACAACAGCGCAAACTCCGCGACCAAGCCCGCGAAACCCCTCGCGAATACCTCGAGCGCGAAAGCCACCACGTCTGGGGTCGCCGCGTCCTGCTCAAAATCATCGAGCGCGACGCCGCCCCCAACGTGGAGCTGCGGCACGCCAAGCTGGTCCTGCAGGTTCGGCCCGCGAGCGACGAGGAGGCTCGCGACGCCGTCCTTGCGGCCTGGTACCGCCAGATCTTGCGAGAGGCTGTCCACCCTCTCATCAAAACCTGGGAACGCCACCTCAAGGTGAACGTCGCAGGGTTCTACGTTCAGCACATGAAAACCAAATGGGGCAGTTGCAACGCGCGTGCTCACAAGATCCGGCTCAACACTGAGCTGGCGAAAAAGCCGCGCGAATGCCTCGAATACATCGTGGTGCACGAGCTGGCTCACCTGCGGGAGCGAACCCACGGTGCCCGGTTCGTCGCGATCATGGACCGTCACCTGCCCCGATGGCGCGACACGCGCGAGCTCTTGAATCGCCTGCCCGCGCGCCATGAGCAGTGGGTGTACTAAACGGAACCGCAAGCCAACCGGCGTCGCTCAAGGCTTGCTGTTTTCTGCCAGAAACCGATCGCTGCAGCGCGGGGGTGCCATGTCGGGCCAGCACAGGGTGGGATCGCTCGTGACGTCGAACGAACGCTCGACGACCCAGGACGGATGTTGCGGATCAGGGGGAGCCTCGGTGAGGTCGGCGCCGAAATCGAGAACGCGCAGCGAGATGGTCCACGTCCCGCTGCAACCGCCGGGGAGCGTCAACGTGGCTACTTCGATGATGGGGCCCGTCGCCAGGGTACCGCTCGACACGCTCTTGAGATGAACCGCAACGGTGTCTTCGCAGTCGTCACCTGGCCCGCGCAGATGGGCAGTCCAGCTTAGTGTCGTGCCGGGGTCGAGATCGCCGAGCTTGCCGCAGCTGGGCGTCGTGCTCGTTGTCGCGTCAGCAAAGCTCTCGCCCAACAGGGTCGTGACCTGATCACCCTCTTTGAAGCCACGCACGGTGTCGGGGCAATCGCCGAACAGACAGCCGGATCCCCCCAGCGAAACGAGGCACCAACCTGCAATCGCCGCCCAGCGCATGCCGGGGGCCCAACGCAACTGCCGTGCCAGCCCACCAAAAGGCGCTCCGAAGCGGAAAAATCTTCGCCTCAATCGCCAAGGCGCGGCTCGCGCCATGACATTGCGGTCGCAGCCACAGCCGCGCGTGCAGCATACTGTTGCCCATGCCGACCCGAGCGAGCACTACCGGTGCGGTTCTTGCGTTAGCGTTGGTCGCGGGCTTCGCGGCGTGCAGCAGCGGGAACGATGCGAGCGAGGCGAGCGCAGGGGCCGCGGGCGACAGTGCGGCGGGCGCGAGCGGCTCTCACGCCGGCACCGCCAATGGCACGGGCGGTAGCGCTTCGGGCGGCATGAGCGCGGCGGGCAGCGCCGGTCACGGTGCGGTGGCCGGCAGCGTGAGCACAGGCGGCGCCGCGCTACTGCCACAAGGCGGCGATGCCGGGGCGGGCGGCACCACCGAAGCTGCCGCCGGCAGCGCAGGCGAAGGGGCCGCAACGAGCGGCGGCGCCGGCGGCGCGCCGAGCTGCGATCCGGCCTGCCATGGGACGCTGGGCTCGAACAACTGTCCGCAGGGGCAGGTGCTTTGGTACTGCGGCCCGCTGCATCCCTTTTCGGGTTCGCCCAAGCCGTGCACGGGCCTTCTGACTCCGCAGCCCACCTACTGCTGTCCGCCGAGCTATCTGGCCGAGTGCCTCTGAGCTGACGACGAGGCTACGGCTTCGCGCCGCCGCTGATCCAGGAACGGATTACCGCTACCTGATCCGCGCTCAGCGGAGGCGACTTGATGATCTCGAAAGGTCGAGGCATTTGCAAGCCGTCACAAGGCGTCGCCTGCGTGAGCTTGTGGATCAGGTAGCTGCGGTCGGGGTTGCCAGGGACGACCAAGATGCCGCCGCAGGTTTCAGTGGCTCCCTTGTTGACCAGCGCGGCGTGCGCGTCGCTCGCTACCAGCGACAGCTGAGGAAAAGTGGGTAGTCCTTGCTTGGACTTGTCGTGGCACAGCACGCAGCGCGAGTCGAAAATGGCCTGCACGTCAGCCATGCTGCTCTGCCCGCCGCTCGCGCCGCCCGACCCGCCACTCGACGTGCCGCCCGTCGCTGCGCCGCCGCTCGACGTGCCGCCCGTCGCCGTCCCGCCGCTCGACGTGCCGCCCGTCGCTGCGCCGCCGCTCGACGTGCCGCCCGTCGCCGTCCCGCCGCTCGACGTGCCGCCCGTCGCTGCGCCGCCCGCGGGCGGTGACGCTTCCATGCTCGTGCCAGCGCAAGCACTCAACAAACCGACCAGCGCGAACGGCAGAATCTGCTTCCACATGGCCATCTCCTTCAGCAAAACCCGTTCCACGCGAGGCGCCAGAATCGCGCCTGCCTTCGCGCCGCCAGCCCTGATATGGCGGCGAAAGCTGGCCCAACTTGCGCCAAACCTTGATCAACGGATCGCTGTCGTCAGACTCTCGAACAACTACCCAAGATGCTCAAGCTCGTCGCCGCACCGAATGCCTTGAAGGGCAGCCTGTCTCCGTTCGAAGCCGCGGAAGCGATCGCGGCCGGGGCGAAGCGCGCCGTGCCCCACGCCGAAGTGCTACAGCTCGGCATCGCAGATGGCGGCGATGGCACGGCCGAGGTCGTGTGCCGAGCGCGCGGCGGCAGCTTTCGTGAGGCTCCGGCAGTCGACCCGCTGGGGCGCGCCCGCACGGCGCGTTACGCCTGGCTCGACGACGACACCGCGGTCATCGACGTTGCGACGGCTTCCGGCTTGGCGCTGCTTCACACCAGCGAACCGAGCGCGCTCAACGCGACCAGCTACGGCACCGGCGAGCTAGTTTGCGCAGCGCTCCGCGCGGGCGCCAGGCGTATCGTGCTCGGCGTCGGCGGCAGCGCGAGCGTCGACGGCGGCGCTGGCATCTTGCAGGCGCTCGGCGCGCGCTTGCTCGACGACAGCGGGAGCGAGCTGCCGCGGGGCGGAGCCGCACTGAGCCGGCTTTCGCGCATCGACGTGTCGAGCCTCGAGCCGCGCGCGCGCGCCGTGCCGATCGACATCGCCTGCGACGTCGATAGTCAGCTTCTGGGCGAGCACGGCGCCGCCCGGCTGTTCGGGCCGCAAAAGGGCGCCACGCCGGCTGACGTCGCGCGACTGGAGGCGGCGCTTGCGCATTTTGCGGCCATTTTGGCGCGAGATTTCGGGCGCGACGTCACAAGCGTGGCGTCGGGCGGCGCGGCGGGCGGCATCGCGGCCGGACTCTTCGGCGTGCTCGGCGCTCGGCTCTTGCCCGGCGTCGATCTGGTGCTCGACGCCGTCGGCTTCGAGCAGGCGCTCAGCGGCGCCGCGCTGTGCATCACCGCTGAAGGCTTTTTGGATCGCCAGAGCCTGCGCAACAAAGGGCCGTTCGGGGTTGCGCGGCGCGCGGCCGCTCAGGGCGTGCCGGTGGTGGCGCTGGGCGGCGGCATCGCGCCCGACGTCGCCGACAGCGACTTTCCGGCCTTCGCCGGCATGTTCTCGATTTGCTCGCGCCCCATGACGCTCGCCGAAGCCATGCGTGACGCTCGCCCCTTGCTCGAGGCGGCCGCGGAGCGCGTCGTGCGGCTGTTCATGGCGCGCTAGGCTTTTGCTCGGCAATCCAGGCTTCGACGAGTGGAATGTCAGCTTCGTCGACGAAGCTCGTGGCGATCGGCGGCATTTGCTGGCCGGTGCCACGATGCGAGATCAAGTCGAAGACCAGGCTGTGCGCTGGATCACCGGGCACGATGCGCGTGCGACCCTTCCAGGTCGGTGTGACGGCAGACACGCCGAGCGTCGTTTTCAACGCGTCGAAGCCCGCCACAGAGCTGCCATCGAGCAGCGTCGGGTCGAGGCGGAGGAACATGCCCGTCGACCAAGCCTTGGCGTTCGAGTTTTGGTTGTGGCAGCTCACGCCGCAGTTGACATGCAGCCACGCCAGCGCGGGAGCCGCCAGCCCAGTGCCGTCGTCGCCCAGCACGAGCGGCGTCGCCTTGGGCGGCTCGGTCAAGCGATCCTCGGCGATCAAACGCTCCAAGTTGAGCCCGGTTGCGCCGCTCAAGCCGAGCAGCACCTGCTCGAACCCGAGCAAGCGGTCAGTGCGACCTCGATGACAATCCTGACATTCGTCGGGTGTCGGGACGTGATAGGTGCCGGTGCCCAGCGCTATGTCGCCGCCCGCCGAGCGCGCAGCGGAGGTCTCGTCGCTGCTCCAAGCGTAAGTAGCGGCCACCCAAAAATCGGTGTCGGCCTTCTGCCACATGCGCGTCTCGACGCGTTGCTTGGCGCGGCTGAACTCTTTCCAAACCTTCGTCCCTACCGGAAACGACCATTCGCTCGGATCCGACGTGTCAATCTTGGTTCCCGCCGGCAAGCTGATCCAGCGCTGTTTTTCGGCGCCGTCGGACCACAGCGGCACCGCGGGCGCGTAGGCCTCGATGCCCGGCGCGAGCTGTTTGTTCAAGATATTCGCGTACAAGCCGGTGCAAGCCAGGTTCTGGGGCGGCAGCTGCGTGTCGGAAGCGCATAGCGCAGAGTCGGCTGCAGCGAGCGCGCCGCCCTCGCCTGCAGCATTGTCACCGGCAGCGCTGCCGCCCGCGGGGCTACTCGACCCGCCTTCGCCCGCGGCGCCAGCTGCGTTAGCTGCCCCAGCGTCGGCCTGCTCCGCCGACGGAGCGCGCAGCTTCACGCGGTCAGCGGTGTCTTCGCAGCTCACGCACGCGGCAAACAGCAGGGCCGCACGAGCTTCGTAGCGGAGCGCCGCGCGAGGCTTAGGTGCCACCCGTGCCGCCAGCTGCGGTCGTGCCGGCTGCGCCTCCGCCGGTTGTACCGCCTCCTCCGCCGCGTCCTCCGCCTCCAGGTCCGCGGCCACCGAAGCCGCCACCGCGCCCCCCGGCACCACCGTTACCGAAGCGACCACCGAAATTGGCGGCCCCGGTTTGAGCCGCGGGCGTGAGCGAGCGCAGATAAATCACGATCGATTGCGGCGTATCGCCGACGTCCCACTTGTGAAACGTCTGCCACTGCGCGTACGGCACGATCGTAGCGTCGAAGTAGCCGCCGTCCGGTACGACACCAGCTTGGAAAATCTTGATCAGGTCGGCGTCGCTGAAGCCACCGGTTTGCTCTGGCGTGTGCTGTACCGTCTTGAACAGGCCCGACGCCGTGTCACCGTGACAGTTGGTGCACGCCGCCTCGGCCGAGCTGGTCGCCCCGCCGGCTCCGCCAACCCCGCGGTTGCCGCCGGCGCCGCCGCCCCCGGCTCCCCCGCCGCCAGCGCCGCGCGGCGGCCTGGGCAAGCGATTGATCACGACGCCGTCGTTGTAGCGTGCGCTGCCGTCCATCCAATCTTGCGGCGTCGCGGAGGAGATGCTGAGTAGCGAGGCGCCGCACAGATTGCCCGCGCTGGCGATGATCGACACGTCGCCGGCCTTGCGCGTCGTGATCATGACTCCGCCGGTCGTCGGATCTGGCTCCAGCTTGACGAACGACGGATCCGATGCGCTCCAGGTAATATCGATTTGCTTGGGATCAAGCCCGTTTACGACCGCCGGCACCTGGAAAGTGTGCACACCGTCGTAGGCCGAGTACATGGGCGAGAACAGAATCGTGAGCGCGCTTTTCGGGCAACCGCTAGGGGTGGGCGGGGCAGTCGTAGCGTCGCCGCCCGGGCTGCTGGTCGCATCGCCGCCTTGTTGGCCAATGTCGCTCGAGCCGCCCTTGCCGCTGTCGTCGCTCCCGCCGCTACCGCTGGTTGCCGGTGCATCTGGCGACGACTTGCCGCCGCCGCAAGCACCACCAGAAAGCGCAGAGCCTAAAATAACAGCAACGCACGCGAGCGTCGGAGCCCGTCGAAAGATCGCCATGCAGCTTCGTAACAGACGCGGCCCAGAATGCGACCCGGCGAAACAAGCGTTAACTCTGAATCACACTCACGCAGTGAGTTGACAGCCACGCTTGCCTTACGCTGTCGTAAAACGGCGACGAGCCACGCTCGGATCCCGAAGGAACCGCTGCACGGATCGACGAGCGCGCTGCGACGCGCACTCGGCATTTTCTCTACGGCTCGGCAGCGCTGCCTCTCGATGTCGTTAGCTCGCAGCTGTCCCGGAGCTCGGCTCTCGAGGCCCCGAATTGGAGCTAGAGCGACAAACG
>Ga0307516_10008496_pt1 | contig 11604 bp, 12 predicted proteins | sample 19_EM_MG_FD_203310 | JGI IMG/M metagenome (GOLD analysis project Ga0307516, IMG submission 203310) | Populus trichocarpa ectomycorrhiza microbial communities from riparian zone in the Pacific Northwest, United States - 19_EM | ecosystem: Host-associated > Plants > Roots > Unclassified | place...
GGTGGACTTCCTTGGTATTGCAGCGGAAGAAAGCCTCCGCACTAGAGAGGTGTTTATTTTCAGCCGAGCGGTGATATCATTACTCAGAAACCAGCTGGTACGTGGTCATGTGGTAACCAGACATTTGGGCTCTATTTGATCCCTCCGGAAGCGCTAATGGAGGTTCTCAGCTATGCAATAATCCAACCTGTGACGTCTGTCAGATATCCCGCGGCTCTCTGCTCTCTACTTCGAGCCAAACGCACTAAGGTTATGTGCTTGATTGATGCCCCTAGCTCTCTTACAAGTATTTAGGGCGCTCGAACACTGGAATAAGACGAAATACCGTTCCCCCAGTGGTTCACTCCAATCAGGTGTCTCGGCGACTTCCCTCAGCCATCGCGAAGAGCTAGTCATTCGAGAGGTAAGTTGAATTTCCTGGAAATGGGTGTTTCACAACATTTATCCCGAGTATGGATGATTAACATTTTTCGCATGATATGCATGATATCAAGGAGGTTCGTAAACGCACTTTGCACAGCTGTAAGTTAAGTGTTTCAGATAGGTTCGCTGGTAAAAGCTTATGATACTCTCGACAGGATAAATTACCTCTACAATAAAGACTTTGGCCCGATGTGCCAATTTATTTGGAATATTATCGTGTTTTCAACTAAGTGATGTACTTGCGATGGTTGTTCTGTTGTCGAGCAAGGAGTCATAGGAAGCTGGTTGAGTCCACCTTCTCCCTACTAGTGATCGCTTCCCCACCCAAATGCCACCGAATACACTGACCACGACTTGAGGAAATTCTGGAACGGTCGCCTCAAAGAAATCATTTCAAATTCGTGTACCTTAGGATCACGGAAAAACTAACACACTTGAACCGGCCCCCTTGACATTACACTGAGGAGTAATCTGACAATTCAAACCCTGCGCATCAACTAGCCACAGTCTCCGTGAGTAGCTCGCATGACGACCGATGCGTAGTCAGTTGACACGTTACAAATACGTTGTAGGCGAGTTCACCATATCTAGATCCGGTCCATTACGTCTCGCCCGTTCGGTCGCGTAGCGAGGAGTCGTGAATGTCCGGTTAGCATTACAATCGAACGCTGGAACATTGTCCATGGCGCGGACACGAGATTGCGAAGGCTCGTCTTAGCTCAACCGCTGGCACAGCCTCACTATCGAAAGTAATAGCACACGGAGGTGTTCTCACAAGACAAAGATTACCTGGTAGTGGATGTTGTGCTTCGCATGTGCTATTTTCTTGCGTGTTCTAACCCTCCGACACAGGGACTGCCAGTCTCGAGCGTAAACAGATCACCAACGGGGTCGGCGGAAAACTAACTGATTCTTATTTGAATGAAGGAGTGTTTGTTCGAGCCCAAACCCGTTTTGGATTTCATCTATGACAAAACGATCGCGGTCAACTCAAAACGCTTGGAGAACACCAATATACTGATAGCCAATATATGTACGAACAGGTCCCCTCGATACTATGGCTTTATACTGTCAAAATAAAGAGCAGTTAAAAAGTGGATTTCACAGGAAAACTCGCAGAACGAGAAAAGATGAAAGCCAAGGTAGAAGCCGTCGCTGCATACGGCGGTATGCTTCACTCATCTACGATTACCCCGAACTCCGACTCGCCGAGAAGGGCACCATGGTAATCGAGCATGCTGTTTTCGAAGATGGAAAACAACTGTCGCCCATCATGAGATCGCGAGCATGTTCGATCCCTCTGACCTAGTTAAGCTTGGTAGATGTGAGGAAATCATCATTGGTGAAGACAAGGTATGTACCTTTCTGTGGGCTCCATGACTCTGTACAAGTCTGTGTGGCACTGTATAGCAAAGGGCTGGTTTGCTGATGATTTTATTACTTAGTTTATGTGGTACCATAACCACTTGTATACCTTCACACAATCTTAATTCAACTTCTTTAGGCTAGAGCTTCCCTCTGCATGTCACTAATGTATCACAAAAAAAAATGAAAAGAAGCAGAAAGGTCATCACACTGATAAAACTCAAACAATACTAGTAGGTATCAAAAGGTGAAGTAACTGATAATTGTCTCAATATCTAATTAGTATGCTCAGGAAGAGGTGTGTAACATCTATGCCAAGCAGGGCCATGAGCCATCTTGCTCAAATCAAGCTCAGGACTACCTCTTGGGATTACCAGATGTGTCCAGGGAGTATAGAGAAACAATTTATGGTATGAGGGAGGCACCCACAGCAACAGTTTCCCATTGGGACCCACAATCCAGCCATCATTCTGCAAATGAATCAGGTCTCGGCAGTCCCCACTGACATCAGACATGTCAACAAAAAGACTCTGAGCATCATACAGTCCATGTGTAGCTGAAGATGAGAAGTGGATTGGTGAGAATGTACTTGAGAGGAAATCTGTAGTTTGCTTGTTGAGGTCATTGCCCACCTGATCCCCTGTCTGTGCATCCCAAAGTTGGATTGTCTTATCCCAAGAACTTGACACAATGTGCCTTCCATCTGGTGAGAATGCAACTGACTTGACTGAGTCTGTGTGTCCTTGGAGGGGGTTGCCCACCTTGCCACCTGTCTGTGCATCCCAAAGTTGGATTGTCTTATCCCAAGAACCTGACACAATGTGCCTTCCATCTGGTGAGAATGCAACTGACTCAACTGACTCTGTGTGCCCTTGGAGGGGGTTTCCCACTTGGTCACCTGTCTGTGAATCCCAAAGTCGGATTGTGTCATCCTCTGAACCTGACACAATGTGCCTTCCATCTGGTGAGAATGCAACTGACCAGACTGAGTCTGTGTGCCCTTGAAGGGGGTTGCCCACCTGGCCACCTGTCTGTGTATTCCAAAGTTGGATTGTCTTATCCTCTGAACCTGACACAATATGCCTTCCATCTGGTGAGAATGTAACTGACAAGACTGAGTGTGTGTGCCCTTGGAGGGGGTTACCCACCTGGTCACCTGTCTGTGCATCCCAAAGTCGGATTGTCTTATCCCTTGAACCTGACACAATGTGCCTTCCATCTGGTGAGAATGCAACTGACAAGACTGAGTCTGTGTGCCCTTGGAAGGGGTTGCCCACCTGCTCACCTGTCTGTGCATCCCAAAGTAGGATTGTCTTATCCCAAGAACCTGACACAATGTGCTTTCCATCTAGTGAGAATGCAACTGATGACACCCAGTCAGTGTGCCCTTGAAGAACCTGTTGATTCCTGGGCCAGTCATCCTTTTGACCCACAGCAACTTGGGCAATCCGTGCAAACCTTTCAATCTGAGATCTTGCCAATATTGACTTTGATGGTGAAAATGGCAATGCTGACAAGTACAGGTGAGGTGTGCTCTTGTCAATGATCCCAGCAAAGTTTTGCACAAATTTGATCCCATCCTTGATGAACATCAAAAGTTGTTCATACTCTATTCTTCTATGCTGATTCAATGTTAGGGGGATGACATCCCATATTAGGCATGAATGAACTTACCTGCAACCATCCCTCAGCCAAGATCAGTGCCCCACAGGCCTCCCTAATCAACTTTGATACACCAAGGGCCTCCAACCAAAATAACATATGTTCTCCAGTGACCAGCTCCCTCACTAATTGTGCCAAGTCTTGCTCAAATGCTGCAGCTTGGAGGTGGATTGCCCAGAATCGACACGAATACAACAGATGTGGTGGAATGTTGTCTTCAACCCTCTTTTCCAAACCTGGCACCTCTGAGTTGAATATGTATGATGTTTCCAGTTTACAGATGTTGAAATGAAGTCCAGCTTGCATGACAGAAAGCGAGGCAACAGCAAGATCACGATGTGCACCATCCTGCTGAATAAAGAACTCTCTGCTTCGCTTTTCATCGAGCAAAAAATCATAGAACGAAGCATGTAGGGGGCGGACAGGAGTAGATAGCCCATTGGCACCAGCAAGCAGTGATGCCATGAAGTTGAGAATGATCCCTACAGGATAGCGGTCATCCTCCCGGGGAAACCTGGCACGCATAAAGTCCAATGCACTGATAGGGAGTGGTTCCTTCAACCACAGGACCTGCTGCATGACCGAACGAAATACCTGGCGCTCATCGGACCTTCTGAAAAGATCCTTCAAAAACGTGGTATACATTTCATCGAGAAGAGTCCTTCCATCGCCAGGAGCATGAGACATGATTTGATGGAAATTGTCCTTCGGAATCACTCCACTTCTGGGGGACATGAAGTCACATGCCAGACGTGCCCATTCGAATACCCCACCAGATTTCGCGGCGAGCTGTTGGAAATTTTCGTCGGTGAACGTGCCACAGAGAGTCTGCAGACGGGTAGAAACATAGAGGTGAATGTCGCGCATAGTCGACTCCGCATCAATGGCATCGAGCGACCTGGCATAGACGTGCAGGCTGGTGTGTAATGCCTCCCCAATGTCCACGAGTGGCCGAGAAGTCAGGAGGATCCGGAAGTTGGCCGGAAGTTCTGCACCGTATGCAGCAAGGACGTTAAGGACAGTCGCCCTGGTTCTTTCTGTACCACTTTCATCCAAAGCATCAATGACCACTACGACATTTCCAGTAGGGGAACTCTTCAATTGGGAAAGGGGTTCGAGAATGAGTTTGTTCCACTGTGCTGCGACGTCTGCCGTGTCCCTCAATGAATAGTTGTTGGTCGTCACTTCAACCAAAAGCGGTCGCAAACGGAGGTCGCGATGAGCCAAGTCACGCGCGATGGTCGGGAAGAGCTTCGTATGGAGCTGTTCGTGCTGTCTAACGCGACTGAAACAGAAGCACGATCCAAGCATGCCAAGATTCTGGGCCAGCCGAGCAACTGTGTGCGCTATGGCCGATTTCCCCTTTCCAGCTTGTCCGTAGAGCCAGAAGATGCGCGGTGTAGTAGCGTCTGTGTTGTTGATCCAGTCAACAATTTCATTCAAGATCTCGATTCTCGTGCCATCCAGGCACTTCTTTGCCTCGTTGAGTCCGACTCTGTCCGCACAGGTCAAGCAGTTCGAGCTAAGATCTGCGTAGATCTGTTTGATGCCATATTGGATGTCTGGAATTGGTCGATCTCGAAGCTCTTGCATCAGCTTCTCTAACTTCCAGGTATAGTTGACGACCTTGGTCGTTGTCTCCGAGGGAACACTCTTCCCGAGCCACGACCCTACGAAAAAGATGAGTTTCATGAAGACTACAGGAATAGGTGGCGTACAGAAAGTTTTCGTTTCCGAGTACTTTGTGATGAACTGCGCGCATTCCTGTACGACTTGGGCGATCTCCACTAGGACGTCTTTCGTGGCATTGATCTTCGATGAAGACCTGTTTTCCAGGATGAGCTCGTAAGTTCGTTCGATTGTAGTAACGAGCCCCTCGATAGATGCGTCGATACTCGCATGGGATAGCAGCAGCTGTCCAGATTCCCGTTAATCGAAGACATCGGACGTGATCAATGCATACCTTGGAGGCTCTGTTCAATGCACTCAAGGCAATCTGAGCGTATGGATGGATCTATGCGTGATTATCAGTCAAGCTCGACTGTCTGCCATTGGGATGACAAACTCTCGTAATGCCATTGATGACTGTACTGAAAGTGCTAAGGGTTTGGCGATATCTAGTGTCCACGAGACCGAGCGCATTAACAGCAATCTCCGCTGGGCCAGAAATGGGGTCCGTATGTGCGTCCTGTGTGTGGCCGAGTACTGTCAGAACAGGTTGGATATCGCCTGGCACCTGGTAGGATCGATAAGCGTCAGCAATGCATGACTGCATGTGCACGGACCTCGTGGGTAACAGCAGCACGTTCTTTCCCCGTGGTTTCTCCAGGACCGGTGAAAGTGGAAGGTTTGAGTACGACGGCCCTGACGTTTTCAAGGTCAATCGCCATGGGCTATGTGGTTCGCCAGATGTAGACACTTCAGATCCAGCTCGCGGATGCGTAGACAACATCATACCTCTTCGAACACAGCAGATGGCCCTTCGTGCCCCACTGAAGTAGCAGAGTTAGCGACAAATGACTCATGGGGACGTGGTCGTCCCTCAGCCTCCTGCTGTCGTCTGCGCTGGGACCTAGTCAAGACACTCGGCCCCCCAGAGGCAGAGGGAGTCGGGTAAGGAGAATGCTGAAACGACATCAGAGTCCCCCCTCGTGTGGTGTGGGATTCGCATACCCTGCGTTGGCTAGATTGGCTGTCTGTAGTCATGCAGTTTTTCTTTGGCATCGCTGGTGTTAGACGTTGAGAGGATGGTTTGGTTTACAATGAGGAGGAGAAGGCAAAGGGAGAGACGACACCTGTGTCACAGCCTCGTTCACCGCAACCATGAGGCTGTGTACCTATCGAATTGTCTCGTGGCTGTACACCTCCACACTTGTTGCGCTTGGTCTGACCCAGATCCAATCCTAAGCCTGCGCTCAACTTCATGTCTCGGTCGTCACTGCAGCCTGTTCCACCGCCTCCAGATACTGACGTCCCAGAACACCTGCAACGCGCGACACTCCGCCTCAACTTTCCGCCCTCTTATGTCGTGGTAGGTGTCTACAGGCTCTTCACAGACAAGTCGTTGTCCAAGCCTGCATGGGACAAGTGCAGACATGGTGTACAACGTGGTGCTATTGTGGGATCTGTATGGGTGCGTCTCAAACGGTTCTCGACTCGCAAAGGGCGGAGGTTAACAATCAATTAACTTATACCCTTTGATACATACATCAATAGGCTTGTCTAACCTACAGGGTCCAAAAGCGCATTGTGCGCGCGTTGTTGAATAACCCTTCTTCCATATTCTCCGTCAAGTACCTTATCCGCCTCTCCAAGACTGCCAATGACCTGTCGGAGGAGACATTCCTGGGGATTAGGCTCCCCTTCACTATCTCCACATGTATGCTTGTCCCCTGTTGGCCGTTCGATCTTCTAACAAAGCTGTTCTCTTTCGAGCTCAGATGTGACTGCTCTCGTTATTGGAGCGCAGATTACTGCCATGCTCACGTTCTTTCTGTCGCGCAACATCCGCGTCGCCAGAAAGCGCGCCTGGGACCAGACGGTCGCTTCTCGAGGAAAAGGCCCCGAATTCTGGCAGCCGTACGTCGAAGAGTGGGATGTCCCTCCTGTTGTCAAAGAGGACTTTAGTTCTCGCGTCATGAATAAGTTCGGACTGTTCTTCGTGAGTGTGGTCGTGAAGAAAGGTGGGTGGGTTTTGTATATGTGGGTCGGACGTGGCCCTTGTCCCAGGTTGCTGAAGGTAGTGGGGCCGGGGTTTTTTTTCTAGTGATCATCATCCCACTGTCTCTTTACCCCTTTGTGGGCAACATCGCAGTTGCTGCACTGAAGGCCATGGACACCGCCCACTATCTGCATCGACCAGTATGTGTATTAAATTTCTTGCTGAACGATATTGTTCGTTCCACCCACCTACTTCCCTACAGTACTTCAAAGCGAAAAAGATGACTCCTCACCAGATTGCTATATTTACCGAGGAACGAAAATGGGACTATAGATGTGCGGGGTATTTTCTTCTCCCACTGACCATGCATTCATCATTGCCACTGACAGTATTTGGATTCGCGGCAGCGCTTCTTGAAGGCTTGCCCATCATTGGGCTTATATTTACGATTTCGAACAGAATAGGTGCTGCGATGTGGGCACATGGTAAGATGCGATGTTTAGTCCTCATTTCCCATTTTATGCTCGGCCCCAAGGGCTCTAATTTTCCTGTTTTTCTTATACATGCGTATTAATCGTTTGTCCCAGATCTGGAGAAACGTCAACATTATTTCGGCTCCCTGCAGAGTTCACGAGGAAGCGGGACTATTCCGTCGAGAGACAGCAAGAAAGCCCAGTAATCAACGCTCACTTCAAGTGTATCAATTCTGAGATCTGAGCTTCGGCCTTGTTGCAGTTATTTGTATCTGGAATCCGCTTTCGTATAGTGTCGAAATGTAGCCGTCGACCAATCTCTCAAGTATCCATTTTATCATATTTGGACCTTCGGCCCAACAGAACAGCAAAGAGTCCGTGAGTGTGGTAGGTGCGACTCGCATTTGAGACACCCGCTGATTGGCATTTAAACACCGATCGACTTGGATGGTACCAGCACCGGATAAGACAAAGCCCCACAAAATTTCTTTTGATCCTGGAAGGATATCATGTTCAGTGGTGCATTTATTCAGTGTTTTCACCATGTGGGTAATGAGAAAGCGCACAATGATAGAAGGCTGGTCTCAGCCAGAAACTCCGGAAAATAACTGCTATAACGTATAGTCCATCTATGTAATTGTCAAAAAACATACATTCACAGCGTAGAGATAGGCCATCATCATCACCCTCCAAGTCGCCACAAGTCGACCTACAACTCACTGCCAACTTCACGTCTTCTTCTTTTTCGCCCCCTTCTTCGGTGCCGGAGCAGGAACGGGTGTCGGCGATCTCGAATCTTTCAGCTCATCGTCCTTCTGCACCTCCTCGATACCGCGCTTCTGCAAAACGACACCGTCATTGGCACCCCTCCTCTTAATGCTAAACAAAACAGAAAAAAAAGAATATCCAGCTCACCTTCCCCCTGTTGGTCTTGGACTTGCCTTCCTGCTGCGCCTGAGCTTCCGCCTCTTTCTCAATCATACCCAGCAACGTATTACACCGCCGTTGCAGCTCCTGCATGCTCCGGCTCTTGAAAAACCAGTCAAAGCGGAACACAGGAAACTCCGATATATCCCTCCGAATACGCTCGTAGACGTCCTCGGTACTCATACCGTAGTGGTGCAGCCGGCATAGGAGGTACCGGTCCTCCTCCTCCGAGTAGACTTTGCCTTTGGTCGTTGGATAGTTGAGCTCGAGCTCTTGCATAGGATGCTGGACACTCGAGATCTTTTTGGAGAGGAGTGCTTCGAGGTTGGACCGTTTATTGCGCTTCGCTTCACCCTCGGCGATACGCGCTGCGATTCGGGGATGCTCTGTATACAAGGAATCAATCGACTAGAATGGACAGAAAGGGGAAAGCAGAAGCATACCTGACAACTCCTTCCAATGCTTCTTGAAATACAAATAGTACACCTTGACTTGCTTCGCATCCTTGTCTTGTATCTCCGACGCGAGCAGATCGTAATCGTCAGTCCTATACGACAACAAAATTGGACCGTTAATAGGGCCCTGAGAATCACGCCATGCCAGCTACGTACCATCCGTACGTCTCAAGTGCGCGCACAAACTGCTGGAAGTCCCTCCTGCTCCAATCGTGGAAACCGTCTTCAATGTACTGCTCCTTGCGATTCTGTTCCACTTCCGTGAGGGGCTCAGCTAATTGGGGAGTGAAAAATAGAGATCAATGCACTGAGATCAACATCAGGGTAACAGTAAGCCTACCCGTATCTATAAACTCCTGTGCAGCTGCCCGTTCCGCCTCGAGCTTCTCGGGTGTATCTTCTGGGCTTTGTGACTCCCTGACCGTTGCAGGAATATTATTCAACCGCTAATCAAACCGCAACGATAACGACCCATCAGAACAATGGATGGTAGAAGAAGAGGCACGCACCTTGAACACAGCAAGTTCCCTCTCTTGGAGCTGCGCCAGCGCTGGATCAAAGAACTGAAAGTCTTGACTAAGAGTTTATGAGCACTACACCTCCCAGCAATATAATTAAGCACGCACATCTGAACCTGTTTCGGCGCACGAGGCAGCTTGGGTGCCTTCTCCGTCTTCGACGGCCCAGCTCGGAGCGTATCCTTGAAATAATTATCCACCGAATAGTTCGTCTTGCGCTCGCGCTTCGACAGCGAAAGCATATTGAGGTTAAGGCCCTTGCGCTGCGTACGCGTGTTAGCGTTGGAATGGACCAATTAAACGCAGGGACAACAAGTCTGTCAACTGCTGAATATCTACGTACCCCAGCTCTGAAGTCCTCACCCTCCCACTGCTGGACGGTGCTGTCCGACTTGAAGTTGCTCAGGTCCTCGAGGTTCAGGCCCTCATAGCGGCTGCTCAGCTCCGCAGTGCGCTCCTCGCCATGCTTGATGATGGCATCGATATCATCATTGATTAGGAAGCTAAATAGGGATCACAATCAACATTACGATAGAAATAAAGATCTGACTTACTCTGCTGTGGAGTTAATGATTTTCTCTGCCCCATGCGTGATCATTTCCAACAGTTCTTCCTTGCTTGCAGCTGATTTGATACCAACTCTTCAGAGACACTACAATCCAAAGCGGGACCACCGATAACTCACCCTTCGACTGCTGCTGGCGTCCTTGCTGTATAACAAGCTGATCAAGACGCAGTTTCTGTGCCGCACGCTCCAACATTCGCTCTTCGACAGTGTCCTCCGTAATAAACCGGAACACGTAAACTTGCTTCGTCTGCCCGATTCGGTGGGCACGATCCATGGCTTGCAGATCAGCCTGAGGATTCCTATATTAATGTCCCATATGTGAGCCACATCAATTCTCCCTCTCAAACGTGTTGCACCCAGCAACAATAAAGTAGCAAAACAGGAAACATGACACGCACCAGTCGCTGTCGTACAGAATGACAATATCAGCTGTGGTCAAATTGATACCAAGCCCGCCCGCTCGCGTTGTGAGCAAGAATATGAACCTCTCGCTATCTGGCTTATTATACTCGTCGATCGCAACGATCCTGTCATCGTGCGCTGTGCTTCCGTCAATGCGACAATACTCTACAAACGGGGAGGTCAGAGATTTTCATACGCCAAAACGAAAGGGGGGGAGGGGGACCCACTGAATCCACGGAAAAGACAGTAGTCTTCTAGAATGTCGAGTATGCGGCTCATCTGAGAGAAGATGAGAACACGTGAACCCTTGGCCTTCATCGACTCCAGGAGCTTATCCAGAATAATCATCTTTCCACAGTTGTCGATCAGGTGCTCATCTGTCGTGTAAGGGGGGCCGGGTTCCTATATACAACAGTAAGGAGGATAGTGAATGAGGAGGGGACACGGATAAGACACGGCATGTCGTGCCACGAGAAGGAAATTACTCACAGCGCCGTCGAATAGATACGGATGACATGTCACTTTGCGAAGCTTGCAATGGGCGTGTCAGAGATGATGGAGTAATGTTCCAGATTCCCTACCTGCATGACCATGTTCATTAAACGGGTCTTGCCTTCTTTCTTCCCCGTCAAGCCTGAAGGGCGGTGTTCCGTTCAGAGACGGAACCAAGGAGAAATAATATGAAAGACATACCATTGACAGCATCAATGTCCTTTTCGAGGACTGAGCGATACCACTTGCGCTGCATTTCGGTCATGCCGACATAAATATTGATCTCTTTCTCTAAAGGACGATTAACAACCGTTCCATCCACCATAAAACTACTTACTCGGCAAAAGATTTTTCTCGACGTCAGACTTGACTCGGCGAAGGAGGAAAGGCCGCAAGATTTTGTGTAATGCTTCCACGACTTTCTTGCTCTTCGCCTCCTCATCGCCAGCACCGCTGTCATCCTTGTGAAGGAATACATCTAGATCTGCATAGTCCGAGAAAATCTCGGGGCAGATAAAATTCAGCAGCGCAAACAACTCCTTCAAGCTGTTTTGCAGCGGAGTGCCCGTGATCAACAACCGGCCACGGGACATGAATGAGCGAACGATTTGCGCAAGAATCGAGTCTACGTTCTTGATTCGGTGCGCCTCATCAATGA
>Ga0307516_10008497_pt1 | contig 11604 bp, 9 predicted proteins | sample 19_EM_MG_FD_203310 | JGI IMG/M metagenome (GOLD analysis project Ga0307516, IMG submission 203310) | Populus trichocarpa ectomycorrhiza microbial communities from riparian zone in the Pacific Northwest, United States - 19_EM | ecosystem: Host-associated > Plants > Roots > Unclassified | place...
ACGGGCACGAGCGATCAGTATGTTCGTCTCAAGACGCAGGACCCTGCCCGCTGGTCGTATTTCGATGATTATAATGCCTACGATTCCTATTATTCCCCGATGAGTTCGGGCGGCTATTACGGATATCCTTCTTACGGAATAGGTTATTCAAGCCTGAGCTTCGGCCTGGGACTTTACAATCCCTATTTTGGCTGGAACAATTATTTCGCCTGGAATACCTGTTATAATCCTTATTTCTATAATCCGTATTATGGCGGAGCCGTGATCGTCGCAGGCGGCACCAAGGGCGGCTACAGTGCTCCCGTTTACAATCACGTGCGTGCGTTCAACCCTGCCAGTTACCGTAATGCCGGCTTTGCCAGCGGCAACAATACGAACAACAGGCTTTACAGGCCGGTGACGACCACTTCCAGTTCTTATAACACGGGCCGTACCAGCAGCTTCATGAGCAGGTTCATCAATGGCTCGAATAATTCCAACAATAATAATAGCAGCTACAGGCCGGCCAATAATTCATCGTCCATGAGCCAGCAGCCTACCAGGAGCTATACTCCTTCTCCTTCTTCATCATCATCCGGTGGTGGTGGCGGGAATAGCGGAGGCGGTGGTGGCGGCGGTGGTGTCAGCCGGCCGGGCAGACATTAAAAATCAGACTCCCTTTTTTAATATTGACCAGGTCTTTTCGGGCATATGAAAAAACACTATTTCCTATTCTTTGCTATCCTTTTTGTCTTTCAACAATTATCTGCCCAATTGCCCGAAGACGCTCTCCGTCTTTCCTGGACCACACCCAGCGGAACGGCCCGTCAGCAGGCTATTGGCGGTGCGATGGGCTCCCTTGGCGGAGATATCTCATCTATGTTTGTCAATCCGGCAGGTCTGGGCCTCTACAAGACCAGTGAATTAGTCCTCAGTCCCGGATTTCGATTCCTCACCGATAAGAGCAATTATCTTGGAACCGGGTCCACCGGAAGCGCAGCCCATAAATTCAACCTGGGGACCAGCGGCTTCGTATTCGGGTTTACGAGTCCGAACGGAAGCGCCGCGGCCTTTGGGCTTGGGGTCAACCAGATGGCGAATTTCAACAGTCATATCTATTATAAGGGACAGAATACCTTTAGTTCGGGGTCCGAGCAATACGTGGAAGAATTCGTCAATTCCCATTACGGCATCGACGAAGCGATCGGAACCCCCGATCTTTCTTATGGTACGCGCATGGGGCTTTACACTTCGCTGGTAGATACGGCCACCATCGGCGGCAAACTGCAGGTGATCAGTCAGCCACAAAAGTCGGGGAAACTGGACCAGGAGATGGATCAGCGCACCACCGGCGGGATCACGGAGATCGCCTTATCGCTGGCCGGCAATTCCCATGATAAACTATTCTATGGGTTCACCCTGGGACTGCCGATCATTCGGTATTCACGTACCCTGAGCTACCGCGAATCGGATGCCAGCGGCGATCTCCACAATGATTTCGATTCGTATACCTATAAAGAGAATTTCAGCGCGAATGGATTTGGGCTGAATGCGAAACTGGGTATGATCTTCAAGCCTTCCAATACCTGGAGGGTGGGCCTCGCCGTCCACACTCCTACCATCAGCGGGATCACGGAAAAGATCAGCGCCTCCATGGTCTCAAGGCTGGAAGATTATCTTACCGTTCCACAAGTGTCCATCAATACGGATACGCTCGATCAACTCTCGAGCAGTTCCGGAAGATCCTTCGATTACGATCAATATACTCCCTGGAAATTCATTGTCAGCGGCTCGTATCTTTTCGGAGGATCGGAGGAGGATACGAGGAAGCAAAAAGGATTTATTACCGCCGATCTCGAATATGTCACCAATAGTTCTTCCCGCTTCCGCCCCGGAAATGAGAATACGGATCAGAGTTATTTCGACGGTATCAACAGTACGATCCGGTCTTATTATAAAGGCAGCATCGGCGCGCATCTCGGCGGTGAGTTGAAGTTCAATACCTTCATGGCCCGTGCGGGCGTCGCTTATTACAGCAGCCCCTACCAGGACAGCCAGCTCAAGGCCGACAAGCTCTTCCTGAGCGGCGGGGTAGGATACCGCGACCGGGGTATGTTCATCGACCTGACCTATGTAGCGGGCTTCAGCAGGGACACGAATTTCCCCTACCGTCTCGCGGATAAGGACAATAACTACGCAAGCCTGAAAGAGAATGGGGGAACGGTGGTGTGCACCGTGGGGTTTAAATTCTGAACCGTGAGTAGCGAGTGGTGAGGTAATGTTATTTAAGTATGTCCTCTATCAGGGGCGCCATCATCTTCGCCCAAACAGCATATTCTTTTCCCGAAAAGTGCAGTCCATCGGCCGCTATCAGCGAAGGGTCATCCATCGCTTTACGGCTTTCACCCGTGATATCCAGGTAATGGACCTGGTAGTTCCGGGCGATCCGGGCATTGATGACATTGAAGGAGTCGATCTCCGCCGCGATACGATCCCTGTTGCCGGAACGGGCGAAGGGGGTTACGGAATAATCCGGTATGGATAGTACGATGACATGGGAAGGCTTGTTGACGGCCAAGCGGATCGAGCGTTGCAATAAGGTGGTGAATTGTTCGGAGTATTCGGTCTGGCTGCGTCCCTGGAATTGATTGTTGACCCCGATCAGGAGGCTGACGAAATCATAAGAGGTCCGGGCTGTAGGATTGGCCAGGGCATCCAGGAGATTGGCGGAGGTCCAGCCGGTGGTCGCGATAATTTCGGGGGCCAACCAGCGGGCCTGGTCGGTCTTCAGGAGTTTGACCACCTGCACGGGGTAACGTTCGGCGATGGTAACGGACTCTCCGATGGTATAGGAATCGCCCAGGGCAAGGTAGGATAAGGCCATAGAATCCCCCCGAGCCTCCTTTGCGGAATCGGGATCGGGGGCTACGGAGGGGGCAAGAATGGCTAAAGCCCCCTGGACCTTATGGCAGGATGCCTGGGGAGGTGTTACCCAGGCGGTTATAAAAAGTACGACCAACCCGATATTCCTGGCTTTTACGAGCATTTAGGGGCATTATACCCCTTATATACGAAAGAAGGCCGCCCGACGGATTGTCGGGCGGCCCATTTCTGATGCGTATCTTTTAAGCCGGAGGGCTTAGTAATCCATTCCACCCATGCCCGGAGCGCCGCCGGGATGAGCATGACCTTCTTCTTTCTTAGGTTTGTCAGCGATCACACATTCGGTGGTCAGCAGCATACCTGCGATAGAAGCGGCATTTTCGAGCGCGATGCGGGTAACCTTTGTAGGGTCGATCACACCGGCTTTCAGCAGGTTCTCATATTGTTCAGTCCGTGCATTGAAACCAAAGTCGCCCTTGCCTTCTTTCACTTTCTGTACAACGATGGAACCTTCGATGCCTGCATTTCCAACGATCTGGCGAAGAGGTTCTTCGAGGGCCCTTCTTACGATGGTCATCCCTGTTTGTTCGTCTTCGATCTGGCCGCGGACCTTTGCATCGAGGCTTTCGATCGCACGGATATACGCTACGCCACCGCCGGGTACGATACCTTCTTCAACGGCAGCCCTTGTTGCATGTAAGGCGTCGTCCACACGATCCTTCTTTTCCTTCATTTCCAATTCAGTCGCAGCACCGATATAAAGTACAGCTACACCACCGGCCAGTTTAGCCAGGCGTTCCTGTAATTTTTCCTTGTCATAATCGGAAGTCGTGTTCTCGATCTGGGCCTTGATCTGGCTGACGCGGGCAGTGATGTCCACCTTCTTGCCTTTTCCACCGACCACAGTTGTGTTGTCCTTATCGATCGTCACGGAAGATGCCTGACCTAAAGAGGTAAGATCGGCTGCTTCCAGTTTGTAACCCAGTTCTTCGCTGATAACGGTACCTGCAGTCAGGATCGCGATATCGGTGAGCATTTCCTTACGACGGTCGCCAAAGCCGGGAGCTTTTACAGCAGCCACCTTGATCGTACCACGTAATTTATTTACTACCAGGGTAGCGAGTGCTTCCCCTTCGAGGTCTTCGGCGATGATCAGGAGCGGGCGGCCGCTCTGGGCTACCTTCTCGAGGATGTGCAGGATATCCTTCATAGCGGAGATCTTCTTATCGTAGATCAGGATATAAGGATTCTGCAGTTCTACTTCCATCTTCTCACTGTTGGTAACGAAATAAGGAGAGATATAACCGCGATCGAACTGCATACCTTCCACTACGTCAACGGTAGTATCGGTGCCTTTTGCTTCTTCAACGGTGATAACGCCTTCTTTTCCAACTTTTGCAAATGCTTCGGCGATCAGCTTACCGATCGTTTCGTCATTGTTGGCGGAGATCGTAGCTACCTGCTGGATCTTTTTGCTGTCGCTGCCAACAGTCTGGCTTTGACCACGGAGATTTTCCACTACCAGTCTTACGGCTTTATCGATACCACGTTTGAGGTCCATGGGATTGGCGCCGGCGGCAACGAGCTTCAGACCTTCGGAGATGATGGATTGAGCCAGTACCGTAGCGGTCGTAGTACCATCACCGGCGATATCGGCGGTCTTGGAAGCTACTTCTTTTACCATCTGGGCGCCCATATTCTCGATAGGGTCTTCCAGTTCGATCTCTTTTGCAACGGTCACACCATCCTTGGTAACGGAGGGAGCGCCGAATTTCTTTTCCAATACAACATTACGTCCTTTAGGGCCTAATGTCACTTTGACGGCATTTGCCAGAATATCTACACCCTTCTTCATTCTATTGCGGGCTTCGATGTCGAAGAAAATTTGTTTTGCCATAATTATTTGATTTACCCCCCAACCCCCTGAAGGGGGATTAGGAGAAAGGTTAAGAATGATGTCTATACTATTGCTAAAATGTCAGACTCTCTCATAATGAGAAAATCATCTCCTTCGATCTGTAATTCCGTACCGGAATATTTACCATATAATACGGTGTCGCCGATCTTTACGGTCACGGGTTCGTCCTTTTTACCGGGGCCTGCTGCTACGACAGTGCCACGTTGTGGTTTTTCCTTTGCCGTATCGGGAATAATGATACCACCGGCAGTCTTTTCTTCAGCGGGAGCCGGTTTCACAATTACCCTATCCTGTAATGGGGTAACGTTTAACTTCTTAGCCATAGTTGTATTGATTTTTGTTTTAGATGAAAGATTAAATGATCCCCTTGAACGGGTCGACAAAGGTAGACTAATTTTGTACCAAGTTGGCGGATTGGGTCAAAATGTGAACAGTTGGCAGGCCCGTTCCCCAGTTGGCAGTCGGAAAGGGCCCCTTTCGGGAAAATGTCAAAGAGGCCCTGTCAATTTTTCACGTTGCTGGCCTATTCCTAAAAACCCCTATATTTGCAGCCGCTAACTAAGCTCTTATTTAAATGATCAGCAGAAGAAATATCCGGGTAAAAGTGATGCAAACCCTGTATACCCTGGACGCTCAGGAACAGGCTGTAAAACCAGGCGAACCTCTGAGAATCTTACAAAAGCATTTTGACCATTCCAGACAGTTATTAATATATCTTATTTACACTATGACGGAAGTGGCCCGCTATGCCGAGACCGATAGCAGGGTCCGTATGTCCAAGCACCTTCCTACGGAGCAGGACCGGAATGTCAATATCAAACTGGCGGGCAATGAGTATTTATGGAAGATGATCGAAGACCCCTCCCTCCAAAAGGCTTTCGCGACGGACAAGCCCCATCTGTCGGAAGACAAGGAAATGATAAAAAAGCTCTACCAGGAATTGGTAGGCACCGAAGAATATAAGAAATATATCGCGCTGGAAGGAAGAGAAAAGAAGTCGGAAAGGGACATGATGGAATTTATTTTCACCGACCTGCTGCTCCCGAGCGAAGCCTTCGAGGCCCATGTGGAAGAGCTTTTCACGAATTGGGACGACGACGTGGAAATGATGAGCCAGTTGATGACCAGCTATATCCACAAGCCCCAGACCCTGAATTTCCAGGAGATCCTGAGCAAGGAGAAACAGGATTTCGCCAATACGCTCTTACGCACGGTGATCGAGAAAAAGGAAGTGCTGATGGACCTGATCAAGCCGAAGCTAAAGAACTGGGACCCGGACAGGATCGCCACCCTGGACATGATCTTCATGCAGATGGGCGTGACCGAGTTCCTCTATTTTGAGACCATTCCGCCCAAGGTCACCATCAACGAATATATCGACCTGGCGAAGGATTACAGTACGCTTCAAAGCGGACAGTTCGTCAATGGTATCCTGGACAATATCCATAAGGACCTGGTGAGGGATGAAAAAATGCATAAGATCAATTTTAAAGCCTCTTAAATAAAACCATATGCGAACCTTAACAGCTTTATTCGTAGCTGCGGTGTTTATCGCCGGTTGCAAATCCAATGATAAAAAACTTCCGGCCACTGCGGGAGGCAATACGCCCGCCGTCATTATGGACACGACCCAATTCACCACGATCCAATGGCTGGACTCTTCCAAGAATTTCGGCAAGATCGAAGAAGGGCAGTTGCTGGAAGTGTCCTTCCGATTTAAGAATACGGGAGACAAGCCGCTGGTGATCGCGCGGGTCCAGCCCAGTTGCGGCTGCACCGTTGCGGAACAATCCAAAGAGCCTATTGCTCCCGGCAGCGAAGGCCAGATCAAGGCATCCTTTAACAGCCAGGGGCGTATCGGCATCAATCATAAATCCCTCAACGTATATGCCAACACCAAGGGAGTTCAGGATCATGTCGTGCGTTTCGAGGTGGAAGTGGAAAAGAAAAAATAACTAAGTATTTACATCAAGAATAAACAAAACACAATGACTCCATTAGTAGTTTTATTAGATGGGACTCCCGCCGGTGGCGGGTCCCTGCAATTGATCTTATTGGGTGGTATGATCCTCGTATTCTGGCTTTTTATGATACGCCCTCAAGCCAAGAAAGCCAAGCTGGCCAAAAAGTTCCAGGAGGATATGCAAAAAGGCGATAAGATCGTCACCATCGCGGGCATTCATGGCACCGTAAACAAGATCAATGACGATGGCACGCTCATGATCGAGACGAGCCCCGGCAGTTACCTGAAGATCGAAAAAAGCGCCCTTTCCATGGAGTGGACGCAGAACCTGAACAAGGATAAAGTCGTGGCCGCCGATAAAAAATAAACCGAATTCATAAGCCCTGGCGATTGCCGGGGCTTCTTCCTTCCACTATTCCGCCATGTTAAAAGTTGGTCTGACAGGAGGTATCGGGTCCGGTAAGAGTACGGTCGCGGGGATCTTTGAGGTCCTTGGAGTTCCCGTATCTTATGCCGATGCGACCGCAAAGGCCCTGATGAATGAAGACCCCGTATTACGCCGGCAGATCATCGATCATTTCGGCGCCGGGGCTTATACGGAGCAGGGGCTCAACCGGGGATGGCTAGCCGCAAAGGTCTTCAACGACCCCCAAAAACTCGAAGAACTCAATTCCATCGTCCACCCCGCTACGATCCGTGCCGGGGAAGTATGGATGCAGGAACAGGCCGGCCTGGCGCCCTATGCCATCCGGGAAGCGGCCCTGATCTTTGAAAGCCGCGCCGCACAATCCCTGGACCTGGTGATCGGGGTCTATGCCCCTCCTACCCTGCGTATTCACCGAACGATGCAGCGGGACGGGATCAGCCGCGAACAGGTGCTCCAACGCATGAAGAACCAGATCGACGAAGAGATCAAAATGAGGTTATGTGATTTTGTCATTGTCAATGACGACCAGCAGGCCCTGCTCCCTCAGGTGCTGGAACTGCATGAGAAGCTGGTGGCGCTGGCAGCAGCCGCCGTGAGTGGTGAGTTGTGAGTTATTTAAGTTTCGCCAACGCTGCTTCTATCCTTCCCCAGGCCTTTTCAATATTCCCCATACTATTTGCGAACGAGAAGCGAACGCAGGCGGGCTCGCCGAATGCATCTCCCATAACGGAAGAGACATGCGCCGTATTGAGCAGGTACATGCTGAAGTCCGCGGAATTTTTGATCGTGGACTTGCCGTCGGACTTACCGAAATAAGCGGATACATCCGGGAAGATATAGAAGGCGCCTTCGGGCTCAAAACATTTGATACCGGGGATCTGCGCCACCAATTCCAGCGTTCTCTTTCTCCTGGCCGTAAACTCCTTCACCATCTCATAGGAAGGAGTAAGATCGCCTGTCAGGGCGATCACGGCGGATTTCTGGGCGATCGAATTCGTACCGCTGGTGAACTGGCCCTGTAATTTTTCGCAGGCCTTCGCTACATCCGGATGGGCCGCGATATAACCGAGACGCCAGCCTGTCATAGCAAACCCCTTGCTGAGTCCATTGACGATGATGATGCGATCTTTCAGGTCCCCGAACTGGGCGATGCTTTCATGCTTGCCGATGAAATTGATGTATTCGTAAATTTCGTCCGAGATGATAAAGACCTCCGGATGTTTGCTGAACACAGCCGCGAGCGCCGCCAGTTCCTTTTTGCTGTACACCGCTCCAGAAGGGTTGCAGGGAGAGGAAAAGAGGAATGCTTTTGTCTTTGGGGTGATCGCAGCCTCCAGTTGGGCCGGCGTGATCTTGAACCCGCTGTCCAGAGAAGTATGGACCTCCACGACCTTGCCGCGGGCGATCTTTACCAGTTCAGAATAGGTCACCCAGTAGGGCGTAGGGATGATCACCTCTTCTCCTTCATCCACGAGGGCCAGCATGATGTTGGCCAGGCTTTGTTTGGCGCCTGTGGATACGACAATATTTTCGGGTTTATAATCGAGGTTATTATCTCTTTTAAATTTGGTGCAGATGGCTTCACGCAGATCCGCATAGCCGGATACGGGCGTATAGTGGCTCCAGTTATCATCGATCGCTTTCTTCGCCGCATCCTTGATATGTTGGGGAGTATCGAAATCAGGTTCTCCGAGGCTCAGGTCGATCACGTCAATTCCATTAGCCCTTAATTCGCGGCCGAGCTTGGCCATTTTCAATGTTTCCGGCTCGCTGAACCGGGAGAGGATAGATGATAATTGCATAGTTTTATAAAGTTGCGGCGCGAAGGTAAGCCACAAGCTGCAAGCTACAAGCTGCGAAGAGAATTTTTAGAAACTATCTAATGGATTTTGAGATTCTGAGATTTTGAGATTTCGGGATTTGGGGGGTCGAGATTGGGGGATTTCTGGATTGGGAGATTTTGAGATTTTGATAAAATGGCGATGTTTTGGGAGGCGGGCGGCTGCTTTTTTGACAATGAGGTTTATATTACTTTTTAAACACATAACAATCAATCTGTTATAAAAAGTTCCTGAAGACAGGACCCAAAAGAGACAGCCGGATGCCCCGGGGTGGCTTTCTGCCGGCAATAATCTAAAATAGCTACAGGCTATTCAATTCTATTAACATATCTTTGCCATCCTTAAAAAAAACGAAACTTCCAATGAGAGCACTGGTAAGTATTTTTGCTGCTTTATTGATCGTCATCTCTTTGTACCAACTTTCCTTTACCTGGTTTGTCAACAAACACGAATCGGCGATCGAAGCCAAGGCAAAGCGGTATGTGAACAATCTCTACCCTTCTGCCGAGAAAAAATACCCCGGTGATAAAGAAGCGCGGGCCCTGTACCAGGATACCCTGGACCAGGAGTTCAACACCCGAAAGAGGAAATTGTTGGATAGCACCAAGGACACCAAGATCACCTGGTGGGGTACTACCTACCAGAAGTCCAAAGAGAGCGAGCTGCTGCTCGGCCTGGATCTCCAGGGTGGTATCAGCGTAACCCTCGACGTAGCCCTCGACGGGCTGATCAAAGGGCTTGCCAACAACCCCCGTGACGGACAACTGCTGAAAGCCATCGATCGCGCCAATCAGAAAAAACTGACCAGTTCCGGCAACCTGATCGATCTCTTTGCCCAGTCTTATGCCGAGCAGAACCCCGGCGGCAAGCTCGCCCCGCTGTTCGCCAACAGCAATCGTAACAAGATCAAGTTCGACGCTTCCGATAATACCGTCGTCAGCTACCTGCACGAACAGGCCAGCGCCGCGATGAAACAGACCTTCCAGGTCCTGCAAAAACGTATTGACAAGTTCGGGGTAGCCCAGCCCAGCATCAGCCCGGACGAGAACAGGGGCATCATCTCCGTGGAACTGGCAGGCGCCACCGATCCGGAAAGGGTCCGCAAGTACCTGCAGTCTACGGCCAACCTGCAATTCTGGGAAGTGTACAACACCGGCGAACTGATCACGTCCATCCAGAATGCCGACAAATCGCTGCAGAACTACCTGAATGGTGTGAAAGACACGGTGAAGACCGATAGCAGCAAAAAAGATACTTCCGCCCTGGCACAGAACGCGAATCCCCTGCTCCGTGTCCTGCATTTCCTGCAACCCCAGCAGGATCAGAAAACAGGTCAGCCCCGTTATTCGGCCCCTATTGCGCAGGCAGCTTTAAAAGATACAGGCACCATCAATGACTACCTAAGCAACCCGATCGTCCGTAATAATTTCCCCCAGGACCTTAAATTCCTCTGGGGCAAGCAGGACCGCGATGATGACGGCAAGCCGGTGCCTGTCCTTGAACTCTATGCCATCAAAACCATTCCCGGTACCGACAAGGCCAAGATCGAAGGAGAAGCCATCGAGGACGCCAGCCAGGACTTTGACAATATCACCAGCGAAGTGATCGTGGAAATGACCATGAAGAAACAAGGCGCCAAGGATTGGGCCACCATGACCACCAAGAACTCCAACCCTTCCCGCCCGATCGCCATCGTACTGGATGATATCGTCTATTCCGCGCCTTTCGTGAACGAGCCGATCACCGGAGGTACTTCCAAGATCATGATGGGAAGAGGCAATAAGAATTCCACCGCGACCATTGAAGATGCGCAGGATCTGGCCAATATCCTCAAGTCCGGTAAGCTGGACGCCCCTGCCAAGATCGTCCAGGAACAGGTGGTAGGACCGACCCTGGGTAAGGAAGCCGTACACGGCGGCACCATGGCCTTCGTCATTTCCTTTATCGTTATCTTTTTGCTCATGCTGGTGTATTACAATACAGCCGGCTGGGTCGCTAATATCGCCCTGATCTTCAACCTGCTCTTTACCATCGGCGTGCTGAGCGCCCTGCATGCCACGCTAACGGCTCCCGGCATCGCGGCCCTGGTACTGACCGTCGGTATGGCCGTCGATACGAACGTTATCATCTTCGAACGTATCAAGGAAGAGCTTACCCGCGGCAAGAGCTATCAGCTCGCCGTCAGCGATGGCTACAAGCGTTCCATGGCCCCCGTCCTGGATGCGCACGTCACCAACCTGCTTACAGCCCTGATCCTGTTCTATTTCGGTCTGGGCCCTGTATTAGGCTTTGCGACCACGCAGATCCTGGGTATCCTGCTGTCGTTGTTCTGCGGTATCCTTTTATCAAGGCTGATCACGGATTACTATACCAATAAGAACCGTCACTTTAAATATTTCACTCCCCTCTCCCGCCGCATCTTCAAACATGCCGCCTTCAAGTTCATCGAATACCGGAAAGTGGCCTATGGCATTTCCGTGGTCGTACTGATCCTGGGAGTAGCCGCCTTGTTCCACGGCTTCAAGGAAGGCGTGGAATTCCAGGGAGGTCGCAGCTATGTGATCAATTTCCATAAGCCCGTAGAGACGGAGCA
>Ga0307516_10008498_pt1 | contig 11604 bp, 8 predicted proteins | sample 19_EM_MG_FD_203310 | JGI IMG/M metagenome (GOLD analysis project Ga0307516, IMG submission 203310) | Populus trichocarpa ectomycorrhiza microbial communities from riparian zone in the Pacific Northwest, United States - 19_EM | ecosystem: Host-associated > Plants > Roots > Unclassified | place...
GTTTCCAACATCGCTGTTGGGCTCTGCTTCATTCCCGTGCTTTTACTTTTCTGGAAAAAGATGCGAAGGGAAAAAGCCTACCGGATGGTAGCGATTTACTGGCTTGCCACTGGCCTGATCAATCTCCCCACGTTCTATCTTTTCGAGCATTTCGCCCTCCAGGAAGAACTGGCCCTTCTTTACAATCTACTGGACACCCCCCTGTTGTTACTGGTGTTTTACTATGCGGCATCCCGGCGGGATCACAAAAAACATATCCTTACGACCCTGCTGTTGTTCATTGCACTCGAGTCGGCCTTACTCCTCTGGAAAGGGACAAATTTCAATTCCAGCACCATGATCATCGGAGCGGGACTGCTGCTGATATTGACCTATAGTATCAGCGGGCTCGTGCAGTATATGAGGAATATGGAACATACTCCCTTCGAGAACTCGATGGTATTTGTCTACGCGGCTTTATTATTTGCCTATGGGAGTTTTATGATCATTTATATTTTCAACCATTTCCATTCCACGCATGGCAGCAGCCGGGACAGCATGCTGCTCTATTATATAGGCCTTTTCTTTTCCTCCGCGATCACCTGTATGGGGCTCCTGGGATTTGGCATGCGTTCCGTTCATTCCTCATCCTCTTCATAATTATAGGTGCCCTGGTTGTCGTTATAGATCGTTTCCCAGGCTTTCACCTTATCGTCTCCCAGCAGTTCAAGAATATCGAATATGGGATCTGTTTTCTTTTTCCACTCCACCGCAGTCGCATCTGCATATTTTGATACATACATGCACTGGTCCGTTTCCATGTTCACTTTGATCAGGCCGACAGATCCTTCCTCTTTTTCCTGTATCAGGTAATAACAACCCTTTTCCAACAACGCATACGAATACATACATCACATTTTTTAAGATAAAATAATACAGAATAATGGGTAGTAAGAATCAATGGGGTTGTAAGCCAACTGTAAGATGGTAGTAGCATCTTTGAACAGTCCTACAAATTTACGAGTTTTGACATTAGCAACCCTCACCGATTGTCCAAGCCCGGGGGCTTAACCGTAAAATAATTCTATACTATTGATAATCATGCATTTGTGATGTTCGTCCGTACAGAAAGTATTGGCAAAGGCCGCCTCATCCGAGACGGCCTTTGATTTTCGAGACCACTTATCCCTCCAGCTTCTTACTTTTCCAGCTTGATCTCGCCGGCGTCTGCTGCCTGGCCGTCCGTCACGGAAACACCATCCTTCGCCGCATTTTTATAAGGCGGCTTCGCTTCAATGATCAGTTTATAGGTGCCTGGTTTGGCATCCGTGATCTCAAAAGCGCCATTCACGATGAGCGCCTTCAGCGTATCCGTGGAAGACTCGGCCCATGCCCGGGTAGCGCCCTCAGCAGGAGACACCGTACCTTTTATTGAGCCTGACCTCAAGGAATTAAATGCAAATAATCCAGCCGCGGCAATAGTTACAGCCGCCAATTTGAAATTGGTTTTCATAACAGAGAATTTAATGATTAAAAAATAAAAGTTAAAGAGTTCGTCTACGTTAGGGGTTACTCTACGAATCCGGAAGGAGTTGTTGAAGCTACCTATTCAAGGACTGTGCCAACACTTTTTTCAATCGCCGTTTTTTCCGCAGGATTTTTTTCCTGCGGGTAAATTTGAGGAAAAAATTCTACAGTCAACCGGATAGGGAGTTGTTATTCGGTTGTGCATGAGCGGTAAACCATAGTAGAGCAATATTCTCTCAACTCATTGCTGGTATTGTGTTTGAGGAGATGGCCGCAAGGTGAGGTTCCCCCGGAACTTTCGGGATGAGCTGAAATGCTAAAGAAATCTAAAAATTTATATTAATTTTTCCAACCCCTCCATCCAATGCAAGATAGCTGTTCACGCAGGCAGGGATTTGCTCCGGGTAGTGGCTTACATAAATAAGCGTCGTATCGAATCCCGTGCAAAGAAGATCGATGAGGTCTTTAAAATATTGCGTCTGTTCGTCGTCCAATCCCTGGCAAGGCTCATCGAGGATCAGCAGGGGAGGATTCTTGATAAGTGCACGGGCCAGCAATACCATCCTTTGCTGTCCGGCGGAACATTGGGCCAGCCGCCGGGAGCGCAATCCTTCCAGGGATAATAACCGCATCCATAATAGGACGGCCCCTTCCTGTTCTTCTGTCAGCGCCCTGAACAGCCCGATGGTATCGAATAGGCCGGAGGCGATGACTTCGAAACAAGTAGCGCCCTGATCAAAATAGAGATGTAATTCCGGAGAGACAAAGCCAATTCTCCGTTTGATGTCCCAGATGCTTTCCCCCGAACCTCTTCTCCGGTCGAAGAGCCAGATCTCATTGGCATAGGCCTGGGGATTATCTCCCGTGATCAGGCTCAGAAGAGTGGATTTTCCCGCACCATTCGGCCCTGAAACATTCCATTTCTCGCCTTTTTTTACCTCCCAGTTGATCCCGTTCAGGATCGTGGTTTCCCCGTAGCGGATGATCACCTCGACCATTTTCACGGCCCATGAAAAATCCTCCGATGGCTGCCGGAGCTTTTGCAGGATGCCTGCATCCAGTTCGATCGGGCTCCCTACGCTTTGTTCCGGGTGAAAATCTTCCTTCGGGCAGGCCCGCACCAATTTCCCCTTTTCCAGCCGGGCGATATGTGTGATGGAATCCGGGATCTCATGAGCCGTCCCGATCAGCAGGATATGAATGCCCCTGGCCACCAATAAATTGATGAGTTGATGCAAGACCTTTCTCCCTTCGACATCCAGCCCTGTAAAAGGATTGTCCAATATTAAAAGGGAGGGCTCTCCGGATAAGGCGATGGCGAGCTGGACCCTTTTATTTTCCCCATTGGAAAGTTGGATCAGCGGTTTGGACAGGAGTGGCCGGATATGCAGGCTGTCCAACCATTTATCGGCTGCGGGGGTTTCCATAAAAGCGGCTTCCTGCAGTTCCTGTTCGACCGTGATGGTCGATTCCGCATCGGAAGCGTTGAAGCGCTGCTGGTAATAGAGCGCCGTGGTCCCCGGAAGATTTTTAAAGCGATGCTGCTGCTCCACCATTGCAATATAGCTGGCAGGATCGCCCGGCTCCATTCCGCGATCGTCTTTCTGTCCACCCGGGTCGAAATGGTATTTGATGGAACCTTTGTAAAAATGCTTTCCCAGGAGCGTATGGGCGAGGACGGTCTTCCCGCTGCCGGAAGGGCCGGTAAGCATCCATTGCTCTCCCTTCCGAATCGAAAAATGGATCTCATCCAGGTAATTAGTTCCACCCGCCGATACGGATACCTCTTCCAGAGCCACTATTTTTTCTGTCATCCGGCGAAAATAACAACGATTCTTTATTCACACTATGTATAAATCTGAAAAGGCCTCTCTAAATTCCTTTGATTATATTTGGACCTTGATCGATCGGATCCCATGGATCGGAAGATCCTCCATGTCTATCCGGGTGAATGCTTAAATTGTTGATTATTAGATTTTTATATACATAAAATACCCTTTAGGGACTGGAAAGATCCTATGGCAGAAAAGCAGAATTTATTCGAATACACCGAAGAAAGCATCAAAAGTCTTGATTGGAGAGAGCATATCCGCCTCCGCCCGGGTATGTATATCGGCAAACTGGGAGACGGCAGCAGCCCGGATGACGGCATCTATGTGATGATAAAAGAAGTGATCGATAACTGTATCGACGAGCATACGATGGGTTATGGCAAGCAGGTGGAGATCAGCATCGATCAAAAGACGGTCACCATTCGTGACTATGGCCGGGGTATTCCCCTTGGAAAGGTCGTGGATGTGGTAAGCAAGATCAATACGGGCGCCAAATACGATAGCAAGGCCTTCCAGAAATCCGTAGGTCTGAATGGGGTAGGTACCAAGGCCGTGAATGCGCTCAGCAGCTATTTTAAGGTGACAGCCTTCCGGGAAGGCCGGGAAAAAACGGCCGAGTTCACCAAGGGGATCCTGTCCAAAGAATATAAGGAAGCCAAGACGGATGAGCCCAATGGTACGCTGGTGACCTTTATTCCCGACGAATCCGTATTCAAGCACTTTCATTATATCCATGAGTACCTGGACAACCAGCTCTGGAATTACTGCTACCTGAATGCCGGCCTGATCATTGTCTTTAATAATAAGAAATACGTTTCGAAGAACGGCTTGCTGGACCTCCTGCAACGCCGCACCAACGAGGATGAACTGCGCTATCCTATCATTCACCTGAAAGGAGAGGACATCGAGACGGCCATCACCCATAACGGAGACTATGGCGAAGAGATCTTCAGCTTCGTGAACGGACAGTTCACTACGCAGGGCGGTACTCACCAGCAGGCTTTCCGGGAGGCTTTTGTAAAGGTGATCCGGGATTTCTACAAGAAGGACTATGAAGCTTCCGATATCCGGCAAAGTATCGCCGCCGCCATTTCCGTGCGGGTGGTGGAACCTGTATTTGAGTCTCAAACGAAGACCAAACTGGGCAGCCAGTATATGTCGGAAGGCGGGCCTACCATGAAGAATTTTATCAATGATTTCCTGGCCAGGGAACTGGATAATTATCTTCATAAGAACCCCGGTACGGCCGATGCCCTGAAAAAAAGGATCGAGCAGAGCGAAAGGGAAAGAAAAGAACTGGCCGGTATTAAGAAGCTGGCCAATGAGCGCGCCAAAAAGGCCAATATGCACAATCGCAAGCTTCGCGATTGCAGGTTCCATTATAATGAAGAGCCAACGGGGAAAGACAAGGAAGCAGCCCTGGAGAAACAAAAGAACAGCACTATCTTCATCACGGAAGGGGATTCGGCCAGCGGAAGCATCACCAAGGCCAGGGAAGTGGAGACCCAGGCTGTTTTCAGCCTGCGGGGTAAGCCTCTTAACTGTTTTGGGCTTACGAAAAAAGTGGTCTATGAGAACGAGGAATTCAACCTGTTGCAGCATGCGCTGAATATTGAAGAAGGGATCGAAGGGCTGCGGTACAATAAGATCGTTTTTGCCACCGATGCAGACGTGGACGGGATGCATATCCGCCTGTTGCTAATGACCTTTTTCCTGCAGTTCTTCCCCGACCTGGTAAAGAATGGGCATGTCTATGTGCTGGATACTCCTTTATTCCGCGTACGGAACAAACAGGAGACCATTTATTGCTATGATGAAGGAGAGAAGCAGGATGCGGTAAAGAAGCTCGGCAGTAAGCCCGAGATCACCCGGTTTAAAGGGTTGGGGGAGATCTCCCCGGAGGAATTCGCCCGTTTTATCGGCCCGGATATGCGTGTACAGCCTGTCCTGATCATGCCGGAGACCCATATCCAGCATATCCTTGAATATTATATGGGCAAGAATACCCAGGAGCGCCAGGAATTCATTATCAACAACCTGAAAGTCGAATTGGACCTGGTAGACGGCTCCCTGCCGCCCGTCTCGCCAGGTTAGACGATCGGTGTAGATCTTTCGAAATTTTTTCTAAAAAAAGTTTTTAAACTTGTGAAAACCTTTTTTATGAAGAAAGCATTGATTCACGAGCTATTTGAAAAATTTGAGCAAGCCTGTTATCTCTACAAAGAAGTAGAATGCTGGAGTGCGAGAGAACTTCAGGAGATCTTCAACTATTCGGAATGGAGGAATTTCCTGAAGGTCATCGACAAAGCGAAAGACTCCTGTAAGAATGCGGGCGCGCGAATCCCCGACCATTTTGTTGATTCCAACAAAATGGTCACCCTCGGCAGCGGATCGACAAGATCACTCGAGGACATCGCCTTGACCCGCTACGCCTGTTACCTGGTTGCACAGAACGGCGATCCTGTCAAGAACGAGATTGCCTTCGCGCAAACTTACTTCGCCGTACAGACTCGCAAACAGGAGATCATTGAACAGCGGTTACTCGACATAGAGAGGATCTCCTTCCGGGAGAAGCTCTCCAAGTCCGAGAAAAAATTATCGGCCATCATTTTCGAGCGCGGGGTGGACGACGCGGGATTCGCGGTGATCCGGTCAAAAGGAGATGCCGCTTTATTCGGCGGCTACAACACCAATGACATGAAAAGAAAGCTATCGGTGCCGGGCAGTCGACCTTTAGCAGATTTTCTGCCTACCCTGACGATCAAGGCTAAAGATTTCGCGACCGAGTTGACAAGTCATAACGTAACAGAGAAGGACCTTCAAGGTTCTTCCGCCATATCCAATGAACATGTCGACAATAATAAGGCCGTCCGTAAAATGCTTTTGCAACGTGGGGTGAAGCCTGAATCCCTGCCGGCAGGAGAAGACGTTAATAAAGTGCGCAACCGGTTAAAAGCGGAAGAGAAAAGGGCTTCGGCAGGAATTAAGAGTACAAAAAAAAACTAAAAAGAAATAAATTTTTACATTGCTATGATCCATATTGTTTTTCAGCAGAATGACATAGATGCGTTGAAGCGGTCCTTCGACCTGGACCCCTCTTTACAGGGAGATGTTCTCCTGATCGCGGATGATCTTGCCGTTGGTCCTGTGAAGGAACTTGATCTGCCGGAAAGCTGGGAAGCCCGTAAAGGATGGTGGCGCGGGGTCTTGTCCGGTGGGGATTATGACGGCCTGGTGGACAATGGTACCGTACCGGATGACCGGAGAACGGTAGCCAGCCTGATCGAGCGGCTGCGGAATGAGCCCGATGAGATCGCCTGGATCTGGGCTGCCCAGAACAAACATGACGTCAGTGGTTATTACTGGCTTATGAGCCAGTTGAAAGATCTGCAGGGAAGGATCTTTATACTCTATCTTAATAACCTTCCTTTTATCAATGAGAAAGGGTTCATCTTTTATCCGGTGAACCTGTCCGAAATACCTGCACGGGAATTCCTGAAGGCGCGTAAACTGGCCCGGCCGATCACCCTGAGTGAATTTGAGATCGACCCCGACGAATGGAGTAAACTCAGCCAGGAAGGTAAAGGCGTGCGAATCCTGGAAGGCGGTAAAAAACTGGCGCAATATGACTACGACTTTTACGACGAAGAATTAAAAAAATTCATCACCGGCGATTGGATCAAGGCCAGTAAGCTGATCCATCAGTTCCTGGGCAAGGCTAAACAAACCACCGGCGACGCTTATCTTTTGTGGCGGCTGAAACAATTGATCGCGGCGGGAGAGATCGAGGCGCAGGGAGAATTGAAGGGAATGAAAGACTTTGAGATCAAAGGAAAGGCAAGATCGGCAGCGGAGGTAAACCCATGAATATAAAAGCCATTCATCATATAGCGATCCTGACGGATGATTATGAGAAGAGCAAGCAATTCTATACGGATGTTCTCGGCTTTGAAGTGATCCGGGAGATTTATCGGAAAGAGCGGGATTCGTATAAGCTGGACCTGTCGATAGCAGGGAAATACCAGGTAGAGCTTTTCTCTTTTCCTGACTACCGGGAAAGGGGCAGCTACCCCGAAGCCAAAGGATTGCGTCACCTGGCTTTTGCCGTGGAGGATGTCGAAGCGGCCGCCGCGGAGCTGCGGACAAAAGGAGTGGTTGTCCAGGCAACGAGGATCGATGAATGGACGGGGAAGAAATTCGTTTTTTTTGACGACCCGAATGGTCAGCCTTTGGAATTGTATGAGGATACCCATTCGTAAAAAATACATATGGCGAAAATTAAAATAGCAAGTGACTTTCATGAGAATGAATCCGGGGTCAATGGGCAATACAAAACCTGGTTCCTGGATTATGCCTCTTATGTGATCCTGGAAAGGGCTGTTCCCGCGCTGGAAGATGGCCTCAAGCCCGTGCAGCGTCGTATTCTTCATGCCATGAAAGAAATGGACGACGGACGCTTCAACAAGGTAGCCAATATCATCGGGCAAAGCATGCAATATCATCCGCACGGAGATGCCAGCATCGGCGAAGCGCTCGTCAACATGGGGCAAAAAGACCTGTTGATCGAGACCCAGGGTAACTGGGGCGATACCCGGACAGGAGATGAAGCGGCTGCCTCCCGTTATATCGAAGCACGCCTTAGTAAATTCGCTCTGGAAGTGGCTTTCAATGCCAAGACCACTGAATGGCAATTAAGCTATGACGGCCGTAAAAATGAGCCTGTGACGCTGCCGATGAAGTTCCCGCTGTTGCTGGCCCAGGGCGCCGAGGGCATCGCAGTAGGGTTGGCGACCAAGATCCTGCCGCATAATTTTTGTGAACTCTGTGAAGCCGCGATCAAACACCTGAAGGGGAAAAAATTCGAACTCGTTCCGGATTTTCTCACGGGAGGAATGATGGATGCCACCAATTATAATGATGGCAAACGGGGCGGGAAGATCCGGGTAAGGACCCGCATCGAAGAGTCGGATAAAAAAACGCTGTTGATAAAGGATGTCCCTTATGGGGTCACTACGACCCAGTTGATCGATTCCATCATCAAGGCGAATGATCAGGGAAAGATCAAGATCAGGAAAGTAACGGATAACACGGCTGCCGACGTAGAGATCCAGGTCGACCTGGCGCCCGGTATATCCCCGGATATTACGATCGACGCGCTCTATGCATTTACGGATTGTGAGGTCAGTATATCTCCGAATGCCTGTATCATCTCGGATCATAAGCCTCAATTCCTGGGGGTCCGCGAATTGTTGACCCTTTCCGTCGATCATACGAAGGACCTCCTTAAAAAAGAGCTGGAGATCCGGCTGGGCGAGTTGCAGGATAAATGGCATTATACATCCCTGGAAAAAATATTCTTTGAAGAAAAGATCTATAAAGAATTAGAAAAGAAGCATGAGACCTGGGAAAAAGTGCTGACGGCCATCGCCAAAGCCTTTGAGCCCTTCCGCAAACAGTTGAAACGCGATATTATCCGGGAAGACGTTGTGAAGCTAACGGAGAAGCCTGTCCGAAGGATCTACCGCCTGGATATCGACGAGTTGAATGCGCAGATCAAGGGGTTGGAAGCCGATATCAAACAGGTGAAATTCGACCTGAACAACCTCGTGGATTTTGCCGTTGCCTATTATGATAACCTCCTGAAGAAATACGGGAAAGGCCGCGAACGCAAGACGGAGATCAAACTATTCGAGGCCATCCAGGCCCAGCAGGTGGCCATCGCCAACGTGAAACTCTATGTGAACCGGTCCGAGGGGTTTATCGGAACAGGGCTGAAAAAAGACGAATTCGTCACGGATTGCTCCGACCTGGATGATATTATCGCCTTTACCAAGGGTGGCAAAATGAAAGTAGTGAAAGTAGCGGATAAGGCATTTATCGGCAAAGACATCCTTCATGTAGCCATCTTTCGGAAGAACGATGAACGGACCACTTATAATATGATCTATTCGGACGGCAAGTCCGGGATCAGTTATGCAAAGCGCTTCAATGTGACGGGGATCACAAGGGATAAGGAATACGATCTCAGCAAGGCGGAAGAAAAATGTAAAGTTTTTTATTTTACAGCCAATCCCAATGGGGAAGCGGAAGTCGTCAGGATCATCCTGACCCCGGGCAGTTCGGCACGTCATAAGGAATTCGACTTTTATTTTGAGACCCTGGAGATTAAGGGCCGCAGCAGCCTGGGTAACCAGGTGACCAAGTACCCGATCCGAACGGTGAAGTTCAAGGAGGCGGGTAAATCCACCCTCAGCGGCCGCAGGCTATGGTTTGATCCTGTTTTCGGCCGGTTGAATACCGAGGAGAAAGGAGAATATATCGGCAGCTTCGAGTCGGAAGAACGACTCCTGGTGATCTATGCCGATGGCAGTTATGAACTCACGGACACGGAGCTTACACAGCGGTTCGATGCGGAAAAGATCGTAGAGATCAAAAAATTCGACCCGGAAAAGATCATCACGGCGATCTATCTGGATAATGAAAAGGCCCAGTACAATGTGAAGCGGTTTAAGATCGAGACCACCACCCTGCATAATAAATTCCTGTTCATAAAGGAAGGCGATGGCAATCGTCTGGAAGCCGTGACCACCCATCCCGAGCCCATTGCGCTGATCAAGTCAGGACGCGGGGCCCAGGCAAAGACCCAGAAAATAAAGATCGCACCCCTGGTGGAAGTGATGGGTTGGAAAGCCGTCGGAAGTAAATTATTCGATTTTAATAAGAGTGTGGAAATGGAGTGGGGCCATAAGGAAGAAGCACGTGAGAAGCCGCCCCAGACAGAACTGTTTTAAGTATTTTATTGAATTCACTAGGCGTTCTAAACGTAACAGTGTGAAGCGATAAGAGGAGAGAAATGCCGATTTCCAGTTATCACGAACTTGCATTATCAGCGGGCTGCTGCGGTACTATGGCTCAAAAGTCACCTTATTTTCGAGCTCATTCTACTGCTGAAAAGGTGTTGGTTGAAAGACTACAAAATGTTGGGCCCTAACTTCGTTGATGAGAAAATACAGTGGCGTTGAGCACATAGTACCGAAGAAATGAGTAGAATACTTCTGAAAGCACATAGGTTCGCAATACAAAATGACAATGGAAAAGGATCTCGAGTTATGCAATCATCATCCTACGGCTTCCTTTTTCTTTTGAGCTGGATCGTCGCATTTTCCGTTAAGCTGCTGCTCATAAATACCTCGTAACGGTTCTTCCCGTCCGTTACCACCATCAGGGCCGTATTGGGTGGATATTTTCCCAGGTTCTCCGCAAACATGCTGATCACATTCGTCTCCAGGGTGCTATCCAGGCGAAGGAAGAACGTCAGCGCTTTGGCAGCTAACTCCTGATGTTTCAGAGCCAGGTGCTGGTTGACAAATACGGAAATGCTATCTCCGTCTATCTCCCCGTTGTCATAAAAGCTAAGGCGGACGGAATCCGACTCTACCTCCAGCACCCGGTTGAGGACGACCGCCCTTTTCGTAAAGGATTCGGCGATCTTTTTACTGTCTTCTTTTTCCAGCTTGTCCGGGGCCGGGGCCGGGGGAGGGGCGATCTTCACTACCAGCGCCGTAGAATCCGGGGATACGACCTTTACAGAATCCGCAACGGGTTTGTTCACGACCACTGCCGAATCGGTCACAGGGGTCGGTATAACTTTTGGTATTTCTGTCTCCGGGGTCTTTACTTCAAAATTTTCCTTTTTTGTTTCCGCCGCATCCACCACATAATCATCTACCTGCGGCTTCCAGATCTTGCCATCCGAAGTGACGATGCTGGCAATGCTATCATGCTTCTGATCGCCTTTGTCCAGGGTATAATTGACTTTCAGGTCCGGGCACATATATTTATAATGCCCGTCATGATAAAAATGACCCTTCAACGAACTGTTCACTTTTGAGTTCATCAGCACTCCCTGGAAGATCGTATTGCAGTCGATACTGTTGACGGTGGAATTGGAATTGAAATAGATCAGGGGGATGTTCCGGATGGTCACTTGCCGGGTCTTGGGATTGTAAGTGCCATGTATGAAAAAGCTCTGGTACTTATCCCTGAAATAATAACCGAAGATACCGTCTACGCGGTTGCCTTTCTGTTTGACCACCAGCTCCGTGAGGTAATTGTTGTGGATGCCGGCGAGATCGACGTCTGCTCTTCCGTACCAGGAGCCCGTAGCCGTCTGGGCTTGCAGGGCGGGCACTGCCAGGAGTAACGCGATATAGAGGTAGAATGATCTTGTCATCGGGTATGAAGATAATGAAATTTTCATGCCAGC
>Ga0307516_10008499_pt1 | contig 11603 bp, 9 predicted proteins | sample 19_EM_MG_FD_203310 | JGI IMG/M metagenome (GOLD analysis project Ga0307516, IMG submission 203310) | Populus trichocarpa ectomycorrhiza microbial communities from riparian zone in the Pacific Northwest, United States - 19_EM | ecosystem: Host-associated > Plants > Roots > Unclassified | place...
AACGGCCCGGGCAGCGATCGCACCGGCACGCCGGCGCGGGAGGGTTGGACGCAACGGCCAGCTCTCCGGCCCGATCGACAGCACCACCACGCTGGCTGCCCCGACCTGGTGGGAAGCGGCAGCGGCTCGTACTGATCCAGCCGGCGCGGAACTGGCCACAGGTGCGGCGGCGGTGCCGGCGGTCATTGCCGCACCGCCTGCGCCCGGGTTGCCGGCGTGATGGTCGTACCGGCGTGGCCGGCGAGCACGTCGGCGGCGTCGGTGAGCGCACCGACGGCCGCCGGATTTCCGGACGAGCGGGCGAACCACACGCAAGCGTCGACCTTCGGACCCATCGACCCGTCCGGGAACGGCAGCCCTTCGAGGGCGTCGGCGTCGATGGCCCGGATCGGCTCGGCCTGTGGTGTGCCGTACCCGCAGATGATCGCCGGCACGTCGGTCAGCACGAGCAGCCGGTCCGCCCCCAAAGCCAGGGCGAGCAGGGCGGCGGTCATGTCCTTGTCCACCACGGCCTCCACCCCGCTCAGCCGCCCGATGTGGTCCTCGGTCACCGGCGCCCCGCCTCCGCCGCCGCACACGACGACCACGTCGCGCTCGACCAGGGCACGGATCGTCTGCTCTTCGACGATCCGCAGTGGCTCAGGTGACGGCACGACCCGCCGCCAGCGGTCACCGTCGAGTGCCATGCTCCAGCCGTACCGGGCAGTGGCCTCCTCGGCCAGCTCCTGGGAGTAGCCAGTGCCGATGAACTTGGTGGGCTCGGCGAAGGCAGGATCGTCGCCGTCAACGACCGTCTGGGTCACCAGCGCCACCACCGGGTTCGTGACACCGGCGTTGGCCAGTTCCTGCACCAGCCAGTACCCGATCATTCCCTGGGTCTGGGCGCCGAGCACGTCCAGCGGGTACGGCTGGCTCAGCGCCGGGTCGGTTTCGCTCTCGCGGGCCAGCAGGCCGACCTGGGGCCCGTTGCCGTGGCAGACGATCAGTTGATGCTCGGCAGCCACCTGCGCGAGGAACTGCGCGGCGCGTCGCAGATGCCGGCGCTGGATGTCGGCGCCGGGCTTTTCGCCGCGTTCCAGCAGGGCGTTGCCGCCAAGCGCGATGACGATGCGCACGGCTCAGCCCGCCAGCGCCCGCACGAGCAGGGCCTTGATGGTGTGCATCCGATTCTCGGCCTGCTCGAACACGATCGAGCGTTGGGACTCGAACACCTCCTCGCTGACCTCGGCGCCGTCGAGGCCGAACCGCTGGTGCAGGCGGGCGCCGACGGCGGTGTCGCGGTTGTGGATCGCCGGCAGGCAGTGCATGAACCGCACGCCGGAGCGGTTGCTGGCATCCAGCACGTCGTCGGTGACCCGGTACGGCGAGAGCGACGCCACTCTGGCCGTCCACACGTCGTCGGGTTCGCCCATGCTGACCCACACATCGGTGTAGACGAAGTCAGCGCCGAGTACCGCCGTGTGCAGGTCGTCGGTGACCAGCAGCCGCGCGCCGCTGGCTCGTGCCGCGCTCTCGGCCGCGGCGACGACGTCCGGCGGCGGCTGCAGGCCGGCAGGCGCGGCGATGCGTACGTCCATGCCGAGCAGCGCACCGGTGACCAGCAACGATCGGGCGACGTTGCTGTGGCCGTCACCGGTGAAGCAGAATGCGATATCCTCGACGCCGCCGCCGTGCTGCTCGGTCATGGTCAGGACGTCGGCGAGGCTCTGGGTCGGATGCCACAGGTCGGTGAGCGCGTTCCACACCGGTATGCCGGCATGCTCGGCGAACTGGCGCACGGTGTCCTGGGCGTAGCCGCGAAACGCGATGCCGTCGAACATGCGGCCCAGCACCCGGGCGGTGTCGGCGACGGACTCCTCACGGCCGAGGTGGGACCCCTCGGGCCCGAGGTAGGTGACCTGTGCGCCCTGGTCGTAGGCGGCGACCTCGAACGAGCAGCGGGTCCGGGTGGAGTTCTTCTCGAACACCAGCACGATGGTCTTTCCGCGCAGCCGTGGGGTCTCGTCGCCGTGCAGCTTGTCGTGTTTGAGCCGGGCGGCCAGGGTCAGCAGGTCGAGGAACTCCTGCTTGTCCAGATCCAGGTCCTGCAGCAGCGAGCCGTTCATGTGGGGTCTCCTGTCGCCCAGAGCGGGTGGCGGCGCACCGGGCAGCTCATGCAGCGGGCGCCGCCGCGGCCGCGGCCCAGTTCGCTGCCGGCGAGCGTGATGACGTCAATGCCGTTGCGGCGCAGCATCGTGTTGGTGACGACGTTGCGCTCGTAGCCCATGACCACGCCGGGCGCGATGGCCAGATAGTTTTCCGCGTCGTCCCACTGCTCGCGCATCGCGCTGCTGCGGTCCGCGTCGGCTGTCAGCACCTTGACCGGGCCGGCGTCCAGAGCCTGCGCCAGCGCGGCCGGCACACCGCGGCTTTCCTGCACGTCGAGGTCGGCCGGGATGGTGTCGCCGGGGGTCAGGCGCCAGCAGCGAACCTGGTTCCAGTCCAGGTACGGGTAGGCGACGAAGGTGGCGAAGTCGACCATGGTGAGCAGGGTGTCCAGGTGCATCGCCGAGCGGGCCTTGGGCAGTTCCACCACGAGGACAAGATGGGCCTGCCCGGCGGCGAACAGCCGGCGGGCGAGCGCCTCGACGCCCGTCGGTGTGCTGCGTTCGCCCATGCCGATGAGTACGACGCCGGGGGCGATGACGTGGATGTCGCCGCCCTCCAGGGTTGCCGGCGCGTGCTCGGTGTCGTCGTCGCCGTAGTAGATGGGAAAGCCGGCGTCGCGAAACAGTGGGTGGTAGCGGTATACGGTTCTGGTGTTGATGGACTCGCGGCGCCGGGCCGCCTTGGCCATCGGGTTGATGGTGACTCCGGCGCCGATCCAGGCAACGTTGTCGCGCTGGAACAGGGTGTTGGGCAGCGGGGCGAGCACGAAATCGTCGACGCTCAGGGCCTGCCACGTCAGGCTGGGCCGCTCCAGCGGGGACAAGTCCACCTTGGTGACCCCGCCGATGAGGTATTCGGCCAGCACGGCCGGTTCGGCGTCGTCGAACAGGGCGCGAACCTCCCGGGCGAGGCCGGCGCCGAGACGCTCAGCGGTCAGCGTACGGTCGAGGGCGAACACCCGGCCGTCCGGAGCGGACAGCGCTTCAGCTAGGAGATCGCCGAACAGATGCACGGTCACATCGTTTTCGCGCAAAGCTTCGACGAAAGCGTCGTGCTCGCTGCGGGCGCGGCTGGCCCACAGCACGTCGTCGAAGAGCAACTCGGCGATGTTGCCGGGGGTGAGCCGTTCGAGTTCGAGGCCGGGGCGGTGCACGATGACCTCGCACAGCGCGCCGATCTCGGAGTCCACGCCGACGGTGAGGCCGGTGCTGGTGAGAGTCATCTTGGTGCTCCTTCCAGGTCGTATACCTTGAGCCAGATGTAGACGGGCAGGCCGAGCAGCAGGCAGAACAGCCCGTAGTAGGCGGCCTGGTATCCGCTGCCGGCCAGCGCCCAGAACCCGAACATCAGAGCAGTGCCCGCAACGACCAGGTCGCGCAGCAGGTGCCCGGAACGGACCCGGCGTCCCTCGGTCAGGAGCCAATACACCTGCGCGGCAGCCGAGAACAGATACGGGATGACCGCGGTAAGCACCGACAGCAACACCACGGTGGTGAACACCTTGGCGAAGCTGGTGTAGCTCACCACCGTCAGCGCCGAGGCCAGAACGGTCCCGGCGACGATGCCGTACGCCGGCACGCCGCGCCGGCCTTCCCGCGCGAACGGGGCCGGGAACAACCGGTGCCGGGCGGCCGCCTGCGGCATCTCCCCGACGATCAGGGTCCAGCCGACCAGCGCGCCGAACCCGGAGACGATCGCCGTGACCGCGACCGTGTCGCCGGCCCAAGCGCCGCCGAAGATCGCATTGGCCGAGTCGGCGAACGGCGCGCTGGAGGCGACCAGCGCGTCATGGCTGACCGTGCCGAATACAGCGACCGTGCCGAGGATATACACCACGGCGCAGGCAACAGTGCCGAAAACCGTTGCCCGCCCGACGTTACGCGCCGGATCCACGACCCGGCCGGCGGCCACCGAGGCGGTCTCAATCCCGATGTACGCGAACACCGCGATCGCCGCAGCGGCGCTGATCGCCCCCAGCGCGGAGCCACCGCTGGCGTTGAACTCCCCGAAGTTGGCGGACTTGATGAACAGCAGTCCGACGGTTGCCATGAACAGCAGCGGCACGAACTTCAGCACTGTGCTGAGCACTTGCACCACCGCCAGGCTGCGGATCCCGGCCAGGTTGACCGCCGCCGGCAGCCACAACCCGACCAGCGCGATCAGGATCGACCAACCCTTGGCATGGGACGTATTCCAGAACACCTCGACGTAGCCGACCCACGCCACAACGATCGCGGCGTTGCCGGCCCACGCGGTGATCCAGTAGCTCCACGCGTTGACGAAGCCGGCGAAATCGCCGAATGCCTCCCGGGCATACAGGTATGGGCCGCCGGAGCCCGGAAGGCGCCGGTTCAACGCGCCGAACGTCAACGCCAAAGCGATCGCCCCGACCGTCACCAGGACGAACGCGACCAGCGAGATGGGACCGAAACCGGCCAGTGCCGACGGCAGCGCGAACACGCCGGTGCCGATGACCGACCCGACCACCAGCGCGGTGGCGCTCGGCAGGCCGAAACGCCGCTCCGCATGCCGGCCCGGCGCCTGGGCGTTGTCCATGCGCGGCGGCGCACCGCGTGCCACGGTGGCGCTCATTGCGACGGACCTTGTTTGTCGAGCCCGGACATGAAATGCCTCCCACTTTTCGTACGGTGCGGTGGACCCAAGGGCGTCAAGGTCGTTCTCGGAAGCAAGGACAACGCGGCGCAACCTGTTGTGACACCGGTGACTGGTCACAACTGCGGTCGCCGTCCGGTCCTTGCTGGCGGTGGCCCGTGCACGCCGCCAGGTCCGGCCCAGTCGCGAGACAAGAGCGGGAACACCGGGTTTCAGACGGCCTTTCCAGGTATGCGTCAAGCAGAGCGCGGCTGGTCCCACCCGCCGCCGGACCTACATGTCAATCCGGGCCTGTCACAAACCGGGGCAGCGTCCTGTCCTAGCTGCGGACGGATTCGCAGCCAGCACAGGAGCGACGATGAACGGCGACGAACAGCAGATCGCGACATCCATCCTCGTCATCGGTACCGGCGGGGCAGGCCTGCGTGCCGCCATCGAGCTGGCCGAGCGCGGTGTCGACGTGCTTGCGGTCGGCAAACGGCCCAAGTCGGATGCGCACACCACGCTCGCCGCGGGTGGCATCAATGCGGCGCTGGCGACGATGGACCCGCAGGACTCGTGGCAGCAGCATGCGGCCGACACGCTCAAGGAAAGCTATCTGCTGGCTGATCCGGAGACCGTGCGGATCGTGACCGAGAACGCGGCCCGCGGCATCGAGGATCTCGAACGCTACGGGATGCCGTTCGCGCGTGAGGCCGACGGGAAGATTTCGCTGCGGTTCTTCGGCGCCCACACCTACCGTCGTACCGCGTTCGCCGGTGACTACACCGGACTGGAGATCCAACGCACATTGATCAACCGGGCGGCGCAGCTGCACATCCCGATCCTGGACACGGTCTACATCACGCGGATCCTGGTGCGCGACAACGTCGTCTTCGGTGCCTACGGATTCGACCTGCAGGACGGGAAACGGTATGTGATCCACGCCGACGCGGTCATCCTCGCCGCGGGCGGGCACACACGTATCTGGCGTCGCACCTCGTCGCGCCGGGATGAGAACACGGGGGACTCCTTCCGGTTGGCTGTGCTCGCCGGCGGCCGGATCCGCGACGCCGAGCTCGTGCAGTTCCACCCATCGGGTCTGATCGCGCCGGAGAACGCCGCGGGCACGCTCGTGTCGGAGGCGGCACGAGGAGAAGGCGGGGTGCTGCGCAACGCGCTGGGGGAACGGTTCATGGCCCGCTACGATTCTGAACGGATGGAACTGTCCACTCGCGACAGGGTGGCGCTGGCGGAGTACACCGAGATCAAGCAGGGACGGGGCACTCCGGGCGGCGGTGTGTGGCTTGACGTCTCACACCTGCCCCGTGACACGATCATGCGGCGGCTTCCCCGGGTTTATCAGACCCTGCTCGAACTGCAGATGCTCGACATCACCCGGGAACCGATCGAGATCGCTCCCACCGCGCACTACTCGATGGGCGGCGTCTGGGTGCGCCCGCAGGACCACAGCACCGGCGTCGATGGCCTGTACGCCATCGGCGAGGCGGCCAGTGGCCTGCACGGCGCGAACCGGCTCGGCGGAAACTCCCTGATCGAGTTGCTGGTCTACGGCCGCATCGTCGGCGAGGCCGCCGCGCGCTACTCACGCGAGCTGGCCGCGCAGCCGCGGTCGTCGCCGATGACCGCGGACGCGCGTGGCGAGGTCGACGAGCAGCTGGCCGCCTACGGTCCGGAGAACGTGCGCGCACTGCAGCGCACCCTGCGCAACACCATGACCGAACACGCCGGCGTCGTACGCGATGAGACCGGCCTGCGTACGGGGCTGTCCGAATTGGCCGACCTCGAAGAGCGGATGAAAGGCGTCGGCGTACATCCCGACATCGCGGGTTTTCAGGATCTTGCCCACGCATTCGACCTCAAAGCTGCGGTCCTGGCCGCCCGGGCCACGCTCGAAGCGGCACTGGAACGTCGCGAGACCCGCGGATGCCACAACCGCGCCGACTATCCGAACCTCGACGAGTCGCTTCGCGTGAACCTCGTCTGGTCCGGGCCGGGACAGATCGCACACGAAAAGCTTGCCCCGATCCCGGACGAAATCGTCCCGCTCATGCGCGAGGTGTCCACCGCCGGCAAACTCGTCGAATGAACTCCCGTCGCCGCCCGTCAGGCGCCGGCCAGCGCCGCGCGGAGCTTGTTACGCGAATTGACGTCAAGCTTGGAGAAAACCTTGTGCAGATGCCATTCGACCGTGCGGGGGCTGATGAACAGCTCCGCGCCGATCTCGGAGTTCGTCTTCCCTTCGGCGGCGAGCCGGGCGATCTGAGCCTCCTGCGCGGTGAGAGCCTCACGCACGTCCACCGTGCGTTGCCGTACCGACTCGCCAGTGGCCAAAAGCTCGCGGCGGGCCCGCTCAGCGTAAGCAGCGGCACCGAACCGGCGCAGCATCTCGTACGCGGTCCGCAGCTGCTCACGCGCGTCACGGCGCCGGTTCTCGCGACGCAGCCACTCCCCGTACACCAAATGGGTGCGAGCCAGGTGAACGGCGACCCGGCTGCGCTCGAGACGCTCGATGGCCTCGCGATACAACACGTCGGCGGCCCGGCCGTCACTGAGCAGCGCTCTCGAGCGGGCCAGAGCACCCAACGCCCAGTTCGTGCCGCTGGCACCGGCTCGTTCCTCAAGCCGTTGCAGGGCAGCCGTAGCCGCCTCGGGGGCATCACCGCGCGCGGCCGCTTCGACAAGCTCGACGAGGGAGAACCCGAAAACCGCCAGATCCTCGTGCGCCACCGCCTGTTCCGCGCTGGCCAGGGCGTCCTGATACCGGCCCAGGCCGTTGTACAACACCGCGCGCAGATAGTGGGCCAAACCGATCGCTCGCCCCTCACCCCAGGTGCTCGCGTCCCGGCCACCGGCCTCGATCAGCTGCGACGCCTGGGCATCCTCACCACGCCAGGCGACCAGCAGAACCCACGGATACCCCAGCGGCGAGTTGCCGGTCACCTCCGTCATGGTGTCGCACTCCTCCATCAACGCCGAGGCCAGGTCGAACTCGCCGGCATGCACGTGCACGGCGGCACGATAGGCCAGCGCCAGGGGAAGGAAATTGAGCGCGCCGGCCTCACGAGCCGTCCGGACCGCGTGCGTGGTCAGCTCATGCCACGCCTCGTCGTCCCACATGTCACCGGCGACCAGCCACGTCAGCCACAGCCAGCGCATGATGTCGTCCTCGTCACCTGCGGCGGCCCGCCGGAACTCCCGCAGGGCGCGCTTCAACGGCGCCGCACCCTGCACATAGCCCTCGACGAACCGCGTCGCCAGGCCGTCGAGAAGCACGTCCGCCAACCGCGCAGGCTGCTGCCCCCGCGGAGCCGCGCGGGCAGCCTCGGCCACCTCCCGCACTGCGCCGCGTCCATTGAGGCGACCGGCGAAGACCGCCGCTCCGACCGCCTCGAGATACGCCTCACGCGCCTGTGCGTCGTCGAATCGTTCCAGACGGGCGGCCGCGCCGAGCAGCAACGGCAAAGCCTCACCGCCGCGCCTGCGCGCGAAGACGATCTGGGCACGCAGCCGCGCCAGCCGAGCACGCTGGACCTCCTCCAACGGGCCCATCTCCGCGGCGGCGACCAGTTCCAGCGACACATCGGGAGCCCCAGCCTCGAAAGCGGCCTGCGCCGCGGCCACCGCCCGCGCCCCGCGCCTGGCCGGATCAGGCGTCAGCTCGGTCGCACGCCTCAAAAACGCGGCCGCTGCCGCGACACCGCCGCGGGCCTGTGCCCGGTCGGCTGAGCGCTCCAACTCGCCGGCCACTACCTCGTCGGGTTCGACCGCCCCGTGGGCGCGATGCCAGGCCCGGCGATCCGGGTCGGATTCGGGATCGGTCGCCTCGGCCAGCGCACGATGCACATCCTGGAGCTCTGCGGGGTCCGCCGCGCGATAAGCCGCCGAGCGCACCAGCGGATGACGAAACCGCACCCGCGAACCGAACTCGATCAGCCCTGCGGCCTCGGCCGCCGCCGCGGCGTCCGAGCCGACATCGAGCCGCTCAGCCGCCCGCCTCAACAACGACACGTCCCCGACCGGCTCGGCGGCCGCCGCCAGCAGCAGCCGTTGCGCCGCACCCGGAAGCGACCCGATACGCCGCAGGAAACTCTGCTCGATTTGACTCGCCAGCGGCCGCGCGTCAGGACGCCCGAACCCACCGGCGAGCTCCGCCGCCGTCAGCCCTCGCGTCAACTCCAGCAGAGCCAGCGGGTTACCGCGGGTCTCCGCGACGAACCGGTCCCTGACCCGCTCGTCCAGCCGCCCGGGGACAACCGAATCCAGCAGCGCACGCGCATCGCTGTCGCGCAGACCCCGGACCACAAGCTCCCGCAGCCCCGCCAAATGGTTATCGCCCGGGCCAACGGCCGATGAACGCACCGCGAACACCAACGCCACCTGCTCCGCGAGCAGCCGCCGCGCGACGAAGGCCAGCGTCTGCGCGGAGACCCGATCGAGCCACTGAGCGTCGTCCACCACGCAGACCAGCGGCTGCTGCTCGGCCACCTCGGCCAGCAGGCTGAGCACGGCCAACCCGACCAGGAAACGGTCCGGCGCGCTGCCCGCGCTCAGACCGAAGGCGACGGCCAAGGCATCACGCTGCGGGCCGGGAAGGCGATCGAGATACCCCATCATCGGTACGCACAGCTGGTGCAGCCCGGCGAACGCGAGCTCCATCTCCGACTCGACGCCGGTAGCCCGCAGAACCTGACATCCTGCCGCGCTGCCCACCACGTACTCCACCAAAGCGGACTTACCGACCCCCGCCTCGCCGCGCAGCACCAGCACCTGACTCTGACCGGCCCTGGTGCTCGCCACCAACCGATCCAGTGCCTCGCACTCGCTACGCCTGCCACGCAGCCTGCGCCGAGGATCGCCGCTCGACGACATCAACCACCCCGCAGGTCAAAGGAGCCACCCTGATCAACTCGGGTCGGCCCCAATGATGCACTGCGCAGGTGCGATCCGGACAGTCAGCCGGCGGTCAATGTGATCATCGGCTTCGGTGCGGCGGGCCGCTCGTGCCGACCGCCGATGAGCAGGTCGATCAGGCCCGCCATGTCGCCGGCACGCGCTGCGTCGAGGAACGCTGCGAGCAGCCCATCCCGCTCCGCTGGATCGACCGCCGGGAGTGGACCCTCGTTCGCCAGCGCCAGGCTCAGTGACGTAGCCACCGTCATCCAGCTCGCGTGCCAGTCGCGCTCGTGGAAACCCCGGGTGTATCCCCGGCGAAGTGCGCCCCGGGGCAACGCCCGGCCCGCCCCGGGGGCAGCCCCGAGTTCCCGGCGGGAGCCCGGGGGTGTGCCCTGGGATCACCACGGGTTGCCGGGCGTACGCCAGGGGGTGGCCCGGGGTCTTTCCCGGCGCGATCGGCACCTCAGCGGGACGACAGTGACCCTGGTCAGGCACCGGTTCCAGACACCCGCAGGCCTGGAACCGCTCCCAGAGAGGGCAACGACGTGTTTGTGAATTGGCGTTCCAGAGCGGCGTGCCGCATGGAGGAACCGGAACTGTTCTTCCCCGTCGGCACCAGCGGGCCGGCCCTTGTCCAAACAGCCCGAGCTACGGCTGTGTGCCGCCGCTGCCCGGTGATGATCCAATGCCGGACGTGGGCCTTGACGACAGGCCAGACGGCGGGGGTGTGGGGCGGCCTGAGCGAGCACGAGCGTCGCGCGATGCGCCTGCGCAACCATGTGGACCTGCCGCTGCCCCGTGGGCTGCGGATTGCACCGCAGGACGAGTCCACGCCCGCCGCCGAGGTGTGAGCGTAACCGCACTATCACTGCACGTGGCCGGCTTTCGGCCCCAAGCCCGGGTCTCATGCTTCGTACGCGCTGGGCATTATCTCCGCATGACGATTGACGCGACGGCGCAATACGAGACCTACGCCGATCTACCGCGACGTGTGGCCGCAGCGGCGGCCGCGGCCCGTGACGCCGCCTTCACCAAATCCTGCCTGCCACAGCAAGGCCGGCTGTTGCAAGTGCTCGCCGGTGGGATCGGCGCCGGACGTATAGGTGAGACCGGCACCGGGCACGGGGTAGGCCTGGCATGGCTCGCCAGTGCAGCGCATCCCGAAGCGCAGCTGTTCAGCATCGAACGTGACCAGCATCGAGCACAGCAGGCCCACCAAGTGTTCGCCGATGAGCCGCGCGTGCAGATCCGCTGCGGTGACTGGCGGGAACTGGCCCAGCAGGCTCCGTTCGACCTGCTGGTGCTCGACGGCGGCGGCCAGGGCAAAGGCGACGAACCGCCGCTGGAACCCGCCGAGTGGCTACGCCCGGGCGGCGTTGTGGTCCTCGACGACTTCACACCCCAGGCGGGCTGGCCACCACGCGTCGGCGGGATCCTGGACGAAGCGAGGCAATGATAACGGAGGTGTGGCGGCCCGAGCCTCCACCATTGGGTGATCGGTCCGGGCGAGGATCGCGGCGGGTCTCGGGGCCTCCAGCCCGGAGGTGCCGGGCGTTTGGATTCGGCTGTTAGATTGCCGCGCATGCCGTTGGAGATTCGGACCGCGATGCCCGGGGATGCTTCGGCGGTGGCGTCGCTGCTGGCCGAGCTGGGCTATCCGCAGCAGGTCGCTACGCTGCCGGCGCGCATCGCCCAGCTGGCTGACACCCCCACCGACGCCGTGCTTGTCGCAGAGCTCGACCGTCAGGTCGTCGGCGTGGCGTGCCTGCATGTCACGGTGTTCTTCCATGAGCCGGGTCCCGGCCGGGCCCGGCTCACCGCGCTGGTGGTCGATCCGGCAAGCCGCGGCTCGGGTATCGGCGGCCGGCTGCTACGAGCGGCTGAGGCGGCAGCCCAGCAGCGCGGCTGCGCGGTGCTGGAGCTGACCAGTGCCGCACACCGAGAAG
>Ga0307516_10008500_pt1 | contig 11601 bp, 11 predicted proteins | sample 19_EM_MG_FD_203310 | JGI IMG/M metagenome (GOLD analysis project Ga0307516, IMG submission 203310) | Populus trichocarpa ectomycorrhiza microbial communities from riparian zone in the Pacific Northwest, United States - 19_EM | ecosystem: Host-associated > Plants > Roots > Unclassified | place...
GCCTGTTACGTTGACGCCGCTGGCATAGTTGTTGCTCGTGCCGAAGAAGAGCACGCTGCCGCCTCCCGTCTCCTGCATGGCTATTCTGGCAAAGGGCGCCGTATAGTTGGTGGGCATGAAATCCAGACCGACATAGTCGTTTGCTACATAGGGGCCTCCCTGAATAACCATACTGCCGAGCGTCGTTCCCAATGCCGACCCAAGGGGAGATCCATTGACCGCCAAAGTGGTAGGCGGGCTCGTCGTCCCAATCCCCACGTTGCCGCCGTTGGCCTGGAGGGTTAGGGCGCGGGCACTCCAACTTGTGGCCGGCTGCATGGCTTGAATGTAGCCGATATGATTGGTGGCATCGGTACCCATTTGGAGGGACGTATCGGCGGAGCTGGTCGCATTCCATATTTTAATGCCGTTGTGTCCTTCGCTGTTGTAGGTACCAGAATCGATAATATGGAGCTGGGAAGCGGGCGACGTCGTCCCAATCCCCACGTTGCCACCGTTGAAATATGAATTGCCAGACGTGCTGAGAGATATTTTATCGACACCTGAACTGTTGCGCAGATTCATGTAGCCATTCCCACTCCCATCTAACGACAGGTAGTGCGTAATACCGCCGCCAGTTCGGCGAATGTAGATGGCATTGGCGCTATCGGCAGCCTGTACATCTAATACGGCGCCGGGCGATGTCGTCCCAATGCCGACGTTGCCGGATGCGTCAATAGTCACACGCTCCGTTCCCGCCGTTGCGAAACGCAACTGACCACTGGCAACCGACTTGATCTCCGCCGAGTTTGTCGTACCGTCGTAGAATTCCAAGTCACTTCCGTAGTTGCCACCACCCACGTTTGACTTCAGGCGAAGATAATTGATGCCAGAGCCGGACTCGAAATATGGCCTGCTGTTCGATGCTCCATAAACATGCAGCATCCCAGTCGGACTCGTCGTCCCGATGCCGACGTTGCCGCCGCCCGCCTGCAGTACCAGGTTTCCATACACGGTTCCCCCGGTCGTCAAGCTGTCGATTTCGCCATAGGTGTTGCCGCTCGAAGCGCCATGGCCGATGCGCACATAGGAACCCGCGCTGCCATTCGTGAAGCTGTTGGTCGTGACCAGCAGGCCTTGCGCCGGCGCAGCCGTCTGGCCTTTCACTTCCAACGGTGCATTCGGCGTCGTCGTCCCGATGCCGACTTTGCCCGTACTGGCAATCGTCATGGCATCGGCTGTAGCAATTGTTCCTCGTCTTATGAATAGATTGTTTGCGTCGACGCCGAGAAAGGCTTTACCAGATGTGTCGCCTTCATCCATTTCAATGACCGGCGCAGTGGGATCACTGATGTGCAGCTTCCAGGCCGGGCTCGCCGTCCCGATGCCGACATTGGTGCCGTCATCAAAAATCTGCGAATTGCCGACCACGGTCGAGCCCGTGAATTTGGCCACATAATTGGTTGTGCCTGAAACGGTCGCCGTGGCGGGCGCCACGTTGCCGGTGCCGGAGTATTGGCAGAAAATCACCGCGACGTTGACGGGACGGGTTTCGGTGCTGGTCCGGGGTGTGCCGTGGCCGTCGCTTACAGCACTACCAATGTGGCCGCCGACCGAACCGCCGCGAGACTGCACATCGTCGTAACTTGAGTTAGAGCTCGTTGCCATGACGTAGTTGGCAAGGCCCGTTAAGGTGTGAGAATGCCCCTGGAAAGCATCTGCCTGCTGGTTGCCCGGTGCGCGTGTACCATCTGGATCAATCCCTGCGCCGTTATCAATGCCGCGCAGGAAGCGCCCGCGCGCTGCCGTGTATTCCGTCCAGCCGCCAGGGCAGCTCGCCGCAGCGAAAGCCGCGATCTGGCCAGTCGTGGTCGCGCCAATGCCAGTCCACGCTGAGCCGTTGTAAAATTCAAACTGGCCGCTGGTGGTGTTGTAGATCATCAGGCCTGTGGTCGGTGACGTGATGGCATCGCGCTGGGTGGTGGTCATGCGCGGCGGCAGAAATCCCTTGGTGGTGGACGCAAGTTCAAGCACGGCCTTGGCGCTGGGGGTCGCGGTTCCCAGTCCCATGGCATGGTTGGTCGCATCCCAGAACAACTGACCACCCGCCGTCGTGTCGCTGGTGAGCGAGGTTGCGCTCGACCAGTACGGGATATATCCGGCAGTGCCTCCCGTCAGACCCGCACCAGATGCGCCCATGGATGTGTAGGTCCATGCCGTGCCGTCGCAGAAATAGAACCGGCCATTGGTCGTGTCGTAGGTCAGGCGACCCTTTTGCGTTGCGCCCGAACAGTCCCCTGCCGTAGGCGCGCCCGCAAATGTCTTGGCAAACTGCGCATAGCCGCCACTTGCGACGTTGAGCAGCGAACCCGTTACCGATGTCACTGTACCGATATCAACGGCATGCGCGGTCGCATCCACAAATAGCGAGCTGGTATCAATCGTCGTATTGCCGGTTACGGCAAGCGTGGAGGAGATTTTAGCGGCGCCGGTCACATCAAGCGTGGCGGTCGGCGCAGACGATGAACCTAGCCGCAATCCACCCGCGTTGGAGTTCAGTGTCTTGAGCCACAGCATATTGGCGGCACCCGAAAGCGTGCCGCCATCATTGATAATAACCTGGGTATCCGTACCGGCCGTCGCAGCGGGAGCGTTCTGCGTGCAATCAAGAGCCGTCCCACCCGCGTTGGCCGCGCACCATTTGTTGGCGGTCAGCGTGCCGATGCGCGCATCAAGCGTGCTGCCACCGAGCTTCACCCAGCTCGCGCCATCACAGAATTGGATGAGCTTGAAATCCTGATTGTAGAGGACGTGGCCTTCAGCACCGGCTGGTGCCGTGCAGGCCGCTCTGGCCGTCCCAGGTGCGAGCAGCAGGAGCGCGAGCACCAAGGCGAGCCGGACTCTCATTTGGATTTCTCCGCAGGAGCCATCGGCACAATCATCGGGGCCGTCTTCAAAGCATCGATAGAGGTGGTCAGTCGGGCATCAAGCGCGGCGAGCGCCTGAGCAACGCAAAGCAGTGCGGCGCGATCGTCGGATGGAGTGTCGGTCGTAAGGGCCTTGCGCACCACCGAAAGCGCCTGTGCGCTATCGGTGCAATCAGCAGCCTGGGAAGAATGCGGCGAAGCAGCAACGCCGATGGCAGCAATCATCAATGCAAGTGCAAAACGTAACCTCGTCAATAACCCCCCGACGTTCAAACAGCCAACCAGACCAGCGGGCGCCGCCGATCAAAATCAAAATAATCTATAGTGCAATTACACACGTGCAGTTACACACGTGTAACTACACTATAGATTCGATTAAGAAACAACCATCGATTAAGTCGTCCGTGTTTTGATCAGGAGGTGTGATTATGGATTACGTTACGTACGTCTTTTAAGATCGACCGTAGCTCGTCGCCATTACGAGTTCTCAAACTGCCTTCGACAGCGTTCTGAATTTCGGACCAGAAGGGAAGAGACTCCTTGTATTTCTTTAACCCGAGCTTGGTCAGCTTGTAGTGCACTGCCCGGCCAGTGCCTGCTTGCGGCACGATGAAGCCTCGCTTGGCCAGATTTTTGGAATTCCGCACCATGGTCGTGCGCTCGAAAGACAGCATCCTGGCAAGTTCGGTAATGGATTTATTGGGATGTGTTTTGACAGCCACCAGAAGTGCAAACTCTCCCATCTCGATTCCCGTTATGGAAATTACACGATTATAGAGACGGGTAATCGCCCGAGCCGTCATGCGCAGATGCAGCACGAGACAAGGCGATTCAAACTCGGCAGGTCCTTTTGATGTGTCTTTCTTCTTTGCCAAAATCAATTCTCTTTCCAGGCATCATAACGATCGCCATTGCTTGTCGCCAAGTAATCTATGAACTCGCGCCAGAATGGCGAGTCTCCACTATTGCTGAGGTGCGTCCGCTTCTGGTCATTCCTCCAATTGCGACTGACGGCAGCATTCGGGTAAATCCGGCGCACAGTTGAATGCCTGCAACGTGCGTTGCCACGGCAGCAGCGCCACTCATCAGCGCCCCCATCCATCTTGATCCCTCGATGCACCTGGCTGGCTGTTCCTTCGTTATCGGCCATGTCTCCAAATGAGATCGGTTTGGCGCAGGTCACGCACGGCCTTGGAGGATGGGTCCTAACCGTGCCGGGACGCTTTGGGTCAACCGGCTGCCCGCTCCATTCGCTTCGCTCCCGTGTTGCCAGTGTGACCCGCGTCCATCGGACACGGTTTTCACGGTCCCATCGGCCGAGCGTGGTGCCTGGCCGGAAACCAAGACTATGGAGACCAAAAATGACCAACAAAACGAATGAAACAAACCGCCCGACCCACGTCATCTATCAGGTGCTCGGCGAAGGTGACAAAGGCCACTGGATTCGCATCGGCGCCGCATGGGCCAATCGCGACGGCAAGGGCTTCAATCTGAAGTTCGACGCCTATCCGATATCCGGCCGCACCGTCATCCGCGAAGTGCAGGATGAAACCCGAGACGGGGACGGGGGTCAGGAATGACCCCCTTTCCTCTCCCGAGCCGCCTTCTCGCGGCCGACGCGTTCGAGGCCATGATCGAGGCGGCAATCATCCGCCCGCACGACCTCTACGATCTCGACGGCGACACATTGCTCGTCAGCCGCGATGGCCTCGTCGAGACATGCGACCGATCTTTTTAGCCAACAGACCCGCGAGGGGCGCCGTGACGCCCCTCGCCCTCAATCAATCAGACGCCCTTTCGGCCCGACCGTTTGATGCTCCGCCCGTCGGATCTCGTCGAGCGCCCGCGTCAGTTGGACGACAATTTTATGGGCTTCGGACATCGCGTTCGAGTGGGCCAGGCACACGATCTCGCCTCCGGAGAAGTAGATGTGCACCAGCCAGATTGTCTGGCTGAACTGCACCCGCTCGATCGAGCGTATATACGCCCAGTGGCCGCCCACGAACGCTCGCTTCCGATAGCCGGGAAATCCGTTGGGCGTCGCCATCCGGCCGCCGCGCTCAAAGATGACCGCACGCACGCGGCGGCCGTAGATGGAGGGCAGGCCACAGCTCAGAGCAAATAAGACGATTGCCGCTTCAACCAGAAACAGGTCGATGCCACCGGCCAGCCTAACGGCAATGCCGACGATGACCATCATGACGGCGATGACGACGCCAAATCCGCAAAGGTGCAAAAGCCACATGCGTATTTCATTCCAGACCAGGCCGGCCCCGGTCAGCCTTCCCTCGGCATCAAGCTCCCGGATCGGATGTGCTTCGAATTCAGGCATCGTGAGAGAGCCGGTTCATGTAGATGGGCGGCCGGCCGGGGACGAGCACGAGCTGGCGCCCCGTCTCACGCGCGAAGTGAAACGCGATCTCGTTGGGATCAAGAAGGCGGTAATTGCGCACATGCTCGCGCCGACCAAGGTCGCCATGCGCTATCGCGCCGGACGACACCTGGACATCCTGCGTTTCGACGACGCGGGTATTGCCCATCATCTTCGAGAGGTGCTCGGTCGTGGTCACATCCATGTTGCCGAATGCCTGAATGACCCCCGCATTGCCCAGAAACGTCTCCCACGATTTCGGGTAGTGCGTCTTGAGCTGGGTGAAATCCTGAAGCACCGCCCAGAGCTTGACCCCGAACCCCGCCATCAGGCCGGCAGCAATTTCGATCGAGCGCATGTGGCCCAGCGCCGGGAACTCTTCGAGCACGAACCACACCGGCAGATCACCCCGCGGCACCGGATTGCGTTCGACCGCACCCAGGGCCTGTTGAATGACGAGGCGGAGCCACCGGTAATGCGTGCCCATCCGCATGCCGGGGAGCACCAGGAAGACGGTGACATTGCCCTTGCTCAAATCGCCGAGGTCGAAATCGGAATGATCGGTGATGGGCGCAAGGTCATCGAGCGGTGCGGTCTGCTCCTGTGCGGTCGAAAGGATGCCCTGGAGTTCGCGGCCTCCCGACTCCAGCTTTCCCAAAAACGACGCGCCGATATTGGCAAGGATTCCGTCAAAGGCCGGTGACGAGGCCATCTCCCCGAACAACTTATCCAGTTCCGGCGGCGTACCATTGAGCAATTTGCGCACCGCACGGATGGTCGGTCTCTTTCCATAGGCGAGCAGATAGAGGACGCATCCCCTGACGAGGTTCTTGGCCGAGTCGGTCCAATGCGGATCGCGGGGGTTTCCGATAATCAGCGCGTCGGCGATTTGCGCCGCGTCAGCCGCAATGTGCTCCTTCTTGCCATGGCCGAGTTCTGCAAACGGGTTGTGGGAATCGGAATCATTACCGGCTTCCCCGAATGGATCGAGCCTATACACCCGATGACCCATTTTACGACGGGCCTCCGCACAGGCGCGGTAGAGTTCGCCCTTAGGGTCGAGCACTATCATCGACCCCGGATATCGTTTCAGATTCGGAATCAATACCGTCGATGACTTGCCGCTGCGCGCGCCCGCCACGGTAAGCGCGTGGCGATCATCATTGAAGCCGAGCAGGCGTTCCTGCCATTGCCCGAGCAGCATCATGCTCGGCCGCCATTCCCACCCCGGCCCTAACTGCCACGGATGTCCCCAGACTTGCGAAGGCGGAATGTCAGACGCGCCCTGCGAAGCAGAACCACGCGGCGGAAATTGCTCGTTCATGATGTCCTCCAAAAAAAAATGCGGCGCCCCATCTGCTGTTGCAGATGCCTGCGCCGCTTTCGACGCTCGCGATCAACATCGCGGCGGAAGATTCACGTCACAAGGCTCCAGGGAAAATAAATGGATAGATGCAACACGATGAGATGCGATGAGACAGTCGATATGAAAACAGCGGAATGCGCATGTATTGCAGTGAGGAAGAAAGTTGGGAATAAATTAACCGAGAAGGATTCAGCGACAAGGAAAGAGCCGGTAGCGTGAAGAGGGGTAACGAGATGTGGATTTGATTACGGAATCAAATCCCGAAGGCGGAGACCGCTTCGCTCTCTCCCCGAAACCCCTCTCCGATCAGGTCGCGTGCGCGACCCGAACCCGGATCTAAATGGAGACATGATGCCAAGGCCACGTACATATAAAGAAGAGACACGCTCTCAGACGATCACCGTGCGCGTAACATCCGGAACCCATGCGCGATTAAGTGCGGAAGCTGCGCAAGCGGGAAAGAGTCTCGCCGGTCTTGCCGAGCATTACATCAGCCATGGCAAGCTGCACATCAACGCCAGCAATCAGCTGCACCCGGCGACATTTGCCGAACTCAAACGTATCGCAGTCGATCTGCGTCAGATTGCGGGCGCGACCGCCGGCATGTTGCCGCCGAACACCGAAGCCGTTGCCGGCGCCCTGCGTGATCTCTTTCAACTGCTGCTCAAGGACGAGCTTTTATCTCAACGGGTCAACGACCTCAGAACGAGGACTTCCAATGATTCCACGCCTCCAAGCGCGCGGCACGAGTTTCAAAGGGTCGTGCACCTACGTCCTTCACGACAAGCAGGCGAAGACGACTGACCGGGTCGCCTGGATATTGTCCCAGAACTTGCATTCCGACCCTGAGGATGCGTGGTTCGAGATGTATCAGACCTGCCAGAATCAGGATGCGCTGAAGCGCAATGCCGGCGTCTCGGCACGTGGCCGCAAGAACACGACCCCGGTGCTTCATTATACTCTGGCCTGGCATGCCAATGATCAGCCGACGGCGACGGAAATGAAGGAAGCCGCCCTTGCCAGCATCAAGGTGCTCGGTCTGGAGGAGCACGAGGCCATCATAGTCGGTCATTCCGACAAGCAGCACCCGCATGTTCACATCGTGGCCAACACCGTCCATCCCTACACCGGCCGGACCGCCGCTTTGAAATACTCCAAGGAACGGCTCTCCGAATGGGCCGAGCAGTTTGAGAGGCAACGCGGCCAGATTCGCTGCGAGGAGCGCGTCAAGAATAATGAGAAGCGCCGCGAAGTGCGGGAGCAGCGTCGGGAAGATGGGCTGGCGAAAGAGTTCGCAGAGGTCGTCGGTAGACCCGCCCCCGCGCCCAAGCCCTTTATGGTCATCAAGGATAACTCGCCCAGCCGCCCGCAATGGCTCGACAAGAAGGTGGTCACCGACCGCATGAAGAGGCTGAGAGCGCAACTGGACCTCTCGCACAAGATCGAGCGAGGGGTCACCTGGGAGCGGCAGCGCCGGGAGCGCGATGCGCTCGACAAGAATACGGATGCGGCCATTGACAATGCCCGGACCCACATGCGTGAGCGCTTTCGGCCGCAATGGCGCGAGATATACAAGGCGCAGGGCAAGGAGGCGCGGATTGTGGCGCGCACGGCCACGCATCCGTTTGAGCGGGCCTGCTTCGTGTTTCGCAATCGCGACCGGCTTGGTCATGCCAGACGGCTGAGTTTTCGGGAGATGGTCGGCCTGATCGTCTCAGGCAAGAGGCTGACCAGAGCGATCAAGGCGACCCATCGGCGCGAGCGCCGGGCACTGGCGCAGGATGAAAAGATTCAGACCAAGCAACTGACCGAGCGAATCTGGGTAATCCATCGAGAGCGTTTCCACACGATCCGGTATCGCCAGAATGCGGAGCGTGATGCCGAGCGCAGCCATCAAAGGCTGGAGGCCAAGGACATCAGCTTCGCCCACGCAAAGGCCGATCTCATCAAAGAGATGGAAGCACCCGCGCGGGTCTATGTGCCCCCCGCGCCGAAGCGCGAAAGGGCGGAGCCCACGACAGAGTTTAACCTGGCGGCATGGCAGACACCGGAACAGCCAGCTCAGAGCCTGTCGCGGGAGGAGCAAATTCGGCGGGACATGGCGGAATGGCGGCGCAACCATCCCAACAGGGATTTTGGGCGAGAGCTGTGAGGCGGCCGGTTTGGCTAGGGCCAGATTTACATAGTTTAGCTTAGTGAATCGGCCAAATCTTAAACTGGAACTTGGTTTACGAATGTGCTAATTTGCTAAGCATGGCTATGCAAACATCGAAAAAGCTAAACTGGCTCGAAAAGCACCTTCCCGAGGGGTTGCTGGTCGATGCCGCCTGGCTGCAAGCCAACGGCTTCTCTACAGCGCTGCGCAGCCAGTACGTCGCAGCCGGCTGGCTGGAGCAACCCGCGCGGGGGGTCTACCGCCGGCCGCGCGGCGAACTCGATTGGCAGCAAGTCGTCATATCCTTGCAGACGATACTGGAGGCCTCGCTCGTGGTCGGCGGCAAAACCGCACTCGATCTTCAGGGCTTCGCCCACTATCTGCCCAAGCGAACCACGGAGATACATCTCTATGGTCCGAAGGCGCCGCCCTCCTGGCTGAAGAAATTGCCGCTCAAAATACGTTTCAATTATCACAACAGCCAAAAGCTGTTCCTGGAGCCTTCCGCCAAGATGTCCCACAGTCTGGATATCGAGCGCGCCAAAGCGGCGGCCGACACCGGATCAGGTGGATTGTTCACCATCGAGCCATGGGGACAATGGTCGTGGCCCCTCACCCAGTCCTCGCCTGAGCGCGCGATACTTGAAGCACTTGATGAACTGCCCGACCGCGAGAGCTTCGAGAAGATGGACAAGCTCATGGAAGGGCTGACCGGCCTTCGGCCGCGCCGTCTTCAGAAGCTGCTCACCGATTGCAGAAATGTGAAGGTCAAACGGCTGTTCTTGTTCTTTGCCGACCGGCATAAGCACGCTTGGCTCAAGCACCTCGACAAAACGAAGGTGGATCTCGGCAAGGGTAAACGCATGGTCGCCAAGGGCGGCCGGTTGAACCACACCTACCAGATCACCGTGCCGGACTCATTCCATGCCGTTTAATGATCAGTATCAGAAGCAGGTCGCCCTGCTGGTGCATGTCCTGCCGTTCGTGGCCGAGGAGAAGGTCTTCGCCCTGAAGGGCGGGACCGCCATCAATCTGTTCATCCGCGACATGCCGCGGCTCTCAGTCGATATCGACCTGACCTACCTGCCCGTCAAGCCAAGGCCTGAGTCCCTCGCCGACATTGATGCCGCCATGACCCGCATCAGCGACCGCATCAAGGAAGGCGTTGCCGGCGCCAGGGTTGCGCCGAGCCGGGCCGACGGCATTATCACCAAACTCGTGGTGCGGGCCGACAACACCCAGATCAAGATAGAGGTGACGCCCGTTCTGCGAGGCTGCGTCTACGAACCGGAAACCCGCGCTGTGTCCGACGCCGTCGAAGACGCCTACGGCTTTGCGGAAATGTCCGTGGTGTCATTTGCCGATCTCTATGGCGGTAAAATCGTGGCCGCACTGGACCGGCAACACCCGCGCGATCTATTCGACGTTCGCGACCTCCTGGCCAATGAGGGCATCAGCCCTGAATTGCGCAACGCCTTTATCGTCTACCTGTTGAGCCATGACCGCCCGATGTCAGAAGTGCTCGAACCGACCCGCAAAGACATCAGCGATGAATTCCTGCGGAACTTCGACGGGATGACCGATGAACCGGTAACACGCGAAGAGCTTGTCGCAGCCCGCGAAGCGCTGATCGAAACCATCGTCGGCGACATGCCCGACGCGCACCGCCACTTTCTGGTCGGCTTCGAGAAAGGCCAGCCTGATTGGTCATTGTTTGACGTGGCAGGCATCGCTGACCTCCCGGCCGTCAAATGGCGGCAGCAGAATCTTGATCGGGTAGCGCCGGAAAAACGCCGGCAACTCGTCAAGCGATTGGAGGAAGTGCTGTTTGGCTGTCAGGGCAAGAAATGAATACGTCACCAAATTCAAACCGGACATAGCTTCCAATGCCGACAGACACACCTTCTCCCGACTTTCCGTCTTGGCGGAGCTACTGGAATTTTGCGCGGTCGGTCAGCCGTGAGTACCGGTACATCCGCAGTCCCAAAGACGAGGCTTTCCTGGCGACCGTTCTGGCCTCCAGTGAAGCCCGGCGCATCGAGATCCCAAAAGGCCGCCTGTTCTGGCGCGCCCAGGTTGGTCATGACTGGCGGCCGATGAACTCAGACACCGACGAGGAAATTCCCTGCGCTTATCCGCGCAACCGGATGAAACCGCTTTCGGGCCGCGCAACGGACGGACGTGCCAACCCGCGCGGCATTCCCTGCCTCTATCTGGCAACCAGCAAAGAAGCCGCCATGTCGGAAGTGCGGCCGTGGATCGGGGCCTATGTCTCGGTTGGACAATTCCGAACCAGGCGGGCGCTCACCGTTGTTGACTGCGCTCGCCAGCACAACGAAAGACCATTCTTCTTCGATATGGAGGACTACAACCGCGAGCCGTCGCCGGAAAAACGCAGCCAGGCCGTCTGGGCTCATATTGATCGCGCCTTTGCCGAACCCATGACCCGGTCTGACGATCAGGCGGACTATGCGCCCACCCAGATTCTTGCTGAACTTTTCAAGAAGGCCGGGATTGAGGGCGTCGTCTACAAGAGCAATTTCGGCGATGACGGATTCAATATCGCTCTTTTCGATCCGGAAGCTGCCGATCTGGTGAATTGCGGCCTATTTGAAGTGAAGACCATGCAGCTGACATTCAGCGAGGCGGATCAATTCTATTTCATCACCGAGCCGCCCGGGGCTTAGCCCGGGTTCGCGGATTCGTCTTTGAAAATGCGGATTTTGAGATTTTTTTGACGGCTAAGTAATTGATTTGCAACGAGCGGGGTCTTCGATTTCGGTCAAAAACGGCTGTAGTGAAG
>Ga0307516_10008501_pt1 | contig 11601 bp, 9 predicted proteins | sample 19_EM_MG_FD_203310 | JGI IMG/M metagenome (GOLD analysis project Ga0307516, IMG submission 203310) | Populus trichocarpa ectomycorrhiza microbial communities from riparian zone in the Pacific Northwest, United States - 19_EM | ecosystem: Host-associated > Plants > Roots > Unclassified | place...
TCTCCCAGATCTTTTTGCCCGGCTCATCGGCATCGAATTCCTCGCGATGGTCGCGGACGAATTGTTCTAACCGGCTCTTCATGATAACTCTCCTTGTTTTATAAGACTTAATAATTTTTGTTTTGCGCGCATATACTGGGTCCTCACGGTGGCATGGGATACGCGCAGGATCTCGGCGATCTCTTCCTGGTCATACCCTTCGAAGAGATAAAGGCTTAGCACCGTTCTGTATCCATTGGGTAATAAGCGGACCGCTTTTTTTATCTCATCCACTTTCATATGGATCTCATTCTCATCCAGCGTCTCTTCTTCCGGCAGGTGGCCGATATTCGTCTTGTCGATATCGATCAGGTCCATTTTCCGTTTGCGCAATTGGTTAATGGATTTATTGATCACGATCCTTTTTAGCCAGGCGCCGAAAGTCGACTTATAATGAAACTCTTCCAAAGATCTAAATGCGTCGGTAAACGCTTCCTGCAGAACGTCTTCTGCATCCCCGGTATGATCAACTATGCGTAAGCTGGTGTTATACATAGCTTTAGCATATTTATTATACAGCTCAGCGAAACTTCGGGAATCCCCTTGTTTGCACCGCTCCACCAATTCATCACGTAGTATTGGTTCAGTTAATTCCAAACTGGCTGTTTTTTCATTCATTTTGTTTGCCGTCTCTTATAGTAAATACACCATCTCTTCCCCCATGTTGCATATTAGGGCAAAAAAATACAAAAAAGCCCCATGAAGCCGGTTTTTCTTACTTTAGCGGCACCAATTAAAACGGTTGTCATGGCCTCAAAAACAGATAATTTTCAAAGCCCGGACTACTTTCGAATCGATGAATTACTGACGGAAGAACATAAATTGATCCGGGAGTCCGTAAGGAGCTATGTTAAGAAGGAAATTTCGCCCATAATCGAAGAATATGCCCAAAAAGCGGAGTTTCCACAGCAAATTGTGCGTCAATTAGGGGATTTGGGCTGTTTTGGACCTACCATTCCCACTGAATACGGGGGTGGGGGGCTGGATTACACCAGTTATGGCCTTATGATGCAGGAATTGGAGCGGGGAGATAGCGGGGTGCGTTCTACGGCCAGCGTCCAGGGTTCCCTGGTGATGTTCCCTATTTATGAATATGGCAGCGAAGAGCAGCGGAAAAAATATCTTCCCAAACTGGCCAGTGGGGAATGGCTGGGTTGCTTTGGCCTGACCGAACCCAATCATGGCAGCGACCCCGGGGGGATGCTGACCAACATTAAAGATGCGGGCGACCATGTGATCCTGAACGGAAGTAAGATGTGGATCAGCAATGCCCCTTTTTCACAGGTGGCCGTGGTCTGGGGCAAAGATGAACAGGGAGATATCCGGGGGGTGATCGTGGAGAGGGGTATGGAAGGGTTCAGCACCCCCACTACGCATGGAAAATGGAGCCTTCGCGCTTCCGCCACCGGGGAACTGGTGTTCGACAACGTAAAAATTCCAAAAGGAAATATACTGCCGAATGTAAAGGGTTTAAAAGGCCCCCTGGGTTGCCTGACGAAGGCCCGCTACGGGATTGCCTGGGGGGTGATCGGGGCAGCCATGGATTGTTATGATACAGCCCTGCAGTACAGCAAGGAAAGGGTACAGTTCGACCGTCCTATCGGCGGGTTTCAATTACAACAAAAAAAGCTGGCGGAGATGATCACGGAGATCACAAAGGCGCAGTTGCTCAACTGGCGGCTGGGTACGCTGATGAATGAAGGAAAAGCTACCCCGGCGCAGGTGTCGATGGCCAAACGGAATGGCTGCGAGATCGCTGCTCAGATAGCCCGCGATGCGCGGCAGATGCTGGGAGGTATGGGTATTACCGGCGAATACCCCATCATGCGGCATATGATGAATATAGAAAGCGTGATCACCTACGAGGGTACGCATGATGTACATTTGCTGATCACCGGGATGGATATCACAGGGTTCAATGCATTTAAGTGATCCCCGGGAAAGGAGGAACATGAGATGAAAATATTTCTGATAGGATTTATGGGGTCGGGCAAGACACACTGGGGCAAATTGCTATCGGACAAACTGCAATTGCCTTTCCGCGACCTTGACTCCGTGATCATCGAAAAGGAGGGTAGGACGGTGGCGGAGATCTTTACCGAAAAAGGAGAGGAGTATTTTCGTTACCAGGAAAAAGAATTGCTGGAAGAACTGGTGGAGGAAGAAGATCGGTTCATCCTTTCCTGTGGGGGAGGAACGCCCTGCTTCTTTAATAACATCGAGTTTATGAAGAAGAACGGTGCCGTAGTGTGGCTGAATACGGCCGTCGATATCCTGAAAGAGCGGTTGCTGAAGGAAAAGAACAGCCGCCCCCTGATCCGGGACATCGATGACGATGAATTGAAATTGTATATTATCCGTAAGCTCAGCGAACGAAAGCTCTACTACGAACAGGCGCATATCATGGTGAATGAAGAAAGCATTACCCTCGAGGAGTTGATCAGCCTGTTACTCAAGAACGAAAGTTATTCAGATAAAGGCGAAAAATATTTTGAATGAACCGAAATTTCCTTTCCATTGCCGCCCTGCTGGGGGCCTTGTCCGTAATTCTTGGCGCATTTGCCGCTCATAGCCTGAGACAATTCGTGGGCGCCGAAGGGGTCACCATCTTTGAGACGGGCGTGCGTTACCAGTTCTATCATGTATTCGCCCTGTTGATCGTAGCGCTGTTGTCGGAAAAGTTCACCGGCAAATGGCTGATCCGGGCGGGCAATTGTTTTATCATCGGGATCATTCTATTCTCCGGATCCCTGTATACGCTCACTGCTTTAAAGGCCTTTGATAATGGCAGTCTCCGTTTCATCGGGGCCGTTACGCCCATCGGAGGCCTGTTCTTTATCGCGGGTTGGATCTTCCTTTGGATCGGGGTGATGAAAGGGAAATGACTACAACCGCACAACTAAGTATCGAAACCGGACAGTGTAAGCCCATGGGGTAAGCCTATCTTGTTGATTAATAATAATTTGAAAACCTGGCATTTTCTTGGCGATCCTGAGATCGCCATCTATGCCTAAAACAAATACCCATGGTTTCAAATTATTTTAAGATCGCCTGGCGCAACCTGTTCAGGAACAAACTCCACACCTTCATCAATATAGGAGGACTCATCATTGGATTTACGATAGGGATAGCAGTGCTCCTGGTAGTATATGGCCAGTTTAGTTTCAATAATTTCCATAAGAATGGGAAAAAGATCTACCAGGCTTATCAGGTCTACAATAAGGCGGGAGGGGAAGAAATCTCGCCCGACTTTGGCTTCGCTGCCGCACCGGCCTTTAAGGCCGAAGCTCCCGGCATCGATAAAGCAACCCGCTTCATGGATGGGGGCAACCATATAGAATACCAGGATAAAAGCCTCGAGATCCCGGTAATGATGGTGGACAAAGATTTTTTTACGATGTTCACCTTCCCGGTCTTAAAAGGGAATACGGGTAACCTGTTAAATAATTTAACCGATGTAGTCCTTTCAGAAGATGCAGCCAAAAAAATATTTGGTAACGAAGACCCGATCGGCAAGTCCATAAAAGCATCCGCCGGAAATAAATTACAGGTTTTTACTGTATCCGCCATTATTAAAAATGTACAGAACAGTACCATAAGATTTGACGTGCTGACGCGTGTTGAAAATAGAAGCAATTATGCAGACCAGGCAAATAACTGGAATAATCATTCCCATGTTGTGTATGTAGAGCTAAAAGAAGGAATTACCCAACGCCAGGCAGAAATGCAACTGAAGGAAATAGATAAAAAATATGTGCCGGAAGTATACAGGGACCTGGTCAAAAAAGGGGCAAAACCGGATAAGTACGGGGATGTTTTTGCGACCCGCCTGCTGCCTTTACGGGAGGTCCATTTTTCAACCCGCGTAAATGGCCATAGGGCTACCAGCATTCTAATGGTAATGACCGTGCTGACCGTAGGCCTTTTTATCATTCTTATTGCCTGTTTTAATTTTGTAAATATCAACCTGGCGAACGCATTTACACGGAGTAAAGAGATCGGTATAAGAAAATGTTTGGGAGCTCCTAAAGGACGACTGTTTGCCCAACTGTGGAGCGAAAGCTTCCTTGTCTGCTCAATAGCCTTCATACTTTCCCTGTTTCTGCTAAATATTTTCCTGTATGGTATAAATGGGATAGAGAAAATAAGAAGCTCCTTATTAGCTATCCTATGGCAACCCGGCTTCGTCCTGCTTGCCCTGGTTTTATTGTTACTGGTATCCCTCATTGCCGGGGGCTATCCCTCCTGGTTGATGGCAGGATTCAAAGTAGTGGAGACGCTTAAAGGGAGACTAAGTCTGAAGCGGAAGAGCGTTTTAAGGAATTCTTTGATCGTTATGCAGTTTGTGATTGCCTGTATCATGATCAGCTGCACCTTTATCATTTACCGGCAGCTCCGGTACTTACAAAATGCTGATTTGGGCATCAATAAGGATTATGTGATCAGCGTCCCCCTGCTGAATGCGGATAAAGGCTGGGCGACCATAGAAAAACTTAGAATGCGTTTGGCTGCCAATCCGGACATTCTATCCTTAACAGGCAGTAATATCAACATTGGAAAAGGGCTGGACAACAGGACCGTTCAAATAGGGATAGGTCTTGAATATAAAGGGAGATCCATCAATACCAATCTTGCTTCCATTGATTATGATTATGCAAAGACCCTTGGCTTAAAGATCGTCGAGGGGCGGGATTTTGACAGATCCTTTGGTACAGATACCCTGAACAATGTGTTGGTCTCTGAGAGTTTTGCCAAACAATTGAATGAAAAAGAACTGGTCGGACAGACTATTGGTCAGGACAGTACCTGGTCTGGCTGGCATATCGTAGGTATTTTTCATGATTTTCATTTGTACTCTATGCAGGAGGAATTGCGACCATTAACGCTGACCATCAATCGGCATGCTCCTCTCTATTATTGCTTTATAAAGGCATCCTCCAAAAATCTGACGGCAACGATGGCCACCATAAAAAAAGAAATGGCATTGCTGGAACCCGGGACGGAATTCAATGGTTCGTTCGTTGATGAAAATGTGAGGAATTGGTATCAGGAAGAGAGAACAATGTCCATCCTATTCAGCATTGCAGCCGTTGTAGCCATTGTCCTTTCCTGCACCGGCTTATTGGCCATGGTGTTATTGATCATTCAGCAGCGGGTCAAGGAGATCGGGGTAAGAAAGGTATTGGGTGCAAGCGTTCAAAATATTTCCCTGCTCATTTCCCGGGATTTTTTAAGAATAATATTCATTGCGGTGGTTATTGCAACTCCCATATCCTGGTTGGCAATGAGCAAATGGTTGCAGGGCTTTCCCTATCGCATAGCCATGCAGTGGTGGGTGTTCGTCTTAGTGGGTCTGACCGCATTTATCATCGCTTTAATGACCATCGGTATCAACACGGTGCGTGCCGCGAGACAAAATCCTGTGAAAAGCCTTCGCACGGAGTAGGGTCGGATCCTGCGGCTATAGAGCCAGTGTGAAACAGGTGCGGGTACCTTCCTTATTCTCAATAAAGAATTCGCCTTCGATGGAGGCCATTCTCTTCTTCATATTGTTGAGCCCGTTGCCGAATTTCCGTAGTTTCTCCATATTGATCCCGACGCCGTTATCGAAGATCTCGATGATGAGCTGATCGTTCACGGAGACATTGATCCGTATGGCGGAAGCCTGGGAATGCTTCAGCGCGTTATTCAGCGATTCTTTAATGGAAAGAAAGATATTCCTTCTTTTTTCACCGCTGATCTCGTGGTGCGGGACTTCGGCGGGCATATTGAAATAGCAGTCGATGGAAGTATTCTCAAAGAACTCCACGGCATAGGACCGGATATAGGCGACGAGGTTCTCCACCGAGTCATTGGAACTCGTCATGGTCCAGATGATGGTGTTCATTTTATTAAGCAGCTCATTGGCCGAATGGGAGATCTTTTCTATTTCGGGAAGGGTCTGCTCCTTCATCTTGCTTTTTACGATCTCGCTCATGAGCCGGATAGCGGTCACGCCCGATCCAAGTTCGTCGTGCATGTCGGCGGAGATCCGGTTGCGTTCATCCTGTTTGGCGGCGAGGACGGCCACCTGCTTTTCCAATTCCTTGCGCTCCGTCTCCAATTTTAGTTTTTCCTCTTTTTGGGCACTGAGGATGATCTCCTTTTTATTCTTATAGGAGAGGGCGAAAAGAAAGAATAATAATTCGATCGTGATCCCGATCTCATAGTAGAACAGGGCCAGGTTCCAGATGGAGAAGCCCGGCGCCGGCTTGAAATTGGTGGAGATCATCACCTGGGACAGGATGGACAGCAGGCAAAGGGAAACATTTCCCAGGATGATATAATTCATCAGATCGTTCCGGTAACGGAACCCCTTTATGATAAATACGAGAGAGATCAGCAGCAAAAAGATCTTCGTGCTGTCCTCGATGAGATTCGGGATGCGGAAGTCCGGAGAAAAGAAAAAGGTGACGGTATAGAGGACCATTAATATGAGGACCCCATTGGATCCCCAGTACAGCCAGGGGTCCAGGCCCGGGTAATTTCTTTTTGTATCGAGGAATTTCCGGTGGAAGACGATAAAGAAAATATAGCCTACGCAGAAAATGATATTATCGAGGTATCCTTCGAAAAAGTAATTAAAGGGGGTCGCTGAATTGAGCAGGGTAGCTTTCAGGTATAAGAGGCAACTGGTACAAATGGCATAACCGGCATAATAGAGGAATTCCGGCTTGGTGCTCTGTGAATACTGGCTGAGGGCATAAAAGATCATCATCAGCATGATGCCTGCAAAGAGACTTGTGATCAGGTCGATATTTGTCCGGTACTTATGATTAAGAGCCACCGCCTGGTGGATATATGCTATTCGGGTAAGGGTGGGGTAGAGGGCATTGGTAGAACTCTTGATAAAGGAAAGGACTGCAAAGAACCGGCTTTTTTCATGGGCCCTCAGGCTGATCAGCCGATAGCCGAGGCTGTCGGCATCGGTGGGGAGGATGGACGGAATTTCTGCGATCCGGCTCGTATCCTGTTCATCCATTTTAAAGACCCGGATGGAGTTGAAATAGAACCCGGGACAGAAATATACTTTCTCCGTGCTGTCATGGCTGTTGGAGACGGTAAATCTTAACAGGAGGGCCTTGTTGACCAGCCCGGCCGGGACGAAACTTTCATATTTGCGGGTCCCCTTTGCCGTAAAAGTCACCTGGCGCAACTGATCAGCGGTAATTTCTTTATTGTCGGAAAAATAGTACCAGGTCTTTCCTGAAATGGGATCCAGGATGCCGATCTGGGCCAGGTCGATGACGGAGGAATCCACGGCGGTCTGTGCATGGCTGTTGCCCGTCATAAGCACCAGCAATCCTGCCAGGACAAGCCTGGTAAGGAGGAATCGGTAGGAAGAAGGGTGCCCGGCCCGTTGACTCATTATACTGTTTTAAAGGTAATTTAGAGATAAATTTACACTATTTTGAAATGACGGGACGTTGAATGGAGCAAGTGTTGTTTAACCTATCTTTGTGACCATGGCAAACCGATTGAAGTCAAAGAAAAGCAAGGCGCCAACCTCTGACAAGCTGAAGCCTGAAAAAGATCCCCAGGTGACGGTGAAACAAATCGTCAAAGACGAACGTACTCACAAGATCGCCGGGACCGTGCTGCTGTTGCTCGCCGTTTTTCTATTTATAGCCTTTACTTCTTACCTGTTCACCTGGAAAGAGGACCAGGATAAAGTACTCCATGGGGTCTCCATCCTGGGGCCTTCTTCGGGAGTCAAGGTGGCCAATTTATTAGGCAACCTGGGGGCGCTCATTTCTCATCAATTCTTTTACAAGGGGTTCGGACTGGCTTCCTACCTGTTCTGCTCCTTTTTCTTTATCGTAGGCGTCAATAATATGGTCAAACGGAAGGTATTCTCCATTGGCCGCAACCTGCGTTATGTGCTGACGGGCCTCCTGTTCTTCTCGGTGAGTTTTGCATTTGTGACCCGGGGGAGCGGATTTCCCTGGGGCGGGGCGGTAGGGGATATGATCAGCGATTGGCTGACACAATTCCTGGGCTGGCTGGGTACGGCGGCTCTCTTGCTGGTGGCGGGACTGGCCTATTTCATCTGGCGGTTCAACCCCGTCTTCAAGGTGCCCAAAGTGCCCAAGCTGCCCGTGAGGGAAAAGAAACCCCTGATCGTGGAAGAGCCGAGGACGCAGGAAGGGGCCCGGTTGTTCGTAGACGAGGGATTCAGCAATAAGAAAGGTAATATATTAAGGGGGGATGGGGTCGTTGTCATCCCGCCTGAACCTGAGTTGCAGGAAGATCTGATCGATTTTGTCGTCGTGGAAAAAGAAGAAGAGGACGAGGTGTTGGCCGAACACGAGCCCGAAGGCATTCCGGGTATGGAGGAAGTAGTACCCAGGGAGGTGCCGCTGATCGTTCCGCCTGTGACGCAGAAGGGAAAAGTGAAGAACCCCGATCTTGAACTGGAGATCAGGTCCGTTCCGGACCCGGAGATGGATGAGACGGGTGAGGGCCTGGAAGCCGGGCAGGAAGAGGCCGTTCGGGCATCCTTACCCGATTATGAGCCAACGCTGGACCTCCGCGATTATAAGTATCCCTCCATGGACCTGCTGGAAGCGCATGGAAGTGAGAAGATCATACAGGACCCGGCCGAACTGGAGGCGAATAAGAACCAGATCATCAATACCCTGAAGAATTATGATATCGCGATCCAGAAGATCAGCGCCACGGTAGGACCGACAGTGACCTTATATGAGATCGTTCCGGCTGCGGGCGTCCGCATCTCCCGTATCAAGAACCTGGAAGATGATATCGCGCTGAGCCTTGCGGCGCTGGGTATCCGGATCATTGCACCGATACCGGGTAAGGGTACCATCGGGATCGAAGTACCGAATGTGAAGAAAACGGTGGTGAGCATGCGCACTTTACTGGCTTCTGACAAGTTCCAGCATAGCAATTTCGCCCTGCCGATCGCTATCGGGAAAAAGATCGACAATGAGAATTTCATCGTCGACCTGGCAGCCATGCCCCACCTGCTGATGGCAGGGGCTACCGGGCAGGGGAAATCCGTAGGACTGAATGCCATCCTCGTATCCCTGCTGTATAAGAAACATCCTTCCCAGTTGAAGCTGGTGTTGGTGGACCCCAAGAAAGTGGAGTTGAGCATTTACCGGACGATCGAAAAACATTTCCTGGCGAAATTGCCCGGGGAGGAAGAAGCGATCATTACCGATACGAAAAAAGTGGTGCATACCCTGAATGCCTTATGCACACTGATGGATATTCGATATGACCTTTTAAAGGAAGCGAGCGCCCGTAATATTAAAGAATATAATGATAAGTTCATCAAGCGCCGGCTGAACCCCCAGAAAGGGCATGAATACCTTCCTTTTATCGTGCTGGTGATCGATGAGTTCGCCGACCTGATCATGACGGCGGGTAAGGAGATCGAGATGCCGATCGCGCGCCTCGCGCAATTGGCCCGTGCGGTGGGTATTCACCTGATCATCGCCACCCAGCGGCCTTCCGTGAATATCATCACGGGCACCATTAAGGCCAATTTTCCGGCGCGTGTCGCTTTTAAAGTATCTTCCAAGATCGACTCCCGGACGATCCTGGATGCGGGTGGGGCGGACCAATTGATCGGTAAGGGAGATATGTTGATCTCTTATAATGGAGAGATCACCCGTCTGCAATGTGCCTTTGTGGACACGCCCGAAGTGGAAGGGATCACGGATTTTATCGGTAAACAAAGAGGATATCCCGAGGCGTACAAATTGCCGGAATATAACGATGAGAAAGAGACGGAAGGGAAGGAATTCGACCTGGGCGACCGCGATCCCCTTTTCGAAGAGGCGGCCCGCCTGATCGTGCAGAACCAGGTAGGCTCTACTTCGCTGTTACAGCGCAGGATGAAGCTGGGTTACAACCGGGCGGGCCGCCTGATGGATCAGTTGGAGTCGGCGGGTGTCGTGGGTCCGGGACAGGGCAGCAAGGCCAGGGACGTACTTTTCAAGACGGAGCATGAGCTGGATCAATTCTTGAAGCAAAGAAGTGGCATATAGGTCGTTAGAATTTTGTTAAACTATCTTTTTTTTAGTTCTATCGAAGGGAATGAGATTTGCTCTGGTGGTTTTAAAATATATTTGCGCCGTCATTAGGTCATTAAGGATGACCATCAATAATCTACTATGATAAAATCTATAGTTTTTGCATGTTTAGTATGGGGAGGAATGTTAACTGCGCAGGCTCAGAGCAATAGTATCGGTAAAAATGACCCGGATGCCAAGAAAGTGCTGGATGCGCTAACGGTGAAACTGAAATCCTACAATGCGATCCAGGCGAATTTTAGCCTGAAGGTAGAGGATTCGAAGGGTAAGTTACAGGGCACCAAGAGCGGTCTCGCTTATGTGAAAGGCAACAAATACCATATCAGTATCACCGGGCAGGAGATCTTCTCCGACGGTAAAGATATCTGGACCTATGACAAGTCTGCCAATGAAGTGACGATCACGAAGTCGGACCCTTCCGCTAAAACGATCAGCCTGGAGAAGATCTTCACCAATTTTTATGATAAGGATTTCCTCTATAAATTAAATGGCGAAAGCAAAGCGGGGGCGCGTACCCTGCAGGAAGTGGAGCTGACGCCCGTGGATAAAACAAAATCTTTCTACAAAGTCCTCCTTTATATCGACAAGACCCTGCATACGATGGTCACCGTAAAATGGTTTGAAAAGGGTGGCAATCGGTATATCCTCGACACGAATAAGCTGAATGGCAATGCGCCCTTGACGGATGGTCAGTTGGCGTTCAATAAGGCGAAATATCCCGGTGTAGAGGAAGTGGATCTGAGAAATTAATTTTTGATTTAGCGATTCCGGGATTTGGGGGATTTCACTTTTATAAGTCGTAAATCTCAAGATCGCTAAATCCAGAAATTCCTCAATCTCGAAATCAGAAATGTCTAACCGCCCCAGCGGTAAGTACTGATATCCAGTCCTGCCAGGTCCAGGACCCGGTCGACCACGGTGGCGGCCACTTCTTCGATCGTTTTAGGACGGCTGTAAAAGGAGGGAGTGGCGGGGCAGATGATCCCCCCGGCCAGCGTCAACGTCTCCATATTGCGGATATGCACAAGGTTATAAGGGGTTTCCCGGACCACGCAGATCAATTTCCTTCTTTCTTTTAATACGACGTCGGCAGCGCGGGTAATAAGATCGGATGAGATCCCGGTGGCTATCCGGCCCAGGGTGCCCATGGAGCAGGGGATGATGATCATGGTGCCATATTTGCCGGAACCGGAAGCAAAGGGAGCCGAGAAATCCTTTTGAGAGAAAAATGGCAGGTTGAGGTCCTTATAAGACTCGTTCTCCAATTCTGTCCTCCACACTTCTTTAGCATTCTCTGTCATGATCACCGACAACGCCTGCCACTGATCTTTCAGGGCGGCCAGTTTCTCGAGCAAGAGCCTGGCATAGATAGAACCGCTGGCGCCTGTCACTGCAACGACGATCTTTTGCATGATATTTGTTGATTTAAAGCAGGCAGCAAAAGTACACTGCAAAACTTAAA
>Ga0307516_10008502_pt1 | contig 11600 bp, 10 predicted proteins | sample 19_EM_MG_FD_203310 | JGI IMG/M metagenome (GOLD analysis project Ga0307516, IMG submission 203310) | Populus trichocarpa ectomycorrhiza microbial communities from riparian zone in the Pacific Northwest, United States - 19_EM | ecosystem: Host-associated > Plants > Roots > Unclassified | place...
CCGACGTGTTCGGTTCCGACATCTGCACCTGCCGTCCGTACCTGATCCACGGCATCGAGGAATGCGCGCGCGCAGGCCAGACCGGCGGGCTCGGCATCATCATCTACAATCGCAAGGAAGGCCGCGCACTCGGCGAGGTCACCAAGTTTCTGGTCTATAACGCCCGCAAGCGCCAGGAAGGCGGCGATGCCGCAGCCCAGTATTTCGAACGCACCGAATGCGTCGCCGGCGTGCAGGACGCCCGCTTCCAGCAATTGATGCCTGACGTGGTGCACTGGCTCGGTCTCAAGCGGATCGACCGCTTCGTCTCAATGAGCGATATGAAGCACGATGCGCTGACCAGCCAGGGCATCGAAATCGTCGAGCGCGTACCCATTCCCGACGACCTCGTGCCCGCCGACGCGCATGTGGAAATCGCGGCAAAGAAGGCCGCCGGCTACTACACGCCCGAGCCACTAGAAGATCCGGTCAACCCGGTCGGCCGTCCGCTCGAAAAATATTGAGAGGACGGCAGTGTCCCTTGCAGATTCGGAGACGACGGCGGCTTTGTCATTGCTGAATGCGGGGGCAGTTCGCGAGCGCGCGCAACGCATGCTCAGGATTGGCCTTGACCATGGGCTTCCGAACTTCCGCGTCGACCTCGACCGCATGGACGGCGCCATCGACCTGGTGCTGAAGACGACGCGCAAGGCCTATCCCTCGCTCGAAATTCCCTTTCATTCGCGCTGGCGGCACTTCGTCGCGAATGGGATTAATCGCTGGGCCGGTATCGCGGATCAAACAAAATGGCCCGATCGCGCGGCCCGCGCCCGGGCTGAATTCGATCTCGCCATCGTCAGCGTCCTCCTCGATGCCGGCGCCGGCCCATCGTGGCGTTACCACGATCCCCTAACCGGCGCGGCCATCGGCCGTTCGGAAGGATTGGGACTGGCCAGCCTCGCGATGTTCGCAGGCGGCGCGTTCTCGGCCGGTCCACTTCAGCCCCTGCGGGTCGACGCCGATGTTCTTGCAAACCTTGGCGTTGCCGACGTCGAGCGCGGCATGCAGGCCTCGGACGCCAATCCACTGGTCGGGCTCGATGGTCGCGCCGACCTGCTGCGTCGCCTGGGCCGGCTGGTGGCGTCGAAACCGGGCATATTCGGCAGAAACGACACGCCGCGGCCCGGCGGCCTGTTCGACCGGCTTGCGATGCAGGCAGACGGCGGAAGGCTCCCCGCCCCCACGATCCTGGCAGAACTGCTGCAACAGCTCGGACCGGTCTGGCCGTCGCGATTGACGCTCGGCGGGATCGCGCTCGGCGACTGCTGGAGGCATCCGGCGATGACGACAACAGATGCGACCAGCGGACTGGTGCCGCTGCACAAGCTCTCGCAATGGCTGGCCTATTCGCTGATCGAACCGCTGCAAACCGCCGGGATCAGCGTGACCGATATCGATGGCCTCACCGGTCTTGCGGAATATCGCAATGGCGGGCTGTTCGTCGATGCCGGCGTGCTTGCGTTTCGCGATCGGGATGCTGCGCAGCAAGCGCACGAGGTAGCTTCCCCGCTGGTCGTGGAATGGCGGGCGCTAACGGTGGCGCTGCTCGACCGCCTGGCTGATAGGCTACGACACCGGCTTGGACGCGATGCCACCTCGATGCCATTGGCGAAAATTCTCGAAGGTGGAACGTGGGCTGCGGGGCGATTGCTGGCGCGGGAACGCCGCGCCGACGCGTCTCCTCCGGTGAAAGTAATAAGTGACGGCACGGTTTTCTAGATATGGGATTAGCAACATGGACGGCGTTACGATCGTTAGCCACCCGCTGGTGCAGCACAAGCTGACGCTGTTGCGCAAGAAAGACATTTCGACCAAGTCGTTTCGCGAACTCCTCAAGGAGATCGGGATGCTCTTGTGCTACGAGGTCACCCGCGATCTGCCGCTGGCCGACGTCGAAATCGAAACGCCGCTGGCCCACATGAAGTCACCGCAGATCGCCGGCAAGAAGCTGGTGTTCGCTCCGGTGCTGCGTGCCGGCACCACCTTTGCGGAAGGCATGCTCGATCTGGTGCCGACCGCACGCATCGCCCATATCGGCCTTTACCGCGAACCGGAAACTTTCGTTGCCGTCGAATATTTCTTCAAGGCGCCGAGCGACCTCCACGAGCGGCTGGTGATCGTGATCTCGCCGGTGCTGGCAACGGCGAACTCCGCCGTCGCCGCCGTCGATCGTTTGAAGGAGCGCGGCGCGAATGACATCCGGCTGGTATGTCTTATCGGCGCCCCGGAAGGCGTCGAGCGCATGCGCGGCATCCACCCGGACGTTCCGATCTGGCTCGCGGCAATCGACCAGGGGCTGGACGACAACGCCTACATCGTGCCAGGTCTCGGCGACGCCGGCGACCGGGCCTACGGCACCAAGTAGGCCTTTTATCGATCTAACTCTGAAGCTGCTCGGTGCCGCCAAGATAGGCGTCGCGGACCCGGGGATCATCCTTCAGCGCACGCGCCGGACCGGAAAGAACGATACGCCCGGTCTGAAGGACGTAGGCTTCATGGGCGATTTCAAGCGCCAGGCTGGCATTCTGCTCGACCATGAAGATCGAGACGCCGTCCTTGTTGATGGTCCGGATCAGGTCCAGCACACGATCGACGTAGAGCGGAGAGAGCCCCATGGTGGGCTCGTCCATCACGATCATCCGCGGCCGGCTCATCAAGGCGCGGGCCATCGCGACCATCTGCTGCTCGCCGCCCGAGAGCGAACCGGCGCGTTGTGAAAGCCTTTGCCCGAGCTTGGGGAACAACGCCAGCAAGCGCTCGAGATCGCGCGCGACTTCCCCGCTGTCATTGCGCACGAAGGCACCCATCAGGACGTTTTCCCGCACGGTCATATCGGCGAACAGCCGGCGCGCCTCCGGTACGGAGCCAATGCCGCGCCGCACGATCTGCGGCGTGGTCAGACCGAGCATCGAGGCGCCGTCGAAGGTCAATTCGCCCGAGCGCGGTTTCACCAGGCCGAGAATGATCTTCATCGTCGTCGACTTGCCGCTGGCATTGCCGCCTAGCAGACAGACGATATGACCACGCGGCACGTCGATCGAGAGGTCGAAATGCACTTGTGCCTGACCGTAGAAGGTATTGATGTTGGACAGCCGCAAAAGTGGCTCGGAGGCAGGCGTCGTACTGCTCATGCCGCCGTCTCCTGCGCATCCGCCGCCGACTGCGACAAGCCATGACCGAGATACGCCTCGATCACCTTGGCATCGTTCCGCACTTCCTCGCCGGCGCCTTCGGCGATCTTCTTGCCTTCGTCCATCACGATGACGCGGTCGGAGAGCCGCATGACCATGTCGAGCTTGTGCTCGATCAGCAGGATCGTCATTCCTTCGGCTTTCAACTCGGCGACCAGACCTTGCATCTCGGTCGTCTCGGTCGGATTCATGCCTGCCGTCGGTTCGTCGAGCAGCAACAGACGCGGCTTGAGCGCCAGCGCACGCGCGATCTCAACGCGGCGACGATTGGCGTATGACAGGCTATAGGCCGGCTGATCGATGCGCGGCAGCAGACGCTCGCCAAACCGTGCCAGGATTCCCTTTACCTCTTCGCGCAATTGTTCTTCCTCGGCTGTTACCGAAGCGGGTCGCCAAAGCGCCAACCCCAGTTCCAGCAACGGCCCGATCAGCGGCGTTGCCGGTTTGACCGCGCGTAATCTTGTGTGTGCGCCGATCAGAACGTTCTCCATCACGCTGAGATTGCCGAACACACGGCCAAGCTGGAACGTGCGCGCGATGCCGTTGGCCGCCATTTTTTCTGGCGAATAGCCGGTGAAGGCCTGCCCATCGAGACGGACCTCGCCGGCATCGGGCCGGTCGAGCCCGGTAACCAGATTGAACAGGGTGGTCTTGCCGGCGCCGTTCGGGCCGATGATGCTGACCAGATCGCCTTTGGCGAGGTCGAGGTCGATGCCGTCGACGGCGGTAAGCCCGCCGAAACGCCGCGTCAGTCCGCGTAGCGAAAGCAGCGATGTATTGCCCTGCTCCGCCATCAGATGGTTCCCAACAGGCCTTGCGGCCTGAACCGCACCAGCAGCAACAGGACGATGCCGTAGATCAGAATGCGATACTCCGCCGCGATCCGGAAGATCTCGGGCAAACCAACCAACGCCACCGAACCGACGATCGCGCCGGCGACATTACCCAAGCCCCCCAAGATCACGATGGTCAGCGCCAGAATGGACTGCTGCGTGTTGAAGGTCTCGTGATTGATGTAGGAATACAGATGGGCCGCGATGCCGCCGCTGACGCCAGCCGCGAACCCGCCGAAAATGAAGGCCAATGCCTTGTAGCGGTTCAGGCTGAGACCATAAGCCCGCGCCGCGACATCATCATCGCGAATGGCGCGAAAACTGCGGCCTATATGCGAACCAAGCAACCTCATTTGCAAGAGTGCAAGCACGACCATGACCGCGAAGCTGAACCAGTAGATCGAGGCCGTGCTGACGAGCTCATAACCAAATAGCGACAGCGGCGGGATGCCCGACACCCCGATCGGCCCGCGCGTGACCGTTTCCCAGTTCAGGATGACCAGGGATATGATCTCACCGATCGCGAGAGTTGCGATCGAGACGTAATGCCCGCGCAGACGAAACGACGGCGAGATCAAAAGCGTTCCGAGGGCTGCGCTCATAAACCCGCCGCAGACGATGGACATGCTGACCGGCACGGAAAAATCCAGCGACAGCAGTGCGGACGTATAGGCGCCGATGGCAAGCAGCGCGGCATGTCCCAGCGAGACCTGACCTATCGTGCCGGCGACAAGCGTCAGGCTGAGCGCCAGCATGGCGAAGATCCAGGCATTGATCAGTGTCTGGAGCACGTAGTTTGAGACCGGCAGAAGCGGCAACAGCGCGAAGGCAACAAACGCGATTCCCAATGCCCAACGCGGAATGTGTACGGGGCGGCTGGGCGCGATGAAGGTGCCGGTGAGCGGCTCCGGCGGCGCCTGCTTGGCACTTGCGAACAAGCCGTTGGGCCGAAACACCAGCACCAGGATCAGCAGAATGAAGGCGAACATATTGCGGTAGCTGGTGCCGAAGATAGCCACGCCGTAGCTTTCCACCAGCCCCAGCAGAAGACTGCCGGCCACGGCGCCCGGCACATTGCCCGCGCCGCCGACCACCTCCGCCACCACGCCCTTGAGCGTCGCGTGCAGGCTCATCGCGGTATCGATCTGGTTGTAGTACATGCCGACCAGCATGCCGGAGAGGCCGCCGAGTGCGGCGGCGATCCCGAACACTGTCTGATTGACGCGGTTGACATCGACGCCCATCTGCATGGCGGCGTCGCGGTCCTGTGCGGTGGCCCGCACGGCCCAACCGAGCTTGCTGTAACGCAGGAAGACAAACAGCAGCAGAGCAGTCGTGATGCCGATACACGCGATCAGGATGTCGAGCGGGCCGATCGTCCCCGTGCCGATCTGAAAGCGGATATCGGGCAACTGGCTCGGCAGCGCGCGCGGATTGGGCGAGAAGGTCAGCATCACGATCTGATCGAGCACAAAGCTGATACCGATCGTCGCCAGCAGCGGCGCAATGCGAACCGAATTCTGCAAAGGGCGTAAACCGAAGCGCTCGATGATCAATCCGACCAGCGCCGAAACCAAGGCAACCACGACAATGGTGACGAATAGCGGGGTCCGCAGCTGCACGACTGCAACCCAGCCGATGTAGGCTCCCACAAGATAGATCGAGCCTTGCGCAAAATTGATCAGGCGGCTGACGCCGAAAATCAGGGCGAGGCCTACGGCAACGAGCGCATACACGTTACCGAGGATCAATCCATTGATCGTGTAGTCTAGCCAGGAAGACAAACTGAGTTCCTATTCAGGAGAGGCCGTGAGTGGAGATGCCTCGCGGGCCTACGATTTCTGCTTGCCGTCCCAAAGGGTGAACTGACCCTTTCGAATGACGAGCTCGGCATTCATGGCGCCCTTGACCCTGCGGCTCGCGACATCGAAGGTCGCAGGCCCGAAAATGACCGTGGGGACGTCCTTGATTTTCGGGAACGCGTCCCGAATGGCTCGCCGGTCGGTACCGCCAATCCTCACCACCGCCGCGGCCACATTCATCGCATCATAGGCATAGACGTTGAAGGCGTCGGGCTCCTGCCCGTTATACTTGGCCTTGAAGCCCGAGACGAATTTCTGGACTTCGGGCCGTGGGTCCTCGGGAAAATACCTGGTGCCGAGGTGAATGTCCTCGACCGCGTCGCCGCCAAGCTCCAGAAATTTCGGCGAATAGACCGAACTTGCCGCGCAGATCGTCTGCTTCAGCCCCGCCTGTCGTGCCTGCCGGGCAATCAGCGCGCCATCGGAATAATACGAGATCAGGATGAGGCCATCCGGATTGGCGTCCCGGGCACGCACCAGCGTGGAACGGAAATCGCGCTCGTCCGCAATATATCCTTCGCTGATGACCACTTCGGCGCCATACTCCTTGGCGGCGTTGGCGAAATGATCTCGGCTGGTGCGCCCCCAATCGGTGTTGAGATGCAGGATCGCGAGCTTCTTGAGGCCAAGATGGGTCACGGCGTAGCGCGCCAGCAGCGGCTGTTCGTCCGCCTGGCTGACAGAGGTGCTCCACATGAAGTCGCCTCCTTTGGTGAAATCAGGATGCGAGTTGGTGAAGCCGAACTGCACCAGGCCCCCGCGCTGATAGATCGGCGACGCGGCCATCGAAGCCGTACTGGAGAAATCACCGAGTTCCATGACGATCTTCGAATCCGATACGAATTTCTGGGCGATTGCCACCGATTGGCGCGGGTCGCTCTGGCTGTCTTCAAAAACATAGACGAGCTTGCGCCCATTGATGCCACCGGCGGCGTGGATTTCGTCCAGCGCCAGGTCGAAACCCTGCTTCCATTGCGCGCCATATTGCGCGTTTGGCCCAGTCAGGGGACCGCTGACGCCGAGAGTGATCGGATCGGAAGATTGCGCAAGGGCTGTGCGCGACATTGCCGCTCCCGTCACGACGGCAGCAAGCGAGCCTTTGACCAGGCTACGACGGCTGATGTTTCTCATGTGCGGCTCCATCCGTTCTGACATCTGGAATTTCATCTCAATTCAACGCAATTTTTGTGCCACGAGGCGACTCTTGCGATCACGCACCGCTCTTCGGTGCCGGCTCGCCGAGGGAAAGCATCAATCGGTTCGCCCAGTTGAAGAAGGCCGCGCTGTTGATCACATCGACGATCTCCGCATCGTCGAGACCGACGCTGCGCAGTTCCTCGACGTGCTCTTTGCCGAATGCGATGGGCGTGGAGGCCAATGCAACCGAGGCCCTGACAACAGCATTCCAGCGCGCGCCGAGATCCGCGCCAACGCCTTCGTCGAGCAGGCGCTGAATATCGTCGCGGCGTTTGGAATGGACGGTGGCGAAGCGCGCATGCACGGATGCACAATAGATGCATCCGTTGTAGCGCGAGGTCGCCGCGGCCGCGAGTTCGCGCTCGGCTCGCGGCAAACCGTTTGCGGTATTGTAGAAGATGTCCTTGTCGGTCCTGGTCCTGGCTTCGAGAACCTCGGGGTCACGCACCAGCAGGCGAAAGTAATCGGACTTTACCCGGGATCGATCGACGAGGCCGGCCCAATGGCGGTCTGTCAACTCGGCTTCTGGAAGCGGATCGATCCAGGGCAGCCAGCCCAGTTCGTCCTGGGTAAAGGCGACCGGCTCGTGGTTGCCGGCATGAACGATGATCGAGTCACCCATGATCTTGTTCCTTAACTGGCCTTGGCCGCTGCGGCTGCGTCGTGTCCGAGTGAGGCGCCAAGCGTCCGCAGGCCGGCGACGGCGCGAACCTGAAATGACAGGAACGCAACCAGTTGCGACAACGTCACGATCGATGTGGTCGACCAGCCGGCGTCCAGCAGCGCCTGCATGGCAGCAGGGGCCGCGTCACGCGGGCGGAAAACCAGCAGATGCGCGTGCTCGAGGAATGCGCCAAGTCGTGGGCCAAGGACACGCTGCCCGTCTCCGGAAACCCGATAGATCAAGCCTGTCTTGTCCTCGACCGACAGCGGCCCTGCCGGAAAGGAGCCATACGGGCCTTCGGTCTTGGCGCGTTCGATTTCGGCCTTGAGCGGCTCAACCCAGTCTGCCCGGTCTGTCGCGTTGGCAAGCTTCGCCAAATAGAAATTGCCTGTGGCCGGCTCATCATGGACGCCCGCCACGAATGCCGCGACCGCATACCGTTCCGCAGCCGAGACGCCACCAAAATCGACCGGCTCGAACAAAGCGACATAGCTCTTTTGGGCGCTCTCCCGCGCTTGCAACCGCCGGGCGCGGATGCCGCTCAAGCTCGATCCCGGCTCGATGCCCGCAAGAAGATCGATGATATCGCCTGTGTCAGTACTCATCATTCCCCCTCTTCCAATTCAATGCTGTCCCCATCCCGATCAATCTACCAGCGCCGCCGCAGCGACCGCCGCGCCCTTTTTCCAACCCAGTTCCGGTGCAACCTTTTCCGCGATCAGTTCGATCGATCGCAGAATGAATGGATGCGGGGGATCGATTGAATGCGCCTGGAAAACCAGATCGGTCACCCGCTCCAACGTGCTGTCGGCACGCAGCGAGGCGATGACGTCGTCAGGCGTCCCGACGTGAACATCGAAGGCGGTGATCATATCGCTCAGCGCGTCGCCCGGAGACGCATGACCATTTGAGATGAAATGACCGAGTTGACGCCGCAGTCCGATGTCGGCCAGCCGTAGCGCTTCCTGTTGATCGTCGGCGGCAAAGACGCTGCGCGAGCCCATGATGCGCGGCTCGCAGCCCGACGGCAGTGCGGCAAGGTAGGCGTCGATGATGGGATGCTGGATCTCGGCCAGCGAGGCGTGCGGAGCTTCCCTGGACCTGGGCTGCGTCCGCGACAGCAGCAAACCATCGCCTGCCTTGCCTGCCCTTTCACCGCCGCTCACCGAAAAGGTCGCTTGCCAGATCCGGCCGCACAATTGGGCTCGCGGTGGATAGAGCGTATCGCCGCCGGCGAGCAACCCGCCCGCCAAGGCGGTGCGGACAACATCGAGATTGCGCGCGAAAATCTCCGAACGCTGCGCGCTATCAAGCCCAAAGGCCGCAAAGGCCGACGGATTTCCGCCGGTCCCGACGCCGAGTTCGAGCCGGCCGTTCGACAATAAATCAACGACCGCCGCGTCCTCCGCCACCCTGACCGGATTTTCCAGCGGTAGCGTGACAATGCCGGTCCCGAGGCGAATGCGGGACGTCTGCGCGGCGACGAAACCGAGAAAAGCGAAAGGCGCCGGAAGCCCGCCCTCGGCCTCATGGAAATGGTGCTGCGCGATCCACGCGGAATCAAGACCGGCTTTTTCGGCGTGCCGGATCTGCTCTGCCGCCAAACGATACCGTTCGGCTGCGGGCGCTTGATCGAGCAGCCGCGTGAAAAAGCCCAATCGCTTGGAATTGACGAAACGCTTCATAAGGACCTTCGGGACTGGAACAGAGCCTACGAGATCAAGTCTGCGCGGAGATCATGGTACAGTCAAATCAGGGCAGGCAATCGATTTCGGTGGTTTGAGATACGCAGCGGATAAAGTGCTCTTATGCTTCTCAAAGAGCATTCGCGGGAATGTTCTCTTGTCGCGAGACCTGTTTGAGAAACGGATCTCCCGCATCTGGAAAGTGCATCTGCCGCGTGCAGGTTCGGGATCAGGCTCGCGGGATGGTCAACCTGCGGGATTCGCGCGTCTGCGCAGCGAGACGAACCGCCGCATTGGCGGCGCCAAATCCCTGATAATTGCGGCGCTGGACGATCTCGAAGAAAAACCGCTCGTCGAATGTGTGGGTGTATATCTGGAAGAACTCGCCCTCGCCTTCGCGGTCGTACAGAATCTGGTTGTCGCGAAGCGCTGCCATCGTCGCCGCATCGAGTTCGTATTTTGCTTCGATGTCGTCGTAATAATTGTCGGGAATCTTCAGAAAATCGGCACCGCGCGCCCGCATATCGGCAACGGTTGCGAAAATATCCGCGCACGAAAAAGCGATGTGCTGGACGCCGGAGCCGAAGAATTCACTGATGAACCGGGCCGAGAGCGTTCGGGTGGCCGACGACCCGTTCAGGATCATGCGCAGGCCCTGATTGCCGTTGATCAGGGCCTGCGACTGCACGAGGCCAACCGGATCGGCGATTTCCATTTGCGGCAAACGCTGTAGATCCAGTATTCCGGTGTAGAACAGCAGCCACGACAGCATCTCGTCGTAGGGCATCGACTGCGAGATATGATCGACCGCATCGAGCCGGTCCGTCATTGGATCGCTGCGCAGCGCTTCGAAATCGGTGTCCCAGTTCTTGCCCGCAGTTTCCAGAAAATACAGCAGGCTGCCGCCGACACCCCGGATGGCCGGAATCTTGAGTTCGCCGGGCCCGACCGGCTGGTAGAAGGTGTGCGCCTTCAACGCTTCGGCGCGCGCCATGGTCTTTCCGGAATCATCGACGTCGATCGCGATGGCGCACACGCCCGGGCCATGCGTGACGTAGTGCGAATGGGCAAAGCCGTCCGGCTCGCAATTGATGACGAGCTCGATATTGCCCTGCGACCAGCGCTCGACATCCTTGCTGCGGTGGGAGCCGGTCTTGCGAAAGCCGAGCTGGCCGAACAGCGCCGACAGATCCTTGGCTTTGACTTCATCGACGGCGAATTCAGCGAAGCCGACGCCGCGGCTCTGCGATTTGCTTTGCAGCCCGGCCGCCGGCATGCCGGACGGACTATGCGCCAATTGATCCTCGAGCAGGATCAGGGAACGCAGGCCGTCGGTCGCGGTGCGGACCGCCGAGCCGGAGCGGAACTGATCGTTGAAGATCTCCAGTGACAGCGGCCCCGCATAGCCGGTCGCCGCGATAGCTTCCATAAAGGCCCCCACCGGCAGATCGCCCTGGCCCGGGAAGCAGCGGAAGTGCCGGCTCCAGGACAAGACGTCGAGGCCGAGCTTCGGCGCATCCGCAAGCTGCACCAGGAAGATCTTGTCCGCCGGGATGGACTGGATCGGGGTAACCGGAAACCCCGGCGCCAGCGCATGGAAACTATCGAGAATGATCCCGATCGATTTGTGATCGGCGCGGCGCACGATCTCCCAGGCATCGCGATAATCGTTGACGTGACGCCCCCAGGCCAGCGCCTCGAAACCGACGCGCAGGCCGCGTGCCGCTGCCAGTTCCCCCAGTGCGTGGAAATCTGCGGCCGCCCGGTCAATTCCTCCCAGCGAGGCCGGCGAGACATTGCTGCAGATCAGCAGCAGGTCGGTCCCAAGTTCCTTCATCAGGTCGAATTTGTGTTGGGCGCGCGCAAAGTTGCGCCCGCGCTGCGGCTCGGGCATGCCCTCGAAATCGCGGAACGGCTGGAACGCGCAAATGGAAAGGCCGAGGTCGCGGCAGAGTTGCCCAACATCGCGAGGGCTGCCGTTGAACGACAGCAGATCGTTCTCGAAAATCTCGACCTCGTCGAAGCCCGCGCCGGCGATGGCGCGCAGCTTTTCATCGAGCGAGCCGCTCAGCGAGACAGTGGCAATCGACCGTTTGGCCATGCGATCTGCTCCAGAATCATCCCAGGCG
>Ga0307516_10008503_pt1 | contig 11600 bp, 7 predicted proteins | sample 19_EM_MG_FD_203310 | JGI IMG/M metagenome (GOLD analysis project Ga0307516, IMG submission 203310) | Populus trichocarpa ectomycorrhiza microbial communities from riparian zone in the Pacific Northwest, United States - 19_EM | ecosystem: Host-associated > Plants > Roots > Unclassified | place...
CACCAGCAGGCATCCGCTGAGGGGCCTGGCGGCGCTGGAGGACGCGCGCCTGCTGCGGATCGACCCGCCCGACCTGCCGACGGCCCGGGAGCTCGTGGGCCGCCGGCTCGCCGGCCTGCCGCACCACGGGCCCGACCGCACAGCGGACACCGAGGTCGTGGACGAGATCATCGAGTTGTGCGGGCGCCTCCCGCTGGCGCTGGCGATCTTGGCCGCACGGATGGCGGCGCGCCCACGCCTGTCCCTGGCCGATGTCGCGGCCGAACTACGCGACGGCGCCCGCCTCGAGGCCTTTCCCGGATCGGAGGAGCTCCGAGATCCACGCACCGCCTTCGCCTGGTCGTATCGGCAGCTCAGCCCGAGCGCGGCTCGGCTCTTCCGGCTGCTCGCGATGGCGCCGAAGGCCGGCCTGACCGTAGCGGCGTGCCGAAGTCTGTCCGGCTCGCGGCCGGACCGCACGCGCGCCGACCTGGACGAACTGGCCGACGCGGCTCTGGTGAGCGAGAACGACAACGGGCGGTTCACCTCGCACGTCCTCGTCAAGGCGTACGCCGACGAACTGGTCACCACCGTCGAGTCGCCGGCGGACCGGCACGCCGCGTTGACCCGGTTGTTGCAGCACCACCTGCACAGCAGCTTCAACGCGCAGGTCGTGCTGGCGCCCATTCGTACGCCGATCGCACCGGCGCCCCCGGCTGCCGGCATCGTGCCGGAGGACCCGGCGACCTACGAGGAGTCCATCGCCTGGTTCGCCGAGCAGCGTGAGGTGCTCAACGAGGTCATCCGGATGTCGGCGGATCACGGATTCGGCGTCATCGCCTGGCAGCTCGCGATCACCATGCAGCAATACCTCCACTGGGCCGGCTACTTCCACGACTGGGAACAGAACATGCGCGTGGCTCTGCGCGCCGCACAGAGCAGCGGCGACCCCGTCGGTGAGGCGCACGTCCGGCGCAGTCAGGCCGGTGCCCTCTTCTACCAGGGCGACACCCAGGAGGCGCTGAGGCAACTGTCGGCGGCGCTGGAGATCTACGGCGGACACGACCTGCTCCTCGAGCAGGCCCTGACCCTCGCCAACCTCCACAGCGTCTACACCGCCATAGGGCGGCACGACGACGCGCTGGCCAGCAGTGCGAAAGCGATGCGCCACTATCGCATCCTCGGCAGCCAGCGCGCCGAGGTCTTCAGCCTCAAGGCCACCGGCCAGTCACTCGTCCGGCTGGGGCGCCCTGAGGAATCCGTCCGGGCGTTGCAGCAGGCCGTGGCGCTGAACGCGCGGCACGGGCGGCTGCACGACGAGGCGGAGCTCCGGGTCCTCCTGGCGAACAGCTATCTGGCCATGGATCGGGCACCGGAGGCGATCGCCGAGTTCCGGCACGCCGCGGCGGACGCCGGGGAGGTCGGGCTGAAGACCTACCACTTCGAGGCCCTGTCCAGCCTCGCGGAGGTGCTGGTCACCACCGGCGACCTTCCCGCGGCGGTGACCGCCCGCGACGAGGCCGGAGCCGTCCTGCGGTCGTTCCAGGGCGGCGGTACCGAGGCCATGCGAACCGCCTTCTCGTCGCTCACGCGGAAGCTGGCTCGTCCGGGGAGGGATCGGTGATGTGCCTCCCGAAGCCGTCGGTCGTGCCGTTGACGGCCGGGCCACGGGGACCGGCCACCGTCGGCGGCGGATGTTCTCGTCGGCAAGCCTCCTCCAAAGTGGATGATTGCTCAGAGAAGCTTGCCAACGCCGTCTGACCAGAGCGCCCGGATCCGCCACCGGCTTCAGCTTCGTCGACCACGGCCCTCTCTGAACCAAGGTTTAAGTTCTTCTCCACATCCCGGCATTACGTTCGCCTTATGAACGAGTTGACTGCCCTCGAGGGCTGGAACTTCCCGGTACACGTGACCCGGGGCGGGGAGGCCCGGGGCCGATCCATCGCCGACCAGGCCGAGCGGATGGCCGGGTGGCTGAACAAGGTGGTCGGGGATTTCACGATCCCCGGGCTGTACGTCGTGGGCGCCGCCGACTGGGACTCCGTCACGGCCTTTCCCGTGTACGGGATGCCCCACGCGAAGACGGACCGCATCGTCGTCGGGCAGGAGCCGGCGGACTTCTGGACCGTGGTGCTCGACTCGGTCGCGCCGGTTCTCACCGACCACGACCGGGCCGAGCTGCGTCGCGTGTACGGCGACCCGGTGACCCTCAGCAGCTTCGCCGACTTGCTGGTGTCCCATGAGATCGGGCACTACCTGCACCCGTGGGAGAAGTCGGACCCGACGACCTTCTGGCTCGGGGAGATGCTCGCCAACCTGGCGTTGCAGGGCTTCGTCAGTGAGGCTCAGCCCGAACTCGAGGAGACGATGCTCACTGTCGTGCGGATCGTCTGGGGCCGATCCCGGCAGTGGCCGCTGTGCGACCTGACGGACATGCGACGGGCGACCGAGGCGGACGGGAGCAACTACGTCTGGTACGAGTTCGGACTTCAGAACCTCACCAAGCGGATGTGGACGAACACGGGCAGCGCCGGCCTGCGCCGCTTGATCGACGTGCTGAACGGACCGACGTTGACGCACGACAAGGCGATCGACGTGATCGGCGCGATCGATCCCGGTGTCGCCGCGGACCTGCGCCGGTGGCCGGACTTTCCGGCGAGCTGAGGCGGTGGCGGCGTTGACATAGCCGCCGGTGTTGGCGTCCTTGACGTGGCCGACCACCAGAGTGGCCGACCAGTTTCCGCTCAGGTCGCGGGCGGGACGTCCCAGGCCCACACGTCGAGCACCCGGCGGCCCGGGCCGAGGAGTCCGTCGAGGAGAGCTCGCATCGTCTCGTACTCGACCCGGGTCACCACGACCGAACCGTTCCAGCCCCGGATCTCGGCATTGACGTCGGCGATGTCCTCCGGGGTGAGCGGCGGCGGCGCGCCCTCGTCGATGGTCCGGTAGACGAGATCGGTGAGCCGGGTCCGGACCGGCGGGCCCATGAACCCGGTGCCGTCCGTCGACGGGCCGAGGAAGTAGCCCTCCGGCACCGGGAACTCGTGGCCGGCCCAGGCGCTCCAGCTGAGGGAGTCGCGTCCGGTCCACCCGCTGGGCAGCGGCACCGGGACCATCGTGGACCCCTCCGGCACGTACGCCTCCCAGGTTCCGGTGGTGATGAACCGCGGCGGTGGCGGCTCGGCCTCGGCCGGCAGCGGCGTCGGCAGCAGTGGAAGCAGGACGGCGACCACGGCCATCCGCCAGACGACCGGGCTCGGCACACCCAGCTGATCCCACGCGAGCGCGAGAAGCACGGCCAGGGCGCCGATCACCACGTACGCGAGCCGGCCCGGCGTCATCAGGTTGAGCAGGGGCGTCGCCGGCGTGACGAAGAACAGCGGGCCGGCGTGCCCGGTCTCGGTGCCGGCGAACCGGAGAACCGGGCCGAGCGACAGCACCCCGAAGGTCGCGCCCACCACGCAGGTGACCTTGGCCGCGGCCGTACGCCAGAACAACAGCGCGGCCAGGACCGGCGTCAGGACGACCAGCGGCCAGCCGAACCAGCCGTTCTGCTCGGTGATGCCGAGCGTCCGCTCGACCGCCTCGTCTCCCCCGCCGACCGTGTCGCGGGCGAACGTCAACCAGGCGAGCGGGTCCTCACCCCAGGTGGCGAACTGTGGCATACCCACATAGGAATGTGGACCGGAGAACTGAAACCACAGGGGGTACGCGCAAAGCACGACCGCCACGCACGCGGCGACCGCCATCCCGGACAGAAGTCCTCGGCGCGCTCCCCGGCGGCGAGGGTTTGCTGAACCATCGACAATGGAGCGCCTGCTCTGTGGCACGGCAATCCGGCGAGGGACGCGGCTGGATCGCGGGGCCGTCAGTAGCCGAGCACCTGGCGGACCAGGACCACGTGGATCCGGCCCGGCGTGTCCTGGTGGATCTCCAGGATCTTGCCGATGTAGCTGTGCTGGCCGTACACGGCCTGGGCCCGGACGTCCTCGAGGGCGAGGCTGTGCTCGCGCAGGCGCCGGCGAGCGGTGGCCAGGTCGGGCACGACCTTCTGCAGGCCGGCGACGAGGATGACCTTGGCCGCGCCCCAGGCGTAGTTGGTGAACTGGCTGCCGGAGGCCGACCCGATCAACAGTTCGCCCTGCTGGGTGATCGCGTGCACGCTGCCGATGGCGAAGTCCGGCTGGCCGGAGACGGCCTTCCGCTCCTGCGCCTGGGTCACGTAGTCGAAGCCGTTCATCTTGTTGCGGGCCGAGTCGTACAGCCCACTGTCGTTGACCGCGGCGGCGATGCCGGTCTCGTCAAGCGTGACCGAGGTGTTGGTCATCACCGTCGAGCCGAACGGGATCCGGGTCAGCGCCGCCTTGCGCGCCCCGTCGGCGTCGTCCACGACGTCGACCGTGAATCCGCGTTTCTCGAGCGCGGTGACGGTGCCGGAGATCGTGTCCCCATCGGGCAGAACGTCGTACGGCGTGATGTTCTCGGGCATGGAGCGCCTCCTGATGCGGCGGAAGATCGAGCGGGTGTCAGTGGCACGGGCGGGTCGTCAGCGGCGCCTGGCCGCACGGCCGAGCCGGAGAGCGGAGACCAGGAAGAAGATGCCACCGAGGAGGGCATAGACGGCCAGATTGGTCAGCGACGCGCTCTCGCCACCGGCCTGCAGCAGGAAGGATGTTCCGGCCAGCGTCGAGATCGTCCCGCTGATGATCATCGGCCACTGACCGCCCAGGCGCCGGCGGCCGATGCCGACAAGGAGCTGGATGAGCCCCGACCCGATGGCCCAGGCGCCCCACACCCGCAGGACCGCCGGGATGCCCGCGCCGACGGCGATGGCCAGACCGATGCCGGCGAGCGCGCTGATCGCGATGTTCACGTACAGGCCGGCGGGCGAGCCGGACGCCCGGGAGGAACGAGCGTCGACGATGGCGGCGGCCACGTCGAACAGGGGATAGACCACCAGCAGCGTCGAGCTGACCGGGCCGAGGTCCGAAGCGGTCAGGAACAGGAGGACGGCCCAGACCAGGGCGAACCCGAAGCGTACGAGATAGAGGCGCCTCAGAGCGCTCCAGAGGCCGGGCGCAGCTGAAGTGGTAGCGGTGTTCAAGGGGTTCCCCTTCGTCAGGACTACGCCCCGGAGGAGCGCGTGATGACCGCGTCGAAGACGCGGTCGGGCAGGATTCTGCTGAGGAAGATGAGCGGGCGGGCGCCGTAGCCGACGCGATAGCGGGTTCGCGGGCGGCGCGCGGTGACCGCTTTGGCCACAGCCTCGGCGATGACACTGGCCGGCGAACTCATCGGCGCGTCGGGCTGGGAGCCCCTCTCCAGCGACTCGGCGACGTGGGTCGCCTGCTCGGCGTACGGGCCGTGCCCGGAGGTGGTGCGGAGCCTCTCCGCGGCGATGGCTCCCCAGTCGGTGCGGATCAGGCCGGGCTCGATCAGCACCACGTTGATGCCGAAATGCCGCAGTTCCAGGCGCATCGCGTCGCTGAGTCCCTCGACGGCGTACTTGCTCGCGTGGTACCAGGCCCCCAGCGGCGTCGCGAACCGCCCGCCCATCGAGCTGATGTTGACGACCGTTCCGGTGCCCTGGGCGCGCATGGCCGGCAGCACCAGCTGGGTCAGGTGGGCCAGCCCGAACAGGTTCACCTCGATCTGCGCACGGGCCTCAGACATCGGGACCTCTTCGAGGGCGCCGTAGGAGCCGTAGCCGGCGTTGTTGACCAGGACGTCGATCCGGCCCTCGGCCGCGAGGATCTCGTTGACGGCCTTCGTCGCCGAGTCGTCCTCGGTGACGTCGAGTGCGATGGTGCGCACGCCTGACGGAACGAGCTCGGCCAGCCGGTCGACGCGGCGGGCGGCGGCATAGACGGTCAGGCCGGCCGATTGCAGCCGGCAGGCCGTGGCCTGACCGATGCCGGAGGAGGCGCCGGTGATCAGGGCAACCTTACGTGTCATGTCTTTCCTTCGTCGCGACGGAAACGCGGGTCCTAGAAGTCGGGTCGCTGCAGACGCAGGCGCGTCACCGTGCCGGCGAGAGCGAACAGCCGTCCCCAGGTCGGGTCGATCGTGTAGCGGGTGAAGCTCGTCGACAGATCGAGCCAGCCCTGCTTGCGGTCGTTGATCAGGTGGCCCGGCGAGGTGAATCCACTGAAGACGATGGACTTGTCGACGTTCTCGTATCCCAGGACGTTCCCGAAGTTGCCGTGACCCGAGACGAGCTCCTCCCCGTCCTCGTTGCCACCCCAGGTGAGGTAGGGATTCGTCCAGACTGTGGGCGGCATCGTGTTGACGCCGACCGCGCCGTAGCGCAGCTGCGTGACAGCGCGGTCGACGGTCGAGGCGTGCGCCTTGCGGGTGTCGTCGTCGACCAGGACGGTCACCGCGAGGGTGCCGAGCAGGGTGTCGTTGCAGAAGGCGACCGCGGCGGGCGTGAACACCTCGGCGTCGGGTGCCACGTCGAGCGCCACCTCGGACATGACCTGGCAGAACGCCTCGTGGTGAACGGCGAACCCGTCCTGGTCCACATCCTCGATCACCAGGACCCGGGATCGAGGCGCCCTGTCCCGCGATTCGATGATCCGTGCGTCCGGGTAGGCCTCCTGGAAGGTGGCGAACGTCTTGTCCGCTCCCGGGTAGTAGGTGGTGGTCGCCGGTGTCTGGTCCCGCAGGGCGAGCGTGACGGCGTCGAGGAACTCACGCCGCTGCGGCCACTGCCGGCTGGTCACGAGCGTCTGGACGCGACCGCACACGGACCCGCCGTTGATCTTGACCATGGTGGCGATCTGGAGCGCCTGGTGGCGGATCTCGCGCGGGGTCCACCTCCGGTCGCCCGGGATGACGACGCACGGGTTGTTGCCGCCGCACTCGGAGACCAGCTCGGTGTCGGTGGCCGCCATGATCGCCTTGGCCGAGGGCGCCCCGCCGGTGAAGTAGATCTTCGACAGACGGGGGTCACGGGTCAGCTCGTGTCCCTCCTCGACGTCGCAGAAGGCCAGCGCGTGCACGTCGACCAGAGGCTGGAGGATCTGCTCCCAAACCAGGTCGGCGCCGACGTTGAGGTGATGGGGTTTGTGCACCACGGCACAGCTGTCCACGAAGAGAGCGTTGATCATCTCGAGCGAGGACGCGAAGTTGCCCGCGCCGAGCACGGCGATGATGCCGCCGGGCCTCTGGTACGGGTCGGTCCGGCGCGGTTCGCCGATGACCCGCAGGATGTCCGTCCGGTCCCCGTTGAGGAGGCGGTCCCGGCCCCGGGGCCCGACCCGGATGTCGAAGCGGCCGTCGCCGGCCGCCCGCACCGCGAGCGGCTGGAGCGGCCGCCCCTGGACCAGGCCCTCGTACAGGGCGATGGCGGCCGACACGTTGCCGGCCACCGGCACCACCGTGGCCTGGACGCTGGTGCCGACCTGGTGGGCGTTGGCCGCTACGTCGCGGTTGATGCCCTTCGCCTTGCAGTCGGCGGTCACCAGGTCGTCGAAATGCCGGTCGATGTTGCGCCGGATCTGCTTGAGCAGCTCCAGCCGGACCGTCGCCGGAGTGGCTTTCCACCGGTCGGGGTCGACCCAGTCGACGGCCTCTGTGGCTTTCATCGGTTCCCCTTATGTTCGCGCGGACGTTCGCCCGTCATCGGCATCAACATAAGGAGCACCAGTGGAAGAACTCTGAACGGATCGTGGACCTGAATCCCGCCACTTCACCGCCTCGGGGGGACCGTCTATTCCGCGGTACAGCGAGCGCGGACGGCTCCCCCGGCGACGTGCGGATCGGTCACCGCATAGCCGGCCGAGTAGCCGCGATTGGTGAATCTGACCCCGATGGCGCCGTTTCTGACGGAATAGCTGCCCAGCGGAAGCCAGGTGCTGTGGTGGTCACGTTGATTGATGAATTTGTCCGGCGCGGGGGCGGCGTAGAGAGGAGCGTCGATGGTGGTGCCGGTGATCACGACGAGGTGCGCCGGAGCGGCGATCACGTCCCGGGCGCTCGAGCTGGTCGGTACGAAGACCGACAGCGCGCAGGTCTGCCGAGCGGCTCCGACCCGGAAGCCGAACACCATCGCCTGGCCGGCCGTGTCCTCGTGCGCCTTGCCGGACATCGGCATGTCGTCGAACCGGCCGTCGCAGCCGCCCTCCTTGGTGCTGCCGTACGCGAGCGTCCACCAGCCCGCGTCCCCGTTCTTGAACCAGCCGTGGTGCGAGTAGCTTGTTCCCTTCCCGGTGCAGCCCAGTCCGGCGATGGCGTCGTAGACGACGGCCTTCGCCCGCGCCTGCGCGGGCCGGGTCGTGGGCGCGACGTCCGTGGCGGGAGCACGCGCGGCCTCTCCCCCGGCCGCCACGGGCACCTTCACCCGCGCCGGCGGTTCAGCCGGGACGCCGAGACCCTCGATCACGGTGCCGGGGTCCGCCGCGGCGGGCGCCTCTTTCCCGCGCGCCGGAGGGACCGGCGGGTGACCCGGCTCGGTCGGCAGGTCCGCGGCTTCCCCCGCTTCCGCGGCGGGGACCGATCCGGGCGTCTCCGGGTTCCGTTCGGCACTTCCGGCCCAGACGACACCTCCGGTGACCAGGACGGCCGCGACGACACCCGCGGCGAGCTGCGCCGAAGGCGAGCCCACCAGGAACCGCCATCTCCGGCGCATCATCGCGCCGGCATCACCGAGAAACATCAACGGGTTTCCTCTCCGGCGCGGTGCGCCGTCAACAGGGGCAGGTTCAGACCGCCGGAGGATTCCGGCCGCCGGGTGAAGCCCAGGTCCGCGGTGGTCAAGGTGCGCGACGCGGCGGTACGCGCGAGCGAGGCGGCCAGGCTGTGCGCACCTCGTGCCGTCCGATCGCTCAGGGTGGTGGCCAGATCGCCGATCGCCGCGCCCACGTCGTCGGGTACCTCGTGCCCCCGGTCGACCAGGTAGCGGATCGCCATCCGGGCGAGGTCGTCACCGGTGTACGAAGCGAGGTCCCAGCGGCGGCCGAACCACTCGGCCAGGCCGGGAGACCGGTCCAGCAGCGAGGCCCAACGGCCGGACTCGGTCAGCAACACGACGACCGGTGCGTCGCCGCCCTCGCTCAGCCGGCCGGCCAACGCGTCGGCGACCTCCCCGGAGTCGTCCTGGCCGTCCCAGCCGACCGTCAGGATCCCACCGGCCGCTTCCCGCCACGCCCGATCGATCAGGCTGCGCGCCTGTCCCGGCCACTGTGCGTCCCAGTCGCGGACCAGCGACACACCGACTTCGTGGCCGACCGGCAGCATGCCCAGTTCGGACAGCGCCCGGGCGTAGAGGCGGGCGACCTCGCGGCGGCCCATCCCCGGCGCACCGGTGAGCACGACGTTGGCGTGCCGGGCCGGCCGCCGCCGTGCGCCCTCCGGGCCGAGCGCCAGCAGCGTCTCGCCGATCGCACGCCGGACACGATCCTGCCCGATCAGCTCGCCGAGCCGCCGCCAGGTGCGGCTGGTATCGATCGCCGACGGCAGATCGGCCGCCGGGTTCGCGCGGTCGTCGCCTCCGGCGCCGGGCAGCGCCTCGAGCTCGGCGAGTTCGGCGGCCAGGTCGGCCCCGGTGATCCGGTTGAGCTCGTTGTCCCGGGACGGCGGTTCGCTCGCCAGCCGGGTCGCCTGGCTGTTCACCATCGACTCGAACAACTTCCGCGCGACGCGGCCGTTGCCGAAGGTGGCGCCCTTGGGCACCCGGCGGTAGAACTCGGTGAGCGCCTCGACCGCGTCGTCGGTCAGCTCGTAGTAGTGCTTGCGGCACAGGTCCGTGGTGATCGTGACGAGCTCGGCGACGCTGTAGTTGGGGAACTCGACCGTCCGGGTGAACCGCGACGCCAGGCCCGGGTTGGAGTCGAGGAACTTCTCCATCAGCTCGGAATAGCCCGCGACGATGACCACCAGTTCGTCGCGGTGGTCCTCCATCATCTTCATCAGCGCGTCGATCGCCTCCTGGCCGAAGTCCGGCCCGGAGCCGCCCGATCCCGCGGTCAGCGTGTACGCCTCGTCGACGAACAGCACGCCACCCATCGCCTTGGTGACCAGCTCGGTCGTCTTGATCGCGGTCGACCCGATGTACTGACCGACCAGGTCGGCCCGCGCGGCCTCGACCATGTGCCCCTTGGTCAGCACGCCCAGCTCGGCCAGCACCGAGCCGTAGAGCCGGGCCACCGTCGTCTTGCCCGTGCCCGGCGGCCCGGCGAAGACCAGGTGCCGGCTCATCGGCGGCATCGGCAGGCCGAGCCGCTTGCGCCGCTGGGACATCCGGATCAGGTTGATCAGGCCGGTGACCTCCTTCTTCACACCGACCAGACCGACCAGGGTCTCCAGCTCGCCCAGCGGCCCGGACAGCACCTCGCCCCCGGCGGCGGCCACCTCCGGCTCCTCCGGGACGGGTCCGGGGTCGTCCGCCCGTGCCCGGGAGACGCCCTCGACCAGGTCCTCCACCTCGATCCGGTGCTCCGCGGGACGCGACACCGCGACACCGCCGCTGTCCCGCACGGTGCACCGGATCAGCCGCACCGGTTCGGAGGTCTCCACGTGTACGCCGTCACCGCCGCTGCCGAGCAACTCGCACTCGGTCAGCGTGGCCGTTCCACCCGACTCGATCGCGACGCCATGGCCGCCGGAGTCCCGGACCCGGCAATGTCCCGCCGTCAGCCGTCCGCCCGCGGTCACCCGGATCCCCGCCGCGGGCGCGGCGGAGATCTCGCTGTCGCGTACCGAAAGATCGGCGTCGGCACCGACCAGCAGGCCGCCGCCGACGGTCGCGGCCGACAACCCGGCCCGCGCGCCGCCGGTGACCGTGAGCAGTTCGCCGCCGCCGGACAGGCGAACCTCGGTGAAGGTCGCCCGGCTCGCCTGATCCACCCGGATGCTCGCGCCGTCGGCGGTCAGCCGGGTGAAGGTGGCAGTGGACCCGCCGGTGACCACGGCCACGTGCTCACGCGCGCCCCGGACGGTCAGACCGTCGAAGGCCGGCGAGCCGCCACCCTCGACGCCGACGCCCACCACGGCGCCGGAGACCGTGCATCCCTCGAAACGGGGCGACGAACCGGCGCCGACGTGCACGGCGGTGTGGCCCACGCCGGTGAACGCGCAGTCCTCGAAGACCGCGGCGCATCCCTCGGCGGCGTGCACGGACTGGACCTTGGCACCGGCGAAGGTCGACCCGGTCACCGCGATCTCGCCGTCGCCACGCAGATAGAGGTCGACGGTGCGGCTGTCCCGCACCTCGAGGCGGCTGATCCGGACGCTGCCGCGCCCCTCGACCGCGATCGCCGGCTTGGCCGCGCCGGCCACCTCGCCCCCGTCGACCAGACAACGACCGTCGCCGTTGACGCCGACGCCGTTGCCGCCCGGCCGCCGGATCCGCGTCTGCCGCAGCGTCAGCGCCCCCGACTCGGCGACCACCACCGCCGACGTGCCGGCATCGTCGATCGTGACGTCCTCCAGCGTGCTGGGCCGGGCCGACGTGATCACGACACCGGCGCCGGCCGGGTTCACCACCGCACCGCCGCGCATCGCCAGCGAGCCGTCCAGCCGCGACAGCACCGCCGTCCAGGACGCCGCCCGGACCACGCAGGAGTCCAGGGCCGCCTCGCCGTTCTGCACATCGACGGCCGCGAGCTGAGTGTCATCGC
>Ga0307516_10008504_pt1 | contig 11598 bp, 11 predicted proteins | sample 19_EM_MG_FD_203310 | JGI IMG/M metagenome (GOLD analysis project Ga0307516, IMG submission 203310) | Populus trichocarpa ectomycorrhiza microbial communities from riparian zone in the Pacific Northwest, United States - 19_EM | ecosystem: Host-associated > Plants > Roots > Unclassified | place...
TGCGCTCCTTGGATGGGAAAGAACTCCGTGTCCACCGACTTATCCTCAGCCTCGCTTCCCCGGTCTTTCAAGGCATGTTCAGCTTGCCTCAACCCACCGAATCCCCTTCCCAGATCCCCAGCGTCGACCTTCCTGAGCCATCCAACATCCTCCAACCCTTCATTCAGTACCTCTACCCTCGATCGCAGCCGAAGATCTCAGACATATCGATGTGGGCGGCTTTATACACCATCGCTGATAAGTACAACGTCGAGATGGTCACGGATCTGCTCAGGGATGTGTTGATTTCTCGCTTCCTCGAGACATCTCCGCTGCGTGTGTATGCATTGGCCTCGTATTGGGGTCTCAAGGAAGAGGCGAAGATTGCGTCTACGAGAACTCTGACGATGGATATATTCAATGGTTTCCCTCGAGAGGACGCGGAGCTGATGGGTGGTGGTGCGTGCCAACAACTCTACCTCCTTCATACCAATCGCCGAGAAGCGGCTCGAGGTTTGGTTACCGACCACCCCCGCCCGTCCCCAAGCGATTCGACCTGTAAATGCCCCCCGCCTGGTTACCCCAACTTGGTCTCAGCGCTCTGTCGGCGTCTGACCGCGAGTCCCTCGCTGACTCTTGAAGACCTGTACAAGGAGGTTGTTATATTCGATTTTCAGAACAAGTGTAACGCCGGCGGCGACTGTCGCCATTCAATCCGGAATACCCACGCATACTTCACTTCGCTTGTGAAAGGGATCTCCGAACTACCTCAGACGATTTGAGCAAGAGGTCTTGGTTCAGACGGTAAAACCACCCACCCCTTCTCCGATTTTTCGAGTGCTGATCCGCTACTCTGCGACCAGGAGCGCCCTCTCACTTCGGTTCTGTTGCCCGATTTTTTGACAACGATATTCCCTTGCGATGTACTAGCATTTTCTTGTATCTCTGTTCAACGACGCTACGTTCACATTGCTCTCTCGTTTCGAGAGGGTATATTCACCGATCCCAAACCCACCTCTTCTACGTCCTTAGAGACAAGTCGTGGAAACGTTGGTTCGACACGTTCTCCCCCAGAACTAACGGATTCACTCTTTCGTCAAAGCTCCGGTCCTTTGCCCGCCGGTCGATGCCGACTTCGTACACCACCGGATCAACGGGAGGAGCTCTTGCTACGAGTCCCAGCAATCCCCATATCCAATGGTTTGGGAACCCGAGGAACTGTCTCAAATGGCTGGAGCTAGAGGTAGAGGTTATCAACCGCTTGACATCTCGCCGTTCCAACACTTTAGAGGTGCTCGATATCGGGCTCAGAGACAAAAGGCCCCGTGAGTCAAGTCCAGCTCAACCGTGATCTCATCCGTCTCATACACTCTCCCGATGACGATTCGGGTCTAGATCCCTCCTTTCAGACACCCCCGCAAGACCCTCATTGTCTCTCATGGTTGATTCCGGCTTTGGGATTCACTTCCCCCCATTCCGCTACCACTTCTGGAATTATGTCCAAGGTCACGATCACCGCAAGGCTCGACTCGCGTGCGAAGGGGCTCCACAATTCATTTGGCGGATACCGACGAAGACTCGCTCCGCTTAGCTGTGTTTCAAGGAACATATAATGTTCCGCGGGTGGAATTGGACATCGATCTTGGCCTAGCATGCACGGGACTGTTCTATCTAAGGTGGAACAAAAGCCTTGGGAGGAGTTCATGAACCCAAAGAGCCCCGAAATACCCCTTTCCAAAACTCTCTCGGACGGGGACAATAACTTCACATTGCCCCCACCGGTAGGTATCTGTCCTTTATCCACTTCTGCATTAGAGGCATATTTACGAATGCGTGCGCAGTTTCAGGTCAACCCGGCCCTCCGTGCTCACCATGGGCGCACCCATTTAATAAATGCTGTCCGACCAGCTCTCATGCTTCGTGATACCAGCCTCGACATCCTTCAGTTTCTGCTTTATGCCGCTATTGGAGTCCAACCCGACGGCGACCCTTAGGGGGGTTTTGGGTCGATTGCAAGCCTATGGAAAAGCATGGTGGTAGCTTTTTCGGTGTCCCCAACTTGGTACGTTTTGTTGCTCTTGATGTTGCGTGTGATGCTTCCCATCAGCATCGGGTTCGTGTGTGCGGGGTGGACCAGGAGCTCAGGTGGTTCCATAATCCTGGTTTTGAAACCACCAAATTCCAGAAGGGTGATCTTTCCGAATGTTAGACCGTTCATGACGGAATCCAATCACACCAGCCTTGATGTTCCACCTTGGGTCGAGTTCGACAGCAAGAGCCTCTGTGGCGCCTTCTAGGGCTGATGGAGAGAAGGTAGGTCACTGAATGTTCATCGAGAACGGAGTCAGTGGATTACCATGCTTCGATGCACTGTAATATCCTAGAGCAGCAATTGAGGATACCAGCCAAGGAGGAGACGTTCTACAACTTTCCCCCCTGGGGTTCATTACCTCACGGAAGAAACGGACGGCCTCCTTGGAAACGTTCATAGCTCCCCAGAAGTTGACGTCGAACATCTTCCTTGCCATCTCGTGGGAGGTTCCCTCGATCTCTGCTAACAGGCCGTAGCCTGCATTGTTGAAGACAATGTCGATACGACCAAGGTTATCCTCGGCGTACCCGAAGGCTGCAGTGATATCGGCTTCGTTGATAACGTCGAGCTTGAGGGCGTGGAGTTTGTCGGAGGAGTATTTGGCCATGAGGTCGTCCATCACTGAAGGTTTACAGAGGGTAGCGATTGCGATGTCCCCATTGTCTAGGACAGCCCTGGTCATCGGCAGGCCGATACCGGAGGACGTACCAGTGACTAGGTGTGGTCCTTGTCAGTTCTATCCGACGGCACAATGCAAAGTGTGCTACTCAATCAACCAGATACGCGGAGCGGTCATAGTACCGAGATGGGTGTGAGAGAAGGCGTCTTGACTTGTGGATATGAGCAACAGGGGTGGTTTCAATCGTGTACTTTCTATGTAACCGCTCTTACACTTGGTGGGAATACCTTTTAGCGGGCATCAGGAAACCTGCAGATCGGTTCTTGATAGATTTTTGTGGGGTTTGTTGGCCTCTGATGGCATTCAAACCCTCTAAATCCATGGAGAAGAAAGCCATGAAAGCCAGTCGAGCTGACGAGAACTCGAACCGAGCGGAAATCCCGCGAAAGCCAATCCCCCGCATCCCGAAAGCCATGCACCTACATATTATTTGCCAGACTCGGCGATCGAGCAATTGATCGGCCCTGCCACCCCAGGGTACGGTGGGCGGGTCAGGTCCCAGCGAGAGCGATCTGCGCGCACGATAAATGGTATACGGGATAGGCGAGGTGAGTGCTCGAGGTGCTATAGGGTGCGGCCCTGCAGGGTAACGACCGATATGATAAGAGAAGGAGAGGGCCGATGGGGAACACGCGACGCGTTTTACCTATTTCTACATCAGAGGCACATTTACACTTGTGTGGGCGACTCTATGTCAGCCCGGTTCCCACCAGGTACCGGTGACATATCCGTTAAATATAGGCCGTCAGACCAGCTCTCGTATTTCGTGATATCGGCCTCGACATCCTTCAGCTTCTTCTTTATGGCACCGTTGGAGTCTAACCCGACGGCGACCCTTAGGGAGGGTTCTGGGTCTTTTGCAAGCTTATGGAAAAGCATGGCGGTGGCTTTATCGGTGTCTCCAGCTGCGATGTTCTTGTTGTTGCGTATGATGCACCCCATCAGCGTAGAATCCGTGTAGGCGGGGTGGATTGGGAGCACAGGTGAGGACTCTGGTTCCGTAATCCTGGTCTTGAAACCACCAAATTCCAGAAGGGTGATCTTTCCGAATGTTAGACCGTTCATGACGGAATCCAGTCACACCAACCTTGATGTTCCACCTTGGGTCGAGTTCGATAGCAAGAGCCTCCGTGGCGCCTTCTAGGGCTGACGGAGAGAAGACAGGTCACTGAATGTTCATCGAGAACGGAGTCAGTGGATTACCATGCTTCGATGCACTGTAATATCCTAGAGCAGCAATTGGGAGGATACCAGCCAAGGAGGAGATGTTCCACAACTTTCCCCCCTGGGGTTCATTACCTCACGGAAGAAACGGACGGCCTCCTTGGAAACGTTCATAGCTCCCCAGAAGTTGACGTCGAACATCTTCCTTGCCATCTCGTGGGAGGTTCCCTCGATCTCTGCTAACAGGCCGTAGCCTGCATTGTTGAAGACAATGTCGATACGACCAAGGTTATCCTCGGCGTACCCGAAGGCTGCAGTGATATCGGCTTCGTTGATAACGTCGAGCTTGAGGACGTGGAGTTTGTCGGAGGAGTATTTGGCCTTGAGGTCATCCAACACTGAAGGTTTACGGAGGGTAGCAATTGCGATGTCTCCGTTGTCCAGGACAGTCTTGGTCATTGACAGGCCGATACCGGAGGACGCGCCAGTGACTAGGTGTGGTCTCCGTCAGTTCTACCCGACGGCGCGATGCAAAGTGTGCTCACTCAGCCAAATTCGCGGAGAGGCCATAGTGCTGAGATGGGTGTAAGGGAAGGTGCCTTGACTTGTGAATAAGAGCAGCAGGGGTGGTTTCAATCGTGTACTTTTCTATGTAGCCGTTCTTATACTTGGTGGGAATACATTTTAGCAGGCATCAGGAAACCCGCAGATCGGCATTTGATAGTTTTTCGTGGGGTTTGTTGGTCTTTGATGGCATTCAAAGCCTCCAAAGCCATCGAAAGCCATAGAGCAGAAAGCCATGGAAGCCACTCGAGCTGGCGAGAACCCGAACCGAGCGGAAATCCCTCGCATCGAGAGCCGTTCGAAAGCCACAGTGCACGTAATTGATCCGCCCCACGCCCCAGGGTACGGTGCAGCGGGTCAGGCCTTCAGCTTCAGGTCCCAGCGAGAGCGATCCGCGCGCAGGATAAATGGTATGCAGGATAGGCGGGGTGGAGGTGCTATAGTGTGCGGCTCTGCAGGGTAACTACCAATATGATAAGAAAAGAAGATGGCCAATGGGTAACACGCAATGCGTTGTACCCATTTCTGCATTAGAGGCACATTTACACTTGTGTGGGCGACTCTTATAGGTCAACCCGGTTACCAGCGGGTACCGGTGACACGTCCGTTAAATTCAGGCTGTCAGACCAGCTCTCGTACTTCGTGATATCGGCCCCGACATCCTTCAACTTCTTCTTTATGGCGCCGTTGGAGTCTTGCCCGACGGCGACCCTGAGGGAGGGTTTTGGGTCGTTCGCAAGTTTATGGAAAAGCATGGCGGTGGCTTTGTCGGCGTCCCCAATTCGGTACGCTCCGTTTTTCTTTTTGTTGCGCGTGTAGGCGGGGTGGACCGGAAGCACAGGTGAGGATTCTGGCTCCATGATCCTAGTCTTGAAAATGCCGAATTGCAGAAGAGTGACCTTCGCGAACGTTAGCCCATTTACGATGGAATCCAAATGCACCGACCTTGATATTCCACTTTGGATCGAGTTCGACAGCAAGAGCCTCTGTGGCACCTTCTAGAGCTGATGGGGGGAGGGGGTCACTCAACGTTCCTTGAGAACGATGTCAGGGATATTACCGTGCTTTGACGCGCTGTAATATCCCAGAGTAGCGACTGGGAGGATACCAGCCAAGGAGGAGACGTTCCACAACTTTCCCCCCTGAGGTTCATTAACCTCACGGAAGAAACGGACAGCCTCCTTGGAAATATTCATCGCTCCCCAGAAGTTGACGTCGAACACCTTTCTTGCCACCTCGTGGGAGGTTCCTTCGATCTCCGCTAACAGGCCGCAGCCCGCATTGTTGAAGACAATGTCGATACGGCCGAGCTTCTCCTTGGCGTATTCGAAGGCTGCGGTAATGTCGGGTTCGTCGGTCACGTCGAGCTTGAGGATGTGGAGTTTGTCGGAGGGGTATCTACCCTTCAGGTTGTCTAACACCGAAGGTTTACGGAGGGTAGCAATTGCAACGTCTCCGTTGTCTAGGACAGTTTTGGTCATCGACAGGCCGATACCGGAGGACGCGCCAGTGACTAGGTGTGGCCTTCGTCAGTTCTATCCGGCGGCACGATGCAACGCATGCTCCTCACTCAACCAGATACGCGGAGAGGCCATAATACCGGGGTGGGGTGCCTTGACCTGTGAACGAGAACAGTAGGGGCGGGATAAACCGTGTACTTTCTATGTACCCATTCTGTGCATGGCGGGAGCACATTTTAGCGGGTACCACAACCCACTCGCACAGCATATTCACCGGTCTCGGCAATCGAGCAATTGATCGGCCCCGACACCCCAGGGTGCTCAGGATACGGTGGACGGGCCAGGCCTTCAGGTCCCAGCTAAAGCGATCTGCGTACTGATACGACAAGAAAAGGAGAGGGCCAATGGGGAAGTTCCATTCGTTTCTACATTACAGGCGGATCTACACTTGCGTGGGCAACTTTGGGACAACCCAGGCCTCAATGGGTACCGGTGACACGCCCGTTAAATGCAGGCTGTCAAACCAGCTCTCATACTTCGTGATATCGGCCTCGACACTCTTCAACTTCTGCTTTATGCCGTTGTTGGAGTCCAACCCGATGGCGACCCTTAGGGAGGGCTCCGGACTATTTGCGAGCTTATGGAAAAGCAGAGTGGTGGCCTTATCGGTGTCCCCGCCTTGGAGTGTCCCATTGTTCATGTGGTAGCGCACGACGCTTCCGGTCAACATAGGATCGGTGTATGCGGGGTGGACCGGGAGCACAGGTGAGGATTCTGGTTGCGCAAGCCTAGTCTTGAAACTACCGAATTCTAGAAGGGTGATCTTTCCGAACGTTAGACCGTTTATGACGGAACAAAACCGTACCAACCTTGATGTTCCACCTTGGGTCGAGTTCGGCGGCAAGGGCCTCTGTGGCGCCCTCTAGGGCTGATGGAGAGAAGACCGGTCACTCAATGTTCATCGAGAACGACGTCGGGGAATTACCATGCTTCGACGCGCTGTAATATCCCAAAGCAGCGATTGGGAGGATACCAGTCATGGAGGAGATGTTCCACAACTTCCCCCCCTGAGGTTCATTGACCTCACGGAAGAAACGGACAGCCTCCTTGGAAACGTTCATCGCTCCCCAGAAGTTGACGTCGAACATCTTCCTTGCCACCTCGTGTGAGGTTCCTTCGACCTCTGCCATCAGGGCACAACCTGCATTGTTGAAGACGATATCAATACGGCCGAGCCTCTCCTCGGCGTACTTGAAGGCAGTAGTGATATCGGCTTCGTTGATAACGTCGAGCTTGAGGATGTGGAGTTTGTCGGAGGGGTATTCAGCCTTGAGGTCGTCCAACGCCGAGGGCTTACGAAGGGTAGCGATTGCGATGTCTCCGTTGTCTAGGACGGTTTTGGTCATCGACAGGCCGATACCGGAGGACGCGCCAGTGACTAGGTGTGGTCTCCGTCAGTTATACCCGACGGCGCAACACAAAGTGTGACCCTCACTCAACCAAATTCGCGGAGAGGCCATGGTGCTGAGATGGGTGTGAGAGCAGGTGCCTTGACCTGTGAATGAGAGTAGCGGGGGTGGGTTAAATCATATGCTTACCGATACAACTATTCTTATACTTAGCAAGAATGCATTTCAGTAGGGATAAACTCGCAAACTGACTTTTGATGGCATTCAAAGCCTGTAAATCTCGTGATATTTTCAAGTTCATCCGCGCCTTGTACCCTTTATTTCTTTTCTCACGATCACCCCGTTCTCATTCCTCGTTTGTTTATATCGTAGTTACATCCGCTACCTGCAAATTAGATACTTTATATCTTTGTCTGCTTACTTCCCTATATCCGTGTTTTGTACGCTCGTACTTTTGTCCTCACGTAGAAACCCGCACATCTTGTTTCCCTCTTGTTTTCATTCGCTATAAGTTGTAGCTAGATTTCCTTTCACTTCCCTCAGTGTTCGCTTCTACTTCTTGCACACTGAGGTCAGTTGCTTATCTTTTCATCTCACACGATAGTTGTATTTACTCTTGAAATAGCTCGCGTATCTGCTCGCTATTCAGATCGATCGTTTCGCCCGAGTCTACACCTGATAGTAAAATCATCGAAAGCCATAAAGCCGAAAACCGTGAGAGGCAGTCGAGCTGGTGAGAACCCGAACCGAGCGGGAATCCCGTGAAAGCCATTCGCACGCACCAACACATTCACCGGACTAGGACTCGGTGATCGAGCAATTGATCGGCCCTGGTGCCTCACAGGTGCTTGGGGCACTGTGGATGGGTCAGGTCGCAGCGGGCGCGGTCTGCACGCGCAATAGATGGTGTGGGGGTAGGCGAGATGAATGCCCAAGACGCCAAAATATGTTGCCCTGCAGGGTGACGACTGATATGACAAACAAAGGAGAGGGCCGATGGGGAACTCGCGACCCGCGAAGGGTCAAACAACCCATCGCCGGCGAGAAAACGCAGCCAAAAAGGGCGAACTGTACAAATCCTTTGTGACCGGGTGACTATCCTAAGACCGGGTGTTGTTCTATCAGTCGGAGAAGGGCTTCAGCTGGCCGGGATTTGGACCGTGGATACACTCCCGGTGGTTCAACAGGGCGGCTTACGCCTCTGTCTATTCGCTTCCTGGGCGCTCCTGAATATTGGTCCACGCGGGGGTATCACCTTATTGGCGGCCGTTGACTGCGACGATAAGCCAAGGAGGCCGCGCCGCGGTGGCCATTCCGCGGGTCGCCCGTCGCGACTGGGTTATGAACGCTCGGAGGTGGGTCGAGACTCCGTATCCCATCACACCCTCATCAATCGTTGGACGGACGGGGGCGAGCCTGGCTATCTCCGCATCTCCCCGGTGCGGAGTATTCGGGATGGAGACCCTTATTCACCATGGGGGAAGCACTCCGTCGGACGAGCGGGATAAGTATTTGTAGTGATATGATCACCACTCACAAAGTAAGTCAATTGCAGCTTCAGTGTAGGTGTGCCAATTTGGTTTCGAGTGGGGGGGCTCCCGGTGAATTGGCGGCTTAGGTGCAGCTCCGGTGCCGTTGCTGCGCCTCCACCTGCCAGTTTTTGTATCGCCGGTGTCCGGCGAGTGGTAGCCACATCCGACAATTATCCGCGATCCAACGGGCCGTTCACGCCAGTGGAACGCAAATCGTTCCATCTCCGCTCCCAATTGAATGGGGTGGGTTGCAGTTGGCGCTTTGGGTCGATCGTCCGGGTTGGCCATCACGGGAAGGCGAACTGTACAGTCGGAGGAGGAAACCTTCCCACGACCCCCACCAGATTTCCCTACCCTCTACACAGTGACCGCCCTCAAGACACATACGCCGCAACGATGCCTGGCAAAGTCAAGGCCTACGAACTTCAATCAAAGTGCGCATTCCCCTCGTCAGGTTTAGTTGGGACGTCCTCCATGACTGACCCCCGCCGTGCTGGTGTCGTTCGGTTTTTGCAGGACCAAGAATGACTTGATCAAGCAGTTGGCTGAGCTCAAGGGTGACCTCCTGACTCTGCGCGTACAAAAAATCGCTGGTGGATCTGCTGCCAAATTGACCAAGATGTTCGTTCCCCTCCTTCCCCTCATGCTTGTGGGGGGTGAATGCTGATCGTCTGGTGCATTTCGTATCTTCGCTCGTAGTAATGCCGTTCGCAAATCGATTGCTCGGGTATTGACCGTGACCAACCAAAAGTCTCGCCAACACCTTCGGGAGTTCTACAAGAAAAAGAAGTACCTCCCTCTCGATCTGCGACCAAAGAAAACGAGGGCTATCCGAAGGCGGTTGACTACTGTGCGTCCCTTGCCGCGCTTCATCTGTAGCACCCCCTGATGACCTTGTCGCTTTTTAGCATGAGAAGAAGCTGAAAACGACAAGGCAACACAAGAAGGACATCCACTTTCCCAAGAGGAAATACGCTGTGAAAGCGGATTAAATCTCCCGTTTCGCCTCTCCGCCGCTGTGTTTGTCTGTGTACCTCCATGGAGATAATCACCATCGCCCTTCGCTGCATGTCATACACGTGGATATCCATTGCATATGAAAGCAAAAGGGATCGAGTCCGAACGATAATACACATAAACAACACAAAATACAGCCAACAGTACTTGGTACATACATGATGCATGAGAGGTTACAGACTGGTTAAACATCAGTATTGGAACAGTTTCTTGAGAAAGTCCGCCGCAGCTTCCCTCACCCCCGCATCGACGTTTGGATTCGAAAGCAGCTCCGTCGCGAGGTCGGATTTCTGCTTGAGCTTCTCTCGCTCCCTCGTCCTCTCCAACTCGAGAATCTCCCTCTCCTCTTTCCGTTTGTCCATCTCTCTCCGTATTCGACTATCTTCCTGCTCCCTCTCGTCTCTCCTCTTCATGAACTCCAACTTGGCACGGCTGTCTTCCGATTGTGACTGTACCATATGAGCGTAAGTCGCGATAAGGCTCTGCGTCAACCCAGTGAGATGCGCCACTGTCTGGTCGATCCCAGTCATCGAACTTGAGCTAGCTACCACCATTTGGTTCATCGGTTGGGTGGAAGGCTGAGATGACTGTGTCGGGTGGTACGTCGGTAACGGGCTAGAATCCAACATCTGGTGATGCATCTGCCTGTTCAACGGGTTTAGACCGACATTCGATATCGGAGGTGACGGCGGGGCCTGCAATTGATCAGAGTGGTGGTCGTGATGGGAAGGGGGTTCCGAACTCCGGGGGTCGGGCGCTTGAACTTGCACCGAAGGTCCCGGGTCTGGCATCGGAGGGGGTGGTGGTTCGCGCTCTCGCGATCCGCCCTGCCCGGACGACATCACAAGCATAGACCGGTTTGTTTCTGCGTAGAACCTGTGGTAGCATCGCCAAAGGGTTGGTGCGCGAACCACGGAGAATCACATAACAACGGGTTAGTTCGCCGATCGTATAGGGAAGTTGCAAGGAATAAAGAGCAACAGATGTGGGACAAGAAGGGAGAAGGGGGAGGGGAGTTCGCGCGGGTAAATAGGGAAGCAGATCGCTTTTCGCCTATTTGTCGCATCACCGCCTGGTAGAGTGAGTGCAGCAACGAGAGATAGGGAGGGGGGGAGGAGGAAAGGGAGAGTGCCACGAACCGACGCTTGAACATGTCGTACCACCCATTCTTGGCCCAGCTCTCAACGATCCGCGGACTGAGATTGCCGATAGAGCAGCCAGCTGCCCTCGCGGCCTCGAGCCGTTTCTCAAAGTGGGTCTGACGCTCGTTTTGATTGGATGGATCAACCAGACCTGCCTCGAACGGGCCGTTGAACTGCTCGAACGTCGTTAATTGCTTGAATGTGTCCAAATTCCGATGGTAACAACTCTTGAGCGCTGTAAACGTCTTCCTGTTATTGAACAGCGCTTGTGCACACTAGAGCGTCGAGTTAGAACGGGGCGTCAGATTTTCCGGCAATTTTCAAAGGGCCCAAGAATAAGCGGGGATTGGATGAACCGATCGCAACGAATAACGTTCGACGAATGACGGCGCTCCCCGTTCAAATGCGCCTGAATGGAAGAAAAAAAGGCTCGATTGAAACAAAAAACGCCTTGCTTGTTCTGGGGGGGAGGGGGGCAAGAGGAAAATAATTTCAATTCATCTCACGCACCTCTCGGAAACAAGTATTCATCTTTGTTCCAAACTGTTCCCAATGGTCGT
>Ga0307516_10008505_pt1 | contig 11597 bp, 3 predicted proteins | sample 19_EM_MG_FD_203310 | JGI IMG/M metagenome (GOLD analysis project Ga0307516, IMG submission 203310) | Populus trichocarpa ectomycorrhiza microbial communities from riparian zone in the Pacific Northwest, United States - 19_EM | ecosystem: Host-associated > Plants > Roots > Unclassified | place...
TGGGTGCCCAGGTTGGCGGCGACGCGGAACCTCGGGTCGAAGTTGAGCCGGTGCACCCAGTTGCGCACGTCCGGCGCGCCGTGCTCGGTCTCCAGGCGCGAGGTCAGCGCGTGCCAGCGGCCGTAGAGCGGCGGCGTGATCAGCGGGTCGGCGCCGCCCGGCGTCCCGTCGGTCCGGTAGTCCTCGGCCAGGTTGATCACGCCGGCGAGGGCCTGCTCGAACGGATGCGGGTACGGCGGCAGGCTCGGGTCCTCGTGCCAGTTGTCCCAGTTCTCGGCCAGGTCGACCGGCTCGTGGGGCGCCGGGGGCACCCGCAGCGCGCCGCCGAGGCGCAGCACCCCGCCCAGCTCGGCCGGGGTCGTGATGCCGGGCAGGTCGAGACCGGGCGTGTTGTGCACGTCGATGTCACGCCGGCCCACCCGCGGGTCGGCCGGCTGCGGGCGCAGCAGCCGTACCAGGAATTCGAAGTCGCCGGCGGTGCCGGTCCGGAACGCCCAGCGGTAGTAGAACGGCAGCTGGCCCTCGGCCTGCCGGTTGGTGTAATGCGGGCCCCAGCTGGAGTACAGCGCGCCGGGAGACAGGGCCGGGTCGAACCCCAGGCCGGCCAGTCGCCCGGTCTCGAACGCGGGGACCAGGAAGGCGACGTAAGCGGTGTCGGGCTCCAGTCGCCGTGGACAGATCAGCCGGGCGCAGGCGCTGTCGGCGTCGGTCCGCAGCACCTCGGCGAGGGCGCCGACCGCCACGTCGGTGCTGTCGGTGGCGACCGGGGCGTCGAGCGAGCCGTTGACGTGCACGTGCGCCCAGGCGCCGAGCTGGTCGGGGCGGGGCAGCGCGGCCACGTCGCGTACCGCGATGGCGGGAAGCGGACCGCTGCCCTGCGCCGCCTCGGTGAACTCGGCGTCCGCGCCGGCCGGGTCGTCGCCGGCGGCCAGGACGGCCAGTGCGAGCCACGGCGCCAGCCGGTGACCGGAGTCCTGCGTGGCCGGGCTGTACCGCCAGGGAAAGTCCTCGTCGGTGAACTCGATGTGCGCGAGGAGGTTCGGCTCGAAGTTGGTGATCCCGGCCCTCGGCTCGGTGCGGGTGATCGCCCGGGTGTCGACGCCGACCACGTCGCCGGGGCCATAGAGCTGCACCGGCTGCGTGATCGGCCGGACGAGGGGATCCTTTCCGGACACCGGTACGCCCGTCAGCAGCAGATCCACGTCGATGCTCGCCCGGGCCGCCGAGCCGGGATCGGCCTTGATCTGCGTGGTGAGGCCGGCCCGCAGCCACGGCAGGAACGTGTACGCGTTGGTGGTCACGGATGGCTCCCCGGCGTGAAGAGCTCGGCGGTCGTGGTGAGCTCGGTGACGGCCGGGTCGGCGGCGGCCAGGCCCGAGCGGGTGACGCCGGAGGCGACCAGGACGTTGCCGCCCGACCGTGCGGCCGCGAACGCGTAACGGCCCTCGGCGAGCCCGGCCACCGGCGTCCAGCTGTCGCCGCCGGGAGTGCTGCCGGGGTCGTAGAGCACGGCGCTGCGATAGCCGGCCTCGTCGCGGTCGCTCGCCGCGCCGCCCACGACCAGGACCGTGCCGTCGTCGAGCGCGACCGCCCGGTGCAGCGCCCGGCCCGACGGCATGTCCTTGGCCCGGCTCCAGGTGCCGGCGTCGAGGTCGAAGCGCTCGGCCGTGCGCTGGCTGAACGGATCGAACGGTCCGCCGGCCGGTGCGCCGGGCGCGAGCCCGCCGGTGATCAGCACGGTCTTGTCCGTCAGCCGGGTGGCCTGGTGATGGCTGCGGGCGTGCAGCAGGCTCCCGGTCGGCGTCCACTTCTTGCCGCCGAAGTCGTAGAGCTCGCAGAACGCCAGCGCCGGGTCCTCGGCCGTACCGACCGGGGCCGTGCCGCCGCAGACCAGGACCGCTCCGCCGTGCAGCGAGATGGCGGTGTGGCCGGTACGGGCGTCGGTGAGGCCGGCGGCCGGCTGCCAGGTCTTGTCGTCCGGGTGGAAGATCTCGGCCGAGCGCAGCGCGTGCACGGTCGACCCGGCCCGGATCGCGCTGCCGCCCGCGACCAGCACCGTGCCGTCGGGCAGCAGCGCGGCGCTGTGACCCCACCGGGCCTGGCCCATCGGGTTGGTCAGCCTGGTCCAGGAGTGGTTCGTCGGGTCGTAGAGCTCGACGGTGGCCAGCGGGGTGCCGCCGGCGCCGAGCCCGCCGGTCGCGAGGACCATCCCGTTGCCGATCGGGGTCAGCGTGTGCAGCCGCCGGGCCGTGTCGAGCGTTCCGGTAGCGTGCCACTTGAGGTCGGCGGGGTCGTAGTACGCGGACTGCTTCACGGCCGCACCGGAAGCGTCCGCGCCCCCGGCGACCAGGACCGTGCCGGCGTCGTCGACGGTGACAGCGCCGTCGTGCTGGCCGTCCCAGCGCGCGGCGGCGAAAAGGTCGGGCGTGCCGGCCCAGGATCCGGTGTCCGGCTCGGCGGTAGTGGTGGTCATCGGATTAACCCTTCGTCTGGTCGTCACGGTCTGGTCGTCACGGGATCAGCGCCTCGGCGCCGGTGGCCGGGTCGGAGAAGTCGGGGCCGGCAGCGGCCGCACCCGCCGCCGCGGTGCCGCCGGCGACCAGCACCCGGGTGTCGGCGAGCTCGGCGATCGCGAACGCGGACCGGCCGGTGCGCATCCCGGCGCGGGTGGTCCAGCGGTCGCCGACCGGGTCGTAGGCGGCCACGTAACGGAAGCCGGCGGTGTGTTCGGGGCCGCCCGTGCCGCCGAGCACCAGCACAATGCCGGAGCGGGTGAGCAGGCCGCGGTGCCCGGAGCGGCCACCCGGCATCGGGGCGGCCGGCGACCAGGTGCCGGCGGCGGGGTCGAACAGCTCCGCGGTGGCGAGGCTGTGCGGGTCGTACGTGCCGTCGGGCGCGGTGACCGCGTCGCCGCCGGTGACCAGCACCCGGCCCTTGCCGAGCGGCGTGGCCTGGTGGCCCTTGCGCGGGGTGGCCAGGGTGCCGGTCGCCGACCAGGTGCCGCCGTCGACGTCGTACACCTCGCAGTAGGCCAGCGCGGCGGCGTCGTCGCCCTCGCCGGTGGGCAGGGCGCCCCCGACGACCAGGACGCGCTTGGCGTCCAGCGGCACGGCCCGGTGACCGCTGCGGGCATCGAGCATCGGCGGGGCCGCTGACCAGGTACGCGTACCCGGGTCGAAGAGCTCCGCGGTGGCCAGCGCGCCGCCGGAGGCGCCCGTGCCGCCCGCGACCAGCACCCGGCCGCCGGTGATCACCGTCGCGGTGTGGCCGAACCGGGCCGCCCCGAGCGTGCCGAGCAGCGCGGACCAGGCGTTGGTGGCGGGGTCGTAAAGCTCCACCGAGTCGAGCGCCGTGCCGTCGGCTCCCCGGCCGCCGGCGATCAGCACCCGGCCGTCGCCCAGCAGCGTCGTGGTGTGCAGCTCGCGGGGAGTGGCCGGCGCCGGCCCGGCCGACCAGGAGTTGCCGGTCGGGTCGAACAGCGCCGTGGTGATCCCGGCGACCAGCACCCGCCCGGTGCCCAGCACGACCGCGTCCACGTCGGACATCGGCGCCGGCAGCGTGCCCGCGTCGGTCCAGGTGTCGGGGACCGCGGGCGGCGCGGCGGCCTCGGCGGCCGGGATGACGTGCAGCCGGCCGTCCAGGGTGGGGTCGGCGGTGACGAACCCCGCGAGCGCGCCGGCCGCGGCCGCCTGGCTGCGGAAGGTCGCGGGCGGGAACGCCTGGATGTTGCTGCGGATGTAGGCGACGACGAACCGCTGGTCGCCGACCGTGACGGTCTGGTCGGCCGCGAACGGCTGGCGCAGCGCCGCCTCCCGCCGCGACAGCGCGGCCCGGCTGGTGCTGCTGCCGCTGAGCAGCTGGTCGAAGAGCGCGGCGTTGATGTCGTGGAAGCGCGTCACCGGCGCGGCACCCGCACCCGCGGCCAGGCCGGTACGCCGCCGGGCCGCCCGCACGGTCGCCGGCGCGCCGCTGTCGACGATGTGCAGCTCGTAGCGGGCGCTGCGCCGCACGACCCGCGCGGTGGTCAGCGCGTGCCCGTCGCCACCCAGCTCAAGGCCCGCGTCCTGGGTCTCGAAACCGGGCCGCGAGAGCCGGTCGGCGTCGCTGAGGTTCTGGAACTGGCCCATCGCGAACTTGTCGCCGGGCACCGACAGCCGTTGCAGGCCCTTTCCGGGGGCCGGCTCGACGCTGAACTGCTTGCCGTCGGCCGCGGCCTGCCCGCCGACCCGGTCGACCCGGACGTTGAGCGGCAGCGCCCGCTGCAGGATCGTCAGCGTGCCGAGCGGGTGCAGGACCAGGTCGTCGGTCTCGGGCAGCTGCCGCAGGTTGACCAGCGTCTTGCCGCTGCCGGTCGGCAGGTGTGTCGTCCAGCCCTCCGGCTTGACGATCTCCGCAGCCAGGAGCGGCAGCACCAGGATCGACGGCAGGGTGGTGATGATCGGGTCGGACCAGGTGTGGTCGAAGTCGGCGGAGATCTCGAAGAAGAGGAACCCGATCGAGCCACGGCCCTTCGCGTGGTACGGCGACGGCCCCTCCAGCTGGAAGCGCAGGTCGATGTGGAACAGGCCCACGCCGAACGCCTTGAGCGAGACGCTGCCGCGGCTGCTGCCGCTGAACCGGAAGGGCGACCGCTGGAACAGGGCGTCGAGGCTGAGGTGGCCCTCGACGCCGAAGTCGTCGAAGCCCAGCTTGATGTGCAGGTCGCCGCCGAACTGGATGGTATTGCTGGTGATCGCGAAGTAGCCGGAGAGCCGGATCAGCTGGCCGTCGTCGTTCAGCAGGTCGACCGCGAGCCGGGGCGGCACCGCGAACGGCAGCTGCGGCGGCCGGTACGACGGGTGGAACCCGCCGACCGTGATGATCAGGTCCTTGTTGTCGCCCCACGCGACCAGCAGGCCCATGCCGCCGTCGAGCGGCAGGCCGAGCACGTTCGAGTCGAAGAGCCGGGCACTGAACCACAGCCGGTTCTTGTCGGGCTCGAGCGCGCCCGCGAAGGCGACCTGGATGGTCACCAGCGGCAGCTGCGGGTTCGGCAGGATCGCCCGCAGCACGCCCAGCACCGCGATGTTGCCGGGCACCTCGATGATCAGCGCCAGCGAGAGCGTGACCAGCGCCGGCGTGCCCCAGGCGATCTTCGCCATCGGCCCGATCAGGAACGTGCCCTGCTCCGGCGGGAAGAACGCGTTGAGGTCGGACAGGATCCTCGGCGCGTTGGCGATCACGTCGCGCGGGAACATCACCGACTCGATGGCGCCGGTCTGCACGCCCTCGCTCAGCGCCTGCAGGTTCATGCCCCGGTTGAGCCCGATCAGCCCGCCGACCGCCTGCAGGGTGAAGCCGAGCCCGAGCTGGATGCCCGACCCGAACTCGGCCGTGATGATCGCGAGCAGCGAGAACCCGGGCGACCCGTCGGGCCTGCGGGTGCTGATCAGCCCGATCGCCTGCAGTTCGAGGAAGCCCGCGAACTCCAGGGCCATGGCGCCCGCGTACTCGCCGCGCGCCGGGTCGTACGAGAGGAACCCGCCGCCGCTGACCACACCGACGTCGATGCTGAGGCCGGCACCGGTCGGCGGCTTGAACCCGAGCGAGATGTCCACCGGTCCGAGGTTGCCGTCGTGGTTGGACCGGCCGCTGATCAGCGCGGTGAGCCCGATCCGGTCGACGACCGCGGTGATCGGCCCGAGCGTGGCCTTGAAGCTCGCGCCGAGGCTGATCGGCAGGTCACCCCCGGACGGCGCCGCCGACACGGTCAGGCCCTCGATCTCCAGCGGCCCGATCCGCTCGCGCACCGGGATCTGGATCTCCAGGTTGGACGTGCCGCGGAAGTAGAACCCGTGGCGGTGCGAGATGCCCACGGCCAGGTCGCCGCCGATGCTGAACCCGTCGGCGGGAAGCAGCGCGCCGATGAACCCGTCGGCGTCGCCGGGCTTGAAGACGAACTTCAGCCCCTTGATCTCGAACTCGGCGAACGGGTCGACGCCGTCGCCGTTCAGCCGTACGCCCCCGGTGCCGGCCACGGTCGTGAACTCGAGGCGGGTCGCGTCGGGCGTGCCGAGCAGCAGCACCGGCTCCTTGCCCTCGCCCGTGCGCTCCGCCCGCACCTCGATGGCCCCGGTGTCGTGCACCGGCACGCCGTCGGCCGACTCGAAGCCGAGCAGCATGTCGATGCCCTCGCCGGGCCGGGCCACCAGCGCGATTCCGCCGGCCAGGTCGAGATCGCTGCGGATCGTCACGGCGATGTCGGGACCGAGCTCGAACCGGAACCCCAGGGCCCCGTCGAACGAGGGCAGCAGCGCCAGCCCCGGCGCGCCGCCGGCATCGCGGGGCGGGACCTCGGCCAGCCGTACGGCGGCGGTCATGCTCGTGCTGTCGCCGACCCGTTCGAAGATGACCGCCCTGATCGCCCTCGGCGGCGACCCGAACGGATCCGGCGGCGTGCCGCGGACCGCGAGCGCCGTGGCGGGCGGCAGCTCCTGGACCCGGACGTCCGAGTTGAGCGTCATCAGCAGGTTGTCCACCTGGGACGAGAGCGCCTCGAAGTCGAAGTCCGGTCCGCCCCAGCCGAAGGCGTTCGCCAGCACCTGGGACGGGTCCGACAGGGTGCGCGCGAGGTCGGCCGCGTCGAGCGAGAGGTGCATGTGCGGCGGCCGGTTCCCCGACGGCGGCGCGTATTGCGCCTTCACCACGCCGAGGCTGCGCAGCGCGAACGCGAGCGTCGGCTGGTAGCGCTGCAGGTAGGTGATGACCAGGTAGTCCAGCAGCTGGCCGGGGAAGATGGTCTTGAAGCCGTCCGCCCGCAGCGTGGCGGGGATCGCGGCGTCGGGCGCGTTGGCGATCGCCCGGATTCCGCCGATCACGGCCTGGGTCGCGGTCAGCACCCGGGCCGCCTCGTCCGCGAACGTCGAGGTGCCGGCGGACGCCGGGTCGCCGTCGTCGCCGAGGCCGCCGCCGACCTTGACGCCGCCGTCGCCGAGCAGCCGGCGCAGGCTGTCGTAGAGGGTCTCCAGGTCGTCGCCGAGGTCGGCCAGCGGCTGCGGCACGGCGGCGGCGGTCCAGCCCAGCTTCTGTAGCAGTGCGATGAAGGACTGCGGCGAGGCGAGGGCCTCCCGCAGCGGAAGCAGCGCCTGGCCGACCTCGGCCAGAACCTTGTCGAGGGTGCCGGTATCGGTCATGACTTGTTCTTCTTCGCCTTGGGAAAGAACTTCGCGGACAGGAAGGCGTGGCGGCCGGAGTCCACGCGGTTGACGATCAGCCACTTGCAGACGAAGCAGAACTCGCCATCCGTGCCCGAGGCGAGCTGGTCGCGCATCTTGCAGGCGCCCGCGGGCCGGTAGTTGCCGCCCGACCAGTGCACGGCGCCCTCGTAGACCCCGACCAGCCGCTCGTCGTGGCATGGTGCGGAGAACCCGTCGATGTCCAGCGGGTGGTCTTCCTTGAAGTTGACGTGGTCGTGGTCGGTGTCGCGGTTCAGCGGGCTGTCGTGCCCGTGGTCGGCGTCTTTCAGGAAGTCGTGTACCGGTTTCTCCACGGCGAAAAGCTCAAGGCCGGCCTTGTCCCGCAGCGGGACATAGATGGTGGCGCCGGCGTCGTAGATCTGGATCTGCCCGGCCGGCAGCTCCACCCCGGTCAGGGTGACCGTGCCCGTGGTCGGGTTCACGGCGTGGATCTCCAGGTCCTGCAGGAACGGCGGCGTGGCCAGGGAGCTGGGCAGCGGGAGCTGGTGCGCGGTCATGTCCAGGCGCGCGACGCCCCGGGGCCGCACGTTGACCTTGACCTTGACCGGGGCCTTCCGCGCCTGCTCCCAGTCGCCGATCCGGTTGCGGTCGATGGTGACCAGCAGGGTGCCGTTGACCGTGGCGGCCTGCGCCGTCGTGCGGTCGGACAGCCGCACCCTCGGGATGTCGGACCACTTCACCAGGTCGATGTTGATCTGCCGGCTCGCGGGCGCCTTCCGGATGGCGCTGAGCCGGGTCACGTTGTCGGCGGTGAAGTCGTCCGTGCGCGTGGCGTTGGGGTCGTCGCCGTCCGTGGCCTCGCCCTCGTCGAACAGGTTGAAGACGTGGCCGAGCTCGTGGGCGGCGGTGTCGACCACGGTGCCGAAGTTCGGCTTGACGGTGTCCGGCGGCTTCCTGTGCATCACGCGCGGATCGGCGGGGTTGTCGTAGTCGGCCGCGAGCTGCTGCCGCGCGTCGAGGGTCAGCGCGGTACCCGTGAAGTTGTCGAAGGCGGCGCCGCCGACCATGGTGTCCTGCACGAGCAGCACGACCAGGCCGCGGCTGGCCCTGAACCCGGAGTCGAACGGCGTCCACGACGTCCCGATCAACGGGAACGGGCTGACGCCGAGCTGCAGGCCGCCGGCGTAGTTCATGATCGAGATCAGCCGGTTCGTGTACGGCCAGCCGGCGGAGAGCTCCGGCGGGTGCCGGCGCGGGTCGGGAGTGATCAGCTGGAACGGCTCGACGCGCCAGAACTCGTACAACCGCGCGATGAATCTGGTGAGATCGGCGCCGGGAGCGTCCGTGGCCGGCCGCACCACGGGCGTGCCGCGATTCGAGCGGCGATCCGCCCACCGGTTGCCCAGGTGCAGGCCGAAGAAGGTGTCGCGGGCATTCAGGATGCCGGTCGAGCGGTGCGCCTTCCACTCGTTGATCAGCACGTCGTCGACCCTGGCCGCCTTGAAGCTCGTGGGCAGGCTCTGCTCCGACCACAGGGCGATGAGCGCGGGGTTCGGCGTGGTCTCGTTGCGCAGCGCGGGGCCGACCTGCGCGATCAACTCGCCGATGCCGTAGACGTTCTTGTCCTGCGACACGGGCCGGTTGGCCGGGATGGGTACGCCCTTGCCGAGCAGGCCGTCCGCGTTGTCGGTGACCTGGTAACCGCAGGTGAGCGCGTGCTGCTGGGACGGCGCGAACGCCTTGTAGACGTCGAAGCTGCCCTCCAGCATCCCGTACGGCTCGTGCCTCGGCTTGTGGAACAGCTCGTCGTTCACCTTGGTCACCAGCTCGTCGAACGCGTCCCGGTCGGCCTTGGTGTCGCGGTAGCCCTCGGCCAGGAAGACGATGTTGTGCTGGTCGAAGTCGCTGCTGAGGTGCGGTGCGTGCACGGCGACCAGGTCACGCCGGATCACCGCGTAGTCGACGACGCGTACGGTCAGGTCCTTCGCGAGGCCGAGCAGGCGTCCCGTGATCTTCGGCAGGTTCTCCGCCGGCGTCTTGTCCGTCGCTTGCACCCCGCGCAGCCGGCCCGTACGGTCGTCGATCGTCACGACGTTCGCGTCGCTGGGGTTGAGCTGGACGTAGCCGTGGCCTGTGATGTCGCCGATCAGGTCGGTTCGGGCCGGGTCGTCGCTGAACCGGGCATAGATCGACGGCTGGGCGTGCGCGATCCCGTCGTCCTTGGCGGTGGTGACCGAGTCGTTGCCGAACCACCAGTCGAGGATCCTCCGGTGCACCTGCAGCCGGGCGATCTGGTAGTAGTCCTGGAACCGGATCTGCAGCAGAAACACGCCCTGCTTGATCGCGGACACCTCGCCGCTGTGCGGGTCGACGGTCGGCAGGTCGTCGAGGCGAGTGCCGACCCTCTCGTACGGGGCGAAGAACTCATAGGTGCAGTCCGCGGTGACGTCGTTCAGCGCGTATTCGTCGGGATGCTCCGGGTCGGGCTGCCGGTGGAAGACCTTGAGCATCAGCCGCGGCGGCTCCGGCAGCTCCGGCGGCGTGCCCTCAAGCACGAGGTGCATGTCGCAGTGCGGCCACAGCACCAGGTCGTCGACGGTGATCTTCTCAGGCACAGCTCGCCTCCGGGTAGTAGAGCCGGTCCAGGATCGAGTGGAGTCCGGGGTCGACCCGGTTGACGATCAGCCACTTGCAGACGAAGCAGAACTCGCCGGAGTGCTGGTCGCGCATCTTGCAGGCGCCCGCGGGCCGGTAGCGCCCGCCGGCGACGTGCACCGCGCCCTCGTAGATGCCGATCAGGCGCTCGGACTTGCAGGGATTGCGGACGCCGTCGATGTCGACCGGGTGGTCGTCGACCTCGCTCGCCGTCGTGAAGTCGGTGTTCTTGTTGAGGGGCAGCCGGGTGGTGCCGAGGAAGCTCAGCACTCCCGGCTGCGCGAGGTGCAAGAGGACCGTGTTCTTGTCGACCTTCGGCACGAAGAGCAGCGACCCTGTCGCGAAGACCGGGAACGGCGGCACGGGCAGGGCGCCGCCCGCGAGCACCAGCAGGCCGGCCTTCTCGTTCAGGCTCACGATGCGCAGGGCGGGTAGGTACTGGTCCTCGGTGAAGGCGAGCGGGAACTGCTGGCCGGTCGGTGCGCCCAGCCGCACGTTGCGCAGATACACGTCGGCGTTGCGCTCCTTCGCCCGTACCCATTGCGAGATGTGGGTGGGGTCGATGGCGACCTGGAGGCCGCCGGCCACGGTCGAGGACGGCGCGACCAGCCGCTCGGAGACGCGTGCGCGCAGCGGCTCGAACCACTTGACCCGGCCGGGCTCGAAGCGGCGGTCGGGCGCCGGGTTGAGCCGCAGGAAGCTGAGCCGGGTCACGTTGTCGCCGGCGAAGTCGGTCGGGTCGGCGTCGTCCGTGGGCTCGTCGCCGCCCTGGACCTCGTTCTCGTCGAGGAGGTTGAAGCTGTGGCCGAGCTCGTGCGCCGCCACGTCGACCAGGTATCCGCGGTTCGGCTCCACGTCCGGTGCGTCGCGCTGCCGCCGGAGCGGGTTGTCCTTGTCGTCGGTGAACGCGACCGTCCGGCTGTTGTCGAGCGACAGCGAGGTGAACGTGGAGTTGTCGGTGTTGGCGCCGCCGAAGAGATTGTCGCGCGCGAGCACGACCACCAGCCCGCGGCTCGGCTTGAACGTGGTGTCGTCGGGAACCCAGGTGAGGCCGACCGGGGTGAACGGCGCGAAGGTGTACTGCAGGGTGCCGAGGTAGGCCAGCAGCGACAGTCCCGCGTTGGTGTTGAGCGGTCCCGGAAGGTAGATCTCGGGCGGGTGCCGGCGCGGGTCGGGGGTCAGCCGGGTCGCGGGGAAGGTGAGGTAGAACTCGTACACCCGCCGCACGAACGCCCGGACCTCGTCGGTGCCGTCGTCGGCGGCCGGCCGCACGGCGATCTCCTCGTCGGTGTCGACGAAGCTGGAGGTGCCGTCCGCCAGCCGGGAGCCGTAGTAGAGGCCGAAGAGCGTGTCGCGGGCGACCAGGCTGGTCCGCGACCGGTGCACCAGCCACTCGTCGGTCAGCGTCTTGTCCACCTTGGACGCCGTGACGTCGAGGCCCTGGCGGTTCCAGAGCCGGACCAGGCCGTCCCGGCCGCCGGTCGCGCCGCGGGGCGGCAGTCCCACCCGCTCGACGAGTTCCTTCAGGACGTAGACGCCGGGGTCGTCGCTGATCTGCTGATCCCAGGGGATCGGCAGCCCGCGCCCGACCCGGTCGTCGCCCGCATCGGTGACCTGGAAACCACAGGTGAGCGACCGGTCCGCGGAGCCCGCGAACGCCTTGAAGACGTTGAACCGCCCCTCAAGCAACCCGTACGGCTGGTGCCGGGGCTTGTCGAACATGTCATGGGTGATCTTGGTGACGGCCTCGTTGAACAGCTCCTCCTC
>Ga0307516_10008506_pt1 | contig 11596 bp, 10 predicted proteins | sample 19_EM_MG_FD_203310 | JGI IMG/M metagenome (GOLD analysis project Ga0307516, IMG submission 203310) | Populus trichocarpa ectomycorrhiza microbial communities from riparian zone in the Pacific Northwest, United States - 19_EM | ecosystem: Host-associated > Plants > Roots > Unclassified | place...
AACGGCAGGTCGGCAGGTGCGATTATCGATGGGTAGCGGATTGGCAGAGCGTTCAATCCGGGCTCATAACCTGTTGGAATATAGGGATCGATAGAGACGAAGATAGTGAATTGGTTGATTGATACAACGTCGAAGGAAAAACATTCTCTCTATATACAACGCACCTGAGGGACTCGCCAAGGGGAAAGGACGGAAGACTGTCTCCCGAACCAGTGCTCGGAGACTAAGGCTGCTGTCATCTCCGGACATGTTGCCTCTGGTCCGTCATCTCCGGACGCCGTCTCCAGTCCGTCATCTCCGGACGCCCATTATTCTGACAAACATGGAGGGCATCGAGCGTGAGGGACTGTTCGCATTGCAGCACGCGCCAGAACTGGACACACCCTCCTCGACTCAGTCGCCAGCATTGACGGAGAAAAAGAAGGACAAAGGCAAGACAAAGGCACTGCTGATCGTTGAGCCATCAAGCGCAACAGTGAAGCGCAAACCGAAAGGTTCTTCCCAGCAGTTGCAGTGGCAGGCGGCGGTCGATGAGGCCAAGGCAAAAGCGGCAGTCTCCGCCTCGACACCGGGAGCTGGACCCAGTGCCCCAATGCCCCCACGGTTGATACTAAAACGCCCGGAAGCCGTGGCGGCCGAGATGAAGGTAGCAGAAAAGAGGGAGGAGGAGAAGTTGAAGGTAGAAGAAAGAAAGGAGGAGAAGCGGAAGGCAGTGGAGAGGAGGGAGACGGAAAAGCTGGCCAAGAAGGCGGTGGCCAAGAGCAGGTGGGATGCGGCGGACCTTACAGAGCAGGAATGGAAGGCGTATGGGGAGGCAGCCAACCCGATCAAAGCGCTCCTGGTATCTGATGAGGAGGGGGAAAAGGCCGTGCAGAGGATAGCACATCTGGTAGGTATGCGGGCGGTGGAGGAACTGTGGGAGGACCGTCAGGCCCGCACTGAAAAGCTTCCCACCCCGCGAGTGGGGCCACCGTAGCAGCAGGAGTACCAGCAACCGGCCCGCCGGCAACCGCATGGTGCGCTGACAGGGGCCTCGAGGCAGGCGCAGCAGCAGCAACAGGGCAACTGGGTGCAGAGGAAGGCCGCAGCCGCGGCCCTCCCCCAGCAGGACTATAAGCGTGTCGGCCGCAACGGCAATCCGAAGAAGGAGCCCACGGTGCTGGAGATGGTCAAGTCCTCCCTCCCATGGGATGACAGGTCCATTGTGTTCGAACGGGCAGCCGGCGCTCTGCTGATCGCCCCAGCGGTGGCGGTGGAGGTGGTGGCTCATGTGAACATCACCCTGAGTAAGGTGGCGCGGCCACATGTCAGGACAGTCATCTTCAAGATCTCCCCCCAGGGCCACCTAACCACAGCGGCACGACAGAGCACATCGGCGGCCATGCTCCTCCTGTTCAAGAAGGAGATCATTGAGGGGGTGAGACGAGCGGACAAGGCAATCATCAACGTGGTTGCAAATGAGACGTGGGTGGAGCTCAAGATCCTGGTTCCGTATGCGCAATACGGTCACCCTGAGGGACTGGTGGATCTGCGGGACGCATCGAGGTGGAGAACAAGGGAGTGGTGGTCCCCCCATTCTCGATGAGGTGGATGAGGTCCAAGAAGCTCATCGAGCGCCAGTTCCAGGCTGGCACCCTCCCCCAGAATGCCGCCTCAGTGGTATTCAAGGTACCCAGCAAGGCCACGGGCCAAAAACTGCTGACCGAGATGTGGGTGGCAGGGAACAAGTTACGGGCCCTCCCCTTCATCGCCAACAGAGCGGATACGCTGTGCGGTATCTGCAGCCAGTGGGGTCACTCCGACTTCAGGTGCCAGGCGGGCGCACCGGCATGTGCCATCTGTGCGGGCCTCCATCTGACGGAGGGACACCAGTGCGAGGTCGCTACCTGTGGAAAGACGGTGGGGGCCTGCTCGCACACCACCCTGAAGTGCCCGAATTGTGGGGGCAAGCACCTGGCCCAGGACGCGAAATGCAAGGCCAAGACCATTGCTATCGGCATAGCGAGAGGCACGCGACCGTTGGTTCAGCAGAGCCGACAAGAAGGAGGGGCGGCAGAGCCCCCAGCCACCCGACCTGGGCCCCAGGCCATCGATGCAGCAAGGAGCCAAGGGGTGTCAGGGCTGCTGAACTGGGTACCGGGGGCGAGCCCCGCCACCCTGTCAGACTGGATAGAGGATGTGATGGAGATCTCGGAAGTGGAAGCAAGTGGCACTGCCCCACCCATGGCTGTCTGATGGCGAACCCCCTGAAACCCCCAAAGCTGCTGGCGCTGCAGCACAACTGCACCAGGGGGGGTCAAGTTTTGGAGTCGGCACTGGAAACAGCGGTGAAAATGGAGGCGGACCTGGTGCTCATACAGGAGCCCAGGAAGGGAGGTGAGAGAGACAGAACGAGAGCGCACCCGAGCTTCAATTTCATACGGGGCACAGAGAATGAGCCAGTGAAGTGTTGGATTGCTGTCAACCGGGCGTCGAAGTGCCAGGTAACGGAAATCAAGGAACTCACAAGGGAGTGCAGCAACCACATGCAGGTGGCTGAGGTGGTTATCCCAGGTGGGGAAACCATCGTCATCGCCAACGTATATGATCAGTGGTTCGCAAGCGAACGCCCAGTGCAGAAGGCGAAATGGGGTGAAATCGCACGGCAAAAACGAGTCATAATCGCTGGAGACATGAATGCCCACAGTGACATGTGGAACCCAAGAGCGATCCGGCGCTGAAATGCGGTATTCTGGGAAAAGCTCAAAGAGGAGGAAGAGCATTTTGTGTGGAATAGTGACAAAGCGACCAGATCAGGACCGAATGCATCAAATCATTCGATCATCGATCTGACACTGTCGTCTCCGAACATCGAGCTGAACTGGAGTATTCTTCGAAGCCAAGCCACAGGCTCTGACCACGAGCTAATTGCATGGCAGGTGCTGGCAAAAGAGGGGGAGATAACGAGGGGTGGCGAGATGAGCAAGGAGGTGACAGGGTGGGATATCCGGGGATGGGACCCCTGGCAAGAATGGGAGAGACAGGAAGGCTGTGGAGGAAATGCGGGCAAAGGTGCAAGCATTCTTCCAGCGGGGGGTGGGGGAGACACCAATCCTCATGGATGTGAGTACGACAGGGGAGGTGGACACGGTAGTGGCGGCGCTCAGGGAGGTCATGACAGCCACCCTGGACAACTTTGCAAAGAAAAAGAGAAGTTGTGCGAGGTCAAAGCGGTGGTGGACTGAGGACTTGGCAAAGCTGCGAAGGGAGCTGGGAAGAGAACGACGGAGGCTGTTAGGGATTGGACGGGCGCAGGAGGCAAGGCGCAACCTGCTAAGGGTGATCCGAAAGGCAAAGTGGGACTACTGGAACAGGTTCCTGCAAGAAGCCAAAGGGAATGACGTCTGGACAGCTGCGGGGTATACCTCTCCGCGCATCGACAAAGCTGGGCAAGCCCTAGTGGCGGAGGACGGCTTAGTGGCGGAAGGGCGACATGACCGGGAAAAGGCGATCCTCAGGGTGCACTTCCCGCAGGGGCCCACGGTGGTGTTTGAGCCCATGGATGAGGGGAGCACCTTCGAGAAGGTCGACACCAAGCTGGTTGCAGTGCTCCTCAGTAAGGCATGTAGCACTTCGGCACCAGGCGACGACAGGATATCAGCCGGGATCATCAAGGTCTTCTGGCAGTGGGACAGTGAGCCGATCACACAGATTGTGAGGGCGTGCATCTGGCTGGGACACCACCCGGAGCTCTGGAAAACGGCAAAAGGAGTGGTCATCCCAAAGCCTGGCAAGCCTGACTACTCAAAGGTGCGAGCATACTGGGTAATATCGCTACTCGATTTCATCAGCAAGCTGCTGGAGCGGACAGCAGCCCATCTGATTGCTGACCACCTGGAGCGGAAGCGAGGGCTCCATGAGGGCCAGTACGGTTGCCGGAAGCGCCAATCATGCATTGATGCGGTGGCAATTTTGATGAACCGCACGCAGAAGGCTTGGAACAAGAAGAAGGTGGCCGGCGCGCTGTTCATGGACGTCAAATTGGCGTTCAACAATGTGAGCAAGATCCACCTGGGAAAGCGAATGGAAGCACTCGGCATAGAAGCAGACCTCATCCGGTGGACGATGAGCTTTATGACGGACCGGAAAGTCAGGATCGCGCTGGACAGGGAGACTGGAGAAGCGCAGGTGGTGGACACCGGTGTCCTGCAAGGATCTCCAGCAGCACCCATCCTGTTCGTCGGCTACCTGTCGGGCATCTTCAACGAGGTGGAGCGAAAGGTGCCAGGTGTCAGTGGGTTATCCTTTGTGGACGACATCGGATGGTGGGCAGATGGAAAAGATGATGAGGCAGTGGCAGCCAAGCTGTCAGAGGCTGCAACGGCGTCCATGGTGTGGGCAGCGGAAAATGGTGTGGCATTTGACCACGGCAAAACGGAAGCGGTGATTTTCTGGAGGAAGAGGAAAGCAGCCGAGGCGAAGGCGACAGTGAAGGTGGGGGGCAACGAAGTCCCATTCAACAAAGAGGCGACGCGGTGGCTCAGGGTGTGGTTGGACTCACAACTCACACTGAAGGAGCACCACACCACCAGGCTGAAGAACGGAAGAAACGCCCTCACCAGGCTGCGCCGGCTCACAGGGCAGCTAGGTCTCTCTCTGGCAAATTATAGGAAGGCTATGACGACCTGTATCCAGTCAGTCGTCATGTTTGGAGCGGAGCTTTGGTGGAAGGGAGAGGGGGCCCGGGGTACGGTCGGCAGGGCGAATGACCTCCAACTCCTGGTCAACCGACAGGCGCGGGTGACAACAGGGGCCTTCTGGACAACCAACCTGGAAGCGCTGTCGATGGAGTCCGGGCTTAGGCCAGTGACCAACCAGCTGGAGAACAGGCAGTGGCAGTTCGGGCTACGCCTCCTCAGCCTGCCTCGGGGCGAAAAGGCTAGGAGGATCGTCGGGGCTGACACAGCGATTGGCAAGAGGCTGGCAACAGCCCTGCAGTACACCTGGACAGAGACGGAGGAAACAGTCCTGCTCGAAGATCCGGAATCCTTTGATGCAGAGCTGATCCAAGAAGACCGGGAGGAGGCAAAGAAGGAGGCGGAGAAGGCAAGGCCGGGGCTTGTCATGTTTACGGATGGGTCCAGGATGGAGAGCGGAGCCGCCGGGTACACAGTGGCTTGGAAGAACGGCCAAACCTGGAAGGGCATCAAGACCCACTTGGGCTACAACCAGGAGGCCTTTGATGCGGAATGCACGGCACTAGCGCGAGTGCTGGAAACCGCATCGAGAAGGAACACGATCCCCGACCGGATCACCCACTTCACCGATGCACAGGCGACGATCCAACGGATGGCATCCGATGAGCCGGGACCAGGGCAGAAGTACGCTCTCGAAGCGAGCAGACATATCGCTTCGATCCGAAGGGTGGTTCCAGACACCATCACCGAGATCATGTGGTGCCCGGCGCACGAGGGGGTGGAGGGGAATGAAAAGGCAGACGAGTGGGTCAAGCTCACGGCGGACAAGCCTGACGCCCGAGGGGTGGAGGGTTTGGAGTGGATGACCTACTCTGACCGGCCGGAGGAGCGCTCGATGCCGCTTCCCAGGTCTCTCGCAAAAATCAAGCGGAAGATCGCCGAGAAGAAGTGGGCTGAGGCACGGGCATGGGCTGGAGGCCGAACCTCCAAGAAGAAATACAAGATGCCGGAAAGTCAGTGTCCGGATGGCACAGTGGCGGGGAGCACCAAGAGGCTTGCCTCGAGGTTCTACCAGCTGAAGATGGGCCACTGCCGCACTGGCCAGTACCTGCACCAGGCGAAAGTTCGTCCGACAGCCCAGGGCTGGTGGTGCCGATACCCCACACAGACGAGGGATCACCTCCTGAAGGGGTGCCCGAAGTGGAAGGGTCAACAGAGGACCCTATGGAAGGAGGTGTGGAAGGAGACTGAGCGAGGAAAGCAGCGATGGAAGGCTCACGAGCTCCTCGCTGACAAGAGGTGCAGTCAGGCGGTGCTAGATTTCCTCTCCTCAACGGATGTGGGGAAGATAGTGCCGGCTGTGGAAGTGGAAGATGACGCAGGGAGCGAGGCGTCAGAATGGGAGCTCCGGGAGCGCCAGGAGCGGGATGAGGAAGGAAGGGAGGAGGAGCTGGGTGGGGAAGGAACACCGCTGTTCTTACCCACCCCGCCCTGCATGGCATCGGCGGAGGAGGGTTAAGGGAGGGGGGGTACAATTTCCTTTTGTTTAATTTCCTTGGTGCGCTTTCACGAGTTCGAGGGATAGGCCTGGGCGAGGGCAAAGGGACGCCTGCACTGTGCCGCCTCGCGCGGACTGCGGCGGGGAAACGGACTGTACATACTTCTCGCCATGATCTTACTAGGTCGCACGCGAGTAATGAATAAACAAAAAAAATAATCTGTAACTCACTTTCCATTTCAAAGAATCTCCATACAACAAACAGGGCAGTCATTAGCATCGTTCTTCCTAGGCACGAATGCCCGCAAGTCGTTCAGATGTTCTCTGTCCTCCAACCCCGAGACTTTTCTCTTTACAAGATCACCCCCCGTGAGGACAGCGTAGAGACAACCGCTTCTGCCGTCGTAGTCGGTCCTTCTCCGCCAGAGGTTTCAACAACCCGGCCAAGACAGTCCTGGCCTCGGCCCGGACTGGCCTGCGAGATGCAGTCCGCGCTAGTCCGTGGCCCATAGGCCCAAGGGCTTTTTTGGAGCCGGCCTTGTCAGGACTGAGTCGGCTGGCGGGCCGGGCAAACGACGGAGATCACATGATCCGCTAGCATCTTACTCGGGTGTGAGTTTCCAGGTTTTGAACTACAACTAGGCGATTACTGGCAGCTTTCGGCCACCACAATAACAACAGACAGAAAAGCTTATACCCCCGGAAAAGCACCGAGAAGATTAGGCCCAAGTTCCCCTATGCCCTCTGCCCTGGTTGAGCCCTTTGTATATTGAAAGAATTAACTGCCTACGACCATGTATCTTTAATCCTAGATATCAACCATTCCCATGTCTCTGGGTCGGAGGTCCCTATATTCCAATACCGATCTCATTCTGGTGTCCACCTCTGCGCTCCGCGGGCGGTTGGCTTGCGGTTCCCCGCTGCGACGCTAGATGGTATTCTTTTTCTTAATTACTAGTACTAGCGCTGGCCAGCGGGGGCCCGCCGGCTGCCCACTGACCGGCCAGACTATTGAAACCCCTTCTCTCAGTGCGTACTCTCCTCGTGTCGTACTCACTTCCGGTTCACTTTCATCCACCAATTCTCCGGCTCTGTTTCAGACGCGCCACCTGGCCACGGATGTGACCTCGGGGGTGGTGCCCTTCTGACTACTCAGCATCCAGATCCTATTCTACCATTTCTAGCATACGCGTATTCGAGTATTTTTGGGCTCGGTTCTGGGCACCGAACTCCGCCATTACCGGACCTGAATCATTGATTTCTGGTTGTCCAGCATCTTCAGACTCGGTAGCATCCGGATCTTCACTCGTCTGGTGTTCGGCTTCCTGCTTTTCAGTCCGGTTCCCGTCATGGCGCCGCGTTCGTCACCACAGTTGGCGGCTTCTCTCCTCAATCTGGAACCGCCCTACCATCGTTGCAAACCGATACCTGTATCACTTGGGGTCTGGTGTCTGGAGCCGTCGTCATGCGTTTTCCTCCAAGGCTCCGTGGCCGATGAACTTCGCCAAGTGGAAAGAGCGCGATCGGTGTTGTGATATAGGAATCCATAGAGATGGAGACGGTTGATTCGATTAAAGATACGTAGTCGTAGGCAGTTCATTCTATCTATATACACAAAAGTCCTCAGCCCGGGCCTTTTCTTCTCGATGCTTTTCCGGGCGTAAACGATTTTATGTTTGTTGTGGTGGTGGCCAGAAGCTCCCTAAAATCCGGAAACCCGCATACGTACGACGTGAGCCAATTATTTTTTCTCCGAGAGCGTGAACCCGTTTCCAGTGCGCGCTATTGTCGCAAATATTTGTATCAACCCTTTCAAGGAAATATTTCCACCATCGTCGGTGGTTGGTCGCGGCCACGGATGCATCCTACGTATTTTCTAAAATCTCGCATTCTTTGGCTCGCGCGAAGTGCCATTGCCGGAACACCGTAGGGTACAGTAAAAAGTGGCGATCCTGATGCCGTCCTTCACAGGTTTTGACGTTTGGGTCTTAGTCTTCCCACGCCTTTGGTGTGCACAACAAGGAGAGACAGGCTTGCGCAATTTCGGTGCACGAATCTTCCGTAGAAAGCATGATATAGAAAAATTCTACCACAGAGGGGTGTGCAAAACGAAACTCGTTCAGACTTGTGTCTAGATGGTGAGGGATATGGCAGGCTTTCAGGAGTGCGTTCGGCTGGATCGGTTCGTGTGAAATTCGACGGAGGGGCTAATATCAGCACTAGCGGCATCACGGTGTGTCTCCGATCGTACTGGCTCGTAGGAAGGCTTGATACGGCGGAAGGCATTGAGGGCTACTCGTCGTGGCCCTGATTGTTGGGCAAGAATGCAGAAGCTAGCGAAAAGTTGGTAGCCGTGTCCACAGTTTATCGGTAATGTGATGGACTCATATTCTCCGTGATCGCTCACCCAATACCTAAAATATTTCAGCCTTACGGCTACCGCTGACGGCACCGTCTAGGAGCCCTCTATCACCAATGCCAGCCTGGGCCCTCTCGATGAAGCGCTCAATATTACTGGCATTGCCGTGTGGCAGGGGGTCAATCCTGGGGGGCATCTCGAATTGTCGGGTAGTGCCGGCCTCCGTTCGGGTTGTCGCGGAGATCTTGACTAGATTCTTTGATTTCTCCATGACCACCTTCACCACCTGCAGCAGATATTTCCCAGTGGAAGGCTCGACTTCATCCAGAGCGTCTATGCAGATTTTAGTCTGCTCATACACATCCGTTAACTGACGAGGATCCTGGCATTCTGGGAGGCTGAGTCTTGTGCACCCCTCGCCTTCAGTCTTCCTCAAATTGTAGGCGTCGACGATCAGACTTAGTAGCGTCACTTCATCCGATTCGGTCCGGACGAGCTGGTGAATAAGGACGCTCAGGATCGTCTCCGGATCTTGCCGGCTCCCTTCAGCGGGGTTCCAGTAGAAGCACGACAATTTCCACAGCCAGAAATCCGAAGCAAAGGAGCCGATAGCTACCAATGCAATGAAAATCTTTCCGACACCAGCTGGTGATCCGGTCAGATGCAAGCCGCGGGTTTTAGCGATCAGGTGAACCGGAACTTACGTATCCCTCGCAGCAACAGCAGCTTGGAAGCGCTCGAAGCAAGCCAATCCTGGTACTCCACCTTTTGGAATAGCCATGCTCCGGCATCTTTCAGTCGTAACGTCTCAATCAGCTTGTGGTGTTCAGTGTACGGAATGCTGGATTTCCATCCCAAGATCTCGGATCTCCGGGATTCTAGTACAGTGTGAGCTGATGAAATATATATTGTAGATCCTGAAGCTTCCTCGCCCTGTAACAGTTGTTGCATCCCCTCGACTTGCGGCCCGATTATTGATGTTGTGGTGAGGTCACGAAGAATACGTCGAAGATCAGCGAATTCGTTCGCCGTATCTGCCTAGTGTCAGCAGGGGCGACTACTGAGCAAATTTTGAACTATTAGTACACTGAGCCCCTGCAGCCGCTGCATCCTTTCTACCGTCTCATCCAATTCCCTGACATCGTTGAAGTAGTCGCTAGTCAGCTCGGTCAAGAAAGCAGCTTTGAAGTGACCCTCTGGGAGATGGAAGAGTCAGTGCCACCACCATTGAGCACCTTCGGGAAAGGTCACCTTTCGACTTGGCAACCCCTCTAGCCACGAACTTTGGGATCTTCCGGTACAGCTGGACGGTTGATGCCTCCAAGATATCCGCTGCTACGGTTCGTGCACGGTTGAGGTAGAGTGCCTCGTAGAGAGTGCAGCGAGTAATGATGCAGGCGGTCTTCTCGACTCCAATCAGGATGGGGTCCAGTGCACCTGCCTTGGCCAAACAGACCTTAGAAGACCACCGTCAGTTTCTGGTTCTGTTCGCAGGGGGTTGGCAGCACATATTCACCTTCAGGCGGAACACAGCCCACGGAAGCGCGGCATGTACGGGGTCGAATTGGGTGATGGTGTTGCCGCTCTCGCGGAACTTGTGCACCCAATGATGGGCTTTCATGGCTATATCCTTCATGACGATCTTGTCCTCGCCGAAAGTAATCTTCCACTCCTTTCCTACCTTCTCCTTCTTGATCCTAGACATGATATCACCAGTGAAGGTGGCTATCTGACGCACATCTTCCTCAACACAAGCCTCTGACAGTACTTGATGCTCCGGCAACTCGAGACTGCGCAAGGCTTTTTTCCACAAGGACGGAGGTGCGTCCTCAATCTGCGGCGGGCGCTCAGTGCCGGGGACCACGCTAGCTGTGGTACCCGTCGCCGGGGGTTCACTTCCGGTCATGACAGACGGCGACGGGGCAAGCAAGGTGGTGGACTGGGTCGTAGTTAACGTGGTATCAATACTGGCCGCAATTGCGTCATGCGATGTAGAAACCGTCGATCTCGATGACCGCTAGGGCGGTGCGCGATCCTACCCCACGTTAGCCGTGGCAGATGTTGGCGGAGGCTCGTCCGATGCGTCTCAAAAAACGACGGCTGGCGTTGATGTCGACATATTGGCTGCTTTGCCTGCCTGGGGGACTGTCGGTCGCGGGCTTAGCTCCTGCGACTTCGGCGGCAGTCCGAAGACACTCCGGAATTTGTCTCTGAAGTGGGATTTGGAGCGCATCGTTCGGAATTTTGAGGATCTGTGACCGGCGAGGAGGAGACGGTCCTATTGTAAATCTGGCGGATCGATTTCGGCGGTGTTAGAGCGGACTGACCTGGTCGGGTGCTTCAAGGGAAAGACTAGTAGGATCATTTCGGAGTCGAAAGCTGGTGATCACGCGACATGGCCTGACAGCAGCGTTGGTAGTACTGGAGCGTGTGTGCGAGTGGAAAGGGCGGGGGAGGACTCAACCTGTTAAGTGAAGTGCGGGGGAGCGGCTCACGTATCCGCACGCCGAATGGACGCAGCTCGCGCGTAGATAGCCGCAAACGCTAGAAACCCTGCCCGTTTGCCAAGTGCTGCGCGAGAGTGAGGCTGGCTGGGTGCCGAGTAGATTGTACAGGCCGCGCGATCGTTAGAATTTGTAGCCGGCAATTGCGAGGTGGGTGAACTCTGGGTGCCAACCTCGTTTTTTTTTTGTTGTTCCCTCATCACTCGCATGCGCCTTAGATAGATCTGTCATGGCGACGCGTGCAGAGTCCGTTCCCCGCCACCGACCAATCATCGCAAAAACGCCAATCATTCCGTCGGAAACACCAGATGATCGCGCGACTTTAGCTTCCGGGACTTCACGATGTCCGGAAAAGGAGACGGTTTGCCGTAGCAGCCGTGGTGATGGCGGCTACTATCGACCAAAACGAGAGCTCCCTCCTAGGAAGCTCATCATCCACTCAAAAACGCATCGCTAAAAACGCCAAGCTTTTCGTCTGACACACCAGATTTTGCGCAAACTTAGGCCTCACGGACATCACGATGTTCGCCGAAGCAACCGGACCGAACGAGGCAGCCCC
>Ga0307516_10008507_pt1 | contig 11596 bp, 7 predicted proteins | sample 19_EM_MG_FD_203310 | JGI IMG/M metagenome (GOLD analysis project Ga0307516, IMG submission 203310) | Populus trichocarpa ectomycorrhiza microbial communities from riparian zone in the Pacific Northwest, United States - 19_EM | ecosystem: Host-associated > Plants > Roots > Unclassified | place...
ACAGGCGATCCTGCGGTTCGGAGAGCACGAACGCGACCGCCCCGGACCGCCGGGTGACCAGGCTGCGGGCGTTCTGGTTGACGACGTACCCGGTCGCACGCATGGCCGCCTGCACAGCCGCCAGGGACGCGGCACTGACGTGCGGGGCGCCGTTCAGGACCCGCGAGACGGTGCCCCGCGACACCCCCGCGGCATCGGCCACGTCCTCCATCGTGGGTCCGCGGCGCTGGGCCCGGCGAGCCGCGCCCCGGGACTTTGGGTGCACGGTCACTTCGTCCGACACTGCCAACTCACCTTCTGCTGCCGGCCTGCGCGCTGCTGGAGCGGCGCCCGCAAGGCCGAGGTCCGCGAACGGCGGCCCTGGTTCGACGTCTGCACGATAACGCCGCGCGGCGGCGCCAACCGCCCTCGTGGTCTTGACAAGCCGCCCGACACGAGCGACTGTGAGCGCTCACAGACGAGCCCCCCGCCTGAGTGGTAGCGACCCAGCACGAACCTGGACCACCAATTCCATTCAAGATCCCTGCTTGGAGTCGTAGCGACCCAGCACAAACCCGGACCACCAATTCCTTTCAAGATCCCTGCTGACGGAGGTCGCGTTCATGCCTACCGGATCCTCTCGCCCCGCCTCGCTCAGCCGGCGTGGAGTCCTGGCCGGCGCCGGCGGGCTCGCGCTCTCCGCGCTCGGCGTGCTGCCTGCCCAGGCAGCGGCGGCCGCGCCGGCCGGGCACAACGCCTCGGCCCTGAGCGTACGAGGCGCAGACATGTCGTTCCTCCCCCAGCTGGAGGAGGCCGGCGTCCAGTACCGCGATCTTGCCGGCCGGGTGCGCCCCGCCGAGCAGATCTTGGCGCTGGAGGGCGCGAACTACATGCGCCTGCGGGTGTGGGTGGATCCGCCGCCCGGCTACAGCGACAAGGCCCGCGCCCTGGCGCTGGCCAAGCGGGCCAAGCGGGCCGGGCTGAAGATCCTGCTCGACCCGCACTACAGCGACTTCTGGGCCGACCCCGGCAAGCAGCCGATCCCGGCCAGTTGGCCGACCGACCTGGACGGCCTGACGCAGAAGATCCGCTCCTACACCCGCTCGCTGCTGTGCGACTTCGCCGATCAGGGCACACCCGTCGACATCCTGCAGGTGGGCAACGAGATCACCAACGGAATCCTCTGGCCGGTCGGGCAGCTCTACCTGAGCGACGGCACGCAGCAGTGGCCGCAGTTCGCCCAACTGCTCAAGGCCGGAATCGCCGGTGCGCGCGAGGCAGCCGACCGCCGCGCTCGGGCGCACCCGCTGCGGATCATGCTGCACATCGACCGGGGCGGCAAGATGGGCGACACGCGCTGGTTCTTCGACAACATCACCGCGCAGGCGGTGCCGTTCGACATCATCGGGCAGTCCTACTACCCGATGTGGCACGGGTCGATCGCCGAGTTGCAGGCCAACCTGAACGACTCGGTAAGCCGGTACGGCAAGCCGGTGCTGCTGGCCGAGGTGGCGTACCCCTGGACGTTCGAGGACGGCGACGGGCGCGGAAACATCGTCGGCCCCGACGCCGTGCTGCCGGACGTGGACCGCTTCCCCGCGACACCGGCCGGGCAGGCAGCGTTCTACGAGGCCGTACGCGAGGTCGTGCTGGCCGTCCCGGGCGGCCAGGGGCTGGGGTTCCTGGCCTGGGAGCCGGAGTGGGTGCCCGGCGTCGGCTGGCAGCCGGGCGCCGAAGCCTCGAACGACAACCTGACCCAGTTCGACTTCACCGGCCGCGCCCTGCCGTCGATCCGCGCGTACCGCCGCCCGTGATCCATCAGCCGACGGGTCACCGGCCGGTACGGGCCGCCCCCGTGGCGGCTGCCTGGTCCGCGCCGGCGACGGTCCCGTCCGCGCTGGCGGCTGGCAGAGTGAGAGTGAAACAGGCCCCCATCGGCTGCCGCGGGGTGTAGGTGACGTGGCCGCCGTTGACCTCGGCGAGGCGTTGCACGATGTACAGGCCGAGGCCGCTGCCGTGCTTGTTGGTGACGGTGGTGGCGCGGGTGAACCGATCGAAGAGGCGGCCGATGAACTCGGCCGGCACGCCGGGTCCGTTGTCAGTCACCTCGATGATCACCCCGTCGGTCACCGCGGTGCTGATGGTGACGGGTGGGGCGCCGTACTTGAGGGCGTTGCCGATGAGGTTGGCGACGATCTGCCGGAGGTGGGTCGGGTCGCTGTAGGCCCACGCGGGCTGCACCGCGGTGGTGTCGATGAGCATGCCGTTGGCGCCGCTGTCGCTGACGGCCTCGTTGATGATCTGGTCGACGAGTACGGGCCGGGCGTTGTGGGTCGGAATGGCGTCGAGGCGGGCGGTGGTGAGCACGTCGTCGACGAGGTGGTTGAGCCGGTGGGCGGCGCCGATGATCCGGCCGAGGCTGTGCGGGATATCGGTGCCGCCGCGCAGTCGTGCGTCCGGTGCGCCCGCCGGTGCCGCCGGGACGTGGGTGACGGCGTCCTGCAAGTCGTCGAGGACGAGTTGGCTGTAGTTGATGATCGTCGTCAGCGGCTGCCGGGCGTCGTGGGACAGCATGGCGACCATGTCGGCACTGCGGTTGTTCGCCGTGCGGAGCGCCCGGGCGGTCTCGGCCTGAGCCGCAAGCATGACAGTGATCACCGCAAGCAGCAACGACAGGGCGATTCCGCCGAGCAGTCCGAGGGTCGCGGTGGGGTCGGCGCTCTGGATCACGATGGAGTTCGGCAGTGGCGTCAGGTACAGGCGCCAGACGCGCCCGGCCAGCGTCACGTCCGCGGTGCGGGCATGCGGGCCGGTGGGCTGGAAACCGTCCGGGTCAGCAGCGATCGGTCGCTGGTCCTCGAGGTCGACGAGTTGCACCCCCGCGTTGCCGGGAGCGATGCCCGACAGCGCCTCGGTGAGGAACCCGTCGGCGTGGATCTGCGCGGAGACCCAGCCGAGCAGCGAGGCCCGGGCCGGCGCGAAAGCCTGATAGATCGGGAGAAAGAGCAGGTAGTCCCCTGCCTGGCGGTCGCGGGCATCCGGTGCTGGCACCAGGCCGGGTTCGCCGCTGTCGCGGGTGCGGTCCAGCACCGCGGAGATTGCCGGGTCGGCACGCCGGTCGTCGCCCGGCCGGGATGCCACGGAACCCAGGCGGTACTGGTATACCAGCGGCGCATACTCCGTCCGCGCTCCCGGCGGGCGGATCGTGTAGCCGGGTTGGCCGTCCCGGCGGATTTTGGCAGCCAGGTCCGTGACGCCGGCCCGGGTCACCGGAACCTGCCAGCCGAGGCTCCGCATCGCCGTGTAGCGATTGTCGGGGTGAAGTCCCCGCGCGAACGACTCGAACTGTGCACCGGTTGTCCGGGCTGCGCCGGTGCTGCTCTGCACCAGCGCGCCCACCGCCCGGAGCGCGTCGAGATACCGGGTCATGCCGTCCTTGACGCGACTCACCCGGGCGGCGACGGAACGCTCCAACCGGTCGGCGTTCTGCGCCGAGACGCTGCCATCCCACCACTTGTGGAAAACCACCGCCCCTGCCGTCCCACCGGCAAAGACCAGCACAGCGAGCACCAGGGCAACCCATAACCTGCCGGCGAACCGCAGTCGTCTACGCCACCATTCCGGTCGCAGCATGCGCAGCACCACCCGAGAACGATTCGGCCCGATCCAGACGCTCCCGGCACGGCCACCGTGTTCGGGACGGCCGGAGGCTCTCCTCCCATCGTCGCAACACACGGATGCTCCCCGTTGCGCTTCCACCCGATCCACCCGGACAAATTCCCCCTCGCCGGCCCTCCCGGACGGGTGAGGCCGGAACGGCCATCCGGCTTCGCCGTTTCGGCTCGCCCGGTCATCGCGCGTCCGTCCGGCGGGCACGCGAAGCTGATCCGGCCCGTTCTTTTGATCAACTACGCTGCGCCGGTGTCTCCACGTGCCGCCCGGGCCGCGGCGTTGCCGTTCGCCCTCCTGGCCATCGCGCTCAGGCTGGTTGTCGCGTTCTGGCTCGAGCCCCTGAGCTTGCGTGTCGCATCGCAGGCGGTCGGGTTCTTGCTGGCCATGGGCGGTTTCGTAGCCAGCGTCGCGCTCCCGCTCGGCACATACCTGCTGCTCACCAGGCGGGCCCGGAGCCTGCCGGCCGCATTCGACATCGACGCTGTGGGGCGGCAGTTCATCGCCCCGGCCACGCCGCGATGGTTCGCGCCCTGGACGGTGTTCGCCGGCTGGATCGCGGGCAACCTTGTGGCCGTCGCGTGCGTGCCGGACGCACCCTTCCCGTACGCAACCGGGGTCGCGGCAGTCGTCGCCCTGGCGTCGATCACGAACTTCGCGCTCCGGCAACGGCCTTCGCTCGCCCTGTCAACCGCGGGCATCACCGACCAGCGACAGGCAAAACGCCTCATGATCAATTGGGACGAGCTGGTGCCCGGCTGCCCACACCTTCCGGCCACCCGCAATCCCAGACAGCTCACGGTTCACAGCTGGACAGCCTCCACGGCCGGAGCCTTCACGCCGCAGCATCTGCCCGTCCGCGACTGGCACGTCGACCCGGCATTCCTCGCCCACACCATTCGGACCTATGTCGAGCACTCCAAGCGCCGCGCCGCGATCGGAACCGCCGCCGAACTCGCCCGCCTCCAGGAAACGTTCACGCACTTCCCGGCCGAGTAGGGCCGGCTACTGGCGCAGGGCGCGCCGGGAGACGATGTCGGCCTGGCGGGTCGGCTCGGGGATCCGGAACCGGCCGCTGAGCCTGACAGTGAGGTCCGAGGCATCGTCCAGGCCGATGCGGTTGCCCACCGAGACGAAGACCGGCTTGACGTCCGTCTGCGTCCGGACGGCGCGACCGAGCACGTCGGCGCCGTCGGTCAGCTCGGACCAGTCGCCACGCCGCCTTCCGGGATCGGCGAACACCGTGGTGAACGCGGTCTTGGCGACGCCGAAGGTGGGCAGGTCCATCAGGACACCGAGGTGGCAGGCGAGCCCGAAGCGGCGCGGATGGGCGATGCCGTATCCGTCGCAGACCAGCAACTCTGGCCCGCGGGTCAGCTTGCCCAGCGCCTCCAACAGAAGTGGCAGTTCGCGGAAGGCCAGCAGTCCCGGGACGTACGGAAAGGTCACGACTCCGCGGGCGACCGCGACCTCCTGGACGGCCAGCCCTTCGACGTCGACCACGACGGCCGCCGCCACCGCCCGCTGCGAGCCGCTGTCATAGGTGACGTCCAGTCCGGTGATGAGGCGCGGCAACGTGATCCGGCCGGCCGGAAATTCCAGTCGCCGGCGCAACCGGTCCTGGATGCCTATCGCGTCGCCCGGATCCAGCGGGGCCTCGAACCGCATAGCCCACGGACAGTACAGCGCTGCGTGTCAGCCGGGTAGGCGGAAGCGGTCGCCTCCGCCTACCCGGCTGCCGAGTCAGACTGTCAGGGTCCAGGTGTTGATGTAGCCGGTGTCGCCTGAGTAGTTGTCCTTGACGCTGAGGGACCACGCCCCGTTGGACGTCTCACTGGACAGGTTCGCCGTGTAGGTCGTGATGACGTTCGCCGTGCTGTCGCTGCTGCTGGCCGATTTCAGGACGTAGTACGTGCCGTCCGGCGCGTAGAGATAAATGGAGAGATCACCGCGATAGGTGTGCACGATGTTGACGTACACCGTCGATGTGCTCGAGGCGGCCGTGTGTGAGCAGCCCGAGATGGTGATCGCGCTGGTCACCGGGGAGCCCGCGTCGGGGATGTCGACATCGGTGCCGTTGGTCCCCGCGCAGGTGCCCGCGGTCGAGGTGGCCGTGGCGGTGGCTGTCGCTGTCGCTGTCGCTGTCGCCGTCGCCGTCGCGGTCGAGCCGCTGCCGAGCACCACGTCGACGGTCACGGTGCTGTTGGTGCAGGAGGCAGCGTACGAGGTGAGGGCGCTCTTCTCGGCGCTGTCGACGCTCAGGCCCCACCGGGTCTTGTCGGCCGTCCAGTCGGTGATGTAGCGGCAGTAGACGCTGGTGAGCGAGGGCATCCATTCGGCCGGATCCTGGTCGCTCTTCGACTGGTTGACGTTGTCGGTGACGGCCACGAGCGGGCGCGGGTCGCCGAGGTCGTTGGCGTACGCCTCACGCTGGGCGGCAGTCCAGTTGCGGGCGCCAGAGTCCCAGGCCTCCGCCAGCGGCACCATGTGATCGATGTCCAGGTCCGCGGGATCGGTCCAGGTCGCCCCGTCGTAGTAGGAGTACCAGACTCCGCCACTGAGGCTGCAGCCCGACCCGACGGACGGGGTCGTGGTCGCCTCGGCGATGAGCACCTCGTAGCGGGTGTTGCAGCCGTCGCCGTCGGCGTCGATCCAGAGGTTGAAGAGGTCGCGGTCGTATCCGGTGTGAACCTCGGTGGCGACGGGCAGGTTGGCGACCATGGTGCGCAACGGCTGCGACACCGTGGCCGCCTGGGCCGGCCCGGCCGTGGCGACAGTGACGAGGCCGCCGGCCACGACGGCGGCGGCCGCTGTGACCATCGCGAGCCGTGCCGTCGCGGCGGAACGCGCGCGCGCCCGGCCGGTCGGGGTGGTTGGGGTGGGGGTGGGGGAAGACGTCGGCGCGGAAAGGCGGAGGGTGCTGCTCATTGGTGCTCCCTAGCCAGGTTGGGGATCCTGGTGATTTCTTAACCCGCCGCCGTCGACAATGAAAGATCTAAACATGCAAATTGCTCATACCAGAATCTCAATAGCGTGGAGGGTATGTGCCGTATTGACCGTGATGTTTTCCTGTTCGTCAACCCACGGTTTCGGTGAGGAAATGAAAATCGGCGCTACTTCTCCACATTCGATACTCCACCCGCGGCCGTCCGGGCCGGAGACGGCGGCGGCGCGGCCGGGAAAGCCCGGCCGCGCCGCCCGCTGACACGTCGGCCCGTCAGTTCTTGGCCTTGGTACCCTCGTCCGCCGCACCCGACTGCTCGTCGGCAGCGCCCTGGTCGGCAGCGCCCTGCTCGTCCGCGTTGCCCTGGTCGGCAGCGCCCTGCTCGTCCGCGTTGCCCTGGTCGGCAGCGCCCTGCTCCTCGCCGGCCTGCTGGTCGTCAGCCGCGCCGGCACCCGCTGCCACCGCCTTGATCTGGGCCAGCGTCAGGCAGGACTGAAGCAGGCTGCCCTGAGCCGTGGTGACGGCCGCCGCCGCGTCAGCCGCTGCGGCGTCATCGGCAGCCTGGCCGGCATTCTGGTCCTCGGCAGCACCCGCGTTCTCGTCCTCGGCAGCACCCGCGTTCTCGTCCTCGGCAGCACCCGCGTTCTCGTCCTGGGCGGCGCCGGCCTCCGCGTCCTGCTCGTCGGCGGCTTCCATGGCCTTGGCCCACTTCTTGGCGGACTTCTTGATCTCCGCCTTGGACTTCGCCGCGTTCGCCTCGGCGGCCGCCTGATCCTCGGCGGCCTGCTCCTCTGCGTTCTGGTCCTCTGCGTTCTGGTCCTCAGCGTTCTGGCCCTCGGCCGCGACCACGTCCGCCGCGAACGTGTCGCAGGCCGCCTCGAGCGCCTGCGCGGACGCGACAGCCGCCTGGTTGGCGTCCTGCGCCTGCTCGGGCGCGAGCTGCTCGCCGTCACAGATCACTTCGCCGCCATTGACCTCGAGCTTTTCGCACTTCGACACGTCGAACTGCTGACCATCCACTGTGACGACATCGGCCGCCGTGGGCGTGGTGCTGGCGGAGGCAAGCTGCACACCGGTCAGCCCAGCCGCGACCAACACACCGCCGATGACCACGGCACCGATCGCCTTCCTCCGGTTGCCCTGGGTGCCTCGGTACGCGCGTGATCTCATCGTCGCTCCTCGTCGTTGGGACTCCTCGGTTGGAGGCCAGTACGCAGCCCGCCCGCGGATCGGTTCAATGTCGACGCGCGCCACGAGTGCCGCAGCGGGTTAACAGAGACACAAAAGCGCAGCTCAGACCGACGAGAAAAAAGATGACAGAAAATCTCAGCGGCGTACGGCCAACCAGCCGCGTCGCGACCACCGCCCGCTGGGTCCGCTCGCCCGAAGGAAGTCCGCTTCGCCCCGATAATCCGGGAACTCGATCAGGTCGCAGGTGCTTCGTTGGCGACGGCCGGCGCGGGGGGCGCTCCGGCGATGTCGGTGCCGTCCAGCACCTCGCGTACCCGTTGCAGGAGGACGGCTTCGGAAAACGGCTTTTCCACCAGAATGACGCCAGGGTCGAGGGTGCCTTGGGAGGCGAGCACGGGTTGCGCGTATCCGGACATGTAAAGCACCCGGACGGCGGGTAACAGTGCTGCGATGTTGGTGGCCAGTTCCTTGCCCAGCATGCGCGGCATGATCACGTCGGTGAGGAGCAAGTCGATGTGCTGGGTGGCGTGTTCGGCGATCTTGAGTGCTTCGGGTCCGCTGTCGGCGGTCAGGACCTGGTAGCCGTTGCGGGTCAGGATGCGGCGGGTGACCTCGCGCAGCGCTTCTTCGTCTTCGACGACGAGGACGGTTTCGCCGCCGTGGCTGATTTGGTGGGTAGCCGGGGGCGCGTCGGCGGTCGCCGTGGCCTGGGTTTGGTCGGTGGCCGGTAGTTGCGCGGTGAAGGTGGTGCCGGCGCCGAGGGCCGAACGGATGTCGGCGTGGCCACCGGCTTGGGTGATGATGCCGTAGACGGTGGCCAGGCCCAGCCCGGAACCGGCGCCTTTGGCTTTGGTGGTGAAGAAGGGTTCGAAGACGCGTTCGGCGATTTCCGGGGGAATCCCGGTTCCGGTGTCGGCGATAAGCAGTTCCACGTAGCGGCCCGGTTGCAGGCCCGGATGCACCACGTCGCTGGTCAGGGTCCGGTTGGTGGTGGCGATGCTCAGGGTGCCGCCGTCGGGCATGGCGTCGCGGGCGTTGACGGCGAGGTTGACCAGAACCTGTTCGATCTGGCCGGGGTCGGCGAGGACCGGCCACAGGTCCCAAGCCAGGCCGGCGTGCAGCGTGATGTGTTCGCCCAGGGTCCGGCGCAGTAGCTGTTCGACCTCGGTGACCACGGTGTTGAGGTTGAGGACCTGGGGGCGCACCACTTCGCGGCGGCCGAAGGCGAGCAGTTGGTGGGTCAGCTCGGTGGCGCGTTCACCGGCGCGCAGCACCTGGTTGAGGTCGCTGCTGGCCGACTGCCAACCCTCGTTGCCGTCGGCGGCGGCGCTGGCAGTCTGCTCGGCGACGAAGGTGGTGTAGTTGAGCATGACGGCGAGCAGGTTGTTGAAGTCGTGGGCGACGCCGCCGGCGAGTTGACCGAGGCTTTCCAGTCGCTGGGACTGGTGGAGTTGGGCTTCCAGGCGTTCCCGTTCGGCGGCGGCTTTGAGCCGTTCCCGTTCGGCTTGCACTTCGAGGCGGTCGGTGACGTCGCGGATGGACGCGGACACGACGGTGCCGTCCTCGGTGTCCAGGGCGGAGAGACTGATCTCGGCGGGGAACTCGGTGCCATCTTTGCGGCGTGCGGCCAGTTGCATTCCGGCGCCCATGGGCCGGGGTTGGGGGTGGTGGAAGTAGCGGTTACGGCGTTGCGGGTGCACGGCCCGGACGCGTTCGGGTACCAGGATCTCGATCGGTTGTCCGACCAACTCGTCCCGGGTGTAGCCGAAGAGTCGTTCGGCTTGCGCGTTGACCAGGGTGATCGTGCCGTCCGGGGTGACGCCGACGATGGCATCCGGGGCGGCCTCCAACAGGCCCCGGAACTTGGCTTCGGCCCGCGCCCGGTCGGTGACGTCACGGATCGCGGCGGAGACCAGTACGCCGTCCTCGGTGTTGATCGAGGACAGGGATATTTCCGCGGGGAACCGGGTCCCGTCCCTGCGCCGGCCGGCCAGTTGCATTCCCGCGCCCATCGGCCGCGGCGCCGGGTCGGCGAGGTAGCGGTCGCGGTGGCGGGGGTGCACCTCGCGGGCGTATTCGGGGACGAGGATTTCCACCGGCTGGCCGAGCAGCTCCTGCCGTGGGTAGCCGAACAGCCGTTCGGTCTGGGCGTTGACCAGAGCGATCCGCCCGTCCGGGGTGACTCCGACGATGGCGTCCGGTGCGGCCTCCAGCAAGCCGCGGAACTTGACCTCGGCCTGCTGCCGTTCGGTGACATCCCGGGATACCGATGCCACGCCGACAATGGCACCGGCCGCGTCGGCGATCGGGGACATCGTCAACGACACGGTCACCGTGTTGCCGTCCTTGCACAACCGCTCGGTCTGGTACTGCTGCACCCGTTCGCCCCGGCTGATCCGGCGCAGCAACTCCGTCTCCGCGACCCGCTGACCCGCTGGGAACAACACCTCCGCGTGACGACCTACGATCTCTGCGGCCGAGTACCCGTACAACCGTTCCGCGCCCGGGTTCCAGCTGGTGATCAGCCCGTCGAGGGTCTTACCCATGATGGCGTCGTGGGAGGACTGCACGATCGAGGCCAACTGGTTGCGGGCCTCCGCGGCGCGGCGCTGCTCGGTCACGTCCCGGATCGCCGCGGACACCAGCACGCCGTCCTCGGTGTCGATCGCCGACAGGGAGATCTCGGCCGGGAACTCGCTGCCGTCCTTGTGGCGGGCCACGAGTGCCATCCCCGCGCCCATCGGCCGCGGTGCCGGATCGGCCAGGTACCGGCGGCGGTGCGCTGGATGCCCGAAGCGCTTGGCCTCCGGCACCAGTATCTCCACCGGCTGGCCGACCAACTCGTCACGCCGGTAGCCGAACAACCGCTCCGCCTGGGCGTTGACCAATGCGATCAGCCCGTGCGCGTCAACCCCCACGATGGCGTCCGGCGCCGCCTCCAGCAGGCCCCGGAACTTCGCCTCAGCCCGTACCCGGTCTGTCACATCCCGCACCGCCGCAGCAACCAACACGCCCTGACCGGTGTCGATCGCGGACAGCGAGATCTCCGCCGGGAACTCGCTGCCGTCCCGGCGGCTCGCCGCCAGCCTCATTCCGGCGCCCATCGGCCGCGGCCGCGGATCCCGCAGATACCGCTCTCGATGCCCTGGGTGCACCGCCCGGACGCTTTCCGGCACCAACAGCTCCATCGGCTGACCGAGCAGCTCGCTGCGCCGGTAGCCGAACAGACGCTCCGCCTGCGCATTGACCAACACGATCCGGCCACCGGCGTTCACGGCAAGAATCGCATCCGGCGCGGCCTCCAACAGCAAACCCGCGACATCCTCTGGCCCAGTCGACATGCCGACTCCCCCGACCGACGACGCTGCCCGAAATCCCTTCACCTCACGGTAGGCCGCCCTGATGCGCCGCAAACGTAAACCGTCATTCCCCTCGTACTCGACCGCTTGAAACTCGTCCGTTTTGTCCGATTCCTTGGGCGGCGGAGAAATCTCGGTCAGAATTCGCCCTTCTGGGGCCAAAACTCGTCCAAGATCTACCCGACGGCCTGTCCTGCGGCGGGTGTGTCGCCGTTTCATCCGCGGATACATCCAAAAATTCGGATGCCGCCGGCCAGGTGCCGACGTAGTGTCCACGCCTCGTGAGCAGACTCGTCGAGACAATCGTGCCCGCCCGGCTCGGCGCCAGTTACCGGTGGCTGATGGCGTCGTCCTGGACGAGCAATTTCGGCGACGGTGTGGCGGTCGCGGCCGGACCGTTGCTGATCGCGTCGCTCACCGACGATCCGTTCCTCATCTCGCTCGCCGCCCTTGC
>Ga0307516_10008508_pt1 | contig 11595 bp, 14 predicted proteins | sample 19_EM_MG_FD_203310 | JGI IMG/M metagenome (GOLD analysis project Ga0307516, IMG submission 203310) | Populus trichocarpa ectomycorrhiza microbial communities from riparian zone in the Pacific Northwest, United States - 19_EM | ecosystem: Host-associated > Plants > Roots > Unclassified | place...
TACCACCGTGACCGCTCTGTTACCTATGTGTCGTGCGCCATCGTAGGCGTCGTCCAGACATTTGCCTTGACGCGCTCAGTCTGGAAGAAAATTGCCGTGACACTCTGCGTCCGTAAGACACGCGCTGTGTCCTGAAGCAGAATGCCCTGACACTCCTCGTCCGGAAGGCCGATGCCGTGGCTTGTGTCGTCCGGACGACATTTGCCTTGACACTCGGCGTCCGGAAGGAATAATGCGCTGACCGGAAGGCAGATGCCGTGGTACACGCCGTCCGGAGGACATTTGCCTTGACACTCGGCGTCCGGAAGGAATAATGCCCTGACACTCCTCGTGCGGAACGCAGATGCTGTGGCGCACGTCGTCCGGAAGGCAGATGCCGTGGCGCTCGTCGTCCGGACGACATTTGCCTTGACACTCGGCGTCCGGAAGGAATAATGCCCTGACACTCCTCGTCCGGAAGGCAGATGCCGTGGCACACGCCGTCCGGACGACATTTGCCTTGACACTCTGCGTCTGGAAGAAATTTGCCTTGACACTCTGCGTCTGTAAGACACGCGCTGCGTCCGGATGTCAAATGCCCTGACACTCCTCGTCCTGAAGGCAGACGCCGTGGCGTGCGTCGTCCGGAAGGCAGATGCTGCGGCACGCGTCGTCTGGACGACATTTGCCGTGGCATTATTCGTCCAGAAGGCCAATGCGCTGCCTATCTCCGTCAAGTACGTATATGCACGGGCGGTTTCCGTCTGTAGCGGCATGTGCGCTGACACGCGTCGTCCGGAGCGAGACTACCTTGCCTGGTTGCGTCCCGAGCGTCCAGACGTTTCGGACGCGTATGGAGCGTCCGGACGCAGCGCCTGCGTCCGGACGTAGAATTTTTTTCCTGATGACGCTGGCCGGAGCAGCCGATTTCCCGAGAAGCAAGAAAGATCGTGAAAGCCATATGTTGTGGTATGGCAACTCTCAGGGCTGCATACGGCAGGTTGTGATGGATTTCTACCAATCCCGAGCAGATCCTCGGAATCTATCGAAAGAAGGACAACCTTGCTGTGATCGGTGCTTTCGGAAATCGGGTATTGATCCCACCAGCTGGCTCGGCTATCCAGTAGTGCACACTACACCTTTCAGGAATGTCTGCACTGAGTACAGAGAGGCCGAGGAAGCCGACAACAGCACAGTTGAGAACTTTGTCCTTGCTCCTAAGATATCGGCCGACTCAGTTCACAGGATCGGTCTCGCAGTACGTCTAGCTCTGGGGTGTCACATAACCAGCCTGGTATACAGTCGTAATGACCTCCTGGAGGAGAAGCACCTTCTGCCCGATGCTTGGATAGACCTGGCAGCTTCGAAAGCTCTAAGCATCCGAAGTGTAGAGGATTTGAGAAACCTTTCCCGGAAACTCCCACTAGGTCAATATACTGCCATCGGCGATGGGCTGCTGCAAGTTTTGGCGGTCATTCAGGACACTGTTTCAAAAGCCAATACGCCTCAGTATGCTATTCGGATATCAGGGGCGGCGTATGCTATTCCACCAGAGAAGCCATTGTACGATGCCAATCAGATTATGTGCGCACCCCCCACCGTCGCCAAGAAAATGAAAGCTGCGAATGACGAGTTGCGAGAATCGGACCTTGAGATACGGGCAAAGAAAGAGAAGAGCCGTACGACACGTACCGAGGCCCTACGGAAATCGCAGTCTCAGAGGGACGCAACACGAGCCCGTAACCGACAGAGTGAAGTAGGATCGCAGTACTCCGAGAGCGTAGTAGGCATGGCAGAAAACTGCCAGCCCGACGAACATCCGTATACCTCTAATCCGACACTCCCAGTCAAGCGTAACGAACCCCCAATTGGCCCGACACCCGAAGTGCCAAAGCGAAAACGAGGCCGCCCATTGGGCTCTAAGAACAAACCGAAGAAGATGGACTAGGCAGTAGTTCTATGGTAGTTAACTACTTAGATGCCAGTGGGCTTTCCCCAAACTTTTCTACCTCCCTCCTAATCGATGGGAAACCATCAAGCCTCAGGGCTGTTTTTTTTTTTTTTTTTTTTTTTGGCGTTGTGCTTTCACAATTGTGCTGAGCAGGCTTTGTCACAATTCTCGGAAGGGTTTCGGGTACTGATTTCTGAGTCGGGGAGTTGCCCCCGAGTTCGGGGATTTGGAGGGTCAGACTTTTCCTTCCAGACCCTGAGTAAAAGAAATAAATTATTACAGAGCGCGAGCGAAGTGATGGTTGATGACGGGCTTCGCGAAGGGTCACGCGTGACCACCCTGGATCCCCAGACAGATCTGGCTAATCAGGACAAGCCGGGTAACCGCAAAGAATACCTGTTAAGGGTCGGTTCTTTCATGAAGTACGCAGCACTTGGAAGTCGACCAGACATCGCCTACAGCGTCACCGCCCTCAGCCGATACAACGTTCAACCCCTCGAAATGCACATAACAGCTGCAAAGCGAGTGTTACGATATCTCAAGACCACCTCAGACCTTCGAATTCGTTACCGACGTCCTCTATTGAGTCCTCACGCAACGATCCCCGCTACAACACACTCGCATCATAGTTTCGCCAAGACGCTAAGCGCGTGTCGTGTTCCTATTCGCTGATTCCAGCGTCGCGAACTTTACATCGACTTCATTTCAACCCCTCTTGAAATGTCGTTTCGCAACTGCTACACATGCGGTCGCCTCGGCCATCTGGCTCGCCAGTGCACTGCCTCCCCTCCACCAGCATCACTGCCTATGGAGGAAGTGGATCGTTCCGACGTCGGAAGCGATGGCAACATTGCCTCCCAGACTGTCGGGCACAACCTCGAACTGCTCACAACAACGTTTCAGTCCTACTTCCGCTCCGAGATTGCGATCGTATGCGACGACATCAGGAAGCAGTCAGCAGCCGTCAAAATTCTTCTGTCAGCGGCAAAAGAGACAGCACGCGAGATGAAGGACCTCAAGGTCCTTATGACTACGATGAGTGAGCGAATCGATAAGCTCAAAGAGGAGAACCGGGCACTCCGGAAGCAAACGCCAGTGCCAGATACACAGCCGCTGCCGCCTCCTCCATCGACACCACCTCCGCGGCCAAAGTGGAAATGGACGGGGCCTCAGACCCCGCTCCAGCCGGCGAAGCAACTGAGGGATACCTCCCCCACACAGACTCTCATGCACTCGGAGCATGCGGATGTGAAAACCGACCCCGCGCAACCCCCGCCATCAACGTCTGCCACAGCCGCAGGGCCCGCGCCTCGCCATGGCGACACGGGCGAGGGATGGAAGAAGGTTGAGAGGAAGCGCAACGGGAAGGGGAGAAGAGAGGGGCAGGATTTGGAAGAGAGGTGGGCGTCCTGTCCTGGGCTGATAAAGCTCGGGGCAGGGGGAGCTTCTCTGTGACCGTCTTCATCGGCGGGAGCAGGGACGCCGGGCCGCAAAAGGCACGCAAACCCAAAAAAGGGTCGGAGCCGAGCGCTCAGACTGAGAGACAGAGGAGAGGTGGGATAGGGAGTGGGCGTGTCAGCCCGTAGAGAGAGGAGGCTGGAGCCGAGGAGTTGGGGGCAGAGGCTGAGGAACTACCGCTGTTCCTCCCCACCCCTTCCTTCATGGTTTCCGCAGGAAAGAGGGAGGACGAGGCGGAGGTCCTCCAACGATTTCTTTTGTCATTTCTTTGGTTCCTAAATCTTCTCGGGAAAGGCCTGGGCGGAGGGCAAAGGGGAGCTTGCAACGTGCCGCCTCCGCGCGGACAGCGGACGGGAAAACCGGGCAAAATATACGCCGCCATGATCTACATTGGTCGAACGCGAGTATGAATAAACAAAAAAATAAAAAACTGGGTCCTCATGACACCTGTATCTCCATCATTGGATATACCGACTCGGACTGGGCTGGATATCTTACAACTCGAAAATCTGTTGGAGGATGTCTGTTTGGCCTTGGACACATCAATGGTAGCAAAGAACCTGTGATGTCCGGGTTGATCTATTGGCAAGCAAAGTCACAAAGCGTTGTGGCACTGTCGACCCTTGAAGCTGAATACATCGCCGCCTCACACGTCACCCGAGAAAGCCTTTGGGTTAAACGAATGCTGAAGGAAGCGGCAGACGGAATGGGAGCCAAAACTTCCGACGGATCGGTGCCGATTGGATGTGACAACCAAGGTGCCATTAAATTGATTACGTCAGGAGTCGTACGCCAAAAGTCGAAACATATTGATGTGAAATATCACCATGCTCACGAGGAGCAGACAAAAGGATCAGTTAAGTTTCAATACGTCACATCTGAATCCAATCCTGCCGATCTGCTGACCAAACCTCTTGCTGCACCACGACACGAACAACTCACACGACTCATCGGACTCATCGCACTAGATTCGCATACCGGAAATACGAACCGAACGATCGATTCTGTCTCGGAAAAGCGGGTGTGATTCTGCTCGGAAAAAGGGGGTGCGATTCTGCTTGGAAAAGGGGGGTGCATAAGAAAAAGTTTTTGTTCTTGGTTGGCCAAGTGTGAGTCGACACTCTTTTCCTACTAGCAAGTGTTTTTCCCACTGGGGTTTCACTGCAGAGGTTTTAATGAGGCCGGCGAGGATCTAATGGGATGTTTTGCATTTGGTGAAATTTCTTTGGAAACCGAGGACGAGAAAAGGGGGTGTGTTGAGAAAAGGCTTCTCGCCGCTCGGTATGGGCGCGAGAATGTACTATCTACGCGAGGTGGCTGACACACAAGCTTCTGTGTAACGGGACTCTGCACTTAGGCTCTTTCTTTCTTGTTTGCTCTTGATGTTCTTTACACTTCACGATAGATAGAGAAAGACGTGTTACCTCTACAACCCCACCGTGATTTCTCTCTCCACGAACTCGCGCTCTCTCCTCTCTCTCCCCTCCGCGGCTACTCTCGTTCGTCTGCGACTTCGTACCTCGTAATAGTTTCCATATTCCCCCTGCCTTCTCAGCACATTTCTTTATGGTACGAGTCCAGCTCCCGATGAGTTGCGGATTTTCACTTTCGCGGGTGGATCGTGTATGTCAGAATAATGGGCGTCCGAGCATGACGGACCGGAGACGGCGTCCGGAGATGACGGACCGGAGACGGCGTCCGGAGATGACGGACCGGAGACGGCACGTCCGGAGATGACAGCTGCCTGCGTCTCCGAGCACCGGCTCGGGAGACAGTCTTCCGTCATTTCCCCCTGGCGAGTCCCTCAAGCCCGTTGTATATAGAGAGAATGTTCCTCCTTCGAAGTTATATCAATCAACCAACTCACTATCTTCATCTCTATCGATCCCTATATTCCAACTGGCAACAGGTTATGAGCCCGGATTGAACGCTCTGCCAATCCGCTACCCATCAATAATCGCACCCGCCGTACCCGCCGTTTTCCGCCTCGCTTCGGCACCTCATTCCTGCTCTCTTGTTTTTAAGCCTCTACCCTTTGAGCCGCGTCACGTCGCGACGACATCGCCACCATGGCCTCTGCCTGACAAACTGTCAAGTTCGAAGTCGCCGAGCTGCTTAATGCACGCAACTACCATTCGTGGAAAAACGACATGAGGGCAGTCCTTACTCCGGAAGGCGCCTTCAAGATCGTCACCCGGAATGAAACCCCCCAAACTCTGAAACATCTGCTGTGGCTCGTGACTTCTATCGACGCGCTGACCGAGCAGCGTTGACGATCTACCTATCAGTCGAACCTACCATCCGAACCGTCATCAGCAGTCTGCCTGAGAATGAAATCGATGTTCCGGCCCGTGTCTGGGAATTCCTTTGCCAGAAATACGACTCTGCCTCCCTGAAATCCGGCCGAAACGACATCATCAACCGGTTCCATACCTCGAAGATGAAGCCTGGGACCTCGGTCGCCGAATACATATCCAGCCTACTCGCCATTCGCCAAGAATTGGCCGGAGCCGAAGAAGCGATCTCGGATACCACCGTCGTCTGCCATCTTCTTCGAACCGTACCTGAATCGTTCGCAATTACCGTCGGCGTTCTCAAAAACAAACCTTCGGAGGAGCAAACCGTGGATGCTGTTACAGCAGCCCTTATCGAGGAAGAGACATCGCTCGCACGGAGGAACGACCAAGTCGGTTCAAACCTGAACATTGCCGGCACTACCCGACCAGTGCTAGCAGCAAGAAACTCAGCACGGCAAGCGACGGGGCTACGGTGGTTATGGCAATCGGAAGCCGTACGGAAGTCCTAGCAATTCATGGCTACGATGCTTTTACTGCACACGAGAAGGACATAAGGGAAGCGACTGCCGGGTGAAGCAAGAGGCAGAGAGGCTCAAAGAAGAAAGAAGCTCTCAGCGACCCTCCGCACAGACCGCCCGGGTGAACTTCGGGGACTACCAGAGTGAGACTGTAGTTCACGGTTTATTGCCGATTGCAGGTATGTTTTCTGAGCCCCAAACTTGGGTGGAGCTTGTATGCGCTTTGGTGATGACGGAGTCGCTGCGGCACCCCACACCGGAGTTGACGTGCGCTCTCGGGGAGCTGTGTGCGCCCTGGGTGATGACGGAGCAGCTCTGGCACCCCACACCGGAGCTGACGCATGTGCTCGGGGAGCTGATGTACGCGCTTCAATGGAGTTGCTGCGGCACCCCACACCGGAGCTGCCGTGCGCTCTCGAGGATGTGGAGCTGCTGTACGCGCTTGGTGATGCTGGAGTTGCTGCGGCACCCCACACCGGAGCTGCCGTGCACTCTCAAAGATGCGATTGCTGTGTCCGCTTGGGAATACGGGGGCTACTGTGGCGTCCCCATACCGGAGCAGTCGCACATGCCTTATGACGGAGTTGCTACGTTCGCTCAATGCTGACAATGGGCGGATTTTCTTATGGATCGGCTTGGGAATCGGCCTGCTATCCAGGGGGAGCTTCCGGTGAAGCACATGACGGGTGGTTGAAGAGGTTTTCTTTCCCTCTCCTTTCTTTCTTTGGTGGATGCACTCTTTCTCCTATGTCCGTGGTTTTCCCATGAGGTTTTTTACACGGTTATGAGTTTTAACAAGACATCCGAGGATACTGGGTTTTTTCAATATTTTTTCCTCCCCTGCTGCTGTTTGTTGCTATACTGGCCGTTTCGTTTTTTTTTCTCTTTCTCTCCTGCGTTCCTTTACGTCTTCCGTACGAGGGGAAGTGTCAGAATAATGGGTGACCGGACATGACGGACTGGGGACGGCGTCCGGAGTTGACAGCTGCCTGAGTCTCCGAGCACCGGCTCGGGAGACAGTCTTCCGTCCTTTCCCCCCGGCGAGTCCCTCAAGCCCGTTGTATATAGAGAGAATGTTCCTCCTTCGAAGTTGTATCAATCAACCAATTCACTATCTTCATCTCTATCGATCCCTATATTCCAACAGTGTATTTCGGCTTTTTTTATTAGTTTAATCATTCTCGCGCCCTATCTAGACTATGGCGGCGTTCATTTTATCCGTTATTCCCGTCCGCTGTCTACGCCGTAATTGGTGTATTCCGGCGCGTTGCCTTGATGTGGCAATTCCATCAAATGGACCTGGGGAGCCCCTCGGGGGCGGTACGGCGCTGGGAGCGCATTTAATCTTGTCTCGCACCAGCCGGCTTCCTTCGTTACTTATTCACATCGCACCTCGCCAGCCGCCACTCCAGTCTTTAGGGCGCTGGATTCGGCGGTGAGAAGACAGACTACGCCGGAGCGGGTTCCAATCTATGCGGACGCCCAAGCCGCCATCAGACGGATGGCTTCGGAGGAGCATGGCCCAGGCCAGCAGTAGGCGATCCAGGCCAGGAAAGACATCGCTGTGCTGTGGAGGGCCCGGTCAAGCATCATCAACGAGATCTGGTGGCGTCCGGCCCGCAAATGTATCGCAGGCAACGAGAAGGGGGGGGAATGGGCTAAGATTACGGCAGAGGATTCAGGCATCCGCTGTGTGCAGTGGCTGTGCTATCCGGACCGGGCTGAAGCACGTGCGATATCTCTCCCAAGGTCGCTTGCGAACCTCAAGCGGGAGATCTCCGAGAAGACATGGACGGAGGCCCAGTAATGCACCGGAGGCGGGATCTCCAAGACGAAGTACCGGATGCCGGAGAGCCCGAAACAGGATGCGACGGTTTCTGGGAGGACCAAGAGGCTTGCCTCGCACACTACCTGTTTGCCTCCAATACCGACAGATATTGGTTCGTGTATTGCGTAGCTTATCCAAGCACGGAAATGATTGCATTGGCGCTCACGCTCGTGTTTCCGCTACATGGCTTGATCTCTCATAACTTTTCACCAAGGTTCAAATCTATGATGCACTTTTTAAAGTAGGTAGGCGAATGAAAAGAACAAAAGAAACTAATTCTGCACTAGTATCCTACAAGAAGAAAAAACATTCATTGCATCAAAAGAAGTAACGTAAGAGCCTAACACTTGAAGGTCTCCCTAACAAAGAAAGCGAGAAAATCCTTCCCCGTAGCAGTCGTGACTACTCGGTGCCACGGAAAAGGCTACCGATACCGTCCCCGAAAACGTCCAGGATAAAATCTGACAGGAACATAGCGATACTCTCGTTCTTAATAACGGCCACGGAAAGACAGTCCTTCTGTTCATGAATGAGTGTCTTCGCCTGCAAACCTCCGAGCTTCCAGATATTCTCTAGGGTCAGGGCGGCGGTGAGGGTGATACCATATGGGTATCCAGGGTTAATCGGGATAGGTGGAATTCTGTTCTTCGGAAGGTGCGCACAAATGTGCTCGATGACCTCGCCGATGTCCGCCGGTCCCTGTGAGGCGAAGTGATGGCATCCCGCCCATTGACAAGAGTACAGTTGGCTGTCGTCGCTATTGACGGAAGGCTTGAGATGTAGTTCGATGATATGTGCGCCAAGTGCACTCGCAGTGGGTAGTTGTGCTGTGCATTTGCTGGCGGCGCTTCCCGTCGTGTTCAACCACTTGCAGGCGAGGTAGACTTGGCCCTCGGTGTTCACCGGCGCTTCTCGGACGCGAATACCCTTGACGAGGTACCTCGTTCCTTGATTAGTCGAAACAGACTCGACCGTTACCGGATGAAAACTATGAGCGACGTTCTGAACCAGCTCAACCGAGTGCAGCAGGGGCTTTTCAGCAGATGCAAATTCTTTAAACCGGGAAGAATACGCCTGCCAGAGAGCTACCTGGGTTATGTCGGCCTTCGGATCTTTTTCGAAGCAGCAACGAATCCTGGACTCGGTTAGTCTGGGCAGAAGAACAGAGTGTAGATTACATACCACTGGCGAGTACGCTTAGGTTCGTCAAAGGCTAACAATTCCCTAACGATTTCATCGGGGAGGTGGGGAACATTGGATGGTGAGGGCTCATCCGTTTTAACCAGCTTGTTAGCTGCAGATAGGTCGCCTCGTAATCCTTCGGGAAGAAATATGCGCACAAGATGCCCGATCAATGCGGATCCTTCCGGAGTAGCTAGAAGTGCCCTGATATTCTCCCTATGAAGTGTGTACTGGCAAAGGAAGTTAAGACACACCTCTGCAAGCCCGTCGTCCCAGTGGATGAGACCGCCTGCGATGCGACGAACTAACAACACCGGTATCTCTGCCATTCGATTGCAATCGTCATGGTGTAATGTAAAGCGGCACATCGCCCACATTGCGCTCAATATGGTTCCACGGTCGAGCGGCTTAATGGCCTGCGTCAGCACCCTGAGGAATGGGTCATTTGAATGAAACGCAAGGAATGGCGCCATCGATTCAGCCATGTCGAAGATGTAGCTCCTGACCTCGCCAAGGCAGTGGTGGATAGGTAAATTCAAGCCATCGACCAAGATATCCTTCAGGTAGTCTATCGACGCGAACCGCTGGGCATTATTTGCCTCCATTGCCATGTTTCTGATAGCTAGGCATGTAGTCCTTAGATTGCGTAGCTGTTTGTCGAATATGACTTCATCTTCGGAAACATTGGTGACTTTGTCGTTGATGTACTGCAGCCCGTCCCGTAAGGTACCAAATAAGATGTCGCAAAAGGTCGGCCAGTAGTCAGCCTGTAGTTCACTCCCAGCGGCGAATGAAAATGGAACTAGCAACTTCAGCAGCTGTTCAACGTCAGACTCGAGGTCTGTCTTCCCGCTCGTCGTAATGTTGTCGATTAATTTGCAAATCAAGTGACCAGCTGTATAAAAATGATCAACAATATCAAAAACCAACAGGGTGGTGGGATACCTACCTGTGAGGTTGGGTCCAACTGGAGTGAGCCTTCGATTTCCCGGCATAAACATTCGGCTGCTTCCCGCATTCAATTCCGGTGAAATAACCCCCCCCGGCATATTTGCCATCAATTCGGTGGAAGTTTTTGTCGTAATTGCCTCTGCGGTAGTAGGGCCAGCTTTCAGCAACTTCTGAGGAGGAACACCATGATGGGAAAAGTTCTCGACTTCGTACGCCCTTTCCACACCTGTCAGTCAACTTGGAGTTTGTATATTCCAACCAGCGGACCACTTTACTTACGCCAGATACTTAATGTAGATAGACTTGAGCACATAGCCTGCATTCAAGTTGTCGATTGGACGATTGTAAATTTTCGCAATCTCCTTCCAGTCATCTATCCCATTCGCACCGTGGTGTCAGATTCCAGTAAAGAGTTAAATCTTGGCACAAAACCCCGCCGCTGGAAAGGCCGCAGTTGACAAAGCACCATGACGACGAGTCATCTGTAGGAACCGCAAACACCACAAAGACACCATTCGCCCCGCCACTCAGCAGATCACTCACACTCCATTTCGGTGACCGTATCGTAACCACCCCGACTCGTCACAACATTGTAGAGCTTGTGAAGATCAACCACGCTACGGCCAATTTGCGGTTGGCGGACGAGAGTCGTGCTGTTGGAATTTGTCAGCGACTAAGAAAAATTACCACTTCCAGCACATTCGCAGGTCCAGGAGACAATCACGAGCACGATATGCGCCTAAAATACAATAGTACCAAGAATGGAGTGAACGAAAACATACCCTTGCCTCTGGTGATATTCCGCTACTTTTTCCATGAAGGCGTCATACTGCGAAGTGTATTCAATCTCCGATGTGGTGGCATCTTTTTCCGGTGGCCGCTCACTCTTTGTCGATGGCTTCTGTGCAGTGACTGGATGATCTGAGATTGTGTGCATTGCGGGGCGCAGGACGAATTTGGATTGAAATGCAAAGTTGCTGGCGGGTACGGATGGGGAGTGGCAAAGTAAAAAATAATCGGAGAGCGGGTCAGCTGTTCACTGCAAGATTTGTCTAGCGGACTTGGTCCCCGGGTTGGGTTAGCGCACTGCGAAGTGGGATTCTGAGGTGATATGATAGGGTTAGGTGAGTAGGGTTCCGAAAACAGGGCTCTTTTGTATTGGCGCGTCGCCCCGCTTCGACCACGAGGTCATTATTGAGAAGGCCAACGATATCGACGCCTGGGAGCGCTAGGTCGCTGCCCTTACTGAGGACCTCGACGTAGAGTAGCGAAAACTACTGGATGCGGAGCGGCTGTTTGCCGACTAGTGTTGGAATTGCTTCTCGCCGCTCGCCACTCCGGCGTGGCGCGCCGGTGGAAGCGTCAGCACAGCAACGGCGACGACAACGCTGTGAAGAGCAATGGCATAGCAACGGCAGTGGCAAGGGGATC
>Ga0307516_10008509_pt1 | contig 11595 bp, 14 predicted proteins | sample 19_EM_MG_FD_203310 | JGI IMG/M metagenome (GOLD analysis project Ga0307516, IMG submission 203310) | Populus trichocarpa ectomycorrhiza microbial communities from riparian zone in the Pacific Northwest, United States - 19_EM | ecosystem: Host-associated > Plants > Roots > Unclassified | place...
GCCTGGGTGCGATACAACCCGCAGATGCGGCAGGACATGACCGCCCACGCCCGCACCGCCGGCGAGCTGCGCGACGCCATAACCCGTGGCGAACTGCGGCTGCTCTACCAGCCGGTCTTCGACCTGCACACCGAGCGGCTGCACGGCGCCGAGGCGCTCGTACGCTGGCACCACCCCGTCCGCGGCCTTGTGTCTCCGGCTGAATTCATCCCCGTCGCCGAGCGCTCGGGCCTGATCGTGCCCCTCGGTGCCTGGGTGCTCCGCGAGGCCTGCACGACGCTCGCCCGATGGCGCGCCGACCACCCGTGCGGCGCGATCGAAGCCATCAACGTCAACGTCGCCGTCCGGCAGCTACGCGAGCCAACCTTTGCCACCAGCGTCGCCGCCGTACTCGCCACGACCGGCCTCGGGCCACGCAACCTCGTCCTGGAGGTCACCGAGTCCGCCGTCGTGGACGGCCCGCAGGTCAACCAGACCCTGCAGCAGCTGCACGACCTCGGCGTCCAACTCGCCCTGGACGACTTCGGCACCGGCCAGTCGTCGCTGAGCCTGCTCCGCACCTTCCCGGCGAACGTCATCAAACTCGACAAGTCGTTCGTCGACGGCATCGCGGCAGGCGCCGACCGCGGTCGGCACGCGATCGCCACGGCGGTCGCCCAACTCGCCGACAACCTCGGCCTCAAGGCGGTCGCCGAGGGCATCGAAACCCGCGACCAGCTGAACCGGCTCCGCCAGATGGGATTTCCCTACGGCCAAGGCTTCCTCCTGGCCAAACCCATGCCAGCCGACGAGTGCGCCGCCCTGATGGCCGCCTCCACCCCGGTCCCAACGGCCTGAGAGGAACTCCACCAGGCCCATCACGCCGGAGCACCCGCGCCATCGGCTGGTCGCCGCTGACGTTCGTGGTCGCTGCCGTGCGCACATCCGGGCAACATCCGGCGATCGCGACGCAGGAAATCAGTCGCGCCGTAGTCGCGGGCGCGATCTCTGAGCAACAGACCGCCCGCCGCCGCCACGAATGTATGGTGCCTGCGTGCGTTCCGATCCGCTCGATCTCGACTGGTCAGCGCTGAGCCACGCGTACGGCCCGGCTACGGATCTACCCGACCTGCTGCGGGCTCTGCGCTCACCGCAGGAGCAGCGTAGAGCCCAGGCCGCGGAGCAGTTCCGGACCCGGGCGCTGCATCAGGGCTCCCGCTACCCGGCCACTGCCGCCGCGGTGCCTTATCTGATCGGGTTGCTCGCCGCCGACGGCGCCCCGGACCGCACGCTCGGGCATGAACTGCTGGTCGAGATCCTGCCCGAGCAGGAGCTGAACCGGCTGTCCGGCAGACGCCCGCACCGGCTCGGTCCCCGCCTTCACGAACTCGCCGAGCAGCGCAGCGACCGGTTCCTGGCACGGCAGCAGGAGTGGCTGCGGCACGGCACATACCACCGGCCGGAGATCGATCCAGCGCAGCGGCAGGCGTACGAGGCGGTCCACGCCGGTGTACCGACATTCCTGCGGCTGCTCGACCACGCCGACCGGGACGCTCGGGGTTTGAGCGCGCACCTGCTCAGCTTCTTCCCGGAGGCTGCACCACAGGTGACACCGGCGCTCACCGCCCGTCTCGCTGCCGAGCCGGACCCGGTGGTCGGTTCGTTCCTCTGCCTGGCCGCGGGGATGATCGGCGATCCGCGCGACGCGGAACTGGTCGCCGCGGTGACCCGCCGGCGTGACCAGCAGGATCGGATCAGCCGCTGGACCGTGCTGATGGGCCTGGTCCGGCTGACCGAGACACCGGACGCGGACATGTTGGAGCAACTATGCGACTGCCTGTTCCACGGCCCCAAGGAACTCCACGGCTGGGCGTTCCAAAACGAGGACCCGGCTCCGCACGCGGGGCAAAGCCCTCCGCGCGGCAGCGAGAAACGCCACACAATTGCAGGCCTGCGCGGCGGCTCAGGCGGCCACCGCCTCGTCGGTGTCAACCTAGGCAACGCATTCCCGCTGTCGTTATGCCTAACTACAGACCAAGTGGGCTCGGTGCGGCAGATGTTGGACCTGGTGCTCCATCCTCACCTCGGCCGGCTTCCTTCTCGTCCGCTCCAGGCACGCCGCGGAACGTGGGAACCGGGCTGGGCGGGGCGCCGGGAACCTCGGATCGCGGCGTAGATTTACGTTGATCGGCGCGCTCTTCTTCCGGAACCTGCTGTATTGGCGTCAGTACATGCTCCGGATTCGGGAAGTCAATCATGTCGCCATCGTCCGCGCCATGATGCCGAGATCGCCACAACAGCGAGCAAGTTGGCATGCGCCCCTCGGCCGACCGGTAAGGGCCTACAAGCAGCCGTACAACCACTGCAGGGCGGACAGCGCGCGTCGGCTGCGGTGTAGCGGCCGCTCGGGTATCGCTGCGCTGTTTGCGGCATGACAGGATGCCGGGCACGGGCGGTGCCGATAAGAGCCTCCGGTTGGTGCTGTCAATCAACGATCGCTGGCCGCGCCTCGTCCAAGACGGCACCGGCACCTGGCTGGTTCAGGGTGCGGCGGACGGATTGGTCTATGCCGCCGAGGACCGGCTGGTGTGGCTGTTGCCATTGCTGGAGCGCAGCCCGACCGATCTCAGCGCGGCGTTGCCCCAGGACGACGACTCGACCGGTGATCTCAGCGAGTTCCCCCCGTTGGAACCCACCGATGAGGCGTACGTCGGCGAGGGCCGCGAGTTGGGTCTTGTCGCCAGCGAACACGAAGCCATCCTGTTGGCCGAACTGCTCACCGACGCCGAACCAGCGCGGCCGATCCGCTTCCGACCAGATTCCACTGCTCGGGCAACCGGACCCTTACCCAGACATACTCGGGTTCAGCCTCTACCGGATCGGCGTAGTCGACGTTGAGCAGGAGCTCTCGCTGGTCATCGATGACGCCATACCCCTGCGCCATCAACCGGTGTTCACCTTCGCTGGCATCTCCGGATCCGCGAGGTCGACCGCTTCTTCTGGACGGGAATCGAACCTGCCGTGCTCCGGTCGGCAACTAGCCGGCGAGTAAAAGGGTGGCGGAGGCGGCAGCGGCAAGCTGACCTCTCCACTCACACGCTCCAAGAATTCGAGTCCGGCCGGAGCGAGATCCGCCGCGACGTCGGCATCGGTGAGGGGCACATCAGGATGCTAACCGCTGTCGCGAGGAGGAACGTTGGCTGGATCCGGTCCTTGACGAAATCGCTTGCGTCGCCGACGCCCGCGCGGCGCGGAAGCTGTCGTCACCGCCCCGGCGGTGACGTCCTTGAGCGGTGTCGATGATGCGGATCCCATGTCGCGTTGCCCGCCAGGTCCCTCACCTACGGTAACCGACCGCCCGGCGCCTGCGCGTTAGCCGCGGCAGAACGCGTGCCAGCCGTGCTGGGCCTGGCTACCCGTGCCGGCCGTTAGTATTCCGCCGTGGTGCAGGGCGTGGTGTTCTTCGACATCGACGGGACGTTGGTCCCGCACACCAGCAGCGGGCAGCACTTGGCGGATCGACTCGGCCATGCTGCAGTCGTACGTCGCGCTGAAGCCGGCTACGCCGCGGGCATCCTGAGCAATGCTGACGTCTCCGTCCTCGACGCCCGCGGCTGGGCGGCATGGACCCCCGCTGAGGTGCGCAACTTCTTGAATTCCTTGCCGCTTGTGGATGGCATCGCTGAAACAGTCAAGTGGTGCCGGCGGCGCGGACTGGCGCCCGTGTTGGCCACACTGGCCTGGGAGCCGGTTGGAACGTACCTATGCAACCGCTTCGGCTTCGATCAATCCTGCGGCCCTCGCCTGGAGATCGTCAACGGCCGCTACAGCGGAGAGGTCGCCGCGCACTTCGATGAGATGGACAAACGTGACTTCGCGGTGGACGTGGCCGCCCAACTGGGTGTGGATTTGATCCGCTGTGCAGCCGTTGGCGACAGTCGGTCCGACCTTCCACTTTTCGCCGAGGTGGGTATGACCATCGCCTTCAACGCGACCTCGGCGACCCGCGCAGCCGCTCACGCGTCAGCCGACGGAACAGACCTCCGAAGTCTGGTGCCACTCCTCGCTACCTGGCTGGACGCCAGGCTATAACCCGGAGTTGCTGCCAATAGGCCGAACATCCGCTCATCGACCGAAGCGGGCTCCTCGCCTCGCATGGCACCTACCGAGCGTGACGCGCCCTCCGGGCGCCGAGCACGATCAGCGGCATGAGAGTACGTTCGATCTTGGCCTTTGTAGAGCATGCCATTCTCAAGGTTTGGAGATGATTCGAGGCGCGGATCGCCTACGCCTGCACCGACTGCCACGGGCTTGTTGTAGCTCTACCCAGGCGCCACGGTGAGCGAAGGCATTGCTGACCAGGAGTCCGACCGGCCGTTGCCGTGGCGACTCATCACTCACACTACTGCCCAGGATGTGCTATTTCGGCTAATGTGTAGCTGTGCTCATCGAGGCAGCATCATCAAATCCATCTCTACCAGCTTTGATCCTTCCACTCGTCGGCGTTGTAATAGGAGCGTCAATATCGGCTGGGATCGGTCTCTGGACCAGCAGGCAGCAGCGGCTCGCAACGATAGCGGCCGAGAAGCGCAACCTTGCTGCTGTTCTTGAAGCCGAAAAGCGCGGCATCGCGGCGGCTCGGGAGGCTGATCGCCACGGACGCGCAATGATTGCCTCGGCCAGAGCCGCAGACGCTTTGACTGCTCTTTTGCTACTCGACCGGGATCCGGATGCCGAACGGCAAGCCGAACTTTCGCGGCTTTTGCGTAATCGTAAAAGCTATGAGGCTGCCATCAAGGATGTTGGTGCAGCCGACGACGAGGAAATTAGCAAGTGGGAGGAGAGGCGACGAACGCTGATCGTAACTGTAGATTCCTCCTCGCTGGACATTGATGATACAAGGATCCGAGACAGACTTGAGCAGGTGGTTCGCGCTCTAAATCTATATCAAGGGCCTGAGAAAAACATTCGCCAAAGCGAATACAGGACTAGACACCTGGCTGTTTCCGATGGCCTCGCCTGCTTGGGTGCATTCCGGCGGGGTGATGAGCTTCCAGCGTTATCCGAGGAGTTTAAAACTACGATCGAGTTTGTGGACCTCTACCTTGAGGAATTAGAGCAGAACTCGCGTAGATAGCGACGCGAGCTACAGTAACTCACGAACGGTGCGCGGATCTTGCTGCACGCTGCGGAGCCGTCATGGTTAATGCTAACGGTCCCGGAGTGGCAGAAGAGCGCGGCCGATGCTGATGGCGAAAGGTGCGGCTACATTGTGTGGCTAAGCCGAACCAGAGATTTTGCCGCAGCAAGAGCGCATACTGGATCGTCTACGCGTTGGCGCAAAAATGAGATCACTCCATCGGCCCTACACCCACCGATACGGCAAGGCGGCCTGGCTGGCACCCAGCTTGCGCGGAGCGAGCATGATTAACGCACCCGGTGCGCACCAAGATCCGCGGCTGTGCCCCTTCCGGCTCCCTGCGTAGCAGCAGTGCAGGCAGATTATGTGTTAGGAGACAGAGGCATTGACCAGGATCTGGAGCAGGTCGGCGGTATTGTCGAGCAGGATGGTGTTATATCGTTGACCGACCTTTCCTTGACGCATTCGGTGGGTCCATTGCTTCTCGGTGATGACCACATCGCAGTACACTGCCGCGACAGGAAGGGAAACGATATCGATGAAGTCGTTCGGTTCCCACTTTTGCTGGGTCTGTCGATGCTTCGCAGCGCGCATGACGTTGGTGACGTATCGAGTAGGTAAGTCGTCCATAAAGTTCATCAAGTAAGGCACGGTGCAGCTGGACATGAATTGATCATAGGTGAATCCAATTCGCTCCAATGCTTCGGCCACGGCAGGTCGAATGTCGGCGAAGTCGGTGCCGCGAATGATCTGTTCGATGCCGTCACCCTGAAGAGCGCGCTGCGCGATAATCGCGGCGACAACGTTCTCAAAGTCGACGAATCGCTGCCCATGATCGGAATCGGAGTGATGGAAACCTACTCCGTTGAGTATGGCCGGGCCAGCGCTGAGCAGGTGCTCTTCAATAGATTCGGTGACTGCGTGCTCGAACTGGATCCGCAGACCGTCAGGCAGGGATGTGCCACCGCGAGGTAGCGCGGTGAGGTCGAGCTTGGGCCAGCTCATGCGGCCATTGGCGATGTGCCGCATTCCAACGCCGAACACGGGCTGACGGCGGGGGTGTGCCGGACGGCCAAATCGGCGTAGGAGTGCAAGATCTATTTCTTGGTCAAGGATCTCGAAGGGGAGCGCCATGGTGTGTTGGCGCGAAAGTTCCTTCATTACTTCGACGACGTCGTTCCGTGATCGGTCGTTTCCGCGCTTGCTTGTCTCCCAGTACCGGTACATGTCGAGGGGGAATGACACGGCGCCTGACGTGACACCGGCACGAGCCAACGCTAGGGCATCACGGAACCGCACTCCGGCAGGGTGACCAGTCCCCGCGCGGGCAAGGTCAATCCACTTGTTCTGATCAAGGTAGACGTGCAGCACAAGGATATTCTCCACCGGAGACCGGAACTACGCCAGTGGATTGCCGAGCGTTTGAGCCGTCGTCCATTGCTCTACGTGATCTCGCGAGGGCGGACACCGGACGAACGCTGTTGAACGCGGGTAGCGGCATGAGAGCGTGTTTCGCCAAACCCAAAGTGGGACCGCCCTTTCGCTGTCCAGCGGCCGAACTCTCACCTTTGCGAATCGTCCGGCGGCGCCCGTATGCTACCGCATAACGATTGTCTCACCCTGGACGGCAAATCTCCTGGGCCAAGTCGACGCCCTCAAGGTACCGGCCGTCGCGGGCCAACCGGTCCTGCTGTACGGGATTCCGCTTAATGAGCGCGATTAGCTCCGCCGCGTTGAAGCACAGTTGTTGGTCGGTGTCGTCGGCAGCGAACACCAGATACTCCAGCCGCTCCACAGGCTCATCTACCTCGCCTGCCTTCGCTGATGCAACCCATGCCAAGAGCGAGCTGTTTACGATGTCGATCGATGTCTCCATGTTGGGCGTAACGATCTAGAAACCGCGAGGACACGGCCATGCAGGCACGGATCCGCAGCCACGTGCGCCGACGGACCATTATCGGGATGCGTCGCAGTGGCAGCTGGTTCCCGGGTGGAACACGCCGGCCAATCGGAGCGGGCATGGCATGCCTCCATACCCCAGGGTGCGGAACCAGCAACGCAGCCCAGTGCCCTCGGCGCAGAATGAGAGTTGAGATGCGCGTCTCGGCTTCGTGATTTATGAAACCTTCCTGCCTTTGGCGAAACCTGCCGCTTTGCTCAAGACGCCCTGATTGCCAAGATCCTTATTCATGCGATACAGATACGAGGCAGCCGGAGACTCTTTGAAGATTGCGTGACGCTTCGAACGCTGCTCCCGGTAGGCCGCCCATAAAGACACCCCCACAGCACCGGCGGCGACCCCGAACCTAGGGGCATGAAGTGTCTCCAGAAGTAGTCCACCCCCAATGCCTGCCGGGTTCGTCTTTACGTTGAACACGGCAGTGATGGTGTCCATTCCGTTCGATCGCAAGCGAAGGCGTAGTTCATCAACCTTCGGCTGCAGTCGGTTCTTGTACTGCTCCCGAAGGTGTTCTTCCAGGTCTTCCCGGTCAGCTATCTGCGTGGAACTTAAGCTAGCAGTGAGAGCGCGAACTTCGTCCTGGAAAGCCGTCCTTAGATGAGGGTACGAATCGCGGAACGCGAGCAGCTTTTGGACGGGTATCCTATCCAAGCCGGCTGGGACTACGGTCTGAATGGCCACATCCGCCATAATTAGGTCAGCTTCTTTCCCGAGGTTCCTTTCACCTGTCGCTTCTCCGTCTCCGCCAAGCAGATCCTCCGCCATGCCGTCTAGCCGCACCTGCCCGATCCCACGGTGGCTCAAAGTATCATCGCTGACAGGGCGCGCTCCCACTCGTGCCGCAATCTCACCCGCCAGAGCGGTCATATAAATCGCCGCAATCCGAGGATGCATGCCGATCCAGTGGGGCTCGCGCTCACCCCCTCGGACGGCCAGGTTCAGCTGTACAAGTTCGTCTATGAGGGAATCCCCCAGCTTCGGCGCGAATATGTAGGCCAACTTCGGGTTACCAAAGTGCGCCGAGGCGGACTGGACCGTCGTTGGCTCGTCGGGCCATTCAGCAGAGAGGTGCAGCCCGTAACGCCAGCCTAGTGGCTCGCCGTACCTCCGCACCAAATCTCTAAAGGCTGACGAGATTCTGGCCTGCGCATCGCCTCCCGGTTCGTAGTCCCTGACGTATTCGGCGCTCTTGAAATCCTGTATCAATTCGCTGTCGCGAAGGGAATAGTCATGCGGCACGATTCTCCCCATTCGGTCCCAATACAGCGCGGTCAACTTCAGCCAGCTTTCGTTACGAAAGTTGATGAATGGATAATAGAGACCGCTGTTCTCCGTCATGGCTCCTCCAGCTGGACGTGCGCTTTACTTACCACCATATCCTCAACTGGTGCTGACTGGTCCGGAATCAGCCACAGGGCCGATGATCGGATGCACTAAACTCGGCAAAGTAGCGCCCGAACGGACCGGCGTCTCTGTGACGCTGCGTTATGGGCGGACCTGGGGCCCGTATGCGGTCCTCGTGCAGCGGTGTCGATCAGCGGGTGCCGGGATTGGCCGCCGATGAGTCGTTGAGCTGTAGTCGCTCGCGGAGTCGTCGCGCTTGGCGGCCGTAGTACGCCCTCAGGGCTCCTTCGAGGGGTGTCGCGTACGTGCGGGTCGGGATGATCGGCCAGGTAGGCCAGTTCCTCGGCGCCGCCGCGCCGGGCACGGCCTAGGTCGCACAGCACGTCGATGATCTCGCCAGCGGTGATCGCCGCCCGCAACCGCGCCATCAGCTCACTCTTCGGCCTGGGTGCTTCGTCGTACGGGAACCGGCCTTGATTCGAACGTATGCTGAACACCGACAGTGACGGCTCGCCGGCGACCAGCTCGAAACGCCAGGCCGGGATGAACGCCCAGGCTGCGGAGGATCTTCCGCGCCCATGAATAAGATCCTGACCATGCCCGTCATCGATCTTGATCATGAAGTACGGGTGACGTCGAGGCGGGCGCCCCGATGGCACCTTCAAATTTTGGTCACTCTCACGGCCGGCGCACTGCTCTTCGGCCTCAACGGAGAGCCCGGCAATCCGCCGCGTCCGAACCTTCACGACATGGCGACCTTTTGTCCCCTTGCTCGACTCCTTGACGGCGCCTCAAGCACGGAGATGCGCGTCGTCGATCCCACTGCCGGCAATGTGGTGCGCATCGTTCACTGCCCAGCGTGACGGCACCATCCCGTCCGAGCCGACACAATGAACACCCGCTACTGCCCGGCGGACCGTTCGGGGCGGCGCGGCGGCCGACGAAGTGCGAGCATCGCGGCCGTGCGCGACATTCCTCGACTGGTCTGGGTGCTGGCCTGCGGGCGGTTCGTCAACGCCGCCGGGTCGTTCCTCACCATCTACTTGTTCCTCTACCTCACCGGTCCACGCGAGCTGCCGATCGGTCAAGCCGGCCTGCTCAGCGGCGCGCTCGGCGTCGGCCTGTTCGCCGGAAACTTCACCGGCGGCTGGTTCGGCGACCGGCACGGCCATCGGCGGATCCTGCTGATCGCGTCGACCATCGTCGGCCTCACCACGCTGGCGATCCCGTGGACACCGGCCGTCGTCCTGGCCGTCACCATGCCGCTGCTGGGATACGCCGGCGCCACCTCGGGGGTGTCTCAGGGCGCGCTGGTGGCGCTGGCTGTACCGACGGGCGACCGGCGCCGGGCGGTGGCGATCAACCGGGCCGCGTTCAACGCCGGCTTCGTGATCGGGCCACCGATCGGGGCACTGCTGGCCACCGACCACTTCACTACCCTGTTCGTGGTGGACGGGATCGTCACCCTGACCGTGCGGACCGCGACCGCGCGGCTGCTGGCGGACGAACCAACACCGGCTGCGACGCCGGAGAAATCCGCCAGGCTGTGGGCGAGCGTCGTCGCGGACCGGTCACTGATCCTGCTGCTGCCCGCGATCGTGCTGGTCGACATCGTCTACCGGCAGCTCTACTCGACCCTGCCGGTGTATCTGCGCGAACACGGCCAGCCAGTCGGGGTCTACGCCTCCCTGATCGCGATCGGATCCGGCATGATCCTGCTGCTGGAAGTCCCGGTCACGATGGCTATGCGCCGATGGCCGCCCCTGCCGATCATCGCCGCGGGCTACTGCCTGGTCGGGCTGGGCATGACCCTGTTCGGGCTGGGCGCCGCGATCGGCATGATCGTCGCCGCGATGGTACTGCTGACCGTCGGCGAGATCCTGTACAAGACCACCGCGACCGCGTACGTGCTGGATCAAGCGCCTGCGGGGCTCGTCGGCCGGTACCAAGGCCTGTACACCGGCGCCGCGACCAGCGGCACGATGCTTGCCGCCCCGCTGGGTGCCCTGTTGTACGGCCGGGCGCCCGAGGCGCTCTGGCCGGCGTGCGCCGCAATAGCGATCGGCGCGGGCGCGGTCGTCGTAATCTCGGGACGGGTAAAGGGCAGGGTCGCAACGGACGTGTGATCAGGCGGCTGACGGGCGGCCAACTGCGGAGCGGTCGAACAGCACCTGCTCGGCCAGGACGCCTGGACGTCACGGATCCAGCCGAACACGCCCGGATCTCCTCGCCGGTGCAGAGTCTGTGCAGGATCAGCCCGCAGGCCGGTCCCGCAGACGCTGATCGCCGGGCCACTGCCCAGCGAGCTGACCTCCTGCACTACATCGACGACATACTTGTACGATCGCCGCCGCGCACGTGTCGCGGCTATGACAGGGCGCCGGATCAGGGCTGTATGCGGTGCCACGCGCCCATTCGTCGATTCCAAGCGGTGATCAGGGTCATTCTCTCTTTCGAGCCGAAGTACTCTCCAAGATCATTGAATCCGGCCCACGCTTGATCGAGAATGAGTCGCTCAGTGCGCAGGTGTTCCAGCAGTTTTGCGCGCTCACGCCGGATCCGAACTGACATGGCGAGCCACGAAACGACTGCGCCGGCCACGAACGCCGCGACCAACTCGAACAACGTCTGCATGATTGCCACGGTACGGGTCGACAACCATCAATCATGACCAATATCCGACAGCGGCGAAGGGTTGCGAGCACAGGCTGATCGTCTCTCGCCTCAGCGCTGACCGTTTCGCCCACCGACACACGCTCGGCGGCTCAGATCAGTTCACCTGATCTTGACCGCACAACATTGAGCCATTCCACCCACCGCCACGTCCAGCGGCAAGAGCAAGGCGCTACGGCGAGCCCATCGGGAGCTCCGGTCCATCCAACTCGCCGTGCCTTTTCTGCGGCAGAAGGACGCTGCGCGCCGGGGCGCGCGGGAAGACCGCCGCACCCGGCCGCCCGCCCGGCGCTCAGCAACCCACCACCGACCGCAACCGGCGAGGTGCGCCGCACGACCCACCACCCAGCCTGGCCTGCCCAACCAACCCACCCCACCGCCACCACCGGCGCGGCAGCCAGACCACATCCGCACGGGGACCACCCGGCCCGGCCAGGCACTCAGCAGCGAGCAACCCATCACCCAAGCCGCAACGTGCTCCCGTGCAAGATTGGGGGCC
>Ga0307516_10008510_pt1 | contig 11595 bp, 8 predicted proteins | sample 19_EM_MG_FD_203310 | JGI IMG/M metagenome (GOLD analysis project Ga0307516, IMG submission 203310) | Populus trichocarpa ectomycorrhiza microbial communities from riparian zone in the Pacific Northwest, United States - 19_EM | ecosystem: Host-associated > Plants > Roots > Unclassified | place...
GGACATCGGCGTCGTGTTGCAGTGCGACCCACCCGCGCTGGACCTGGTCCAGTGGGCGAAGAAGGCGGAGGACCTGGGCTACAGCCACGTGTGGACGTTCGACTCGCACGTGCTGTGGCAGGAGCCGTTCGTCATCTACAGCAAGATCCTGGCCGACACCGAGCGGGTGATCGTCGGCCCGATGGTGACCAACCCGGGCACCCGGGACTGGACCGTGATCGCGTCCCAGTTCGCCACCCTCAACGAGATGTACGGCAACCGCACGATCTGCGGGATCGGCCGCGGCGACTCCGCCCTGCGGGTGCTGGGCCTGCAGCCGAACACCCTCGGCCAGCTGCGCGAGAGCATCGGTGTGATCAAACAGCTGGCCAGCGGCGAGACGGTGACGCTGCGCGGGCAGGAGCTGCGGTTCGCCTGGGCACCGGAGAGCCGGCTGGACGTGTGGGTGGCGGCGTACGGCCCGAAGGCCCTGGCCCTGACCGGCGAGGTGGGTGACGGCTACATCCTGCAGCTCGCCGACCCGGACATCGCGGCCTGGATGATCAAGGCCGTGCGGAGCGCGGCCGAGAAGGCGGGCCGCGACCCGGCCGCCATCAAGTTCTGCGTGGCGGCCCCGGCCTACGTCGGTGACGACCTCGCGCACCAGCGCGACCAGACCCGGTGGTTCGGCGGCATGGTCGGCAACCACGTCGCGGACATCGTCGCCCGCTACGGCGCCGACGGGACCGTGCCGCAGGTGCTGACCGACTACATCAAGGGCCGGCAGGGCTACGACTACGCCGAGCACGGCCGGGCCGGCAACAGCCACACCTCGTTCGTGCCGGACGAGGTCGTGGACCGGTTCTGCATCCTCGGCCCGATCGAGAACCACCTGCGGCGGCTGGAGGAACTGCGGGCGATCGGCGTCGACCAGTTCGCCCTCTACCTGCAGCACGACGACAAAGAGGCGACCCTGCGGGCGTACGGCGAGAAGATCATTCCGGTGGTCTCGTGAGGCGTGTGCTCAGCGCCCTCGCCGGCCTGGTCGCGCTGATCGCGCTCTGGGAGGGCTACAAGGCGGTCGGCAACCCGGACGGGACCGTGCTGCTCGGGGTGCGGGTCCTGCCCCGGGCCGACGACCTGTCGATGCCGCACGTGTCGGAGATGCTGAGCCGGCTCGGCCGCCCGGAGCTCACCGGCGGCCGGCCGGTCTGGCAGGTGGTGCTGAGCGCGAGCCTGTTCACACTCGGCATCACCACCGTCGGGTTCCTGGTCGGCGCGGTGGTCGGGTTGCTGCTGGCGGTGGCCATGCAACGCTTCCGGATCATCGAGCGCGGGCTGTTGCCGTACGTGATCTTGTCGCAGACCGTGCCGCTCGTGGCGCTCGCACCGCTGATCGCCGGGTGGAGCGGCACGATCTGGCCGGCGTGGATGACGGTCGCCGTCATCGCCGCGTACCTCGCGTTCTTCCCCGTCGCCGTCGGCATGCTGCGCGGTCTGCAGTCGCCGCAGGCGGCCGGGGTCGAGCTGATGCGCAGCTACGCCGCCGGCTGGTGGCGCACCCTGGTCAAGCTCCGCCTGCCGGCGTCGCTGCCGTACCTGTTCCCCGCGCTGCGGCTGGCCGGCGCGGCCGCCGTCGTGGGCGCGGTCGTCGGTGAGATCTCCACCGGTACGCGGGGCGGCATCGGCCGGCTCATCATCGAGTACTCCCGGGAGGCCACCTCGGACCCGGCGAAGGTCTACACCGCCATGCTCGGCGCGGCCCTGCTCGGGCTCGTCGTCGCCGCGCTGGTCACCCTGCTGGAACTGCCGCTGATGCGGCACCGACGTCGCGTTTCGGTGGTGACGATGTGACCGCTGTTTCCCTGGCCAATGTCACGAAGGTCTTCAACCAGGGCCGGCCCGACGAGGTCACCGCCCTGTCCGGCATCAATCTGGTCATCGGCGCCGGCCGGTTCGTCTCGCTGATCGGGCCGTCCGGGTGCGGCAAGAGCACCCTGCTGCGGCTGATCGCCGACCTGATCCCGGCCTCGTCGGGCACGGTCGAGGTGGCCGGCAAGCCAGCCACCAAGGCCCGCCTGGACCAGGAGTACGGCATCGCGTTCCAGCAGGCCGGCCTCTTCGAGTGGCGGACCGTGCAGCGCAACGTGGAACTGCCGCTGGAACTGCGCGGCGCCTCCCGGGCCGAGCGCAAGGCCCGGGCCGCGGAGATGCTCGCGCTGGTCGGGCTCGCCGACTTCGCCGGGCACTATCCGGCGCAGCTCTCCGGCGGCATGCAGCAGCGCGTCGCGATCGCCCGGGCGCTGGCCGTGCACCCGCCGCTGCTGCTGATGGACGAGCCGTTCGGCGCGCTCGACGAGATGACCCGCGAACGGCTGCAGTCGGAGCTGCTGGCGATCTGCGCGAAGACCGGCACCAGCACGGTCTTCGTCACCCACTCCATCTCGGAGGCGGTGTTCCTGTCCGACCAGGTGGTGGTGATGTCGCCGCGGCCCGGGCGGATCACCGCGACGATCGACGTCGACCTGCCGTCGCGCGACGACGCGGCCCGGCAGTCGCCCGCCTACTTCGACGCGATCACAGCGGTCCGCCGCTCCCTGCGGGGCAGCGACGCGGCTCCGGACACCGCCACCGCGCGGGACGCCGACGCGGCGCGCGGCGCCGGTGCGGTTGCCGCGCCGTCATCGCGTACCCCCGGGCCTGTCTCTGACGCGGCGACCGCGCCGTGAACCTGCTGCGTCGCGTCGCCCCGCCGGTCCTGCTCGGGATCTTCGCGCTGGTGGCGTGGGAGCTGACGGTGTCGCTGGGGCGGATCGCGCCGTTCATCCTGCCGGCGCCCTCGGCGATCTGGCACGAGCTGGTCGCGCAGCGCCAGAACGTCTGGGAGGCCGCGCTCGCCAGCGGCCTGAACGCGCTCGTCGGCCTGGCCTGGGGCACGGTCGCCGGGGTGCTCGCGGCGATGGCGGCCAGCCGCTTCCGGCTGCTCTCCGAGGTCTCCATCCCGCTGGCCGCGGTGCTGAACGCGCTGCCGATCATCGCGCTCGCCCCGATCCTGAACAACATGTTCGAGTCGACCTCCAGCGTGCCGCGCCGGCTGGTCGCCGGGATCATCGTGTTCTTCCCGGTCTTCATCAACACGCTGCGCGGCCTGCGCGAGGTCGACCCGACCCACCGGGAGCTGATGACCAGCTACGCCGCGGGCGGCTGGACCTTCACCCGGCTGGTCCGGCTGCCGGGCGCGCTGCCCTTCGTCTTCACCGGCCTGCGACAGGCGTCGTCGCTGGCCGTCATCGCCGCGGTCGTCGCCGAGTACTTCGGCGGGCTGCAGGACGGGCTCGGCTCGCGGATCACCTCCGCGGCCGCGTTCACCGCCTATCCCCGTGCCTGGGCCTTCGTGGTCGGCGCCTGCCTGCTCGGACTGTTCTTCTACCTAGCCACGCTCCTGCTGGAGCGGATCGCGATGCCCTGGAAAACCCGATTGATCTCATGAGGAGTTCCTCAGTGCGGAAACGCCTTATCCCGGCTGCCATCGTCGCCTGCGCCCTGGCCCTCACCGGCTGCGGCACGGCGGACACACCTTCGACCCCGGCCCCCGGCGCCAGCGGCGCCCTGACCCCCATCAAGCTGCAGCTGCAGTGGTTCTACCAGTCCCAGTTCGCCGGCTACATCGCCGCCGTGGACCAGGGCTTCTACAAGGAGCAGGGACTCGACGTCCAGCTGCTCGAGGGCGGCGTGGACATCGTGCCGCAGACCGTGCTGGCGACGGGCAAGGCCGACTACGCGGTGGCGTGGGTGCCCAAGGCCCTGGCGTCGCGCGAGCAGGGCGCCGCCATCACCGACGTCGGGCAGATCTTCGCACGCTCCGGCACCTACCAGGTGGCCTGGAGGGACAGCGGCATCAGCACCGCCGCGGATCTCAAAGGTAAGAAGGTCGGCAACTGGGGCTTCGGCAACGAGTTCGAGTTGTTCGCCGGCATGACCAAGGCCGGGCTGGACCCGGGCAAGGACGTCACCCTGGTGCAGCAGCAGTTCGACATGCAGGCGCTGCTGAAGAAGGAGATCGACGCGGCCCAGGCGATGAGCTACAACGAGTACGCCCAGCTGCTGGAGGCGACGAACCCGGCGACGAAGAAGCTGTACACGCCGGAGGACTTCACCATCCTCGACTGGAAGACCGAAGGCACATCGATGCTGCAGGACGCGGTGTGGGCCAACACCGCCAAGCTCAGCGACCCGGCGTACCAGACCCAGACGGTGAAGTTCCTGCTCGGCACGATCAAGGGCTGGGCGTACTGCCGGGACAACGCGGAAGCCTGCCGCGACCTGGTGGTGGCCAAGGGCTCGAAGCTGGGCAAGAGCCACCAGCTCTGGCAGATGAACGAGGTGAACAAGCTGGTGTGGCCGGCCACCGGCGGCATCGGCCTGATCAACGAGACCGACTGGAAGCAGACGGTGGACCTGTCCATGACCACGAAGAACCAGACCGGCGACACGGTGCTGACCAAGCAGCCGGAGGGCCTGGCCTTCACCAACGACTACATCAAGCAGGCCCTGGAGCAGGCGAAGACTGCGGGCATCGACGTCAACGGCGCGGCGTTCCAGCCGAAGCCGGTGACCCTGACGGCCGGCGGCGCGTAACCCGCGCTTTCGACGGGCCCGGTCGCCTCGCGGCCGGGCCCGGTCTGCGCTACAGCGAGCTGAGCCGGGCCGCGACGGCCACCGCGCCGATGTCGCCCTGGCGCAGGCGGGCCGCCGCCGCCGTTTCGCCCAGGCCGATCAGTCGCTGGGCCGCCGTGTCGAGCAATGCCTCGTTGCCGCTCAGCAGCTTGCGGGCCAGCGCCGCCTGGATCGGCGTCAGCTCCGCGTACGCGCACTTGTCCAGCGCCACGATGGTCTCCTCGTCCAGGGTGCCCGCCAGGGCCCGCTCGGTGACGATGCGCAGCAGCCACGACGGCCACCAGCTGTACTTGCCGAGCAGGTGGCCCGAGCGGACCGCCTCGTGCGGGGTCTGCCCGCCGTCCAGCAGGCGCAGGGCCATCGGGATGTCGAAGCGTTCCAGGCGCAGCGCCGTGACGAACAGCCGTTGCAGCTTCTGGGCGCCGACCAGCGGCTCGGCCGCCGCCGCGGCCGCCGCGTATTCGCCGCGCAGGGCCAGGCAGACGATAGCCGCCTCGTCGGTGGAGATCGCCGAGCCGGTCGAGCGTTCCTCGATGCGTTCGAGGGTGCGGACCAGGCGGTCGGCGGCCTCCCGGGCCTGCTCGGCCCGCTCGGCGCTGGCGGGGCGCTCCAGGTGGCGGACCACGTTGTCAGCGGCGATCTTGACCTCGCGGCGCAGCAGCGGCGCCTTGATGTACGGGCCGACCAGGTCGCTGAGGCCCTCGACCAGGTAGGCCGCGTCGAAGCGGTCGGACGCTTCGAGGAACTGCGCCCACCACTTCTCCAGGTGCACCCCCACGTCACCAGGGTGGCGCACTCGCGGCCCCGATGCGGGCGAACCGGCCGAGGTCACCGCCGGGGTGACGGCGGTGACCTCGGCGCGGGTGTCGGTCAGCCGGCGGTCGGGGTCAGGACAACCTGATCCGTGCCGGTCTGCGGCGGGGTGCCGGAGTCCGTGTACGACGCCACGAACACCGCGGTCAGGTTCCCGGCCCCGGCGTGGCCGGGGTCGACGAACGTCTGGATGGAACCGCTGCAGCCGCTGGCCGTGGACAGCGGGTGACCGTGCTGGTCGTGGCCCAGGATGTAGGTCACCGTGACGGCGGCGCAGTTGACCGGCTGGTCGTCCACCACGTTGACCTGGAAGTTGACCGTGTCACCGAACTGGAAGGGCTGGCCTTCCGTCGGCGTGACGATCGTGACCTGTGGGGCTGCCGTGCCCACCGGGAGCAGCACCTCGGCCGACGCCCAGCGGCCGGTCGGGTCGGTCACCTTGAGCGTGGGCCGGTAGTTGCCGTTCTCGGTGAACGTGTACACCGCGTTCGCCGCCCGGGAGTCGACGATGCCGTCGGCGTTGAAGTCCCACGCGTAGCGCAGGCTGTCACCGTCGGGGTCGGTCGTACCGGCGCTGGAGAACGTCACCGTCAGCGGGGCCGCACCCGAGGTCGGCGTCGCCGTGATCTTCGGCAGCGGGCTGCGGTTGCTGCGGACGTAGTCGATCCGGGCCAGCTGCGCCTCCGGGTTCTCGGAGAAGTAGCCGTCGCCGTATTCCAGGACGTAGAGCGCGCCGTCGGGGCCGAACTCCAGGTCCATCGGGTTGTCGAAGATGATCGACGGCAGCACCTGCTTGATCGAGGTGACCTCGTTGCCGGCGCCCAGCGTGAACTCCTGGACGTAGTCGCGGGTCCACTCGTAGAACAGCGGCTTGCCGTCGTAGTACTTCGGCCACTTGGTCGCCGACTTGTTCTTGGCGTCGTAGTCGTACGCCGGGCCACCCATCGGCCCGATGCCGCCCGTGCCCAACTCGGGGAACTCCGCCGAGGCTCCGTACGAGTAGATGACCTCCGCCTTCTGCACCGGCGGCAGCTTGCGCTTGCCGGTGTTGTGCGGCGATTCGTTCACCGGGGCGGCGCAGTTGAACGGTGCACCGGAGACATGGGTGGCGAAGTCGTAGTCGACGTAGGGCATGTCCGGCGAGACACAATAGGGCCAGCCGTAGTTCGCGGGCTTGTCGATGGCCATCCAGCGTCCCTGCCCGGCCGGGCCACGCGCCGGGTCGGGCGCGTTCGCGTCCGGCGAGTAGTCACCGAGGTAGGCCACGTTGGTCTTCTTGTCGACCGCGAAGCGGAACGGGTTGCGCAGCCCCATCGCGTAGATCTCCGGGCGGGTGTACGCCGTACCCGGCTTGAAGAGGTTGCCCTTCGGCACCGAGTAGCCGCCGTTGGCGCCGACCTTGATCCGCAGCAGCTTGCCGCGCAGGTCGTTGGTGTTGGCGGCGGTGCGCTGCGCGTCGAAGGCCGGGTTACGGTCGGCGCGCTCGTCGATCGGCACCCGGCCGTCGGAGGCGAACGGGTTGGTGTCGTCGCCGGTGGACAGGTACAGGTTGCCGTTGCCGTCGAAGTCGATCTTGCCGCCAACGTGGCAGCAGATGCCCCGGTCGGTGCCGACCTCGATGATCTTCTGCTCGCTGGCCAGCGCGAGCGAGTTGCCGTTGAGCTTGAACCGCGACAGCCGCATCACGCCCTTGAACGGGGCGAAGTCGGCGGCGGTGCCGTTCTCGGGCGCGTTGCCCTCGTTCACGGCGGGCGTCGCCGGGTCGTCCGCGGGGGTGTTCAGCGGCGGCGAGTAGTAGATGTAGACCCACTTGTTCTTGCTGAAGTTCGCGTCGATCGCGACGCCCTGCACGCCCTCCTCGTCATGCTGATAGACGGGGATCTTGGCGGCCAGCACGTTGCGCCCGCTCTTGGGGTCGTTGATCCGCACCTCGCCGGTGCGGGCCGTGTGCAGCACCCGCTTGTCGGGCAGCACGGCCAGCGCGATCGGCTCGCCGGGGAAGTCGTCGAGGGTGACCTTCTGGAAGTTCGAGTCGGCCGGGGCCACGGGCGCGGCCCCGGCGGTCGCCGCGGCGGACGGAACGGTCAGGGCCGTCGCCACCAGCGCCAGCACGGGTACGGCATGCAGCAGTCGCTTCTTCATTCAGCTGTCCCCTTTAGAACCGGAGGTTGTCGAGGTAGCGGAAGCCGACCTCAGCCGTGCTCAGCGCGTCGGCGGGGGTACGCGGCGGGCTGCCCGCGTCGTCACGTTCCACGATGTACTCGACCAGGCCGGCCTCCTTGGAGTGCTCGAAGATGCGGCCGAAGTCGATCAGGCCGTCGCCCGGGTCGGCGAAGCTGCCCGAGGGCGCCAGGTCCTTGACGTGCACCTGGCGGATCCGGCCGCGGTGCTCGTGGATCAGGTCCACCGGGTCACGCGCGCCGCGGAAGGCCCAGAACAGGTCGACCTCGAGGTGCACCAGGCCGGGATCGGTCTCGCGGGTCAGGATGTCGTAGCCGGTGCGCTTGCCGCCGTCCTGCCGGGCGAACTCGTTCTGGTGGTTGTGGTAGCCGAAGCTGAGCCCGGCCTTGCGGGCCATCGCGCCGGCCTTGTTCAGGTCCTTGGCGAACGCCTTGTAGACCGACCCGTCGCGGATCGGGCCGTTGGGGCCGGCACCGAAGAACGGGTGCACGATGTACTTGTTGCCGACGATCAGGGCGTCATTGAGCACGGCCTGCCAGGTCGAGGCGTTGAAGGGCTGCGGGATGCCGGCGTGCCCGGAGGTCGCGCGCAGCCCGGCGGCGTCCAGGGCCGCGCGGAACTGGGTCGCCGTGCGGCCGACGAAGCCGGCGTGCTCGACCCGGGTGTAGCCGATCTGGGCCAGCCGGGCCAGGCTGGTCTCCAGGTTGATGCCGAGCTGGTCGCGCAGGGTGTAGAGCTGCACGCTGATCTTGTCGCGGGGCACCCGGGCGGGCCGGCTGCCGCCCTTGGAGGCCTCGGCGGGCGAGGCGAGGAGGGCGGAGGTGCCGACCACGGCGGCACCCGCCGCCGCGGCGCCCAGAAGATTACGGCGGCTGAGGTTGGACTCGTTCTGCATCGCTTGCACTGCCTCCCGGTCGGTGGTGCGGGAATGACGTGGACGCGCGGCATCGGCCGCTCGGGCGGCGGCTCTCGGGTGAGCCGTACGCACGTCGGAGCACTTTTGTTGCATCGAGGTCGTTCGCTTGCTGATGTTAATGGTTTGTTTCGCTCAAGTGGCGAAAAGAATCTTCGAAATATTCAAAAGTTTGGCTGTCCGGCGCCGTAAGTGCCCGCCAAAGCCGTGGAACAGGCCGTTCGGACACGCCGGACATCACCCGTTCCGGAGGGCTTCGCGCAGTCCACCGACCACGTCACGCCGTTGGTGAGGTCACGTGTCCCACCGTGCCCGGGCGAACCGGGCAGGACAAGCGGAAAACGTCAAGCGGTGACGGCGCTGCGCTCGGCGGCGAGCAGCTCGCTGAATTCCTCGGGGGGCATCGGGCAGCCCAGGTGGTAGCCCTGACCCAGGGTGTAGCCGAGCAGCCGCAACTGCTCCGCCTGGGCCTCGTTCTCGATGCCCTCGGCCACCGTGTCCAGGCCCAGCGCGTTGGCCAGCTGGATGACCGCGCGGGCGACCGCCTGGCGGGCGTCCCGGCCGCCGGGCTCGCCGTCCTCGATCTCGATGCCGTCCACGAAGGACTTGTCCAGCTTGACGATCGCCGCCGGGAACGAGCGCAGCAGGCTCAGCGACGACTCGCCGGTGCCGAAGTCGTCCAGGGCCAGCGCCACGCCGAGCCGGTCGAGCTCGTGCAGCGTGCGTGAGACCTGCGGGCCGCGCAGCACCGCCGACTCGGTCAGCTCCAGCACCAGGCGGTCGGTGGGCAGGCCGTGGTCGGCCAGCGCGGACAGCACGTCGGAGACGAAGTCGGGGTCGTGCAACTGCCGCGCCGAGACGTTGACGCCGGGCTTCTGCACCGCGTCGGGGCCGAACTCGGCCAGCCAGACCGCCATCTGCCGGCAGGTCTCGCGCAGCACGAACCGGCCCAGCTCGACGATGAGCCCGGTACGCTCGGCGACCGGGATGAACTCGATCGGCGGCACCGGGCCGCGGACCGGGTGGTCCCAGCGCACCAGCGCCTCCACCCCGATGATCTTGCCGGTGGCCAGCGCGAGCAGCGGCTGGTAGACGACCCGGAACTCGCCCTCGTCCAGGCCCCGGCGCAACTCGCCGCCGAGCTGGATGTGCGCCAGGATCGGCTCCTCCATACCAGGCAGGTACCGCACGTACCCGGTCTTGCCGTGGCCCTTGGCGGCGTACATGGCGACGTCGGCGTCGCGCAGCACGCTGTCGAGCGTCGCGCCCGGCACCGCGGTCGCGATGCCGATGCTGGCCTGCACCAGCAGCCGGTGCGCGCTGATCGGCCGGGTGAGCGCGTCCAGGATGCGCTGCGCGACGGTCTCCCCCACCGTCGTGCCGCCGGTGAGCAGCACGGCGAACTCGTCGCCGCCGATGCGGATCGGCAGGCCGTCGGCCCCGCACTGCTCGCGCAGCACATCGGCCACCGCGACCAGCAACTGGTCGCCGACGTCGTGGCCGAGCGAGTCGTTGACGGTCTTGAAGTCGTCCAGGTCGATCAGCAGCACGGTCGCCGAGGCGCCGTTGACCAGCGCGGCGTGCAGAACCCCGCGGAACCGGGCCCGGTTGGCCAGGCCGGTCAGGCTGTCGTGGCTGACCTCGTGCTGCAGCCGCACCTCCTGCCCGCGGATGTCACTGAGCAACCGCTTGTTGTCGCGGAACGCCACGAACTGCCGGACCGTGACCAGGACGCTGACCAGCACGGCGGCGATCAGCGAGACGCGGCCGGGCCAGTGCAGCGGCCCGGCCGCCACGGCGATCAGCGGCAGGTCCGCGGCCGCGATCGCCAGGTACGGCAGCAGCGGCGAGGACCGGCGCGACACCCGGCGGCCACCGAGCGTGGCCCTGGCCTGCGCGCGGGCGGCGAGCGTGAGCAGCACCGGCGCGATCGGCAGCACCAGGGCCTGCGACGGCACGCCACCGGCGTTGCCGAACGTGGTGGCCAGCACGGCCACCCCGGCGGCGGTCAGGAACATCGCCGCCACCAGGCGCATCGCCGTCCGGTCCACCGGGCCGTCACCGAGGTACGAGACCTTGGTGATGCCACCGATCGAGAGCAGGAAGGCCAGCCCGACCAGCGACAGGGTCTGCGGGGCCCACCGCTCGGTGGCCGTCAGCATCGGGGCGAGCCCGAAATGCCAGAGCACCGTCGCGCCGCCGAGGAAGGCGACGAGCCGGTCCAGGTGCATCCGCCAGCGCTCGGCGGGGTTCATCGCGCCGACCGGCACCCGGGCGACCGCCCACATGGCCAGGGCGAAACCGAGGCCGACGCAGGCGGCGGCGGACAGCGGCATGTCCGGCGGCATGTCACCCACGGAGTCGCGGGCGGCGCTGACCGCCATCAGCACGTAGCCGATCGTCATGAAGACGGCGGCGATCAGCAGGGTCAGCCAGAAGCGGCCGGCCGTGGGGTCTCCGCGGACGGTGCGCCAGAGCTGAAACAGGGCGGCCACCGCGCAGACGCCACCCAGCGGCACGGCCACGTAGGCGAACGCGACGTGCCCGGCGCCGACGGTGCTGAACAGCACGAACCACAGCGAACTGGCGACGGCGAGGCCGACGGTGATCCACACATAGCGTGCGGGAGCACAGGTGTCCTCGGCCATGCTGAAGGCATCGGCAGCCGGCAGTCCCGGTGTAGGAAAACCCGCCTCGCCAGGATTATGCGCAAGATCGCCGTGGCCCACCGGACCAGGCTGCCGTACCGGCGGCCCCGGGACCATCCGCGAAACGGACTATCGCCCCAGACCTACCGTCGCCCGGACGGCGCTTCCTATCGGGAAGCAGCGGGCGGGATCGGCCGAAAGTCTGAGGGCGGGCCTGGGGATCAGTCCCCGGCCAGATGTGCGCCGGGCGGCGCGAAGCGATGCTGACTGCACTGTCGCGCACTGCTCAGGGGGAACCGGATGACGTCCGTACCGCATCACTACGACACCACGCCGCTGGCGCACACGGACGTCCTCGTCCTGGATTACCTGGCCGCGGTCTGG
>Ga0307516_10008511_pt1 | contig 11594 bp, 5 predicted proteins | sample 19_EM_MG_FD_203310 | JGI IMG/M metagenome (GOLD analysis project Ga0307516, IMG submission 203310) | Populus trichocarpa ectomycorrhiza microbial communities from riparian zone in the Pacific Northwest, United States - 19_EM | ecosystem: Host-associated > Plants > Roots > Unclassified | place...
CTTCGACCCCGAAGTCACTCCTCGTCACTTCGACCCCGAAGTCACTCCTCGTCACTTCGACCCCGAAGTCACTCCTCGTCACTTCGACCCCGAAGTCACTCCTCGTCACTTCGACCCCGAAGTCACTCCTCGTCACTTCGACCCCGAAGTCACTTTGGCGCGCCCGAAGTGGCTCGGCGTTCGTTGTCCCGCCCAGCAGGCCGCCGGCGCGCGCTGGCTCTCGGGCGGGCGAGTCAGTCTTCGGCGGCGGTCGGCGCTTTGAGGCGGAGTTGGACGAGTTGGTCTTGGATTTGTTGGGCGCGCGAGTCGTCGGCGACGACGTCGGAGTGGCACGAGGCTTTGGCGCCCTTTTCGGCGCCGACGGCGCTTTTGGTTTTGGAGGCCAAGCGGTGCAGCTCTTCAGGCGGCAAGACTCCGCGCTTTTCCAAAATTTCGCGCTGGTCGGGCGTGAGCGCCGGCGACTTCATCACCTTTTCGCGCGCGAAGCCTTCGGCTTTGCCACTCGTGAACTCGTTAATCTCTTTCGAGATGCGCACGGAGCACCAGTCGTGGCCGCACATGGCGCAAAAGTCGGTGTCAACGTCGAGATCTTCGTCGTGGAAGGCGCGCGCGGTGTCGGCGTCGAAGGCCAGCTCGAAGTGCTTTTCCCAATTCAGGGCGGCGCGCGCCTTGGTCAAGGCGTCGTCCCAGTCGCGGCTGCCGGGAATGCCGAGCGCCACGTCTGCGGCGTGCGCCGCGATTTTGTAGGCAATGCAGCCTTGCTTGACGTCGTCTTTCTTGGGCAAGCCGACGTGCTCTTTGGGCGTGACGTAGCAGAGCATGGAGGCGCCGTGGTACGCGGCGGCCGTCGCGCCGATGCAGCTGGTGATGTGGTCGTAGCCGGGGAACACGTCGGTAACGAGCGGGCCCAGCACGTAGAAGGGCGCACCGTGACACACCGTGCGCTGCAGCTTCATGTTGTATTCGATTTGATCGAACGGCACATGTCCGGGGCCTTCGACCATGACCTGGCAGCCTTTGCGCCAAGCTTTTTCGGTCAGCTCGCCCAGCGTATCGAGCTCGGCCAGTTGCGCCTGGTCGCTGGCGTCTGCCAGGCCGCCCGGGCGCAGGCCGTCGCCCAGCGAGAACGAGACGTCGTACTCGCGCATGATGTCGCAGATCTCGTCGAAGTGCGTGTACATTGGGTTCTGTTTGCCGTGCACCAGCATCCACTTGGCGAGTAGTGACCCGCCGCGGCTGACGATGCCGATCAGCCGCTTTTGCACATACGGCAGGTGCTCGCGCAAAACGCCGGCGTGGATCGTGAAGTAGTCGACGCCCTGCTTGGCCTGATGGAGCAGGCCCGCCATGATATCCGACTCGGTCAGGTCTTCGATCTTGCGACCGATGATCATCGAGTAAATCGGTACGGTGCCGATTGGCACTTTCGAGTTTTTGACGATGGCTTCGCGGCACTCGTCCAAGTTGCCGCCGGTCGACAGGTCCATGACCGTGTCGGCGCCCCAGCGCACCGACCAATGCAGCTTTTCTACCTCTTCGTTGGTCGACGAAGAGACGGGCGAGGCGCCCATGTTGGCGTTGATCTTGGTCTTGGTGGCGCGTCCAATCGCCATCGGATCGAGCTGGAAAGCCAGGTGCACCTTGTTCGCGGGGATAATCAGGCGGCCAGCCGCGATCTCGTGCCTGACTTGCTCGCCGGTGAGGTGCGGCTCGCGCTCGGCGACGCGCAGCATCTCGTTCGTGATCATGCCCAGGCGCGCCGCCTCGAGCTGCGTGACGGGCGTAAAGCCTTCGGGCGCGATGGCGCGCTGCTCGTCGACCCTCCAACCCGCCGGCAAGAAGTCCCAGGCCGTCTTGTCACTCGCCGCCGGCATGCCCGGCGTATCGGGCGACGAAAAGCTCAGCGGGCCGCCGATGGCGGGCGCGTTGGCGAACGAGCCAGGGTTGGTGCCTTCGCGAGCCGTTGAAGGATTGGCGGCGCCACGCAGCGGGAGGATTCTCTGTGCCATCAGCTTGTTCTCTCTTCGAAGAGGGAACGCCGCGCAGGAGAAAGGAGCCCGGGCGACGCTTCCCTACGCCGGTCCAAACCGGATCAGGTTCAACGGGTACTTCTCAGCGGGTCAAAGGCAACCGCGCCCCGAGCGACGAAGCGACCCTAGCACACGCGGCGCGACCAGGGAGGCTCGGCTCCGAGGCCGGGAAGGCGCTCGCTACGCGCTAGCGCACGCTGCAATGAGCACCGTGGTGTTGTCCGTCCCACCGGCAGCGTTGGCGCTGTCGACGAGCTTTTGGCAACGACTCTCGGCGGAGCCGGGTCCGCCGACGGCGGCGGCGATTTGCGCGTCGGTGACGTGCTTGGTCAAACCGTCCGAGCACAGCACGAGCGCGTCGCCGGGCTCGAGCCTGAGCTTGCGCAGCTCGGGTTTGGGCAAGTCTTCGCCGGCGCCCAGGGAATTCCATAACATATGGTGCAGCTGCGAGTCGGCCTCGACGACTTCCGCGGCATCGTCGCGCAATCTTTGGGCCACCGTGTGATCGGTCGTGAGACGCCGCAGCTCGCCCCGCCGGTGCAGGTAACAGCGCGTGTCGCCGACGTGCGCGACGTAGGCGAAGGGCCAGATCACGAGCGCAATGGTCAGCGTGGTGCCCATCTCCGGGGTGGCGGTCTTGGCGCCCGTGACTTTGACGGTCGAGTCGCCGTCCGCCAGGGCGCTAGCAAGCTCATCGCGAATGCCGCTCAACGACGGCCCACGGCTGCTTTGGCTGGAGACGGTCCGCCAGGGCATGCAGTTGAGTAGATGGTTGACGACGGCGCCCACCGCCACTCGGCTCGCGACGTCGCCTCCGCCTTGTCCGCCCATGCCGTCAGCGACGATCAGCATCGTGCCTGCAGCTTCACCGGCGAACCAGCCGCTGGCTCCGGGGCTCGCGTCGTGCACGACGACAGAGCGCTGCAACGTCCCGATCAGGTACGAATCTTCGTTGGCTTTTCGCAGTTTGCCGACGTGCGTGACGCCGGCGGCGTCGATCGCGGGCTGGCTCATTCGGGTACCCTCAAATTTACTGTTCCAGATGCCACGACGAGACTTCAGAGCAATTGCTCGGCCAGTTCGCGCCCGAGCCCCGGACACCCCTGTTTGTCGCCGGTTCGAGGCATCCGTCCGACAGCCGCCCCTGCCGCAAGGACCAGGCAGCGCGGCGAAACGCCTGGGTGTGACGAACGTGCTCGTCCTATCGCGCCCACTTTGGGGCGTCGGCTTGACCCGTTTAGCGACGCTCGGGGGTCATGTTCCGGCCGATGACGAGCTCCCTCACCGCCTTGGCGCTCGGCCAGCTGGGCCTGGCTTTGGTGGTCGGCGCGGCGGCGTGTACCGGAAATGTGCAAGGAAATGGCGCGGTTCCGGCGCCTGCGCCTGGGGCCGCAGCTGCCGCAGCGGGCGGCACCACGGGCACGGCTGGCGCGGCGGCAACCGGCGGCAGCATGCCGGTCGACCCGCAGACGGGCATCCCGACGACCTGCGACGCTACGGCCAAGCTCGCCGCCCCCTCCCCCATTCTGCGGCTCACCAATCGCGAATATCAAAACACCCTCGCCGACTTGTTTCCGGGTCTGAAGTTCGAGCCAGCCACGCTCGCCACCGACAACAAGGTCAACGGCTTCGACACCATCGCGTCCGCGCAGTCCATCTCGTCAGCGCTGGTGGAAGGTTACTTCGAGCAAGCCAAGCAGTTGGCAACCGCCGCCGCGGCAAACTTGGGCAGCTGGCTGCCTTGCGCGGCCGGCGCGACTCCCGCGCCTAGCTGCGGCGCGGACTTCGTGACCAGCTTCGCGGCGCGCGCCTACCGCCGGCCCCTGGCGACCGAAGAGCTGGCGCGCCTGACGACGCTGTTCGAAAGCTCGCAAACTAGCTGGGGCTTCAGCAAGGCCGTCGAGGTCACGTTGCGCGCCGTGCTCGAATCGCCCGCGTTTTTGTACCGCGTCGAGCTGGGCCGCGCCGACGCCGCCGAAGGCGGCACGCTGCCGCTCAGCGGCTACGAGCTGGCGTCGCGGTTGTCGTACTTGCTCTGGGATTCGATGCCAGACAGCGCGCTGCTAGACGCCGCGAGCACGGGCGCGCTCGACAGCGTAGACGGCGTCACGACCCAGGCCCGGCGCCTTCTCGGCGATCCGCGCGCGCACGCCGCCGTCGCCACCTTTCAGAGCCAGTGGCTGCGCTTCGAGAAGATGGACAGCTTGAAAAAGAGCGCGACGCTGTTTCCGAGCTTCAGCGACACCACGGCTGCGGCGCTCAGCGACTCGGCGGCACGCTACGTCGACTACTTGTTTTGGCAGCGCGGCACGCTCAGCGCCCTGTTCACGGATAGCAAAGCCTACGTCAATAGCGAGCTTGCGCCGATTTACGGCGTGACCGCGCCCACTACTTCGGAGCTCACGCTGCTCGACGTGAACCCGGCCCAGCGCGCCGGTATCTTGACGCAAGCGGGCCTGCTCGCCGGCTTCGCGCACGAAACCGCCGACGCGCCGGTGTTGCGAGGCGTGTTCGTCATGTCACGCCTGCTGTGCGACGAACCGCCGCCGCCGCCCGGTATTCCGGCCGCGCCCGAGGCGATGGCCGGCGACGCGCCGATGACCACGCGCGACCGGCTCGAGCTCACGCACGTGAAACCCGCGTGCAAAGGCTGTCACGACTCGATCGACGGCATCGGCTATGGCTTCAGTCACTACGACGCGATCGGCGCTTACCGTGACCTCGACAGCGGCTTGCCGGTCAACGCCACGGGCGTGCTGCAAAACACCGTGGACATCGACGGACCTTTCGACGGCGCCGTCGAGCTGGGCAAAAAGCTTGCGACGAGCGCTCAGGCCCGCGTCTGCGTGACCAAGCAGTGGTACCGCTACGCGCTCGGTCTCGGCGAAAACGAGCTCGACAGCTGCGTGCTCAAATCAGCCGTAGACGGTTTCAAAGCCTCGGGCGACAAGTTCTCCGAGCTTCTGGTGGCGGTGGTTTCGAGCGACGCGTTTCGTCGCAGGACGGTGATTGCACCATGACTGCTCGTCGTTCCGGTGTGAGCTTCGAACGGCGCAAGCTACTGGCAGCGCTCGGTCTCGGTACGAGTGCCGCGCTGTTGCGCGGAGCGCCGAGCCCGGCGCGCGCCGCGGCGCCCGAAATCCCGCGCCGACTGGTGTTTTTCTACACGCAGCAGGGCACGCTCAGAAACCTGTGGTCGCCAACCGGAACCGAGACGGACTTCAGCTTGGGTGAGCTGCACCAAGCTTCGCTCGACCCTTTCAAGAAATCGCTACTCTTTCTCGACGGCCTCGACATGCATTCGAACGAGGTCGACCCCACGCCGCCCGGCAACGCGCACTACGCTGGCACGACGCACGCGCTCACCGGCGTCAATCGCCAAAGCGCCACACTGCCGAGCGCGTATTCGATCGACCAGTACATCGCCGGCGAGATCAACAAGGCCGCGCCGCTGACCAAGGTTCCGTCGCTCGAGCTAGCAGTGCGCGACGTCAGCTTCGGCGAGTGGGCGGTGTCGTTCGGACAGACCGGCGCGCCGATTCCGTTCGAGACCGATCCGGGCAAAGCCTACGATCGCGTGTTCGGCGACTTCGTGAAGCCGGACGACAGCGCAGCGCGCGCCCTGGCCGCTCAAGACGACGCCGTCTTGGCCTGGGCGGCCGGCGAATTCGACGCCACGACGCCCAAGCTCGGCACGGCCGATCGCAGCAGGCTCGGTGCACACGCCGACGCCCTGCGCGATCTGCAAGCGCGGCTCAAGCTGACGCCAACCGCCAGCTGCTCGCAGCCGACGCGCGAAGGGCAGAGCACATACACGGGCAAATGGAACGATGCCAGCGCCTATCCGGACATTGCCGACATGCACCTGCGGCTGGCTGCAGCGTCGCTGGCTTGCGACCGCACGCGCGTCGTGACCATCGCGCTGCCCGAGTTGCCGGCCAGCCTGGTCGACTACACGCCGGGCGCGCTCGGCGCCTCCGACTTGCACGATCTCGTGCACAAGACCGCCGAAAACGGCATGCTCAAAGACGACCCGAACGCCATGCTTCCGATCAAGCGCTACCACCAGCTGCACGCCAAGCAATTCGCGACCCTGCTGGGCCTGCTGCAGGCGCTGCCCGAAGCGGACGGCGGCACGCTGCTCGACCACACGCTGGTCTTGTGGTGCGGCCAGCTCGGCTCCGGCAGCCACGACTTGACGCACCTGCCGTGGATCTTGGCGGGCGGCGGCGGCGGCTTCGTGAAGTCTGGCCGCTACGTCAAGTACGACAGGCCCGACAACAAGGGCCCTTCGCACAACGATCTATTCGTGTCGCTCGCCAACTACATGGGCCTTGCGACGACCAGCTTCGGCAATAGCGCGCTCTCGAAGGGCCCGCTCACGCGCCTTACTGGCTAACGCTACTCGGCGCTTTGCACGACCAAGCCGCTCGGCACCGACGAGTAGACACGGCTGCAGTCTTGGTTCGGCGTCGCGCCTTGCCTTTCGCCCAAGTCGAGCGGATCGTAGAACGGCGCGCCGGGCCGCGAGCGGAACAGCGCCATGGCATGCTGGGTCGCCTGATCGAAGAAGAAGATCGCGCGCTGATCGGACGAGATGCCGCTCAAAAGCTTGTACTCGCCTTCGTTACCGCCGAGCGTGAACTCGTCAATCTCGCTGCCAAAGTCGAAGACGCCGTCTTTGCCGCGCTTGCTTTGTACCGCCAGCCCCTGGCCAAAATAGCTAAGAAAGTACAAGTCTTGGCCGTCGCTCGACAGCACGGGCCAGCCTACCGAGTGACCGGACATCGGTTTGAGCGCGTTGATTTTGGCGTAGGCCGTGGTGTCGGGCGTGCCTTTGAAAGCCCGCTTGCGCGAGCTGCGCGATAGCTCGCCGAAACCAGAATGGTCCGCGAGCACCAGGATCAGCGTGAGCCCGTCGCTCGACAGCGAGACGCCGCTGCCTGCTTCGTAGCCTTTCGGCATGCTCAGCGCGGCCGCGCTGAAGGCGGCGCTGGTGGAGGCGCGGTCAGCGATGTTGAGCGCCAGGCTGTCGGCTTCGCCCGTCGTGAACGCGAGGCTCAGCTCGTCCGGCGTCATGGCCAGCAAATGGGGCGCGGCGGCTCCAGCAGCCTGCGCCTGATCGGCGCCGAGCTTCAGGTCCGGGGCGCACACGCCGGGCGGCTCCAGCGGGGGCGCGCCCGCCATCTGAAAAATCACGCCAGCGCCGGCATCGGCCGCGCCGCCCGCGCCGCCGTCGGCCGCGCCGCCCAGCCCCTGACCGGCACCAGCGGCTGAGCTCGCGTCGCCGGCGGTTTCGCCTGGCGCGCCAGCATTCGAAGCAGCGCCCGAGCTCACGGGAGTGCTGCGACCGCTGCTGCCGCTCGAGCCGCCCCGGGCAGCCGCAGGCGGAGGGGGCGCAGTGCCGCCACTGCCGCAAGCCACCACCACGAACAGTCCGAGCCAAGTGTAACGCATGATCACTCCGACGGCGGGCAACTGTAGGCCTGGCGCCAGTCAGTCAAGGTTGGCGTGGCGTTGAGCTTCGCGTTGGGCAACAGGCGCAGGGTAATCTGCAGGTACTTTCTCTGCACGATGCCCGCGGCGGTCAGCGCGGCGCCGACGTCTTGACCGACCCAACCAGCGACCGTGGCGCCGGTCACGGTCGCCACCTTCACGACGCCGCTGATCGACACCACGCTCGGCGACACGGGCAGGTCGTGGAACGTCGCCTGACTGTCCGACGTCTCTGCGTAGACTTCGATGGCCGAGCCGACAGGCGGCGTGACCGCCTGCCAATCGAAGAAGCGCCACACCGCCTTGGTGCCACTGCCGCATTCGGACGTGTAAACACGCTTGAAGTTGCTCGGCGCGTACGTCGGCAGTGGCGGCGGCTTGGTACAGATGTTGGCGACGCAGGGGTAGTTGAAGCAGCAATCCGTATCGGCCGAGCAGGCACCGGCGGCCGCGATGCAGGCGCTCGGCGGCGGCACGCTGGCGCAGTGGCGAGTCGGCGGCGACGCGATCGGGGTGTCGATGCGACACACGCCGGTTTTGGGCGAGGCGGTGCCGCCGCAGCAATCTTCGTCGACGTCGCAGCTCGACGCGGGGCCGGAGCCGGCAGCGCGGCAAGCCTCGGTCACCCAATACGCGCGCTCGTTCAGGTAGTGGCCGCCGCTCTCGCTGTACGTCTGGTTTGGCAAAAAGAACGCGGGGTGGCTGCGATCGCTGGCGGCGCTGACGCTGTCGTCGATCGCCGATACCCAGAGCATGCTCTGAATCTGCGCCGTATTGAGCTCGGGCGTGTAGCTCGTGGTGCTCGAGTAGTCTTGCTGGGTGGCGGGCAGGTTGATGGTGTTGCCGTAGGGGCGCGTGCTCGTGAACACGGTCCAGCGGTAACCGCCGGCGGGCGTCGGCAGCGAGGTCGCTTGGTACGACTTGTTGCGGTCGATGGCGCGCTCACCATCGTTGAGCTTGGCGAGCGCCACCGGCGCCGGCGTGGCCGAGCTGCTGTCGATCGACCACAGCTTACCTGGGTCTTCGAAGTAATTGGTCGGGCCCATGTAGCCGTAGACCGTCCACGGGTTGCGGCAGCACATGTCGGCAGGCACGGTCGTTTGGTAGATGACGCTCTTCGAATCGCTCTCGAAGGTCGGCCACTTGATCACGTCGCCCGCCGGAAAGTTGTTGACCAGCTGCCGGCGATTCTTGAAAAGCTTGCCCGCCTGGTCGAAGTCGAAGGTCGATAGTCCCTTGCGCCAGCCCGCGTTGGTGGCCGAGTCACCGTCGACGAACACCAGCTTCTTACTGTCGGGCGAGAACGCCGGCACCATCATCGCCGATTGCCCGAGCCCCCAGTTACCTGGGCTCTGGCTGGTCACGTCGACGGGCGGCGAGCCGACCGTGCTCGGCGTTTGCCAGGCGACGTACGGGTAGCCGTTGCCGTTGTCGCCGCCCTGACGAATGTAGCCGTTGAGCGTCGTGTCGCCCGTGGGGCGGAAGTTCGCGCCTGGAATTGCCGTGTAGCCAGCGGCACCATTGCAGGCCGGCTTCCAGCGGATGCGAATACCCGCACCGCCGCCGTTTTCGGTCCAGTCGACCTTGAAATCGTAGAGGACCGACGAGTCAAGCCAGCGCGCAGCATAACGAGTGCCCGCGCTCGTCTGATTGATCAAGCGCTCGCCGCCGATCCAGATGTTGGTCGTGTCGTCGGCGTAAATCTCGAACTCGTGCAGACCCGTGCAGGCAGGTTGCAGACGACCCGTGAAGCGACCTGCCATGGTGTCGCTACTGGTCAGCGCGCTACCAAAGCTGTAGCGATCGCCGCCCCAGTCGTAGTCGAGGTAGGGCACGTAGGTGCTATAGGCCTGGGGCGTCGTCGCGTTCGTCGGCAGAGAAGCGCCGCCAAAGTCCATCGTGTCGTAGAAGGTGGCACTGAGGCCCGTGGTCGGCGCGGTCCAGGTCGAGGGCGGGAAAATGCGCGCCATCGGGATCGGCTCCATCGTCGTGATGAACGAAGAGGTCGTCCAAGCCAGCATCATGCGCGCCCCACCACCGCCTTCGGTGTGATCGACATGTACTTTCAACAAGTCCCCCGCGTTTGCCGAGATCGGGGTGCCCGAGCAGACGTAAGCGTTGCCGGTCCAAGTACCGCCGGTCAGGACGGTCGTCACGGGTGCGTACGTCGGCGGCTTGGCTACCGTGACGGTGTAGCCGTCATCGGAGTTGATACAGAAAGTGATGTTGTCAGTGGCCGGCGCTTCCACGAGCGCGTCCCAAGTCGACGTGAAATTATCGGCGTTGATGTTGTCGGTGGTGCCAGCCGTCGATACACCCTTGGCCGGCTGCCCGCTGCCCCAGTCGTACGACAGGTCCGACTCGAGCCGCGTGATGCTGTTGTTGGAAGTATCGTGATAGTAGACGAGCGCACCGCGCTGCCCACCCGTCGGAAACAGCTCCGACTGCGGAATCAACGTGTAAGGTGTGCTGCTGCTCGACCAGCGCAGCCTAACGATGGTCTCGGCGTTCATATCGAGCGCCTCGAGCCTGATCGACGTCTTCTGACCGGCGGTGAGGCCAGCCGCACCGGAGAACTTGGTCGTTGCGCTGCCGAGACTGTTTGCCAGCTGGTCGATGATGACGTTGCCGCCGACGGTCAGGCGCACGCCGGCGCTGCTCTCGACCTCGAACGTGTAGCTTTCGCTGAACAAGCCTTCGACGAAGCCGTTCCAAGCGACGCTGAAGCCATCCGCCGGCAGCGGACCGCCGGGCGAAGTCGTCCAGTCGAAGTCCGGGTGCGCGTCGATGCGGCGCCAGGAGCTCCCGGTCCAAGTGTTGTTCGAATAGTAGTCCGCGAGCAGGCCAGTGCCGCGCCCGCCCGAGACCACGGCGGCGGGCAACGATACCGTACGCGTGGTCGGGTCGATGCCGACCACTTGTTGCCGCGTGTTACCGTAAATGTTGTTGGTGGCGAAGATGTACTGGCCGTCGGGCGTGAGCGGCGCCCAAGCGAAGCCACGCCAGTCACTACCGCCGTTGCCGTAGGGCGTGTTCGGGTTCGGAAAGTCGGCCAGGCGCGTCAGGTTGCCGGCGGCGTCAACGTTGGAAATGCCGGAGTTGGTCGCGCTCCAGGTCGAGTTCGAGGTCGCGAACTTGCTGCCGTTGGCCGACATCGAGTGACACACCGGGCAGCCGTCGACGGCAGGAAACGGCATGACCGGCGCGACGTCGCCGCCCGGATCGAGCCGCATGATGTTCGAGCCGCCGCCGTACTGCGTGTAAAATATTTGGCCGCGCAGCGGGGTGCTGGCGAAGGTGACGGTCTTGGAAACGGCGTCTTTCAGTTGGCCAGCCACGATGCGCTGCAAGCTTACCTTGGCGGTGCCGCCCTTGGCGCTGCGCTCGAAGAAACCCCATTGGTCGCGCGTGAAGGTGAAGCGCGCGTTCGCCGGCTCCGCGACGATCTTCGACCACTTGAAGAGCGCCGCGCCGGTAGCTGGGTAGCGCAAATGGACCTTGATCGCAGAAGCGCTGACGCCGCCCGTATCCCACTGCAAGACCGGCGGCTTGAGCGCGAGCGGCAGAACGGTCGCGTCGTACGGATACAAAATCGTCGCCGTATCGGCGCCCGACGAGCTGCCGCTGGCGAACGTCGCCGCGGCACCGGCCGGCGCTTCGAGCACGTCGGTCGCGTCCACGACTACGTTGACGGTAGCGGTGTCTTTGAATTGCTGCACATAGGCGCTGACCGCGATAGGTCCCGCCAACGGAGCGAGCAAAGACAGCACGCCCGCGTTCGACACCGTGGCGCGATCGAGCTTGTCCCAGCCCCAGGCGGCCGTGAAAGTGCCGTCGTAACAGCTCGCTGGCACGACGCTGAGCGTGAGCGGCGCATTCGCCGGCGACGTCACGAACGGCGCCAAAGCGCCGCCGGGCGGCTTCAGGTACGTCTCCGGAATGATCGTCTCGGCGATGGCCGCGGAGCTCCACTTCAGCTGCGCCACGGCGCCGCCGCCGTGCTCGAAGTACTCCATCTTGACCGAAACCGGCACGCCCTGTGTGAGATTGATCGGGCCCGAAGCGTAC
>Ga0307516_10008512_pt1 | contig 11593 bp, 16 predicted proteins | sample 19_EM_MG_FD_203310 | JGI IMG/M metagenome (GOLD analysis project Ga0307516, IMG submission 203310) | Populus trichocarpa ectomycorrhiza microbial communities from riparian zone in the Pacific Northwest, United States - 19_EM | ecosystem: Host-associated > Plants > Roots > Unclassified | place...
TATTGATGTCAGTCAAGGCTCAGTAGACCAGTAGTGGTGATACTCACGCAAGGAAGTACATCACATTTCCCTCTATAAGAATGTCCCTGAGACGTCGAGTTCCAATCCGATTTGCTGGAGAGGGGCATCTAGAAGACTGAATGCCGGCCCACAGAGCTAAGAAAAACAACAGAAACTCATAAGCCACCATTGTAGAATAACAGAGATATATGTTGATTTTGTCTGCGGTAGGCAAAGCAATAATATTGGCTGTTGGGATGAGGTGATTATTGACTTGAGACAGTAAAGTTCGCGGTCAGTTTTACACGAATTATCGATCAGTGACTGACCAATGGAAATACTGATTCGCATTACAGTTACCAGCGTGACAGCAATTTCTATGACGAAGCCCAATACCATAACGAACAACAATTTCCTTGAACAGCTGTAAAGGGCATAGAGCCGCGTTTGGAGCACAACTGAGAGGGTGAGACCACTGCATTAAATAATATGAAGGGCACCTACTTTGCACCAAAACAGCTTCCACCACAAGAGTCCAAATTTGGAGGACATGGAAAATTTGGGTATCTGCGCAGAGTTGACCAAATGACGAAAAGACCCGATGATCTGAAAGTTGTTGCTTACAGCTGTCATTATAATAGAGATATTACAAGCTGAAAGATCAATGACGAGGGACTCACAACTAAAGACTGTCAATTATCAACTACACATTATGAGTCACTGGCACTCGCCTTAATCGAGATACTCCAGTCCCAGAGGAACACTGGTTGCCGTGAAGTGCCAAGAACCCTCAATAATGCCAATAGCCTACCTCCAGTAAAAAACCTATCGTTCATTCGAGCACTGACACAAAAGATGCAATGATTCAGGACGTACACCATGGCTACCATGCCGAAGTATCGCAACTGAGTCCATTTCCCTCAGAATAAGGTCATCGATGGAATATCTAGTGCTCACCGCGAGATATATCAGTGTGACCATCGACTTGGGCTTTTTCTGTAAGACTGAATCATCAGATGCTGTGTGTCGAAAGGGGGCGATGGAATACCCAGACACATTCGACCTTTCCAACCAAAAAAACATTGGGATTATTGCCATGACGTGCAATATCGAGGGGAGGTCCATTACCTCTTTTCCTAATGTAATGACTGATCAATCTGGTCAGTTTCAACAACTGAGGGAGTGATACGCATCCTTACCATAGTCATAAAGAATCAGTGTAAAGGGTATCACTGTAACGATCAAATTTAACAGGACGAGACTTTTATGGAGTAAATTCACTACCTGCCAGTGTATGGGTTATTTGGTTCGTTTCTGCCATTCCAATGAGCTGTGAACCACCTATTGACGATGGGGAATGAGTTGGTTGATGGCGTACATCCAACTATTGTCGAACCCCGGAACACCTCGTGTCAGATTTTCGCTTGGTCCTGCCACACCACAGTCGACTAAACCTTTAACCTTTACTGCAGTTTGCGAGAAAAAACCTTGTCAATAACCAAAAATATTTGTGAGCCACGTCGTGAGATGTGCTGAATTAGGAAACTGTGACGCTGGCACGAAGATAGCTAGCCTCAGGAAAAACACTTTGCTATGTAACATAATAGCCACCCAGGTACAAAGGCTCGATCGTAATATAGCGTATCAGGCACATGCTCTGTCGTACTATCCAGCTGAGTCACCATGTGACTGACACATAGCACATGGTTGCCACTAACAGCGCAGTCCTCTCCGTAGTCATTGTAGCCGCCCCACATACACACCATACATCTTCCATAGTCTCAGACCCTCAGTAGCCTATGTTGACCTTAGATTACCAACTTGACAGGACACAAGTCACACCCTTGGCAGCAGTTTTTTTTTACGTTCCCACGGTCTTTAGACATAATTCTTGTGTACCTAGTTACATAACAATGTACCTAACAGATATGAGCTCCTGCCAAATCCGGAGTTGTTAGCCCTGTCATGGCACGGATACCACACCGCTTGCTGCATGGTCATCGACATCATCGACATCCGTGCAGCCGTTTCCACACAATGGTGGATGCGGGTCATTGATGTCAAACTGGGGTGGCGGGTTTGTTGATGTCAACATGCTGGGTTTGACCATTGTCTGTATCATGGTGGGGGTCACACTTCCATGATCTGGTTAATGAGATGGTCAGCATATTAAGAAAAGAAAGAAAAAGCTTATCCTGCCAATGACATTGACGTCTTCAACATTGTCCAACATTTGTTTACGACTCGTTTTCGCCTTTGTGTACGAGATGTAGGCAACAAGAAACCACTGTACATGTGTTATGACGCTATTCTGTCGCTGCATAATCGTAGGTAAAATGATTGGTAACAGAATCACGGAAAACTATGCGAGAGATTTGCCCTCTTGAATCACGTGAGGCCACCTGAGGCATATGTACTCACAGACGATAGCGAGATCGCACTTCGGATATCCAAGATGATCTGACAGCCGGTAATGCAAACCAGGGAACACGCGAGATTTGTTGTGACGTCAAGGTACTGGGCCTACTAAAGTTGTCAGGTTTTCTCCTGAAATCAAGGCGGCAACTTACGGGAGTAGTAAGTGATACCGTCAAGAAAACAAGTTGATAAAGCAATATGCTATTGGTGTTGGTCAAGGCCCAGTAGACCAGTGGTGGTGATACTCACGCAAGGAAGTACATCACATTTCCCTCTATAAGAATGTCCCTGAGACGTCGAGCTCCAATCCGATTTGCTGGAGAGGGGCGTCTAGAGTACTGAATGCCGGCCCACAGTGATAAGGAAAACAACAGAAGCTCATAAGCTACCATTGCAGAATAACTGAGATATATCTCGATTTTTTCTGTGGTAGGGAATGCAGTAACATTGGCTGTTAGTAGTAGACTGTTGACTTGAGACAGTGAAGTTCGCAGTCAGTTTTCCACGAATTATCGATTGGTGACTGACCATCAAAAATGCTAATTCGAATCACGGTTACGAGCGCGATAACAATCTCTATGACGAAGCCCAATACAACAACGAACAACAATTTCCTCGAACGGTTGTAAAGGGCATAGAGCCGCATTTGGAGCATAACTGAGAGCATGAGACCACTGCATTGAATAATATGAAGGATACCTACTTTGCACCAAAATAGTTTCCACCACAAGAGTCCACATTTGGAAGACGAGGAAAATTTGAGTATCTGCGTAGAGTTGACTGAATGACGAGAACATCCGATGGTCTGAAGGTTCTTGCTTACAGCTGCCATTATAATAGAGATATTACAAGCTGATTATAATTCAAGATCAGTGACAAGTTACTCACAACTAGTAAAGACCATCAATTATCGACTACATATTATATGAGTCAGCACTTACCTTAGTTGAGATATTCCAGTCCCAGAGGAGCACTGGGGGGCCGGTTTTCGTGAAATGCCAAGACCCTCAATAATGCCAACGGCCTACCACCAGTGAAAAACCTATTATTCATTCAAGGACTGACGCGAAAGACACTACGAAGGACGTACACCATAATTGCCATGCCGCAGTATCGCAACTGAGTCCATTTCCCTCAGAAAAAAGTCATTGATGGAATATCTAGTGCTCACCGCGAGATATATCAGTGTGACCATAGACATGGGCTTTTTCTGTAGGATTGAATCATCAGATGCTGTGTGCCGAAAGGGGCCGGTGGAATACCCAGACATATTCGACCTTTCCAACCAAAAAAACATCGGGGTCATTGCCATGACGTGCGATATCGAGGGGAGGTCCATTACCTCTTTTCCTAATGTAATGGCTGATCAATCTGGTCAGTTTCAACAACACTGAGGGAGTGACACGCATCCTTACCATAGTCATAAAGAATCAGGCTGAAGGGTATCACTGTAACGATGAAATTTAACAGGACGAGACTTTTATGGAATAAATTCACTACCTGTCAGTGTATTGGCTATTTGGTTTGTTTGTGCCATTCCAATGAGCTGTGAATAATCCATTGACGATAGGGAATGAGTTGGGTTATCGCGGCGTGCATGCGACTGCGGGACCAGCAATATATCCTCAGTCGTGGCATGTCGTACAAGGTTTTCCCTGGTTCGGTAATAAACTATCTATCAACGAATGGCGGTGAAATGAACCACTCTTATCCAGGAGTCACGCACCTTTTCAGTGATAACCAATAGTATTCTTCGCTTGGAGGACTCAAATATTGTCCAACCCCGGAACATCTCGAGAGGGGCTATGTTCTATGTACATATCAGTACGACACATGACCAGCTAGCATGACTCGGCGCAAGATTGGAACAGTACCTGTGTCAGTTTTTCACTTGGTCCTGCCACAGCACAATCTACTAAACCTTTAAGAGTAGCCCTCAAGCTGTGTTAAGCAATGCTTGTGGAATACGACATCATGAATGAAGTACTATGTTCAAAACAGAAGCAATCTTGCGGTGTGTATGTGCTTCGTGCTAAGTTTGACCACACCATCACCACACGAGGAAGCATGCCTCAATAAGAATCGTCCTAAAGATGCCGTACCCCTCTCTGGAAGGCCAAAAGGCACAACAAGGAGGAAGAATAGTTAAGTCGAACAAGTTTGAGAGTTGACGTCAAGTTGGTGCGAGCTTCAACCAGCATCTTGGTAAAGTGGGCGAACCAAGACACGATGGAGACTACATATGTCCCTAGCTGTGGTCTCATTCCCACAAGAATGGCAGTCGGAAAAGATTTGGTGTACTGAGAAACCAGTGATCAGTAGTACATGCACATTTGAACGCGGCATTGACCATGAATTTGAAGGAACCAGAATTACGAGGACATCATCTTCGTGCTCATCGCATTCGAAAAATTATGGCAAATGCATTTTCACGCCACAGAAGTCGGGAAGCACGTCGTCGGTCCGCTCCTGGCCCATGATAACCACTACGCTTATATCTTGCTCCAGATGATAGCCAGAGTTGAGTCAGTGGTCGATGTCATTGTCCTTTTGAATGCACGCTATTACGGTATTATCCGCTATGTAACCTAATGTAACCTAAATTCCCACGAACTCCAGTTCATCCTCCACGACCATGTCCAGCAGAGCAGGTGGCCTCTATGGTGGCATCCAATTTGCTTCAGGCGCAACTCTCAAAACTTCTTCATCTGTTCCAGCATCTGAACCAACACCTTCAACTCCAGCAGTTTCATCAGAAAGAACGCATGCACCAGATGTCACACCAGATTCGTCCGAAAATGCTCCATCCAGCGTTGCCAAGCCAGAGGAGGCAGGCGTAGCTGCAGGAGCAGGAGGAGTAGTGGGGACACAAGGATTAGGGTCAGGTTCAGGATCTGGGTCGAAATCTACAGCCGGTATCTCTCCATCCCCTGTGCATTGCCCGTTACAAACAAAATATTGACCCCGTCCATCCATTTGCACCTCTCTTTCCACACCCTTCGCACACGCGCTTAAAACTCGCAGGATGGTCCGCCGCGCTTGCTTTCGCACCGAGAAGGGCCGGACAGAAGCCGAAACCCTCCGCCCCAGCACCAGCTACAGCCCGTCTCCCTGGTGCGACGACCCTATCCGCCACCTCACTCACGTCTGCAAGTGAATCTGGTGTTCCCCCACCCCCTTTGAACATCTCTACGGCAACAGTCTCTTCAACAGCTGTCGTCTTTGCGCCTCCTGAGCTCATCACCCCTCTCGCCAACCAAGCAGAAAGCAAAGACGACGCGGGGGGTGGGTCAGGGTGGCGACAAAAAGAGGGATGGGAGAAGAAGGTCAAGCCGCCATCGATGGTGTTGGACGAGGACATCAATGGGTTCAAATCTCACAAGAGGCAACGGAAACCTGGCGGTGGGGGTGGTGGAAAAAAAGGGAAAAAGGTGCGTAGTCACGCCTTTTGTGTAGTTTAACTCCCTGACTCTTGTTGGTGCCAGAACAAGAATGCCCAGCCTGTTGCAGTCTGGGATCCCATGGAACAGTATGATCCACTTAAACCGAACGATTACAGCGAATACAAGATATGGAAGCAGCGCGAACGGGTCGAAAGAGCAACTGAGCGTGCTGCTGAACGCAAGCGTGTTCGTGATATGAGGGATAGGGGGAGCGACCAAACAGACAGCGGCAGTGAAGAGGACCGACCCAGAAAAAGTGGTCTGTCCATTGTCGGCATAATATTTTACTGCACATGGCTGATCTCTGTCACGACTCAGGGAGGTTTGATGATAACGACTCTTTCGACCACTGGTCCCGTGCAGACGATGATCGTCTGCGAGGTCTTGGTGCTCATGATCCACCGCCGGTGCCTGCGCCCGTAGACCGCAATTTGTCTGGTGAAGAGGCATACATGCGCCGCCTGGGTATGTCACAGAGCGCTCCGGTTGCGAGCGCACCGTCACCTCCACCGGGACCTATGGAACGAAACTTGTCTGGAGAAGAAGCGTACCTTCGTCGCTTGGTGATGTCAAGTCGCGGTAAGGCTGCACCTCCGGCTAGTGCAGACATTCCTTTACAATCAGTGTACACAATCCTTTCATCAACATCCACGCCAATGGATGAGGACGAGGACGTTATCCCCGGTCTTGGGATGGCTTCCGAGATGGATGCCGATACAGATGTTGCCCCACTGCCAGGTCCAGAGGAGACTGGCGAAGAGGCCTATCAACGGCGTCTTGCGATGTTCCAGGGCCTCCGACCGGCAGCGCCCGCCTTCCAGCCACCTTTCCAGCTGTCGGTGCCCACTCGGCTTCCATCTTTCCAACCACCACCGTCGTCACCCCCTCGTTTAGCTTATGATCCCTTCGCACCTCCCGTGAACGTGCCGCCTCCGCCTCCACCCAGCCAACAGCCGCAGGCAGGTTTTGCAGACAAGGTCAAGGCAGCCGCAAGTATCGCAGCCAAGTTGAGTGCTCTTGCACCTCCTATGGGTGCAAGCGGAAATGAAAACGTGAGCGCATCGTGGTCAAGTTCATCCACACCCGATTTTGGAGTAGAAACAGCTACGACTGCTGCTGACCATGGGGCAGAAACAAAACGGTGAGTTGGTGTGTGCATTCATGCTTTGAACAACTTCAATTTTGCGCTCCCACACAGACCCGACCCACACGAATTCGCTGCCCGACTGATGGCAAAATGGGGCCACAAGGAAGGACAAGGGCTTGGTGCTGATGGATCGGGGATCGTCAACGCTCTTACGGTGGAGCAGGTTGCCGTCCAAAGTAAAAACGGCAAAAAAGGTCAAACACAGAATACAAAGGGTGGCGCTGCGATTGTGTCCAAAATGGGTAGGATTATAAACGATAACGAAGACATACGAGCGAAAGAAGACAGGGCAAGGTTCGGTGACCCAAGTCGGGTCGTCGTTCTCACAAATATGGTTGGTCCGGAGGACTTAGATGATGGAGAGCTCACGCATGAGATTGGTGAGTTCCGCTCATCGCCAATGAAATAGCTTCATACTGATCCTTGTCATTCTTGCAGGTGGGGAATGCTCGAAGAATGGCACAGTTGAGCGTGTCATCATTCATCCTATCTACCCCCCTCCGGACAATCCTGAGGAGGCAGTACGGATATTCGTTGTTTTTGCCGGCCCTTCGGGTGCATGGAAGACGGTGAAGGAGATGGAAGGGAGGTATTTTGGGGGGCGCACGGTAAGGGCGAGGTATTATCCTGAGATTTTATACAGCCAGCATGATTTGAATGCCCCCCTTCTGTGATGTGGCATTGATGGTTGGCTTTGTATTTTTTAACTATTGGTTTGGTCTTGTTCTCTTCGTGCTTTCAATATAATGCACCACGCTTCTAGTTTTTGGTCCCATCGTCCGCGTAGTCTCCGGTAAAAAGCAAGAAACTTCTGACATTGTGGCTTGGTATAAATACACAAAATGGTCGCAATCAGTTCCACCCATCAACTGTTTTAATCCTACAAAAATAAAGGGAAATATCGCAGCACGAATTTACTTGTCGAGGCCGAGGGCCTCCTTGCCAGTTTGCATTGTCTTCTGATCCCCGGTCACAATGCCATAGACAATGTTGGCTGTTCCTTCTGCAGCAGTTGTAGCGCGCTCCTTGAGACTCTGTGCTTGCATTGGCATAGACTGCTCCATGGTTCGTCCACGCCCGCCCTCTGCATAATTACGACATTCACTGACACTGGTTCACGCCGTACAAGACTACTTACCATCCTCTTTGTAGTCCTCGTCCAAGGGTTCGATATGAGTCGACTCGATAATACCCGGATGACCCTCGACGACACCCGAGTACCTTCTCATCGCTCTCCTAGCGTCCCTGTCGCCGCGTGCGCTCCTTTCTTGGGTAGCGGAGGCACTGGTCTGGTCGGAATGGTGGTCAATTCCATTACCATGCACGGCCGATGCGCGGGAATGCTACTAAGACATGACTCACTTTCGAAGGGTCTACTGCCGAGCTGTGCGCAGCTGGATTTCCGACGCCGGGATATGTGCCCATGTTGCCACTAATGTTGCGTTCATTAAATGCCATTCTGTTTTCACTGTCGCGGAAGGATCACTTCGTTCTTGGGGAGCGTCAACCACCAAGAACTGTCAGGCTTATATATCCTTGGGTGGTGGTTTGTGTCTCAGCATGACGCAGACTCGAGGGGTCGATCGGAGCAGACGTCATCAAGTGACCACAGTAACTACCCCACCATTGCACCACGTCTCAAGGTCACACGACTCTGCTCAAGTGAAGGGGCACAAATGACCACTCAAGCGCTTAGTAGGTATGCATTGTAGGTAGTTATTATGATTTACGCTTGTCCCGCTTTTTGGTCTCCTTCCCAACGACTGTGACGCCCTTACCGGATTTGACGAGGCTCTTCAGTGCGGCTTCTTTCTGCTGTTTGACCCCCTTCACCTTGGCATACTTATCCACGCTCTTTTCAAGTTTGTCACGGGCCTTCTTCCGGGTCTTCCGTTTTTTCGCGCGCAGGGAACGCTTCTCGGCTGGTGTAAGCTCGCTACGGATGCGAGGATCAGATGAAGCTGGCGCAAGTACTTCCTCGGGTGCGAGCATACTCGACATCGATTTACCAACCGGAAGGGCAGACTCGAGTGTCGCAGCGGGGATGTCTGATATCGTAGAGATTGTCGCCTTTGGCTGTGCACAAAAAGCGTTAGCTCTAAAAAGTACGATAAGTTGCACTACACACCTGTTTGGGCACATAATGTGCATTGCAGAGCGCATCGAGCTTGTTGCATATGGTTTCCCACAACTTAGTGATCTCGTCGTGCTCCTTTTTTAGCTTGCCGTCCCTGTCGTCGGTAGCGGTGCCCGTTTGAGCCGCCACGTACTCATTCTCGTAGATTTGAGCGAGTGATTGTTGAGATTTTGAATCTTGCAGTTCAAAAAAGCGAGAAGGCAGGAACGGTTTGTCGTCCATTGGTCGGCGTCGAACGACGTCATCGAAGCGTCCCTCCAGGATACGCGCCTTGATGCGTGCCTCGGCGCTTGCCACAACCTTTTCCGTGATAATGGGGACAGTCTTTGCTATTCGTTCGAATTCAAGGTCTTCTTGCAGTAAAGACTCTTTCGGACGGCTCCTAGAAGATGCCTCTCCCATGAGCACCCAATCCTTCTTGGCGACATTTTCGGCCTCGAGCTGTGTTATTTGTTCCTGGAGGACTGCCATTCGGCGTTCATGCGTGGTCATGGCTCGATCTATGTAAAAATGTCAGTATAGACAATACAGTTTATGAAATATATTCCTCACCTTTTTGTTCTTCCTCTTCCTCTGCAAAGAGGTCATCCTTCAACCTTTCTATTGTTGCCCTGTTTCCTTCGTCGTCCTCATCCTCATCCTCGTCTTCATCCCCATCCTCATCTCCGTCTTCATCCTCATCCCCATCCTCGTCTTCCTCCCCCTCGTCCTCGTCCTCGTCCTCGTCCTCATCCCTCTCCTCATCTATATCCTCTATGTTATCCAGCGTAAAATCGTCGTCGTCGTCGTCATCATCTTCCTCATACAACATAGTTGACACGGGTAGCCCCTTACCCTTCGCCTTGATTTTCTTGACTTTAACCTGATCGTGGAACCGGACTTTTGATTGTTTTGATGTACCATCGCGAGTGTGTGGTATTGATGATCTGGGGGCGTCAAAGAAATCTCTGTAGAAATATTCTATCCAAATATAAGCAGCAATGGATGCGAGTGTCACAGAAATACGCACCTCCACTCATGTCTTCCTCGTCCATCTCAGCATCAGCCATAGGCCCAAAGAGGTCAATGTCCGCCTCATCGTCACCCGAGTCTTCTGAGTCGGAGTCACGATGTAACCGTCCCTTGGAAACAGATTTGGCCTCCGCTTTCTCCGTTTCCGCGTTGAACTCCTGGAGGTCAAAAAAGTCGTCATCTACCTCGGAACGTTTCGATGACTTCGCTATTGCAGGCTTTTTGCGGATAGTGTCGAACATCGAAAGACCTCTTTCACTGTCATCATCGTCTTCTTCAGACGTCTCCTCCTGCAGCACCGCGACTTGTTCTTCCCCTTGTAGTGACCCTTCTTCCTCATTGTCTTCTTCCGATTCTTCGACTCCAGAATCTTCGTCGTCCATGTCATTGTCTTCCTCCCCAGATCCACTTTCATCTTCATCTTCATCTTCCTCCTCTCCCTCGAGCACCTGTAAGCGTTCACACACCTGCTTTCCTCGCAAATCCAACTGTTCCCAAATTTGCTCCATTGTCATCCCCTCTACAAATAAAGCAGGTATCGGCGTCTCAAGCGGTAACATTTTGCTCTTTTTCTTTGGGGGTTCTTCAGCAAGGTTCGAATCGACTTGTCGTTTCGTGGAGGCGCGGGTTTGCGGAGGTGCGACATTGGTCAGAGTCTCAAGAAAGTTTTCGATATGTGACCGAGACGCGCCTTCCGTTTGGACAGCTAGACAGTCGAAGTCAGAACCGCCTGATCGGCATGAAGAGCTGGGATACCCTTAGAACTCACCCAAATCAAAGACGTACTTCGCTGCTCGTAGTGCAAGGTCTTGAAGTTCACTGTTCTCTGCAGCGAGACTTTCTACCTGCTTGTCGATAAACGTAGTCAGAACCTGAAGCGGCAGAGGCAAAGAAACACTTTGCTCGATCTCCATTTTTACAGTGGAACCAAAGTTCCCCGAGAAAGATTGAGCTTGGCGGGCAAATGAAATATGTACGCTACGACAAAGCAGACTGACCAAAGTCACATGACCGAAGTACAAATCGTTGCTTGACCCCCCAGAATCAGCAGCACACATTCACTCCACTGCACCATCTCAGAAGGAACATCCTTAATTTAAGGCCCGTACAATTTGCATTGAATCTATACTTTCACCCGCACGTGCACGCACACAAGCAGCTGTCATATCAAACCATCGACACGCGCTCCGAACATTACCGGCCGCATTCGAAGAGATTAACTTCTGTCAGCCCCCAAATCGATAAGAACTGGATCGTAGAAACGTTCGAGACGCCGATTCCTACAGTCTCGGAGTCGCAAGAGAACGGTACGAGAGAACGGAAAAGTCGTCTTCCCGGCTCTATCCCGTTCACAACCGCTAAGATTACCAGTGCATTGCCCGACGACGACCATGTTTTGGTGAAAGTACCCGGTCATTGAGCTATTTATTCCTTACT